>ERZ795049.2531-NODE-2531-length-21123-cov-4.883473_pt1 | contig 21123 bp, 15 predicted proteins | sample MGYA00375133_ERZ795049 | MGnify/ENA primary metagenome ERZ795049 (study PRJEB30178, sample SAMN05720147) | activated sludge metagenome | isolation source: anaerobic digester from wastewater treatment plant | place: Japan | collected 2015-04-20 ...
TTGCTGTTATTGTAGTTCAGGTTGTGGTTCCAGGCGTTATTTGTATTGTTCTGCGAAGAACTCCACCAGTAGCCTAAGTCCCCAATGCTGTCGAAGATTCCTTCGATGCCACGGAAACCACCCGGAAGGGCTGTAAAACCACTTTCGTTGGTGGCTCCTGTGTTTGGGCTGGGCCAATGGGTTGTTCCTGTTTCTTTCATTTTGTCGCCGGCAACACCTTCACCTTCAAGATAATTCGTTAACTGGGTCCATTCCATATCAAAAGGTAAATGCCAGCCTGAAGGGCAAGCGCTTTCTGTCGCCGCCCAGTTATTATAGAGGACACCGTAGGTTTGGTAATTGGCCGAGGCTTTGGCTGTGGCTACGTCTGTATCGTTGTAGCCATATACGTAGTAGTAGTGCGTTGTTTCATGGCCTGCATCTTCAGAGCCTGTCCTCTGGCCCACCACTGCAGGCAGGTACTTCAGGTTTTCGGCCATCCAGATCTGTGTGTCGATGGTGACCGTGTTGTACAGGTTCCCGTCGCGGGTATCGGCCAGTTTGCCTTCGGCAATCGTCATATCCCCGCTGGCGGCAAAAGACAAGGTGGTGCCATTGTCTGTAGCATATAGGTAATAAGCTTTCCCGGTAGTGGCTTTTCTGGCCGCCTTGGACGAGCCGGTGGTGTGATCGCCGCCTTGCGGATTTACCGTAAGGTTAAGTGCCGGCCAGTCTGCTCCCGTTCCCCCACCTTTGTCTACCGGGAACCAGGCCCAGAATGCCAGTATGCCCCCGGAAACCACATTCGAGGAAGAGATAGGGGCAAAAGATAGTGAGGTGCCCTGTGATCCGGAGAATGTCCCGTCAATCAGATTGTATGTTGCCCCTCCCGCATTGGGATAAGCCGGAATGTCTGATACGGCTGCAAGTTGTGCAGCGGTTATGTTGTTCAGGGTGCTTCCCCCTGTGTTCTTGAACAGGATCCGGAACAGCGATCCCATGTGTTCAAAATTGACAGACAGGTTTGGCGAGGCTTTGCTGATCCCGGTTTTGGCAAATTTGAGCATCACCGCCTTGCTCTCCTGAATCGCGTCAAGGCTGCTTGATACGGATTGGGCTGCCGTGGGTAGAAGGGCTAAATGTTCCTCGCCCTCTGTAGCAGACAATCCGCCGCCACCGTACACTCCGTACAGATCAAAAGTAGTATAATCACCCTCGGGCAGGGTGATGGAGAAAGTGGCTCTTTTCGAATTCTCGTCATCAACGGTAACGATTACGGTCTGTTTTTGTTTCGCGCCGCCATATACCACGCAAAGATACAACTGATCCCCTGTTTCCCAGGTCAGGTCAACATCCAGATCATCCTGTGTCAAAGCAATCCGTGTATTGGGCACATCTGTGTTATTGCCGGAGGGACTTGCGGTTATGTTGGGCGTACCTGCTACGTTGCCGGAAGTACTTGCGGTGTTGCCGGGCAAGTCTGCCGTGATGGTGATAGTGGTACCCGATTGCGGGGGATCTGTGATGCAATCATATATGCAGCCGGTCAACAAAACCGGAAAAATGAATGCAAAGAGTAAATGTTTCTTTTTCATGACGTCTTGTTCTTTAATAATTTACCAATCGGAACCTCCAAAATCACCCACGTTGCCACTGCCCGCATCCAGTACGTTCTGTTCAATGGCCATATCTGTCACCTCTATTTCAGGTGGCTCATAAACTTCAGGAGTTTTCAGATCTGATTCTTGTTCATTTACTTTCATGGTAGTAATAATAAATTTGTAATGTTATTCAATTGGGAGCAAAGTTGGGTCTAAGGGAAGCATAAGGACAAAGGGAATCCAGGGAACCAAGAGAATCAAACGGAAAAATGGACACAGGTACAATGGGGCATTATTTGGTACAATAGGTACCATAGGTACAACAGGTAACTAATGGATACAAACAGGATAGTTGAGAATGGTGCTGAGAAAATCGGGATAAATATTGTGGATTTTTAATATAAATACACGATAAATAAAAAAAATCAGGAAATCGTTCCGCGCACTCTTGATGTATTATTCTATATAACAGATGTTTAACAAAACAGCTCCCCTAGGGAGCTGTTTTGTTAGTATGCTGAAAGCCAGAGGGATGAATGAAGAGTGCGCGGCACTCATAGCGCCAGGTTGTACAGTTCCACCATCAGGATGTACAATCCATCGTCAAAAGTAGTGCCGTCCGGGTCGGTCATATAAGATCTTGAGTTGCAGAGCACCACGCAGTTTACACCAGACCCGGCAGTTACTGCAGGACTGATCGCAGTCGCATAGCCGGCCGTTGCTGCAGGACTGATCGCGGCAGCAGACCGCAGGGCCTCCCCTAGGAGAGGCGTTGGAGGGGAAATCAAAATCGGAGGATCCTGGACCTGTGGACAAAAAAAAAGCACTTGTGCTATGCACAAGTGCTTTTACTGTCCGTGGGCCCAGCTGGACTTGAACCAGCGACCCCCTGATTATGAGTAATATTTTTACAGTAGTCATTGTCTGTATGAATTAACCGCTGTTCTCCAAATGGTTGGTAATCAATGGCTATTGGCTCCGATACTTTTCCGGCTTTTGCCGTTATTCACCGGAATTGTTTATCCTTTTGTTTATCATCTGAAAATATTTTTTCTGAAAACGACAACCGCGAGCCTTCAGCTTCATACAATATTAAAATTTAAGGAGGAAATTGCATGATTAGCAGGTATAAGGCAACGGCAAAGATCGTTCTTGCTCACAAAAGCAGAAAGAGCAAAATAGATGGCAAGCAACCTGTCCAACTGAGGATTATCTATAACAGACGGCCTAAATATTATACTCTTCCATACTCAGTATACGAGGAGGATTTCAATAAAATCTTCAATGGTCAGGTAAGAGGTGATCTTCATGATATAAGAATCAGATTGCTTGATATTGAAGGTAAGGCAAATGACATTTTAAAAAGCCTTGATCCGTTTTCATTAACCCAGTTTGAGACAAGGTTGTTCCGACCCCGTGCAGACCATAATAATGTCAACAAATACCTGCAGGAACAAATAGACCAGGCAAGGGATACAGAAAGGATCAGTTCCAAAGGAATGTCGGAGTGCAGCATGAACTCATTTAAGGCATTCAATAAAAGCCAGAGTTTCACATTTGACGACATTACTGTCGAATGGTTAAAAGCCTACGAAAGATATATGTCTCGAAGCAACAGCACGACAACTATCGGGATGTATTTAAGATGTCTTCGGGTTGTATTCAACAAAGCAATCAGGGACGGCATAGTAACACGAGATCAATATCCTTTTGGAAAGGGCAAATATGAAATTCCCACAAGCAGAAATTTTAAGAAGGCACTTGATAAAGACGAAATTAAACGGATTATCGAATATCAGCCCGAACCGGGTGGCAGGGAAGAGTGGGCAAGGGATATGTGGTTGTTCAGCTACCTGTGCAATGGCATAAATACAAAAGATATAGCCAACCTGAAATTTAAGGATATAGATACAGAGACAATCACTTTTATCCGTTCAAAAACAAGCTCTACCAGGAAGCAGCAGAGGCCTGTTGTAGTTCCATTGACTAAGCCTGTAAAGGAGATTATTAAGAAATGGGGAAACGATCCTTCAAGGCCTTACAACTATGTATTTAATATTCTTAAACCAGGTCTGAGTCCCGAACAGATGCATGGCCGGATTCATGACTTTTATTCCGACATAAATGCGGGTATGAAAACAATAGCAGAAAAAGCAGGGATTAAAAAACCTGTAACAACCTACACAGCGAGGCACAGCTTTGCAACTGTCATGAAAAGGAACGGGGCATCACTGGAATTCATATCCGAGAGTCTTGGCCATTCAGATATACGTACCACTGAGAGCTACCTGGCCGCATTTGACTTCAGTACGAAGAAGGAATGGGCTGAAAAATTATATGATCTGTAACCCGGCTGAAATTTGGCAGCAGGTTTATGTTAAACTAAATACACACATAATGAAAGCAAAAATGTTTAAAACAATTGAGGAATGGACATCATCCAAACCGGACACTGAAACCATTCAGAAAGTATTAACGATTGTAAACAGGGGGGTAGTGTCTCAGATGAAGCGTGAGCTTAATGGCAAAAAGTCTGAATTGCGGAAGGTCGAAAGAACCGTCGAATCAATGAAGGTTATCGGGCTTCCGGTCGGAGATGCCGTTGAGAAAAAGATCACCGAGCTTAAGAAAGAACTGGCAGAACTGCAAAAGGAACTGCCTGATCCGTTCAGAAAAAAGCCCTCTGAGTAAATTCCTTTTGTTATAACTGAAAGTCCGTCACTACCAGACGGACTTTTTTTATGCCTCAGGCCAGCATTCTGAGGCCCTTGGAAGCACTTTCGGACAGTAGTCATATTAATTATCATCATGACAGATATGTTTACCCCGATCGTCTCAGAACAGCCCTGCATGTTTTTCTGACGAACCAAAAGGAAAGCCTGCCGAAATCTCGTTCAGGCAGGCTTTCCAAACATGCATAAAAGTAACTAACACTAAAAAAGTAAACTTAAAAACCTTACATCCTTACATCTTCTTACACTTATTAAAAAACATCGCAAAACCTCATATTATATCCTCTATAACAATATTACAACGCTATTATAAATAATCTTAATTTTGCATCTGATTCCACCCGTATAACCCTTATAAATTTTATTCTTCAGCCAAGAATGTAATGTTGTTATGCTGAATACAGCTCAGCAGATTTTTGATCTCCTTCCTTTTCCAGCTCTTCCAGTTCCTTTTTCCTAAGCTTCTTAACTGTAATCCGGGTCCTTTCCTTCAGCTCCTCGAATTCCTTTTTAGACGATTTCGGCAATAGAAGGATACTTGAATAGAGGCGGGCAGCCTTATTTTCTCTCCATTTTAATTCGGACTCATACCCGGCCTTTTTCAAGTAAACACCCAACTGTCTTGGATTAACAGCATTGTTATTATCAAGCTCTGAATTAATGAATTCACATATTTCAGTAGCTGTATAACAATCTTGTCCTCTGGTTATGAACCGGCCAATATACTCCTCGTATGGATGGATTTTAGTAAATCCCTCATTGTATCGGCTAAGTTTTGCCTGTTCTTCAGCCGATAACCAGTGCCGTTCTCCCTCTGTCCAGAGCTTGTAAGCTTGTGCCCATAGCTGCTCCATGTCAATCGAATGAATATAATTTGCAGCCTCGATTTCGATAGGCCAGAAACGCCTCGAACCTGTAGGATCAGTAATAATTTCACTATGATTCGAGGTGCCGATAAAAGAAGCGATTTTGTAAAATACAGAGTTAAATCTGCCATAAGCGACCCTGGTATTAAATGTTTTCTGGCTCAGGAATCCCTTAAGCTGCTCATTTGTAGTTTTGTCATTAAGAACCGGAGATAGTTCGTCCATCGCAATAATTGCTTTTTCACATGTAAGTAACTCGTCATCTTTGTTTGCGAAGTCGAAGCTTAGTTTTTCTGCAAACAAGATGTTATACCACTTTTCAGGGACAAGCTTCCTCATCCACCTTGTTTTGCCAATTCCCTGAGGACCAATTAGTATTAACAGGTTTTCATTTGGTGAAATTGCCGGATTCAGATAGTTTTCAGGACGATTATGTAAGCCATTTATTACTCCAATGAGCCACTTCCTTAACAGAGTTTTTGCAATATCAGAATCATTTTTGTTTTTAAGGGTCAACGTATTGACCAGATCCGGGAAACGATCCTGCCCGTCCCAGATTGGCAAAGAACTTATGAAATCCTTAACCGGATTATATTTGGGAGGGATATAGTTAATGAAATAGAAAAGGTCATCTTTCTTTAATGCGCCTCCCAGTACTGCCAGACTTATCTTACCTGCCATGTAATCATCACCGAGGACCCAGGCTTCCGAGTCCGCGGACTCGGAATAATACAATTGATGTGTGAGCTCATTATACTTAAGCCTGATATTACTTTCCTCCATTGCCGTAATAAGGGAGTTAAGCTTTGAGTTGGGGCCAACATAAAGATTTTTGGGTGGCCGCCAGCCATTTTGCCTGGCCATATAAATTAAAGTTCCCAGAGTTGCTTTATTGGTATTGGCCAAAGCTGTGTTTCCCTGCCATTTCTTTATGCATTCTTCCTGCCTGAATTTTGAAGACGTTGAACTTAATTGCAGGAATAATTCCAAACCAGTATTCGAGTCGCTGAAGGAGTTTTTAAGGACAAACATCACTTTTATCCAGTCATTATAGTGTTCCAGGAGGGAAATATTCTCAGAGACACACCACTGCACAATATTCTGGACTATCCTGTAGCTTGATCGCTCGTCATCATTATTAAACCGAAGGTAATATCCTTCAATTTTGGAATTCAGGTTTGGCTCTGTAGAAATACTTTTACGATTATAGACGAAAGACCAACCTTTTGCATCAGGATTATAATACGCTTTATCGTCATATGAGTAGTAACAAAGGCGACATAAATCTGACCCTGATAGGTCTATTTCTGTAACCTTATATTTGCTTTTATACAGATTAATTAGCGAAAGGAATGCCTGTTTATGAAAATCTACGGTTTCCTCTATGGATTTTAACTCAGGGTACTCAAGCTGGTGAATCACTTTGAGTCCTGTTCCTGATGGGGACAGAAATGACATAATCACAGATGGCTCATGGTTTGATTTAATCATAGCCCTGAGACGTTCGGGATCTTTAATATGATCAATATCCATCACTATTCTGCCCCAGTATTTCGTTAGTGAATGTGTTTTGCGGTGAGAAAATTCCCCAGCCGGTACAAATGCCGGTAATTTTGTCTTTAATGCTTCTTTCTCATCTCGATCTGCAAGATCGTTTGATTGCTCATACCTTTTTGTAAGGCGCCGGATTTCGGAAACTTCAGTTTTTAGTTCCTCATCTCCGGTAATTCTTCTGATGATCTCATCCTGTGAAATAATACTGACCTGGTCAGGCTTATTTTTATCTGCTAAGTATGTATACATGATATTATTTTTTAAGGGTTTGATAATATCCTGACCGAGAAAGCCACAGGTTAAATTATGCACCTGTTTACTACGGAGAGGCAAATTTTTATTATCTGCTTATGACAAAATTTTGCAAATAAGCAGCAAAATCAATAGCATCTTTTAATGATGAATGTAAGACAGTCATGCCGTGGTAAAAGAACTGAGGTGAATAATATTCTTCTGGGCATAGATTTTCGAAGTCCTGAATTCTATGCCTAGAGAGGGTGTGATGTAAAAGATCTTCCATTAACAAGATAGTTTCTTCAGCCGACCTGGTCAATCTGTTAATGATTATAAGAGTAATACTTAACCCCATCCACTCTACCGCAGTGATGGTAACATCTGATTTATCGGTTTTCCCGATAAAATTTTTCACGGAGTCAGGAAATTCAGACTCCTTTCGTTTAATAAAAGCTGACTTTTTCATATGATTTTTGTTTTATTTTTTGCTTTCCTGTTTCCTGTAATGTCGAAATAGAATTTTTACAGCCAGTTCATATACGTAAATTATTTCCCTGTTATATTCGGGCCGTCTTGGGAGGCCGATTATTTTCAGTCTTTTTGTATCTGAGTTGAGCAGAAGGAAATAACAATCATGCTTAATGGATCTGACACCTTTAAGCATTTTACGATTGCCTAGCTCTTTAAGTTCTGAGATAAGATCTTTTCTTCTGACCGCAACGATCTCATCATAGTTTTCAACGTCCAGACAGTTATCATTCAATAATGCCTGAACTTCTGTGTCTAATAATGGGATATCTTGGAACGGAATACCCCTGAAGTGGTAATAGTACATATAGTAACCTGTATTAGTTTCAACTAAGAACTAATTCCTGTTTGGTTACTACTAGCCACTTTATGGGGTGACCAGAGAAAATTCCGGTAGGAATAGATGCAAATATAATATCAAACTAAAGGAAGATGCAAATTTATTCCAGCAATGTGGGATGCTGATTGATAAATGAGCATAAAACAGTGGTAAACACCTAATATTCAAAGATTATTCATACAGAATAGTTAGCATATGGTTATAGATAACAAGCGGTATATTCATGTTAATTTATATCCCTTCTTGTAGTCTTCAGAATAATTCCTTTACAAAAGCTATGTATAGCTCACTTTATTGAAATTTTGACAGAAAATCCCTATGAATCACAGATATATACTAAAAGGTGAAAGTTTAAATAACGATTTTTTAAGACCCATTGGATTGCTTTCCCTTTTCCGGTGGGTCTGTTTTTTAACAAGGCAAGGAATTCAGGTTAGGAAAAACCTGAATTAAAATGCCTGGAGGTTCTTTGATTATGATAAACCCCAAAGGGATTAAGGAGTAAGTAGAGTGGAAACTGTCGAAAATATAATATAGTATTGCTACAGTGCAGGACCCGTTACATTATGTTAATAGTGCAGAGAAATCGGGGGTTGGCTGGTTGCTATATAGAAATGCTAAGAAATGCCCTCACTGAAAATTAGTCATTCATAACAAAGAATCCGGTAGGGACCATCCGTCTTTCAAAAAACCCTGCTCTGAGTGTAGCTCTTCTCAACAGGTGACCGGAATCCTCGAAAGAGTAACCGAAAGACGATAAAGAATGGAGACAAGAAACGGGACTCCTGATGGTGAAATGCCCGGCTTATCCTCCTTAAAAATAGATAAGCATCCTGAAATCAAGATGATAGGCAAAAGAATAGCAATTATTAAGCTTATCAGCCAGATTCCGGGATAAAAAGAGCCATATGCATAATGAAAAAGTAACTGAAATAACAACTATGCTCTCTTCCTGTTCTTAACCAGTTCGTGTAGATCCTGATCAATTTCAGCCCTGATGTCGGAGAGTGTACCTCTGGCACCGGAATTAAGCCAGGTAAAAATCTCCTTCTTATTAAACAGAACCCTCTTACCATTCTTGATATGGGGGATCTGCTTATTCGAGACATATTTATAAACTGTGGATGTGGATTTTTTAATCCACCTGGCACAATCATCGAGATCACCGATTACTTCCTCATCAGGTCGTTCCAGACCATCAAGTCTGGCAAGTACGGTATTTAATAACTCCTCAATTCCTGCCAGCCTTTCTTCCATAACAGCAAATACATTTTCCATATAATTTTTATTATTATATGAGGGAACAAGCTTCAGGGTCTGGGTTTTCAAAAATATTTTTCATAATGTTTCGGTAACTGGGAGGGGAGATATTAGTCATACCATTTTTTACGAAGAGCCGTTTCGATTACCTTATTAATCCACTCTTCCCTTTTTGGCCCTTGTTGACCTTCGATATATCTAGTCAAAAGAATTCCCAAAAAGCAGATGAATCTTTTGTCCGGCGCGCTGATGGATCTTATCCGGCCATCTGTCATATCATTTTCAAGCATGTAGTTTATTACAAGGGTCAATAGTATATCCAGCAGTCTTGTGCTATCAACAATACCATTACTGCCCTTTAGAATATGGTATAACATAAGATCAGCATCGTGATAGCTCTCTTTCAGCTCTTCAAACGAGGCCTGATTTTTCTTATTCAAGTCAATGTAAGAATTAACGAATTCACCCACCCTGATCTTTAATTCGTCGTCTGTTAGTGGTTTTAAAATTTCATGTGCCATATTAAAATAATTATTACTCTGAAAGCTAATATAATCATTTACAGTGAGATAAGACAATGTCATTGAAGGAAGCGGTTAAGTGTTGATACCCTGAATCGAGGCCTTTTTATGAAAAGCTACCTTGTGTTATGAATCATGGATTCCTGAAAAATTCTTTAAAAATGACAATTAAATGGCACGACATTCGTTTTTAATGCATATATTTGTAAAATATTTACAAAAACAGGCCTTAAGATGGTTTTAGAAATACGTATAGGTAATCTTTTCTCCATTAAGGACGAAATTACACTTGACTTCCGGGCGGCAACCATTAAATCAGCAAACGCTAAAGCTCTTGCTGATAATATTTTTACTGAAAATAACACAAGCATTTTAAAGACTATTGCAATCTACGGGGCAAACGCCTCGGGAAAAAGTAACATTATTAAAGCAATCAGATTTTGTAATGCGATGGTATTCGAATCTCATAAGCATAATGAAAATACTGTTTACAATTTTCAACCTTTTAAATTTAATGGGTACGATAATAAACCCAGCAATTATTTTATACGCTTTATCAGTGCTGGCATCGAATATGAGTACTCATTTTCATTTACCCGATTTAAGATTTTAACTGAAAGCTTGTATTATTATCCCAAGGGCAGAATAACTAAAGTATTTACCCGTGATGAACGAATAGGCAAAACCAAGAAAGAAAAATATTCCTTTGGTGACCAGATAAAAAGACCCCTGGATGTGGCTGAGAATACATCGGAAAAGACCCTGTATATTTCCAGGGCAAGCCAGATGGACAGGGAAATTGCCAAAGAGATTTTTACTTATTTTCATAGCAGGTTCATATTGCAGTACGTTGGTTTTGGTGTTTCGACGATAGAATCACTTTCGAATCAAAATAAGCAGCAGCTTATTGAAGCATTAAAAATTGCTGACAGTGATATTGTAGATGTAAGAATCAAGGTCCTTAAAAAACCAGGTAAAAACATTAGTGCTGACCTTACAAGTATGACTCTTACAGTTGAAGATGTCGTGCAGGATCATTTGCAAATAAAGACTTATCACAAAGCCTCTCCCGATATAGCATTCGATTTTATAACGGAGGAATCCCAGGGTACGATTAAGTTGTTTTTTATCATGCTGACCATACTTGATGTTGTGAAGAATAACAAAGTTCTTTTAATTGATGAAATTGAAGATAGTTTGCACCCTAAGATCATTGAATATATTTTTAACATTTTCAGGAGTGGAGAAAAGGCTCAACTTATCTGTACAACTCATAACACAAAGTTTTTAGACTTAAAGAAGTTCAGAAAAGACCAGATTTTTTTCGCAAATAAAAAGGAGGATGGTTCTACAGACTTATATTCACTTTATGACTATAGTGATTTTCGGGATACTATGGATTTGGAAAAAGCCTATTTGCAAGGACGTTTTGATGCCGTGCCATTAATAAATGACTCACAGGAGAAATTAAAAACTTTATTTAATGGCTAGGAAACGTTCAGCATCAAAAGGCAAAAAAATAAATCCTCATTTCTGGGTTTTTTGTGAAGGAAAGACTGAAGAAGCCTATATATCCTGTTTAAGGTCAAAGTACCGCATCCCCATAGATATTGTTTCAAAGATAGTAGGCAACAGAATTACAGATCGCTTCATCAGAGAATACAAGAGAGGTAAGCCAATCCATGAAAAGGATAAGGATTTTTTAATATACGACGCCGATATTCCGGAAATTCTTGACCGTTTAAGAGGAATTAGTACTGCAACGTTGATTGCATCAAATCCCTCCATGGAGTTATGGTTTTTATTACATTATAAAAACCAGACAGCATCTATCAGCTCACAGGATTGCATCAGAGAATTAAGTAAAAGGAATAAAAATTCATATCAAAAAGGAGTTATTGATAAAAACCTTGAGGTCAAACTGACAGAAAATCTTACAAAAGCCTGTGAACGAGCTTCTCACCTGATATTATTTAATAATCCTTCTTCAAATATGAATGTTTTTATAAACGAACTCGAGCAGGCAAGAAGAAACAAATCCTGAAAAGAATCCCTGGGACGTTAATAAAAGTTCTATTCGGTTTCAGAAATATCTCAGATATGGGGTAAGTGAAACAAAAATCTGCTCACCCTCTCTTTAGTAAGCACTATATAATTGATATACAACGCATTTCGCAAAGAATGGTTGTTTCACTATTTACAAAAGTGAAACTAACCCCGTTTAATTCTTTCACGTATAAGATTCACAATATCATATTTGTCTTCTCCCTCTGCAACCTCCAATGCTAACCTTAAGCCGTCACATTCTTTAATATTTACCCTTTCCAGCATTACGGTTAGCAAATCCATTTGTTCAAATACTCCTATCAGAGAAATATCACAAACAGATGCATTTTTGTCAAGAAGGTATCTAACTACATGAAATTGTCCTTCTTCAGAGGCAGCCGCAAGGGCAGTTTTTCCACAGAAATCAATAAAGTAATCAATATCCGCTCCTTGTTCCAGTGCTTTTTTGACACCTGGTATAAATCCAGCTCTGGCAGAGGTAAATAGCAATAAATTTGTGGTCAATTTGGTCATGCCATCCCAGATTTCGCTTTCCGATTTCGGTTTTAAAATTTCAGTCATTTTCATAGCAAAATATTATTTATGTACCCCTTATAGAGAAAATCTTAGTCGGGGTTTTAATCGGGCTGCATTTTTTTAAATATTTTCGGAGTATCGGATTGATACTTAATGCTTGTTTCGCAATGTGGTTTAATCGCAAATTGAGATGCGGGCTTTCTTTGCTTCAACGTGATTAAATCACTATCTTAGAGAGTTTATTTTCATTGCATGAGCGATAATAGCATTAAATCGAGCCCGCATTACCTTGACCACAGAACAAGACTTCGGTCCAGATTGAATGATTATGGTATTGAATCTCTGCAATCCTATGAGGTAATAGAACTGTTTTTGACTTTCGTAATTCCTCAGAAAGATGTCAAACCTGCTGCAAAACAAGCCATCAACCAGTTTAAAACAATAAAGGGGTTCTTTGACGCAGACGAAAAAGAACTTGCAAAAATCCCTTTTTTTAAGGACAAGGCTTTGACCCTCAGAAAATTTATTAAAGAAATATCATTGCTTTACCAAAAGGAACAAGCAGTGCAAAATCCCATTTCAGTATCCAGGACTGATCTGATTAACTATTGTAAAACGAAGCTTGGCTACAACAAAAGAGAGGAATTCTGGCTTCTGTCACTTGATGGTAAAAATTCAGTCATCAGGGAAGATTTAATTTCCAAAGGATTGCAGGACAAGACAACTGTCTATCCAAGACAGGTCATTGAAACAGCAATAAGAAATAATGCGAGTTCAATTTTGCTACTTCATAACCATACAAATGGTGATCCTCATCCCTCGGAACAGGATAAAAACATCACAAAAGCAATTGAAATACCTGTCAGGATTCTAAATATTTCGATTTATGACCACCTTATTGTATCAAATGATAATTATTTCAGCTTCAGGGAAAACAAGATAATTTAACGAATGGACGATTTAAAACATAAGTTTATTGACACTTTTGATCTTGGAAATGACGGAGAAAAACAAAAGGCTGTTTTCGATGTTGATGGACCGACTTTAATTATTGCCGGACCGGGAACAGGTAAAACATACACTTTAGTTTTAAGGACTCTATATTTAATACTTTCTGGTAAAGCGAAGCCTTCTGAAATTATCCTTACAACTTTCACTGAAAAATCTGCTTTTGAACTAAGAGACCGGCTTAGTTTATTCGCCAGAAAATTAGATGAAAAAATCAACTTGCATGAATTGCTTACAGGTACAATAAATAGTATTTGTGATCAGTTTAACATTAAATTCATCAAGAATACACCTCTTAAGAAAAATTACATAGTCCTTGATGAGTTAACATCCTCTCTTTTTATTAACGAGTACTTCGATCTTATTATCGAGCCATTTAATGACGGGGAGAGATTTTTTGGAAAGTGGAAAGGGAAATGGGATACTATCGCGAGGGTTAAGGGCTTTTTTGATAAAATTACGGAAGAACTTATTGATCCTGATACCTTAATAGGAAAAGGAGATGAGTTTTTAATCCAAATCAGTGAAGCATATAAAATATATCGAGATCTTTTAATAGAACATAACCGAGTTGATTTCTCCTTTCAGCAAAGGATATTCTATGACTTGCTTCAGAATTCCGGCACAAGAGATAAAATTGCCTCAAAGATAAAATACCTGTTGATTGATGAATATCAGGACACTAACTATATACAGGAACAGATTGCTCTGTCACTCGTAAAACCCCATAATAACCTTACAGTTGTGGGAGATGAGGATCAGGCTCTATATCGTTTTCGTGGTGCTACAGTTAGAAATATTCTTGAATTTGAGACTCATTTTAAAAATTGCCGTAGGATAAAGCTGCTTGAAAATTACAGATCACATAAAGTAATTATTGAACATTATAACGCTTTCATTCAGAACATCGACTGGTCCAATCCAGAGAGCTTCATTCAATTTCGTTATCCCGATAAAGAGGTAATTCCGGCAAGATCAACTATCTCACCTGATTATCCTGCAGTCTTTTGCATCTGGGTGGATACTTTGGGACAAGAAGCCGAAAGATTTGCAGATATGGTTGAATATCTGCTTAAGAATAAGATCATTAATGATCCGAGCGATGTTGCTTTACTGATGAGAAGCGTGATGCTTGAATATAGTGGACCATTTATTGAAGCGTTAAATAGAAGGAATATAAAAGCATTTTGTCCAAGGGCAAAAGCTTATTTTGAAAATGAAGAAATAAAAGTTCTTATAGCCTGTTTTGCCCTGATATTCAACTTTGTAGGCGAAGATCTGGACGATTATTCACACAAAGAAATAATCCATGAAGGAATAAAACTCATCGGTAAATATGCGTCATCTCCACTAGGAGCTTACTTAAGGAGAATGAATGAGCATATTGAAGGTTTGACTATTGGTGAAAGCCTTGATGAAATCCCCTCTGATATACCATTTCAGTTGTTTGCTTATTCCCCGTTTACTGAATACCTGAAAGATGAAAACGCTGCAAGAAACTTATCTCAATTCACAGCTTTAATAAGCTCATTCATGAATTATTACCGGGTACCTGTAATCACCGGAAATAACAAAGTCGCTTTAAAATATAAATTATTCAATAGTTTTTTTAATCTGCTTTTTAATTCGGGGCAAAACGAATTTGAGGACAAAAATAATCCCATTCCCAAGGGATATGTTCAGATAATGACAATTCACCAGTCGAAGGGATTGGAATTTCCGGTAGTAGTTGTAACTTCTCTTGATAAGCAATTTAGTGTCAATAAACAAACCGATCGGCTTTTATATTCTTTTTATAGGAGGGAGCCATTTGAACCTGAGAAACGTGTCACCCAGTTCGATCATGCACGCTTATTTTATGTAGCTTTCTCACGACCGCAAAAACTCCTTGTTCTTTCCTCATCTGGGTCACCAAAAGATTTATTCACCCCTGTATGGGAAGGACTTGATCAATGGCCTCACGTGAAACGGGAGACTCTCAAAGCTCAAAAGTTTCAATCCAAAGCTCCATTTATTCCGAAAAAGACGTTGTCCCTTACTTCTCATATAAATGTGTACGAAACATGTCCGAGACAGTATCTTTATTATAAGGAATATGAATTTACCCCCAGCAGGACCGGACAGGTATTATTCGGAACGTTGGTACATGAAACCATTGAAGATTTGCACCGAAGAATTCTTGACGGAGAAGAGGTAAATGAAAAGATAATAGCAGAAGATTTTGAGAATAATTACCTGGGATTACTGGCAAATGGACACAGGCCTCTAGGCCCTCAGCCTAAAGAAGGAGCATTGCGTCATGCAATAAATTATTTTCAGAAGAATAAAGACCTTTTAAGTCGGGTAATTGAGACAGAAGTAGACGTTTCCTATGAAAAAGATGATTATATCATCAACGGGAAGGTTGATTTGCTTTTAGGTAAAGACAATAAGCTTGAAATTCTCGATTTTAAAACACAGCAAAAACCTGATCTTTCGGACAGAATAATGCTGAAATACAAGTATCAGTTGCACGTATATGCACATATACTAAAGGAGAGATACAGAAAAGATCCTGAAAGACTTTATATATACTGGACTGCTGAAGAAGACCGCAAAGATGCTTTAATGGAGATAGATTATGATGAACAACTAGTCAAATCAGCAGGAAGTCACTTTGATGAAGTAGCAAAATGCATTATTGATAAGGATTTTGAACTTAAAGCCATGCCTGACAAAACCAGAGTTTGTAAGGAATGTGACTTCAAACATTATTGCAGAGTTGAGTTAAAATAAACATTATAGAATAAATTTTATGGGCAAAATCGACATTAAGAAAACAGAACTTGTCTGGAGAGGCAAATATGATGATGACGGAAAACTTTCCTCTATCGAAAAACCCGGGCCATTTCCGTTTCAAATCGTTGAAAGCATAAATGAACCCCGTGTTGAAAAGGGTGGAGAAGAATCTCAGCAGTCCTCGCTATTTGATATTTGGAAAGGTGATGAAGGAAATACTTTTGAAGCTGGCTGGAAAAATAAGCTTATTTGGGGGGACAATAAATTTGTAATGAGTAGTCTTCTTGAAAAGTATGCCGGAAATATTGATTTGATTTACATCGACCCTCCTTTCGCTACAGGTGCAAATTTTAAAACTAAAATCAAAGTTGGAGAAGCTAATCAAGAAATTGTGAAGGCCCACTCAGTGATTGAAGAAAAAGCATATCGTGACACATGGGGATCTGGTAATGATTCATTCCTTTCAATGATTTATGACAGATTTATACTAATGCATCAGCTTCTCTCAAAGAATGGATTATTGTGCGTACATGTCGATTACAGGTTATCCGCTCATTTACATCTTATGCTTGATGAGATATTTGGCCCGGAAAGGCTTGTAAATGAGATTATTTGGCATTATCAATCAGGAGGGAGACAAGAGAATGCTTTTTCTTTTAAGCATGACACAATATGGATATATTCAAGAGGGGATAATTGGAACTTTGATTTAGATGCTATTGGAATCACAAGAGGTGATGTGAAGCGGAATAATATGAAAAAAGAAGTAGATGAAGATGGTCGGGTATTTTTTACAATAAAATCTGCAGGTAAGATTTATAGGTATTATGAAGATGAAAAATTAACTCCACCAGATGTTTGGACAGATATAAATCACCTACAGCAAAAAGATCCTGAACGAGTAGATTATCCGACACAAAAGCCAGAGAAATTGCTATTCAGAATTGTTGCAGGTTTAAGCAAACCAAATGATCTAGTTGCTGACTTTTTTTGTGGAAGTGGAACAACTTGTGTTGTTGCTGAAAAGTTAAATCGTCGCTGGATAGGTGTTGATTTAAGTAGATATGCTATTCACACAACCCGTAAAAGATTGTTAGAAATAGAAGGTAGTAAAAGCCTCAAAGATGAAGGTAGGAAATACAGTATTAAAGCTAAACCTTTTGAAATTCACAATCTTGGTAAATATGAGCGTCAATTCTGGCAAATAAAATCATTTGGGAGGAAAGATGAAAAACAGGCATTATATGAGTATTTGGCGTTCATTTTAAAACTTTATGGAGCTGAACCAATTTCAGGGTCAAATCATATTCATGGTAAAAAGGGGAATGCCTTAATTTATATAGGTGCAGTTGATTCACCTGTGACTATTCAGGAAGTTACAGATGCTTTAAGAGACACTAAAGAAATGGGTATTAAAGAGCTTCATGTTTTGGGCTGGGAATGGGAAATGGGCTTGAATGATGCAATTCAGGAAGTAGCAAAACAATCAGGAGTTAGACTTAAGCTTCGTATTATCCCTATGGATGCAATTGATCCGCAAGCTATAGGAAAAGGAGATGTAAAATTCTTTGAGCTTGCCTATTTTAAAACAGAAATCGAAGCTAAAGGACTTAAAATTAAAGTAAAGCTCGAAGATTTCGTAATACCGCATACAGACCTCATACCTTCAAATGTTAAAGAAAGTATTACAAATTGGAGCGACTGGGTCGATTACTGGGCTGTAGATTTTAATTTTCAGAATGACACATTCAATAATAGCTGGACAAGTTACCGGACCAAACAAGACAGAAAACTAAAGTTAACCGCAGATCATGAATACTCAAAACCGGGTACTTATAAAGTATTTGTAAAAATCATCGACATATTCGGAATTGATACCTCACAGGTGTACGAAATTAAAATCAAATAATTATGCCTCAGCCAATTGTTCAATATAATAAAGAACTCCCTTATATCGAAGATCGTAATCCATGGGAGATTCCGACATGTTACTTAAAAAAAAGAACCAGCATTGAATATGTAACTGTCCAGGGTCGCAGACCCAGCAGGATGTTACTTGTGAATAAACTTCGTTCAGAAATTGACAAATGGAGAAATGATGGTTACCCAGGAGCTACCGATACCTCTATAGAATTACTGAATTACTGGTTTGAACAATCTCACCCTCCTGTCTTTGGAAATGAACCATTCCATTTTTACTTCTGTCAGAGAGAGGCTATTGAAACAATAATATATCTCTATGAAATAAAAAAAATTGGGGATATTGTCCCCTTGATTAATCAGTACCATGAAAAGTTTTCAGGGAAACTATTTCCTTCAGACATTGAGTTCAGTGAAGATCTGGAAGGAAAAAGAAGAGTAAAGCGATATTTTCCGGAACTTGACCAGGAGGGAGAACAGGAATTACCAGAAAAGAATCTTTTAAGATATGCAATAAAAATGGCTACAGGTTCAGGTAAGACCTTTATTATGGCATTTGTGGCTGTTTGGAGTTATTTCAACAGGTTAAGAGAGAAAGATAGGAGATACGCCAACAACTTTTTAATAGTTGCCCCTAATGTTATTGTCTATGAACGGCTGGCAAAGGATTTCTCCAACGGTGAAATCTTTGAAAAACTACCATTTATTCCAAAGGCCTGGAAATCAAACTGGAAGATTAATATTAAGTTAAGAAATGATGAAAGTCCCCTGGCTGCTGAAAATAATCTTATTCTGAATAATATTCATCAGCTCTATGAAAGTCGAACTAGGGACTTTAATCCAAATAACATAATAGAGGCAATTTTAGGCCGAAAACCTCAGAATGATCCAAGTAAATCTCCTCTGACACTGTTAGACAGAGTTAAAGAGCTTGATAATCTGCTAATTATGAACGACGAGGCCCATCATGTTCATGATGAAGACCTTAAGTGGCACGAAACTTTAATAAGTATTCACAAAAATGTACCAGGAGGATTAAAAATGTGGCTTGATTTCTCTGCTACACCTAAGACTCCAAATAATACATATTATCCCTGGATCATCTGTGATTATCCATTAGCGCAAGCAGTGGAAGACAGGATTGTAAAAGTTCCTTTGATTGTTCATACAGTCCACAAAAGAGAGCCCGAGGGTATTACACAGAATAATGTGGTTCAGAAGTATGGTGATTGGATAACTGCTGCATTAGCAAGATGGAAGGAACATTTTGATGCTTATAAAAATGTTGGTAAAAAACCTGTTCTCTTCATAATGGCGGAAAAAAACGTTTATGCTGACAAAATAAAAGAAGCAATAGTCAGACGAGGAGGTACTTATGGAATAGCTGAGGATGAAATCATGGTAATCCATACCGATAATACTGGTGAAGTGCGACAAAGCAACCTTGAGGAATTGCGAGAAGAAGCCAGGAGTGTAGATAATCCTGATAGCAAAATCAAAGTAATTGTAAGTGTTTTAATGTTACGAGAAGGGTGGGATGTACAGAACGTATCTATAGTTCTTGGTTTACGTGCATTTGATTCACCAATTCTGCCTGAACAGACTATTGGAAGAGGTTTAAGATTAATGAGGGATATTAGTCCTGACAGAACACAAACTCTTGAAGTAATAGGGAATGATAAATTTGAAAATATTGTAAAACAGCTTGAACTGGAGGGTGTCGGAATTAACACAACAAATACACCACCTCCTTTGCCTCAGACAATTGCTCCTGAAAAGAAGCGTTTATTGTATGATATAACTATACCTGCAACTGACTTTTCTTATACGAGGGTTTACAAAAACCTTAGCGGAATTGACGGAAAACAATTTCCATCACTTTTCGATTCTAGTAAATTATCTGATGACAGGAAGACTTTATTAAGAATGGAAGTAATGAACCTGGGAGTTGAAGTTCATCAGACTGAAATAGAGTCAGAATATATCGAACTTGGACGGGATTTAACTGCTTATATTGCCAACCAGACCATGAAAAAAGCTGGATTGACAGATTGTTTCCAATATGTTTATCCGATTTGTGAAGAGTATATCCTTTATAAATGTTTTGAAGTAGTCATTGATGATATTGAAAAGGAGGAATTAAGGAAAGTCCTTAAAGACCTGACTATTCAGGAGGCAATAATCGATCTTCTTTCAAGAGAAATCGGAAAAGCCACAGTTGAAAAGAAACATGTCAAAGTTAAAGGCATAAGTTTCAAACTATCTGACACTCCAAAATTTACCTGGAGGCGTGGTCATATCAGATGTAAAAAGACAGTTTTTAATTTCGTCGCAACATATAATCCCTTTGAATCTGAATTTGCAGAATTCCTGGATAAAGCTGAGGACATAGAAGCCTTTGCAGCTTTAGCAAATATTTTCAGGATTGACTACCTGTCTAATTCCGGTGCAATTCGATATTATTTCCCTGATTTTGTGGCAGTTCAAATATTAGGAAAGAAGAAAATCTTCTGGATTATTGAGACAAAAGGTAGGGAGTATCCTGATCTTGATAATAAAAATAAAGCGATTGAAAGGTGGTGCAAAGCAGTCACTGAACAAACAGGCAAGGAATGGGAATATTTATTAGTAAGGCAATCAAATTATAACATGATCAGGCGAAGTCTTAAAAGCTTCAAGAACCTCGAAGATTCCCTTAAGGAAGATGGGAGCCTTTTGTAATTATTTTCAGAATGAAGAAGGAGGTCAAACATATTTATAACAAAGCGATTGATTCTTTAACGCTTAGTGTAGAATTATTTAACAGGCCATATAATTATGGCAGAATCCATGGTGTATTGATCTTCCTCGATCATTCATTTGAGATGTTACTGAAGGCATCAATTCTGCATAAAGGAGGAAAAATCAGAGAAAGGAGAGCAAAAGAAACAATCGGATTTAGTGCCTGTATTCGTAAAGCCTTTAGTGATGCTCAAATTAAATTCTTAAATGAAGAGGATGTTTTAATTCTACAAACCATTAATGGATTCAGAGATGCTGCGCAGCACTATACTCTTGAAATATCTGAACAATTATTTTATATTCAAGCTCAGGCAGGGCTAACTTTATTTAGGGATATTACAGGCCGCGTATTTGGGATTGATCTCAAAATCGAATTGCCTACAAGTGTAAACAGGAACAAGAAGTGCAGTGATTTCGGGAAAAAGAACTACAGTGGAA
>ERZ795049.2546-NODE-2546-length-21010-cov-8.054689_pt1 | contig 21010 bp, 28 predicted proteins | sample MGYA00375133_ERZ795049 | MGnify/ENA primary metagenome ERZ795049 (study PRJEB30178, sample SAMN05720147) | activated sludge metagenome | isolation source: anaerobic digester from wastewater treatment plant | place: Japan | collected 2015-04-20 ...
CAAATTTAACCCTTTTTCTCAATATCAAAGAAACTAACCTGTTTGCCGTTAAAGTAAACATTAAAGTTCCCTGTCGGACCGTTTCGGTGTTTTTCAATACTGCAAGCCACAATTTCCCTCACATCTTCATCTTCCCGATACAAAAACATCACCACGTCAGCATCCTGTTCAATACTCCCCGACTCCCTTAAATCAGACAATCTCGGTCGTCCTCCCCTCGCCTCCATCGCCCGGGACAACTGCGCCAAAGCTAAAATGGGAACCTTTAGCTCTCGGGCCAAATTTTTTAATCCCTGAGAGATTTCTGAAACTTCCTGAACCCGATTATCCCTAGTATTTCCATGCATCAATTGCAAATAATCCACCACAATAAACTTTATTCCCTTATCCACCTGCAATCTTCTTGCCTTGGTTCTCAACTCTGTCACTGTCAATCCCGGCGTGTCATCAATAAACAGCGGCGCTTCTGCCAAAATTCCCATTGCCTCCGACAGCGAATCAAAATCACCCGACGACAACTGTCCCGTTTTTAGTTTCCAGGCGTCAATCAAGCCCTGACGCACCAACAACCTATCCACCAACTCTTCCTTGCTCATTTCTAACGAAAAAATACACACCGGCAACTTCTTTTCTACCGCCACATATCTGGCCACGTTCAATCCAAAAGCTGTTTTTCCCACTCCCGGTCTGGCCGCCAAAATCAACAAATTACTGTCCTGCATTCCCGCCAAAATATTATCCAACGACTTAAACCCCGTTGGCACCCCCCTCAAACCCGTTCCCAATTTTTGCAGCTCATCCAACCGGTCAAAACTGGCCGTCAACACCTCCTTAAGAGACGATGGCACCGACTTCATATGCCGTTGAGACAAAGTAAAAATTTCCTGCTCTGCCAAATCTAACAGTTGATCTGAGGGCAAAGTCGAATCAAATGCCTTCTCTGAAATCCTTCCCGCCGCCGAAATCAATTCTCTTTTGGCTGACAAAGACTTAATGATCCGACCATAGCTTTCCACATTCGCCGCCGTCGGCACTTCGCCTGCCAGCTTTGCCAAAAAAGCCTTTCCCCCTACTTTTCTCAACAACTTAGCTTCCTTTAATTTTTCTGACACCGTCACCATATCAATAGGCATCCTGTCCTCATACAAATCCATCATCGACTGATATATCTTGCCATAGTTAGAGTTATAAAAATGTTCCGGTCTCAAAAATTCCGACACACTCAAAACCGCTTCATTATCAATCAAAATCGCCCCCAAAACAGACAATTCGGCTTCCTCTGAATTTGGCGGGAGTCGAACCACATCTTCCATATTTTTAATTTTTCTTTAATAACTTTACTTCAAATCCGTCAGGCAGATCATCAATTTTATCTAATTTCAGCGACTCATTTTCTGTCAAACCCTCCTCATCCGCCTCATCTAAAAAATGTTTCATCGCCTCCGCATCCGCCAACAACGGAATCATATAGTTAACTCCCCACTTTTTTGCCCAATCCCTTAGTAGTTTAAAATTTACCTTGTCCCCTATTTTGGCGGTCGTTAGCATAATATCCGCCTCATCAACTTTATCTATTTTCTTTTCTGACAATTCTTCACTCAAATCTCCTATCACCACCAGCCTAAAACCATCAACCGTCACCACATAAATTGTCCCTCCCTTCTCTATTCCAATTCCATTTACTTCCACTCCTCCGATTTCATATTCTCCCTGACCATTGATGATTACTTTTTCTCCCTCTACTCCCGGCTGGCCCAAGTCCTCATCAGAATAAATTATTACCCTGGCATTTATTTTGCCTTCCAACCCCTTGTTACTGGGGTTAATCAAAACATTTTCTTTTTTCCCTTTCAGAAAAATTGTTTTTTCACCAAATAATTTAATTTCCATATGTAACTATTCTATCACCTGGAACCTCTTTTTTGTGTTATTATCACAATACTATTCCATGATAAAAGAATTAATTTTAGCTATTATTATCGGCGCCATTCTCGGACTTGGAGTTACCGGCAGTTATCTTAGCTACAAAGGCAAAAAAACCACCCCGCCCAGTCAACCTCTTGTTACTGAACCTACTCTTGTTCCCACCACTTCAGTCTCCCCCCAGCCCGTGTCCGAAAGTGAAAGCAACTCCAACCCTCTGACCATAATTTCACCTACCACTGACACTCTGGTTTCCTCCCCCAACCTTACTGTCTCCGGCACCACTACTCCTGACAGTCAAATTATTATTGCCACCGCCGCTAATATTTTTACCGGTCAAAGTGACACCAATGGCAAATTTTCTCTCCCTATAAAATTAGAAAGCGGACTCAATATTATTAAAATCAGCTCCATCGATCCCCAAAACAACCAATTCGATTATCAACTCAACGTCACCTACTCAACTGCTAAAATAAATTAATATGACAAAAATCATTTTTTTGGCTATTTTTTTAATTATTGCCAAACCCATAATTGCTCAAGAAGCCACCAATAGTGCCACCAAAACAGAAGACATTAAAGGCATCCTTCGTCAAATTGTCAGTCAAGACAATCCTCAATCAGACAACTCTGATAACACCGGCTCCAACCAACCTCGACTTCCCAAGGCTTTTTTTGGCAGTATTACCAAAATTAATGCCGGCGAAATCACCCTAAACTCTCAAAACGAAAACCGACTTATCCGCACCGGAGAAGAAACTACTTACGTTGATAGTAAGCGCCGACCCGCCAAATTAACCTCTTTTAAGGAGGGTCAAACCGTTTTGGCTATGGGAGTAGTCAATACCGACCTGTCTATGGATTGTAGCCGGATTGTTGCCACCGACTCTCAATCAGTTATCAACACCCACCAAATCGTCAGTGGTCAGATAGTCGATGTTTCTCAATCCCAAAACTCTACCATCTTTGTTCTTATCCCCTCAAAAAACAAAAATAATCAATATCAAATTAAAATCGACTCCAAAACCGTTCTGACCGATGCTAAAGGCAAAACTATTGCTTCTGCCAAAAATATCGTTTCTGGCAAAAAACTTATCGCCGTCATCAAACCCGACAGTCAAATTGCTCAAACTTTCTATGCCGTCAGACTCATTGCTCTTGACACTACCACCATTTCCCCCACCCCTACTCCCAAGCCATAAATCCCTGTGTTAAAATAAACCACCAATTTTATTGGTATTCCTTGGTGAGATTAGCTCAATTGGTTAGAGCGCAGCTCTGTGAAAGCTGAGGTTGCCGGTTCAAGTCCGGTATCTCACCCATTATTAAATTTCGAGACAATAAGAGTATGTTTTTACTCATTTCACAACATCTGTTAATCTATTAGATTAGAACCAGTTTTTACTGATAAGACAATAATAAATAAGATTTGTGAATTTCATTCCTAAATTTATATAACTTTAAATTTAGTTTTAATCTATGTAATATATAAATATGAAAAGTATTATATGGGGTGTTGGCACAACTCTAATATCATTTATAGTAATGTATTTATTTTTATTTGTATCTACAGGGTTTATTCCAAATGAATGTCTACTTGTCACAAACCACGGTGAATGTAAGGGTATAGCCGGGATATTTCCTTACCCACTACGATTACTTATAGTCATCGCTATTATAGGATACTCAATCTATATTGGTATAAAAAGTGGACTCGAATATAACGAAGAAAATAAACTTAAAATAAAGAATAAAAAGTGGCTAGAAAACTATCAAAAAGAGAACAATATAATCCCTATCAAAAAAAGAAGTGAAAAATAAAATAACTACGGGAATTTATATTTCTACTATACTAATTATTTTGGGACTGAAAAATAATGATTTTAAGGGATAAAAATTAATCTATTTCCTGATTCAACTCCAGTTTTTTACCGCTTTCAAGCCAGCTTCTATCCGTCTCCACAAACCCCTCTTTTTCCATCACCGGCTCCAAACACACATATTTTTGGTCATAAATTTTCTCCTCATTTTCTTCCCTAAACCCTGTCCACAACTTTACCACCTTAAAATTTTCCACCCGCCAAATTACGGATTTTTGACCAGGAAATTCAACCAAATTTTCCTTTTTCAACTTAATTTCCGGATTAGTCTTAAACCCCTCGGTTATATCCACTCCATTTAATTTTGTCCCCTGCCAACCGTGTCTTGTCTCCCAATAATTATGAACCGCCACGTTTACCCGTTTTTTTTCACCGGAATTATTTACCACCACAATTTTATAATCAAAATTTTCTCCAATTTTGAATTTCTGCACCACCTCCAATCCTTCAATCTCACATTTTATCTCTAAACTGTCATCAGTTTGACTTACCACCTGCCACCGACTGTTTCTAAATGGACCATGGAACACAAATCCAAATTTTTCTACCCCCTCAGCTGCAAAATTCGGTATGCAGACATGAGTATTACCCATTTTTCCATCCATTCTTTCAAAATTTCCCAAAATTCCTTCTCTGTCTTTCATTAAACTGATTATTCTGCCGCCCTCCAAATCAACCTCTACCCTCCATCCAAATTTCTCAATTTTACGTTTGTCTTTCATAAAACAATTTTACCCCAATTTGACTTTTGCCAAAAATAAGATAAAATTTACCCAAATGATCGACATTTATTTACTTTCAGACCATCACCACGCCACTTTTTAATGGCGGCTATTAACTTGTCTTCTTACCCGCCAATCGGCGGGTTTTTTAATAAAACTTATTTATAAACTTGATAAACTATCATTATGACTCAAACAAATAAAAATTCATCTGCTTTTGACAAACCTCAAACTCTCAAAGGTTTTCGGGATTTTCTTCCCTCACAAATGAGCGTTAGAAATTATGTCAAAAATACCCTTACCTCTCTGTTTACCCTCAGCGGCTTTTCTCCCCTGGAGACTCCAGCTCTGGAATATGCTTCTCTACTCAAAGGCAAATATAGCTCTGAGGCCGACACTAAACTGGGCTATTTTTTTACCGACAATGGTGGCCGCAATATCGGTCTCAGATACGATCTGACCGTGCCGGTATCCAAGGTTTTGGCTTTGTATAACAACCAAATTCAACTGCCTTTCCGCCGCTACCAAATCCAGCCTGTCTGGCGGGCGGAAAATACCCAGCGGGGCCGTTACCGGGAATTTATCCAATGCGACATCGATATTTTCGGCACCAACTCCCCTATTGCCGACGCTGAAATTATTTCTCTTATTTATCAAGGAGTTACTAAACTTGGTTTCAAAAACGCTGTTATCAAAATTAACAGCCGTCTGGTTTTGTCAGCTATTTTAGACCAGGCCGGTCTCAAAACCAACCAAAATCCCTTATTACAATCTCTTGATAAAATAGATAAAATCAGTCAAGATGGAGTAAAAAATGAGCTCAAATCTAAAGGCCTAACTGACCCCCAAATCGACCAAATCTTTAACTCTATCAAACGGGCTCAACCAGACCAAAATCTAAAACAGGTCTTAGACCTTCTCCCCTCTTTTGGTCTGCCGTCATCCGCCTATGTTTTTGATCCCACTCTAGTCCGTGGTTGTGATTATTACACTGGTACCATCTTTGAAGTCAAAGTTGACCAACCCCAAATCGGCGCTCTCGGCGGCGGTGGCCGTTATGATAATTTAATCAAAACCCTAGGCGGTCCCCAAATCCCAGCTGTTGGTTTTTCCTTTGGCTTTGAAAGACTAGTCGACGTTATTACCCAACTTAACCTTCTGCCATCATCTGATCAAACCGGACCCAAAGTCCTCGTAGGCAATCTTGGTCCCGATACCCAAACCAATATTCTTGAGTTAACCTCTCAACTCAGAGACCAAAACATCAGCTCCATCATCTACCCCGACCCGGACAAATTAGGCAAACAAATCAAATATGCTTTGAGTCAAAATATCAGCTATCTAGCCCTCATCGGCACCAACGAAGCCGCCAACAATCAAATTACTCTCAAAAATCTCACTACTTCTACCCAAGAAACCATCAGTCGGGAGCGACTCATCACTATTTTAAAAGACAGCAAATCTGTGCTAAAATAAACCCTATGAAACAAGGAATTCATCCTCAATATTACCCTGATTGCCAGGTTACCTGCGCTTGTGGTAACAAATTCACCACCGGCTCTACTGTTGCCAAAATCGACGTTGATGTCTGTTCTCAATGTCATCCTTTCTTTACCGGTCAGCAAAAATTTGTTGACATCAAAGGTAGAATCGATAAATTTAACGAAAAAGTTGCCAAAGGTAAAGCCACCGCTGCCAAAAAAGCATCCCCAAAAAAGTCCAAAAAACCAGCCAAAAAATCAAACTAGCTGTTTTTTAAACCTATGCCCACTCTCAATCCCAATATCGCTATCATGGAATTTTATCCCGGACCCGGCGGTCAGGAGGCTTCTATTTGGGCCAACGATCTCATGAATATGTATATCCGCTATGCCAACAAAGTTGGTTGGAAAGTCAGTCAAATTGATGACCATATTATCAAAATTTCCGGTTACGACGCCTACAACCAGCTCAAACACGAGTCCGGCACCCATCGGGTTCAGCGTATCCCCATCACCGAAAAAAGAGGCCGAATCCAAACCTCCACCGCCTCTATCGCCATTATGCCCCAAATTGACTCCAAGGAAGTCAATTTTCGCATGGAAGATGTCATTATTACGGCTTGTCGGGCCGGTGGCAACGGCGGTCAAAACGTCAACAAAGTTTCCACTGCCGTTCATCTAGTCCACCAACCTACCGGACTCACTTTTGACGTCCGCACCGAACGCTACCAACAGCAAAACCGTGAAATTGCCCTTGACCTTCTCCGCAATAAACTTTGGCAGATAGAAGAAGAAAAAAAAGCTTCTCAGCTTGCCAGCGGCCGCTCTGGTATCAGTCAATCCACCCGAGCTGACAAAATCAGAACCTACAACTATCCCCGAAACCAAATCAAAGATCACCGTATTGACAAATCTTTCAATAATCTTGACGATATTATGCAAGGAAACCTGGATGACTTACTTCTCGAATTGACCGTTTTGGATGACAGTCAAAAAACTGCTAATTAACTTTTTTCTCCAACTTAACCTCAATTTCGGTTTCTTTATTATTGCGGTAATACTTTAGCTTTAAACTATCCCCGATTTTTTTCTTGTTAATGATATCCGCAATCGATACCTTCTCTCCGGATAATTTTTGCCCTTCAATTTCAGTAATAATATCACCTGATTGTAACCCCGATTTAGCCGCCGGACTGTCTTTAATTACAGTTTGGACGTAAGCCCCCACCGGCACTTCGTTTAACAAAGCTGCCTTTTCCGAAATCATCTGATAAGCCACTCCCAAATACGGTCTGTCAAATTCTCCCGTATTTCTAAAATTATCCACCGATGCTTTGACTAAATTTATCGGCAGAGCAAAGCCAATACTTTGCCCGCTTTGTGATACTGCCACGTTTACTCCGATTACTTTGGCATTGGAATCAAATAACGGTCCTCCCGAATTCCCCGGATTTATAGCCGCATCCACTTGGATTACGTTCTCCAATTTTTCTGTTCCTACCCCAAAACCGCCGGCGGTAATCCCTCTCCCCAGCCCCGAAATCACTCCTTTGGTCACCGTTGACCTAAATTCTCCCAAAGCTGTCCCAATAGCTATCACTGTTTGCCCCACCTTAAGCCTGTCCGAATCCCCCATTTCTACTGGCGTTAACCCGGTTTTGTTTACCTTAAGTATGGCCAAATCACTCACTGGATCCCGATAAATATCCACCACTTCTACCGTCTCATCCTTCCCCACAATTACCCTATATTTAGCTTCCGTATCCGACACCACATGTTTGTTGGTCACCACCAGCCCATCGCTACTAATAATAAATCCAGTGCCAATATCCTTCTCAATGTTTTCTATCCTCTCTTCTCCCAAACCATCAATCCCAAACAATTGCCTAAAAATATCCATTGTATTCCCTGTGGCTACATCTTTGTTAATTGAAACTGTTACCACACTTGGTGTCGCCTTTTCTACCACCCCAGTCACCACCGATTCTTCATCAACCACCTCTACTTTTTTTTGCACCATAGTTTTTTCTCCCCCTGCCAAATATTTTTTAGCAATTCCCATTCCCAGCACCACTCCCCCGCTCAACAACAAAACTGCCACCAAAAATAACATCAATTTTTTAAATTTTTTTGCTTCCATTTTGCTTGCTAACTAATAACTAAATTCCCTTCAATACTTCTATTGCTTTATCCAGCTGCACATCAACTTTTATGTCTTCTCCAGGTTCAACTTCAACATCCGGCTCCAATCCATCGCCGTGGATATTCTTTCCGTTTGGCAGCAGCCATCTGGCCACCGTTATATGCAGTCCGCTGCCATCCTTGAATTCTTCCGTCTGCTGAACTGTCCCCTTGCCAAAAGTCTTTTGACCCACCACCTTAGCTCGGCCATGATCTCTTAGGGCCCCCGCCAAAATCTCTGCCGCCGATGCACTTCCACCATTAACCAACACCACCAGTTTGTCGTTTAGCAAACCACCAGCGCTGGGGTCAACCTGATAAACCTCATCAATTCCCTTTTTTGACTCCTGTTTGACCACCACTCCCTCCTTAAGAAAATCCGAAGCTACCAACACGCTTGCTTGAAGATACCCGCCAGGATTATTTCTCATATCCAAAATTATTCCCCCATAATTACTACCCCTGCCGGATTTTATTCTAGACACAATTTCCGGCCACTCTTTAAACACCTGCTCGCTGAATTTATAAAACTTAACCCAAGCATATTTTTTCCCCTCCGATTCTTTCCATTCCAACTCCATTCCCGGAATTTCTATATTATCCCGAATCAATTTAACATCAAATGTGTCCGCCTTACCCTCCCGATACATTTTTAATACCACCTCCGTCCCCACATCACCCCTGATCAGTTTTACCGCCTCATCCAAACTTATCCCCGCCGTGTCTTTGTCCACATTTTTTGCTTTATCTGTAATTTTCAAAATCAAATCGCCCGCCTGAACCCCAGCCTTCATCGCCGGACTTTTGGCTATCGGCGACATTACCGCCAAAGTTTTATCTTTATATCCCAGCGAAATTCCCACTCCGGCAAACTCACCCGCCAAATCCTCGTTGGCGCTTTTATTTTCTACCGGCGGCAAAAACATGGTATAAGGGTCATCCAAAGCTGATACCATTCCTTGCACCGCCCCGTATCTCATGGCTTCATTATCAACCTTATCCTTGTCCAAATATTTTCCTGCCAAAATATCTTTGACTTCCCACATCAAAGACAAATCAAATTTACCCTCATTAACCGGCAAAATCTTGTTACCTTGACCGATTTTGTAGCTTACCAGCGCTACTACCGACATCAATGCCAATCCCAAAAATAGATTTCTTAAATTCTTTAGCCGCATGTTTTTATTCTAACACTATTAACAATCTTCCCACCCTGGAATTAACCAACACATTTACTTTTTTCCCTTTAAATTTCATTGCTTCCTTCCAGGCTTCACCGGTCAACTTGAGCACCGGCAAACCCAAATCAACTTCTCCGGGTTTAATTTCCCCCTCCGTCACCACCGCTGTTATTCCCACCACTTCCGCCTTTAGCAAAAATGGCCGGCTTACATTATGGGTAAACAACACCTCGCCTCTCAAGCATGACTTTAACTCTCTGATATCATCAATTACTTTTATCTCTCCACTTCCCCAAGCCTTGCCTTCAACGATTCCTTCTCCCCCCAATTCCACCGCCTCAAAATCCAGCACAATTTTCTCCGGTTCAATTTTTGATACCTTACTTTTCACCGGTGATTTAATTTCCTTTTCTTCCTCCTCTATTCTTTCTATTTTAAGATTGCCAAATTCATCTATTTCCAAAAAACTTCCGCTCATCGGAAAACATATTTTTTTAGGAAACAACCCCCCCGTCAAACACAACAAATCTCCACTGTTAACCCAGCTGTTTTTAAAACTTTGATTTAGCTGCTCCAATTTTTCTCCATCTAATTTGCCAAAAAACTGGGCAAAATTAAATGATTCCACCACTTTAGGTTTGACTCTAGCCAGTAATTTTCCTGCTACCACCCTATCCCCCTCACTTACCTCATACGACACTTCCCCCACCGTTCTTATTATCCACTTTGTTTTATTTTTACCGCCCATGATTATTAATTATAACCAAAAATCCCCCTGATACCAAAAGTAATCAGGGGGATTTTAAAAGGCTTCTTATTTAGTCGTAAAAGGCAGCAATCCCAAATGTCTCGCCTGCTTAATCACCTTCACCAACTTCCGTTGATGTCTGGCGCAGACTCCACTATATTGACGAGCCACAATCCGGCTTCGGGGAGACAAATACTCATAGTATTTCTCATAGTCCTGCCACATCGGCACGGTTTTGTTCTTACAAAAAGAACACCCCTTTTCTTTTCCTTTTCTTCTGGCTATCAATAAACTGTCTTTTCTACTTTTTTTCATCATAAGTTATTAAAATGGCATTTCTTCGTCTTTTTTATCGGCAGTGTCCTCAGTTTTTTCCACTTCCGGTTTTTCTTCAGTCGCCACTTCACCGATATCATCCGGGATGACAATGTCTTCAATTCCCCCTTCAGCTGCTGGAGTTTCATTTTCTTCTGTCGGAGTTCCCGCCAAATCTATGGCTTCTCCATGATCAGCTCCGCCGACTCCTTTGTTGTCCAAAATAATCATGTCATCAATAATAATCTCGGCAATTTGTTTTTTATTGTTCTCGGCATCGGTAAATTCCCGATATTGAATTCTGCCCTCAACATAAATTCTCCTTCCTTTAGACAATAATTGAGAACAAAGCTCGGCTAGTTTATTCCAAGCCACAATTCGGTGAAATTGAGCATCCTCTTTTCTTTCACCCTGTTTAGTTACCCAAACTCGGTTGGTAGCTAGTCCAAAAGACACTACCGCCATTCCCCCCGGTGTATATCTCAACTCCGGATCACGGGTTAAATTACCAATTAAAGTTACCTTGTTCAAACACCTGCTAGGCATATGTTTTACTCCTTTTTCAAAATTAAATATCTAATAATATTAGGTTCCCGATTTAGTAATAAATTTAAGTCTTTTTGTTTGATTGGCGACTCTGAGGTCAAATCCATAGTCCAAAAATCACCTTTAGAATTCTTGCCGATTTCATAAACCAGCTCTTTTAATCCCAAATGTTCCTGGGTCGATTCAATTTTATTTTTTGTCAGCCAGCCGTTGACTTTTTCCCAAGTCTTATCTTTGTTTTCTGTCTTGGGATTTAAAATTATTACCAGCTGGTATCGATATTTATTTCCTTTCATTAGCTTATTAGATTAACACAATAAGTTTCTATTTACAATACAAAATTATATTTTTCTTATTTTACAGGAGTTTACTAAATCTTCAACTAAATAACCCTGGCTTTTTATTAGCTCTCTTAACCGATCCGACTCAGCCCAATTTTTATTCTCCCTTGCTTGCTGCCGCTGCTGTGCCAATTGGGCAATTTCCTCCGGAATTTTTTCCTCAAATACCGTCTCTCCCAACCTTAATCCCAATACTTTGTCCATATCCAACAATGTCGCCCATTTTTCCCCCACTATCAAATCTGACTTCATTAATTTCCACACCACTGCCAGCGCTTCTGGCATCGCCAAATCATCGCTGATTTTGGAAATAAATTCTTGCCGGAATGCCTGATTAACTTCATAATCTTTTCCGTCTTCCACCCGATATTTTCTTAATTTTAGTAAAGCTGTTTGAGCCGACTTTAAACTCTCTATCGAAAACTCCATTCCTTTTCGATAATGTGATGACAATACCATATACCTAAAAGCTAATGGCTCAAACCCCATTTTCTTTAAATCGGCTATAGTCCACAAACCTCCACTTGATTTGCTGATTTTATTTCCCTTAAAAGTAATAAAAGCGTTATGAATCCAATATTTCACCAAATCGTGGCCAAAAGCTCCTTCCGCCTGAGCTATTTCATTAGTATGATGAACCGGAATATGATCCTCTCCGCCGGTATGAATATCAAATTTTTCCCCTAAATATTTGGTCGACATGGCCGTGCATTCAATATGCCACCCCGGAAAACCCACTCCCCACGGACTCTCCCATTCCATTTGCCGCTTGACTCCTTTAGGACTAAATTTCCACAACGCAAAATCAGTTGGATGTTTCTTTTCCTCATTTACCTCCACCCTTGCCCCTTCTTTTATTTTTTCCAAATTTAAATTAGCCATTTTGCCATAATCAACCATTTTGCTGGTATCAAAATAAATCCCGTCACTGGTTTTATAGGTATAGCCGTTAGCCTCAATTTTTTGGATCAAATTAATTTGTTCGGCAATATGATCCGTTGCCCTTGGTAATTTCCACGGCCTTTCAATGTTCAATTCATCCAAATTAGTCAAAAATTCATCCTCATATTTTTTGGCTATCTCCCACACACTCAAGCCTTCTTTCTTTGAACCTTTTTCCATTTTATCCTCGCCGCTGTCGCCGTCAGACACCAAATGACCCACGTCAGTAATATTAATCACATTTTTGACTTCATATCCCAAATATTGCAGCACTCTTACCAACACATCCCAGCAGACATAAGCATACATATTGCCAATATGAGGGCTGGAATAGACCGTCGGCCCGCAGCTGTAAATCCCCACCTTTCCTGTCTCAATCGGTTCAAATGTTTCTTTAGTTCGGCTTAGGGTATTAAAAAATTTTAACTCCGTCATCTTAGTCAATTTTACCTTTAAACTCAGTTGTTTGCGACATTTGACTCATATCAGGTTGGTGCTTCTTTTTTGTCACCAAAGCGCTTCCCCGGCTTTTCTTTTGTTTGGCAGGGTTGTTTGAAACTGCCATTAAGTCATTATATTCTTCCGCCTGCTGCTGCTTTTCTCTTTCCTGTTGTTGTTTAACTTTTTCAAAATATTCCTCTTTTTCCTCTTCTTCCTTTTCTTTTTGTTTTCTTAATTCCGTCATTTCCGTCTCTACTTTTCTACCATAACCCATTTCTTGTTTCAATTTTGCCACCTCCTCCTGCTTTTTTCTCTCCTCTTCCTGTTTTTTAAATTCCAACTCCTGATTATCCATCGTCTTTTCCAATCCCAACAACTCCTTGCCGCTGATTACTGTCTCCAACATCTTTTGTCCTTCCTCACCCGTCTTTTTTAGTGTCTCTGCCCCCAACTCACCCAATCCTGCCATCACTCCTTTCAAAATCTTTTGATCCGCCATAAATTCATTTTACCATTTTGGCTTATTTTCCGGTTGATAATAATAATCACATATATCCACCTTTTCTACCGTCACCCCGGGTTTGACCTTTATTTCCTTTAGCTGATGAGACTCCGGTGTGGCGCAATTTTCCATCTCCAAGGCGCACTGGCTATAAAATCCCATTATTTCCATCTCATTTGGCTGATAAGCTGCCACATACTTCCCCTCAGCCAGTTCCATCACAAATTTTTGATTTTGTCCCTCCATTCTAAAATCTTGTGACAAAACCTCGCCTGTGGCTGTATTTTTCACCAAAATTTTCCCTTCGGGAATAAAACTCGACGGATAACACACCTTTCCCTCTATTTTTCCCCTCTCCTTTGTTTTTATCGGTTCCACCGTTATTTCCGATATGTCAGTTGGACTGATTCTGTTTTCAGTCAACGTTTTCCGACTCTGATTTTTCCGACCCAAAAAATAAATCCCAACCACTATCAAACCAACAACTATTACCACTGTTGCATATTTTTTCATCATATACCCATTATATATCTCTTCGCCCGTCCAGCGCCCGACACAAAGTCGCCTGATCGGCATACTCCAAATCAGCTCCGATCGGCAGTCCGCTGCCAATCCGGGATATTTTTACCTTCAACCCCTCCAATCTTTTTTTTATATACAAAGCCGTCGCCTCACCCTCCATCGTTGGGTTAGTTGCCAAAATTACCTCCAGACAATCTCCCTCTCCATTTAATTTATTCTTGACTCTCTCCACCAACTCATCAATCTTCAGTTCCTCTGGACCCACGTGTTCCAACGGATTAATCACCCCTCCCAACACATGATATACCCCCTTATACCCTCCCATATTCTCAATCGCCATCACATCTATTGCTCTTTCTACCACACAAATTTGCCACGAGTTTCGCTGTTTATCTCTACATATTGAACAAACATCTTGTTCAGTAACCGAAAAACATTCCCGACAAATTTTAATTTCATCTTTCATCTTTATCAACGTCGTTGCCAAATCCTGCACGTAAGCCTTGGGGGTATTTAGCAAATAAAATACCAACCTGGTCGCTCCCTTAGGACCAATCCCCGGCAACCGCTCAAACGCTTCAATTAAATTTTTTATACTTTTAGGAAATTCCGCCACTTTTAGCCCTCAAACTTATAATTTACAACCTCTTGCTAAAATAACCCCTCCAAACCGCCCATCTCCTTCATTCTCTTTGCCGCTGTCTCTTGGGATTTTTTCAACGCTTTGTTGATTGTATCCACCAACACCTTATTTTCCATCCCATTAACCGACAAAAACTTAACCTTTTGATCCCCGCTGACACTCACCTTAACTCCATTTTCCTCAATCTCAACTACCTCTGCCTCCACCGCTTTCTTCAATTTATAAGCCTGAGCTAACATTTTTGCTTTATCAAACATATTTTTCAAAAAAAATAACCTGTCACCATTATATTATTAATTTCCCCTTTTGTCCCCCATCATTTTCTCTCTGCTTTTTACCCAAAAATATCCTTCGCCACATCATACAAATCAGCCTTATCTTTTTTACTTTCCACCAGCTCCTCACTTACGCTTTCTATCGGCGTGTCATTTTTAATCACCAATGGCTGCTTTTTGCTTTTGCTTAAAATACAGTCAAACACCAGCTCTACCCCCAACGCCTTTTGTAACCCCATTTCTACTATCTGCCGGTTTTTTGGCTCCTCTAACCTGTCTTTGTGAAACGGATAAAACACTTCTACTACCAAGTGTCGTCCATCCAGCTTGATCGGTCTCGAAGCTCTCAAAAACGCCTCTACTGAATGATTAAACGGTTTAATCGCCATCAACACATTCCCCCAAAACTGGCTGATTTTTTCCAAGCTAACCCCTGACACATCTATGTTTATAATTTCCGTTTTACTCTCTTCCTTTTTCTCCACTGCTCTTGCTTTTGGCGCCGGCTCTGCCTTTGTCTTATTTTTTTTCTCATCATTAATCTCTGTCTCAACTCTTTTTGCTTCCTCACCGCCGCTTTCATCCTCCAAAAAATCTATCACCGCCAATTGTAACGGCAACTGATCAATCTCCGTCTCTTTTTCCTGTCTGGCGCATCTGATCAGAAGTTCTATCCACCTTTGCAGCTCGGTTACTGACATTTTTGATTTAATTTCTTCTCCCACTCCAAAAACAGCCAAAACTTTGGTTTGAAAATACTTCATTAATCTTTGCCTAAAATCAGTCAAATCCCGTCCTTCATCTGCCATTTTTTCCAGTTTTTCCAAAATTACTCCCGCCTTTCCCAAAATCAAATCAGCCTCAAAATCAGCCTCATTATAACTGCCTCCTTTGTCCAAAAAAAATTTTTTTACCTCTGTCAACGTCAATTCCGTCCCAAAATTAAGCACAATTTCATTTAAACTTCTTTGCAGGTTTCTAAAACTGCCATCACTCCTGTCCAAAATAAAATCAATTCCCGTTTTGTCCAACACTATTTTTTCTCCCTTAATTACTTTATCCAAAGAATGACGCAGTTCCTCTCTCCCGCCCCGCCGAAAATCAATCCGAACCAACCGTGACATCACCGTATCCGGAATTTTTTCTGCATCTGTGGTGCACAGCACAAACATGGTATGCTTTGGCGGCTCCTCAATCAGCTTCAACAAGGCGTTAAACGCATCCTTGGTCAACATATGCACCTCATCAATAATAAACACCTTATACTTCAATTTACTGGGCGACAAGTAAACTTTGTCTTTTAAATTTCTCACATCCTCAATTCCCCTATTAGAAGCCCCATCCATCTCAATTATGTCTATCGCCCGACCTTTATCAATCTCCTCACAGTTATCACAACTATTACACGCCTCACCCTTTTCTGGTTTCAAACAATTGACCGTTTTGGCCAAAATTCTGGCTGCCGAAGTTTTACCCGATCCCTTTGGTCCGGCAAACAAAAACGACTGCGGCTTGTCTTTGGCCGACAAAATCTTGTTTAATTTATCAGCTACATCAGCCAAATCCAAATCCGACCATCTCCTCGGCCGGTATTTTAAGTGAAACACAGACATCAATAGATTAAACCAAAACCAGGCTGGATTTACAATATCATTTTCTATATCAACCCGCTCTATTCATCATCAATTTGGCTCAGCGACATTTTTATCAGTCCCATATCCACCGAATTAACCATTCCGTCAAGATTGAAATCTCCCTTAATACCGCATACCGCATTTTCCATTTCTGATTCATTCATCATCTTCTTTGTTTGAGAATAATCTATCGAATTAATCACCCCATCATAATTCACATCCCCCGGAGCCAAAGCATAGTTAGAAAAATCGTAAACCTTACTCCCGTCTAGCTTCAAATTACACACTGTATTTTCCGACAATTTTCCCGACTGCCCTTCCTGACACATCTTGTTTTTTGAATGAAATGGACCTTTTATTTTTAAAAAATTAGTTTCATCTACTCCGCCAAACTTAGATTTATCCAAAAACAAATTTGACACCTCAAACACCTGATCTCCCAAACTGTCAATCTCCCCCTCAACCGGTTTAAATCTAGCAACCAAACCCCCTTGATAAGTCCCGCTTGACCTATTTACCACTTCTACCTCCAAAGGTCCGATACTACTGATACAAACAGACCCCGGTTTTATCCCGGTTAAACTAAACCTAAAACTAATTTTTGGCGTCAACTCACCATCCGGTACTAACGTTGGTATTACTGTTGGAATAAGCGTTGGCACCAAAGTCGGTACTCCCGTCGGGATTACAGTTGGAACCAAAGTTGGTATTGCCGTCGAAATCGCCGTTGGCACCCTGGTTGGAACCAATGTCGGAATTAATGTCGGCGCCGCTGGCGCCAAAGTTACCATCACTGTCGGCACCACAATCACGCTCCTCAAAGACCCAACCTCCCTAACCCATACCGGCACGACCGCCACACTCTTACCTGATTGCACCTTTATGGTAGTTACCCCCGGAGCTACAGCTGTGGCATAACCTAAATTATCAACTCTAACCACATTTTGATTGCCACTCGTCCATACCAAACCACCACCCTCAACTCCATTTAATACCACTGATATCTTTTGTTTCTCTCCGGAATATAAGCTAACCAATCCTGTCACTATTCTTATGCCTGGAGAGGCCATTCCCGCCGGCAAGGTAATTGGTCCCGGAATTTTTGTTGGTATTGCCGTCGGCAAAGTTGTTGACCGCGGCACTGACGTTGGCTGTGTTACCGATGAAGGTTTTGGCGCCGTCGTTGACCCCGACGATACTCCCAACATTGAGCTAACACTTACCCCCTCAACTGAATAATCACCAATCCACTTTTTATCTTTTTTACGGCAATGGTTGTTATACCGACTGCAATAATGGTTGCCATAACAATCACTTGATCTACTACAGGTTCCCCCGCTTTTTATTTTACAAACTCTAGTCGAAGAACCATAACAAACTAAATCAGCTGACCCAACACAGTCTCCTCTACAATTATCCCAACCACAGCCGCTACCCACCGTGCAGCTACTATTTAACCCCGCCGCCAGACTCCTATTTTCCTGATTCTTTTCCACCAACCCTATCGCCGCCAACAAAGCTGACGACAAAAATAACATCATTACCAAAATAGATATCGGATTTTTTTGAGTTGCCAACTTAAACTAAGTTTAATCTTTTTTTAACAAATTATCCAATCCATGTCTTAACCAATCTTCCATCACCCTTTCTACAGATGATTTTTGAAACTCAACCTCATATTTCAATTTCTGAGTACAAATCACAATATCCCCCAATCTGACTTTATCGTCTACACCAGGGGTTGTCGACATAGGAAACCCTAACACTTGAGGAATATAATCCATTCTTCGGTAATTTTTATTCAGCTCTTTTGCTTTCTTTCTTCCCACAAAGTAAATACTCAACTCTACTTCATCACCAAATCCTCGCTCCCTTAAAACCTTTTTGGCTATTTTTTTTACCAAAGACTCACTCAACCCCCAGTTTTTATTATGCCTGATCAAAATTCCGTCTTTGTTTGTCATTTAATTGCCAGACAACTTTTCTTTTACTATTCTTGCCACCGTTGATCCTTCAACTTCACCACCCAATTTAGTCATAACTTCTTTCATCACCAAACCAAAATTGTTTTCCTTGCCCCCTATTACCTCGTCCACCACCTTTTTAATTTGATCCTCCGTTATCTCTGCCGGCAGATAAGATTTAACTATCTCTATTTCATAATCCAACTGCGCCACCAAATCGCTCCGGTCGCCTCTAACAAACATTTCTCTTGATTCTTCCTTATTTTTTAACTCCTTTCGCAAAACTCTGATCTCTTCTGCCTCCGTCATTTCTCCCACTGGCAGCGATAGTTCTTTTTTATCAATCAGAGAAATCAAAAACCTCAAAGTATCCACCATCTTTTGATCGTGGTTTTTTAAAGCTTCTGTGCTATCTCTTTTAAGTTTATCTTTTAACATCGTGTCTTCTGGAATTTTTAGCCCGGCGGCGGCATTTATCCCGCCACACAATTATCTTCTTTTTGGCATATCTCTCCTCTGAGGGCTTAACATAGGCTGTTCGCTTTCGCACTTCCTCAGTGATATCTTCCTCCAAATAAAGACGCCTAAACTTACCGATAATATCGTCTTTAGACTCGCCTTTCTTTTTTTCTACTATGATTGGCATTAAAAAAACACCTCCTTAATTTAACAATTGCCTATTCTACCTACCGTGTCTTACTTTGTAAACAGTTAATTTTATCTATCGAATTGATTACTCCATCGCTATTGTAGTCTATAGTATTGTTATTACAATTGACCGTGTTTGGTTTTGTCCCAATTGTCAGTGTCGGCACCGGCGAAGTCACTGCCACCTTACCGCCGTCTTTTTTACAAGCCATCAAATCAAAAGAATTAACTATGCCATCCTTATTATAATCAATCTTAGGATCACATACTACCGCGCTGCCAGTTGCCTGACTCGTCGTCGCTGGTGGCACCACCGTCGGAGTTACCTCCGGCTTATCTGCCTTCGTCTTAAAATTATAAGGAATTCCTCCATTATCAAATATTTCCTCACCAATTCTAATCCGATAATGATATGTCTTCCCTGGCTGCAAAGATGATAGTAACACCCGATGATCCATTGCCATTGAACTTTCAGCCGACATCAGCACCAAACTGGCTGCTGTTGTCCCATATTCCACCTTGCCCATTGACTCTTTATTGGAAGTCCAGGTAATTGTTGCCGTTTTTCCATCATCGCCCAAAACTACTGTTACCCCTTGAGGTTCAACATCACTTGAGGCCCCACTCATCATTGTTCTTATCTGATTAATTCCAAACACTAGCAGACCAATCACTGCCAAAGAAACCACTATCAATACAATCGTCTTTGTATTAATCTTACCCTTCATAGCCGTCCCAAAAATACTGCTGAAGCGAAACTAACAATTCCAAAAATAACCAAACCAACAGTAGTTCCTACAGCTCCAGTCTTTGGTAGCTCTGCCGTGGTTGTTGTTGTCGTTGATGTTGATGTCGTTGTCGATGTTGATGGTGCCGGCGTTGAAGTCGGTGCCGGAGAGCCTGTTCCCTGACCAATTACATAACTGCCGTTTATGTTTTCACTGCAAGATATAACATCCATTGCAGTTGATGTTTTGACAATATTAGAATCAGTCGTTGACCCGCTAGTGCAGTTAAAAGTTACCGGTGCTGTTCCTATTGCCTTAGCTTTAAAGTTAAAAACTACCAAGTCTCCATTAACCGGTTTATCTCCAAATGTAAAATCAGAAGTGCAGGTAAAACCAAACTTTCCTACCGAAGCAGTATCTATTCGACAACTGCCGCCGCCGTCATTGCTAGAAAAAACCATATTTGGAGCTTGAGTTATCGACACCAATTCCAATCTCGTAGAATCATAAACTCCTACCCCATCAGCTCCACCGACCGTCTCTGTCCCTGAATTAATTTTAGCTGTCACACTAAAACTCTCTTCCAAAGAGTAATTGCCCGCCGCCGGTTCAAAGTACAAATAAGGCGCCGCTGAAGCCGCTTTAACACTAGCTGTCATCAGCAATAACAAAATTACTATTGTATTAAGTAAGTAGGCAGTCTTGGTCATGACTATTTAGTTGCGTTAATCTCTAATTTATTACCAGAGAAAGGCAATTGCTTGCTCGTGGTATTTTCTACAACCATAGTAACAAATTGTTTACCTTCATTACCAGTACCCAATTCCAAAGTTGATACCCCGACCGCTTTTGGTGTCACCTCAAAAGATAACACCTTAACAATTTCTCCGGTTTTAACCGCGTAACCTTCCTTTGGTGTTTCAATAAAAAATATTGATTTCACCATTCCACTCATATTTTCCAACTTATCCGCCTTGGGCAAAGCCGTCCCTTGAGCTAATTTTGATACCGTCAGTAATTGGGAATCGTAGTTTATATATGCTTCCAATCCATCAAGGTTAAAATCTTTTTTCGCCACTAAATTCAAAACCACTTCATAACTTTTTCCCACTTTCATTTCTTTAGTATCAGTCGCAAACACAAAATCTACCACCGGATTGTCAACTTCTTTTTCCAACACTGGACTCAATTGTGAAGACTGGTTGGCAACTCCTCCAGTATTACTCTTATCTAAATTCGATACTAAAATTATACTCTCAATCACCACTATTACGGCAATTATCGGTATTAATATTTTGGCTAATTTATTGTTTTTCATTTTGGCAGGTTAATTATTAATTTTATTCATCATCTATCTCAGATAAAGAATATTTGACTAAATCCATATCAATAG
>ERZ795049.2555-NODE-2555-length-20967-cov-4.303558_pt1 | contig 20967 bp, 15 predicted proteins | sample MGYA00375133_ERZ795049 | MGnify/ENA primary metagenome ERZ795049 (study PRJEB30178, sample SAMN05720147) | activated sludge metagenome | isolation source: anaerobic digester from wastewater treatment plant | place: Japan | collected 2015-04-20 ...
CACCGTCACGTACACCGTCAGCGATATCGCCGGGAACGCGGCCGTCGCCGTGGTGCGCCAGGTAATCGTCACGACAGCCTATCGCTTGACGTTGCTTTCGCCCTCCCACGGCGAAGTGACCGCCAGCCCCGCGCCCGACGCCGACAACCGGTATGCGCCGGGCACAGCCGTGACCCTCACGTATGTTCCTCAAACCGAAAGCGGCTATTCGCTTGTTTCTTGGTCCGGCGCCGTTCAGGACGCCACGAATCCGAACCAGGCCCGCGTGGTCATGAATGCCGACGCCACGGTCTCGGCAGTTCTCGCGCGCGACGCGGGTTCTGTCGCGGTTTCTGTTTCGCCGGACACGGCCCGGTGGACGGTGACCGACGCCGACTCTGTCTCCCACGCCGGAACGGGATCGACGACGCTGACGAACGTGGCGACCGGAGCGGTCACCATTGCGTATTCGCCTGTGACCGGCTATGTCACGCCTCCCGCAGAGACCGCCTTCCTGGCCAAGGACGCGACCGTTACGTTTCAAGCGACCTATGCGCCCAGCGAAGAAGGCCTGATCGTTTCGATTCCGACGACTCTCACCGCCGCTCCGAGTGCGGTGGTCTCCTGTCCCGTCACGTTGAATAACGCTGTGGGGATTACGAGTTTCAGCGTGACTGTCCGCTTTGACAACGCCAAAATCGACTGCACCGGAGCCAGCAACGGCGCGCTCGTGAGCCGCTGGGGCGGCGTTCAAATCGACAAAGGCGCCAACTACGTGACGGTGTCCGGCGCCGGCCAGGCCCTTGCCGCGGGCGGCGGCGTCCTGGCCTCCCTGCAATTGCGCATACTGCCTTCCGCCGCCGCGGGCGTGACGCCGCTGACCCTGTCGAGCGTTTCGTTGAACCGGAACGCCCTGAAGGTCGCGACGCACGACGGCAGCCTTACCATTGAAGGCGCTGCGGGGCAGTTCACGTGGGGCGATGTCGATGGCGACAGCCTGGCCACCGCCCAAGACGCAACCTATGTCCTCCAGCGGCGCGTGGGGCTCATCGCGCAATTGCCGGTGGCCCAGCTTTCGGGCAAGCAGGATGATCTGGGCGGCGGAAACGTTAGCGCCCGCACCCCGGCAGTCGTGGGCGTCTATGATGCCGCGCTGATTTTGAAACATGCCGCGGGGACGTTGGCGACCTTCCCTGCCGACGTCAACAAGAACGGCAAAGGCCCCGATGTTGGCGCTCAGCCCCCTGCTTCTCCGGCGCCCAACGCTCCCAAGCGTGTCGTGACCATCACCGGCGCCTTGGCGCTGCGCGCGAATGCGGACCTTCAAGTCCCCGTCCAGATAGACAACGCGGAGGCCGTGGCCGGCTATTACGCGGAAATCGCATATGATCCCGCGCAGATCGAGTTTGTCGGCTTCAACAAAGGTCTCCTGACCGATGCATGGCCGGTTCCCGTGGCGAATGTTCAAAATGGCGTGCTGCGACTGGCCGGCGCCGGGGCCCAACCTATCCAAGGATCGGGCGTCCTGGCCGTGTTGACTTTTCGCGCGCTGGCAACGTCCGGCGCCGGGGAAACGGCGACTCTCCGCTTCACGGTGGCTGAGTTGAACGACGGCCTTATCCTCGCGGAGGCGCGCGTCACCGAAGCCGTGCCCACGCTGGCTCAATTGGCCCCTGCCCGCGGCAGCGCAACCGGCGGCACGCTGGTCACGATCACCGGCGCCAACCTTGCCGGCGTGACAAGCGTCGCCTTTGGCGCTGCGTCCGCCCCGTGGTTCCGCGTCCTGCCCGGAGGCAACGGCATCATCGCCTTGACGCCCCAGGGCAATGGCGCGGTCAGCGTGCAGGCCGTCGCGCCAAACGGCACGGCTACCCTGCGCGATGCATTCACCTACTTCGTCCCGGATGTCCAGCTCTCCCTTCGCCCGCAGGGCGTCGTGAAGGCGGGAAGCGTGCTCGACATACCGGTGTTCGTCGATATCCCGACGGGCGCCAAACCGGCTACGATCCAGTTCGTCCTCAACTATGATCCAACCCGCTTCACCACTCCGTCCGCGCGTACTGCTGCTGCGGCGGCGTTGGGCAATGCGGCGACAGGTAAAACCATCTCCAGCTCCGTCGTGCGGCCGGGCGAACTGCTGGTCGTCATCAAGGGCGGACAGAGCGCGGCGGCCGCGATGCAGCCGGGGCTTCTGTGCACGCTGCAACTCGTGGCCACCGGCGGCAAGAGCACTTCCGAAAGCATCCTATACATCAGCGAGGTGAAATCCGCGACCGCAGCGGCAAAATCGCTTGAAGGCGACGCCAATTCAGCCCCCGCGATGGCAGCCCAATGACGCACCATGTGCCGGGTCAGGTTCTTCGAACGATTCGATGGAACCTGGGAGACCACGAGCAGGAACGCGTGCAGGCGGTTTTGCCGGAGAGACGATCCTGTCGCCAATGGGTAAAGCATTGTTTACCTAACGAAGGTTTCAGGAAGGGCGCGGTCGCGTGGGGCTCACGAGTTTCCCTACGCCTGAAAACGATCCGTAAACTTGACGGGTTTCCTTTTTGGGGAGACGTTGGGGATATTGTGCAAACGCCCTTACGCGGCAGGACCTTGTTTCTCGAAACCTTGTTTTTTCGATGTGTCGCCCAGCATCGGCTCCGCTTTTCGAATCATGAGGGGAGTGGCAGGAAGGACCTGCCGAGAGGTTGGGGGGGAAAGATGTCCGGAAATTTTGGGCGTTGGCCGAAGTAATCTATTCTGCGGAAAATGCGCATATAGACTATGCGCCATCCCCTTTGTGTCGAGTGTAAAAAACTTTACATCACGCACGGCGCGCCCCGCTAAATGTATAGATAACTTTACATGTCGGGGTGAATCGTGGAGCTGGAAGACTCAGCCTCTATCCAGGCGGCACGGAATATCAGACGCACGATGCTAGAGACTGCGGCGTGCCCACAAAAAGTGTAAAGTGATATCTCCTGGGGGATTGATTTAGGAGGTAGAATATGATAGACTTTTATTATGATTAGCAATACAGTTGCGAAAAATAGAATACGTGAGCTTCGGGCGCGTCTTGGGCTGCGTCAAGTGGATTTGGCGCGTGAAATTGGGGTTTCGCGGCAAAGCATCATTGCCATTGAGCGTTGCCGTCTGCACCCGTCGGTCTTGTTGGCGTTGCGTATTGCCCGTGTATTGCGCGAACCGGTGGATTACGTGTTCTATTTGGTTCCTGCCGATTTGGCAGTGGAGAGGGTGGAGGACATGGATCGCACGGAGGATGGGCCTTCCAGGCTGCACCCGCCGGAGGGTGATGTCCGGATTTCCGCCAGGCAGGACGTCCCGGAGGCTGCTGCGGGGAAAATGCCGGCCCTGGCGGGGGAATCGGCTGGTTTTGCATCGGGATCGGGGCGCCTGTGGGAGGAAGAGGCTCCGGGGAAAGCGATTTGGGATTTTCCGGAGAATTGAGGGGGGACTTTTTCAGATAAGGCCGCGTTCGGCGTTTGTTATCGGGTGAACAGGATGTGTTGGGCGCGGGACCGGTAGAAAATTTTCGTAAGGAACCCGGCGACGGCATCGGGGGATGTTTCGGAGGCGGGCAAGGATATGGGGGTGAAGGCGCCGTGGGGGATGCGGTCGTGAAAAGCGCCTTCCATGTGTATTCGTTCCATGGGGGTGCAGGGGGCATGGGCGCGGAGCTGGGCGCCGGGGGTGTATTCGAGATCGTGGGTGAACGGGTCGTTTTTGAGGAGGCGCCGGGCGATTTCGGGGTGCCGGTGCAGGTCGTGTTGGGCAAAGCGGGCAAGGACGATGGGGTCGGCGGTCTGGGAGAGGAAGACGGGCAGATGGCTCCGGTGTCCGAGTTGTTGGCAGGCATCGTCCAGATACGCAAGAATGCGGTGCGCCAAGGCCCGGGTTTCTTCTGTTTCGTGCAATTCATTTCCGGTCAGATGCTGAACGCATTCGTTGAGCCCGGCGACGCCGACGGCGTATGAAATGGCCTGTTTGTCCAGGAAGGGCTGTCCCTCGTGTTCGATGGCGAAGAGGCCCAATGGACCGCTGTTTTTGCGTGCGATAAGGCTGTCGAGAAAGGCGCGTTTTTCGGCGTGCGCTTGAACGGCGAGGGCTGCTAGGCGGTCTAGCTCCGGCCACAGGTCGTCGAGGGATTCCACGCGGTAGGCGGCGCGCGCCAGGTTTAGGGCGATCCGTTGCGCGATCACGTCGTGCGGCTGCCATGATGCCTGGCGCGGGGCTTCGTCGCGCAGAAATTGAAAGCGCACGGGTTTGGAGGACGAAGCCATTTCGACCGCGCGGGCCAGGAATTCGTTGAAGCCCGGCGCGCGCAACGCCGTTTCCGTCACGGCGATGGAAGGCGCGGGGCACATTCCGGGCGGGAGTTCGCGGCAGACGTCGAGCAAGGCGTTTGCCAAACGCTGCGCCGAGGGGCGGTAATCGGCGTGGCGCTGGTTGATCGGAAGGCTGTCCGCGCCGATGGGTTCCTCGTCGGCAAGGCCCTTGGGGGGTTCCCATGCGACGACGAATTCCGCTTGGGGGGAGCGGCGTCCGCGCAACGCTCCGCCGTGGGCGAGTTCCATGAGTAAAAGCTTGGCGAATTGCCGGCGAAGACCGTCGTCGAGATCGGCAAGAAAAGGCGCGAGCCGGATGTTGAGGCCGTCCCATTGCAAGCTTCCCGAGACATGACGGCGCAGCATTGCGTTGAAGCGCCCCGTCTGGGTTAGCAGCGTTTCGATGTCGGAGGGAGGGCGAACGCCGCCCCGGCGTCCGGAAGGCAGGACGTCCCACAGAAGCACGTATTCGACGGCGGGGGACATGCTGTCAAGGCGGTCGGGCATGCCCAAGTCGTGAATATGGAGGTCGCCGGCCAGATGGGCGTCGGCCACGTCGACCGAGAAGATTTGGGTCAAGGCGAATTCTCGTTTGACCCGTTCCGCGAGGACGTGGTCGGTTGTTTCGGGGTCTTGCGCCCATTCGGCGTCGCCTTGGTTTGGGGCGCAGATGATTTGTTCCGCGTCGTACAGGGGCACGCCTAGGCGCATATGGCGGCGGCGGAATTCGTCGAGGCCGTGTTCCATCAGCCGCACGTCCACCAGTTCGCGCACCAAGGAAGCCGTGAGCGATTTCACGCCTGCCGAGAGTATATGCTGCTCCACCTCCCGGGCGATGAGGTCGGCGAGGCCGGGGTCCATGCGGGTTTCGCGGACGAGGGCCTCGGCGATGCGGGCGCGGTCCCATTGGGCGAGTTGGTCGTCGCTTGTGCGGACGAGCATTTCGCAGGGGAGGGCGCCGCTTGCTTCCATGCCGATGCGCCGCGCCTCGTCGAGTTCGCCCAGGATGGCGCGGACGTCGCCGTTTTGCAATTTGCGCAGACGCGTTTGCTTGTCGCGGTAGCGGACGAACGCCACGGCCGTTTGCGCGTGCCCCATTTGAAGAAGGACTTTTTCGACGGCGTCGCTGACTTGGTCCACGGTGGGCGTGGCTCCGTTGAGGGTTTTCCCGAGGTAGATGGCCACGGCCGATGCGAGGTGGTCGGCGCGATCGCGGTCGTTTCCGCCGATGCTGCGCGCGGCCGCAAAGATGGCGTCGGCGATTTTACGCTTATCGAAAGGGGCTTCGCGTCCGTCGCGTTTGATGATGCGCGCGACGGGCAGCGGCGCCTCGGCGAAGGGCGCCGGGAAAGAAAGCTGGGCGTCGAACATTCCCTCGCGGGGCCGTTCGTTCTCTTCGTTCAGATGGTCATTCATTCGTGGGCCGTCACTGCCTGTCGCGCAGGGAACGCGTTGCCGATGGCGCCCGCGCGCCGCATTTTCCAGGGTATTGCCGACAGCGTCTTGAGGCGCAAGGAAAAGCGTTGCGCGCAACGTTTCCCCATCGCACGAGTGTACCGAGAGGGAGTGCGGAATACAAGGCGGCGCCTCTCAGACGGTTTTTTTTGAGGCGAGAGGGGGCAAATAGCAGAGAGCCATCCCCTTCGATTTCGCGCCCGGTCTTCGTGCCGGGCGGGCTTGTTCTTTTCCCCAAACCCACGTCTTCTGTTCATGGCGGAATATGTTCAACGCAGAGGCGCAAAGCACGCAGAGATAGCGCAGAGAAAGACATCCACACCGCTTCACGCTCTCCGTCGTGATTCGTTGTGGTTGTCGCGGTGAAATCTCCGATCGGATTTGAACCGCCACGAGGCACAACGCAAGATGCCGCGATCCCTCTTCGTAGCGCCCGGTCTTCGTGCCGGGCGCGTTTTACGGCAAGCGCCTTGGCGTCATTGGCAACGACCCGGATCGCGATGGTCGCGAATTTTCTGATTTCTGTTCGCCTTGGCTAGTTCTGTGCCATACGTATTGGTCATCTCCCGAAGACCGCCCGGCACGGAGACCGGGCGCTACGAAGAGGGATTTGCGGTTTTCTTTGTGTGGTCTCTGTGTCCTTTGTGTCTCTGTGGTGAGTCTTTATCTTGGTCTTATGCGGCGCAGGTGACTTTTGCGGTGTCGACTCCTCGGGTCTCGCATACGTGTACGTAGTCGCTGATCTCGTTCAGGACGGTGGTGAACCAGGTTGGGGGGTGGGGGGGATCGGTGAGGGGGGATGCGATAGTGTGGTCGTTGGTGTGGGTGGGTTTCTGGGGGCGGTATTGTTGGAGGATGTAGCGGCGGGCGCCTTGGATGCGCTTGGCCATGGCTACAATATCGCTTTTGGTGAGTTGGGGCACGACGGTGGTGCGGAACTCGTAGTCGGTGGTGTCGCGGAGCAGTAACTCGATGCTCTCGTCGACGGCGGCAATGTCGGCGTTGGGGCCGCACACCCACCGGTACTGTTCGGCAGGGGCTTTGAGGTCCATCGCGATGTAGTCGATGAGGCCGTCGTCGATCAACCGCGACACGACCGTTGGGCGGCTGCCGTTGGTGTCGAGTTTGATGGGGAAGCCGAGGTCGCGGACGCGTCCGATGAACGTGCGCAGACCCGGCTGCAGCGTTGCTTCGCCGCCGGAAACGACGACGCCGTCGAGGTAGTCGCGACGGGTCGTGAGCCACGCCAGCACGGCCGCTTCACTGGGGCCGTCGAGATGCGCGTCGGCATGGAGCAGGTTGCGGTTATGGCAGTAGAAACAGTCGTAGTTGCAGCCGGGGGCAAACACGACGGCGGCCATGCGCCCCGGCCAATCCACCAACGAACATTTCTCGATGCCCGCAATCCGCATCGTTATTGCGCCTCGACCATCGGGGCGGCTTCGGGCAAGCGGTACTTCTTGCGTCCGTAGTACTCTTCCTTCTTCCCGTCGTTGTAATTGGCGACGGGCCGCAGGTAGCCGGTCACGCGCGACCACACTTCGGTCTCACTGCCGCAGTTGGGGCAACTGAAATGCTCGCCGCGCAGGTAGCCGTGTTCGTCGCACACGCTGAAGGTCGGCGTGATCGAGATGTACGGCAGTTTGAACCGCGCGAACACGCGTTGGATGAGTTTCTTGCAGGTCTCGATGTCGTCGATGCTCTCGCCGAGGTAAAGGTGCAACACGGTGCCGCCGGTGTACAGCGATTGAAGTTCGTCTTGCAGTTCGAGCACCTCGAAGATGTCGTCCGAATATCCGACCGGCAACTGCGTCGAGTTCGTGTAGTAGGCCGCGTCGTTGCCGGCGGCAATCATGTCGGGATAGCGCGACTTGTCGAGGCGCGCGAGACGGAAGGCGGTGCCTTCGGCGGGCGTCGCTTCGAGGTTGTAGACGTGTTTCGTCTCGTCTTGAATCTCGACGAGCAGGTCGCGCAGGTAGTTGAGGATTTCGTTGGCGAATTCCTGACCTTCGGGCGAGCCGATGTCCTTTTCCATGAAGTTCAGCAGGGCCTCGTTCATGCCCACGATGCCGATGGTGCTGAAGTGGTTGTGCCAGAACTCGCCGGTGCGGCGTTTGACGTCGCGCAGGTAACGGGCGGAATAGGGGTAGAGCCCTTGCTCGGTCTGTTTTTCGATGACTTTGCGCTTGATCTCGAGCGAGGTCTTGCCGACCTGCACCATGCGCCACAAGCGCGCCTTGAACTCTTGTTTCGACGCCGACAGGTACCCGATGCGCGGCAGGTTGATCGTGAACACGCCGACGGAGCCGGTCAGCGGGTTACTGCCGAAGAGGCCGCCGCCGCGTTGGCGGAGCTGTTTGGTGTCGAGCCGCAGGCGGCAGCACATCGACACGGCGTCCTCGGGCGAGAGGTCGGAGTTGACGTAGTTCGCGAAGTAGGGGATGCCGTATTTGCACGTGGTCTGCATGAAGGCGTCGACCGACGGCGAGTTCCAATTGAAATCCTTGGTGACGTTGATCGTCGGGATCGGGAACGTGAACACGCGCCCCTTCGCGTCGCCGGTCATCATGACATCGCAGAAGGCCTTGTTGAACAGGTCCATCTCGGCTTGGAAGTCGCGATACTTGGCGTCCATCGCCTGCCCGCCGATGATGACGTTTTGATCGCCGAGAATCTTCGGGACCGTGAGGTCGAAGGTCAGGTTCGAGAACGGGCACTGGAAGCCGACGCGCGTCGGCACGTTGATGTTGAAAATGAACTCCTGCAACGACTGCCGCACCTGCTCGTAGGTGAGGTTGTCGTGGCGAATGAACGGCGCGCAGTAGGTGTCGAAGCTCGACCACGCTTGCGCGCCGGCGCACTCGCCTTGGGTGGTGAAGGTGCTGTTGACGATCTGACCGAGGAACGAACGCAGGTGTTTTGCGGGGCGACTCTCGACCTTGCCCGGCACGCCGCCGAAGCCTTCCATCAGGAGTTGGCGCAGGTCCCAGCCCGCGCAGTACGGCCCGAGGAACCCGAGGTCGTGGATATGCGCGTCGCCGCTTTCGTGGGCCTCGCGCACTTCCGCGGGGTAGATTTCGTGCAACCAGTAGTTCTTCGTGAAGAACTCGCGCACATAGTTGTTCAGGCCGTTGATGCTCTTCTGGGTATTGGCGTTTTCCTTGATGCGCCAATCCTTGTCGCCGAGGTAGTCGGAGAACATCTGAATGGTCGCGCCGATCAGCGCGTTCATGTTGCGCGCGCCGGAACGCTTCTCGCGGTAGAGGATGTAGGCCTTGGCGGTCTTTGCGTGCCCGTTCTCGATCAAAACCTTCTCGACGAGGTCCTGGATTTGCTCGACTTCTGGCACGCGATCGGCGTATTTCTGTTCAGCAAGGGCCAGCACCTCCTTGCACAGCAGTTCGGCGCGGGTGAAATCGTCGCCGCCGCACGCTGCGGCGGCCTTGAAAATGGCCCAGGTGATCTTCTCGGAGTGGAATTTTTCAACACGGCCGTCACGCTTGCGTATGCGGTCAAACATCGCCCGATCTCCTTCCGGCGTTCCAGTTTGGCTTCGCCGATGCCGTGCGGGAACAGAGCAAGGCGGGTTCAGCAGCGTCCCCGTATCCCCCGAAACGGTCCTGCTGTAGGTCAGGCGTCACCCCCACCTCCGCGTCCCCAACTCTCCTTGCCGCACATCTTTCCGCAGGCTCCGCATGCCCACGGAAGTATTTCCTCTCCTACGAAATCCGCCGATACGTAAAAAAACGAAAAACGGGGGCCTCGCCCGCCTCTTTCACGCCGTTCGCTTGGGATGGAGAAAAACTCATGCTCCATTCGCTCGCGTTGCATCGGAAAGATTTTTCACCACCGCGCTACTCGAATGGAGCATTCTTTTATGCGCGTAACCCGCGCAGAAAGGCAGCTTCCGTCTCCGCGCCACGCGCTTGTGAAAAACCCGGGCAACCCCCCATTTTTTCAACTGAATTTGAGCCATCAGGCCCCGCAACCCCCATTATATAGTGGTATCTGGGTTCTGTCAACACAAAATATATTGTATTTCAGGGAATATGAGAAAGGGACGCATTTACTTGTTTCCGTTGATTTTCGCATAAAGTTTTCGAGATTCAGCGCTCTTTTTTTTGCTCTGCGGGCTGGCAGGCATGCTGATTTTTCCCCATCTTCGCCCCCGCCGAATATTCTGTTGACAGTTTTGCCGAATACTGCATTCGGGCAGGCGGAAGGATGTTGCAGGCGAACGGAGCGATCGCAGCGGAGCCTGGTGCGGCCTGCCGGCATCGTGAGGATCAGTTTGGCTTGATTTTTCATGGATGTTTTGCCAGATGCGCAGGGGGCCGCCTTGCTCCTTCTTTCTTTGGGCCGGTCCTCGAAAAACGCCGGGTTGACTTCTCGCACGGGATGCGGTAGACCAGAGGTATGAGTGAAGCGCGCTATACGTATGAGTATCCGCGGCCGATGCTGACGGTGGATTCCGTGGTGTTTGGCATCCTGGGGGCGCACTTGCATGTGTTGTTGGTGCGCCGCAAGAACGATCCTTTCGCCGACGCATGGGCGTTGCCGGGCGGTTTCGTCGAGATGGACGAGCCGTTGGAAGAGGCTGCGGCGCGAGAACTCGAAGAAGAGACGGGCGTGGGCGGAATCATGCTCGAGCAGTTTCACGCCTTTGGCGATCCCGGTCGTGATCCGCGCGGCAGAAGCGTCACGGTGGCCTATCTGGCGTTGATCGATGCGGCGCGCTTCAACCTAAAACCCAACGACGACGCTTCCGCGGTGGGCTGGTTCCCTGTGATGTCGCTGCCTGAACTGGCGTTTGATCACGCGCACATCGTCGACCGCGCATGGGATTATCTGGGCATCGCCATTCGCCATATCGGCGTTGGGGCGCAGTGTTTGGCCGAGCCGTTCACGCTGGAAGCGCTGCGGGACGTGTACGAGGCGATCCTTGCCGGACCGCTCAATGCCGCCAAATTCGAGGCGGCCGTCGACTCGCTCAAGATCATCGAACGCGTCGGCGAAGACGAAGGCGCGGTATGGCTCCGGTTCGTTCCCGGACGCGTCGCGGCGTTCTAACGCATCGACAAAGGTCTCTGGAAAGAGGTGTTCCGACGTGAAACGCAACCCCACCGACGCCCTGATCGTTGTGGATATTCAAAGCGATTTTTGTCCGGGCGGCGCCCTGCCTGTCAATGGCGGCGATGCCATTGTGCCTGTCGTCAACGCCCTGTCAACGCGTTTTGACACGGTCGTATTCACGCGCGATTGGCACCCGGCGGCGCATTGCAGTTTCAGCGCCGCGCCGCAATTCATGGACAAGAGCTGGCCCGCGCATTGTGTCGCCGGTTCTTCCGGCGCGGCTTTTCATCCCGATCTCCGCGTGCCCGCCAACGCTCTCGTGGTGAGCAAGGGAACGGACGCGGCGCGCGAGGCGTACAGCGGATTCCAGGGGACGACGCTCGCGGAGGACCTCGAAAAACGCGGCGTTTCGCGTGTCTTCGTGTGCGGTCTCGCGACTGATTATTGCGTGAAGCACACGGCGATCGATGCCGTTCGCGCCGGGTTTGAGACCGTCGTGCTGGAAGACGCCATCCGCGCGGTGGACGTTCCTCCGGGCGCGGGGGCGGCGGCGATGGACGAAATGAAACAGGCAGGCATTGCTTTTGTGCAGTCAGGGGATCTTCCATGAATGCGCCGTTTGCCCCGTGGTTTCAGAGAGAGGGAATCGCCCTGCTCACCGACCTGTATGAACTGACGATGATGGCCGGGTACCTGCGCGAACATCGTCCGGACCGGCGCGTGTCGTTCGAGTATTTTTTCCGCACGCTGCCGCCACACAATGGTTTTGCGATCGTCGCGGGCCTCGATTCGTTTCTGGACTATCTGGAACATCTCCGTTTTTCGGATGACGACATCGCGTATTTGCGCACCTTGGATCTGTTCTCCGAGGAATTCTTTGACATGCTGCGCGCATTCCGTCCCTCGTGCACCGTGCGCGCGATGGCCGAGGGAACGCTCGCGTTTCCACACGAGCCGATTGTCCAAGTCGAAGGAACCATCTTTGAAGCGCAACTTGTCGAATCGGCCCTGCTCAACATGCTCAACTTTCAAACGTTGATCGCGACCAAGGCGGCGCGCATCTGTCTTGCCGCGGACGGCGAGCCCGTGCTCGAGTTCGGGTTGCGTCGCGCCCACGGACCGGACGGCGCCATCAGTGCATCGCGCGCGGCTCACATCGGCGGTTGCACCTCGACGTCGAATGTGCTCGCGGGCCGGGTCTACGGCATACCCGTCTCGGGGACCCACGCACACAGCTGGGTGATGAGTTTCGAGAGCGAACTGGAAGCCTTTCGCGCCTTCGCCCGCAATTATCCCGAACGGTGCGTCTTGCTGGTCGACACCTACGACACCATCGAGAGCGGCGTTCCCAACGCCATCGCCGTCTTCAAGGAACTGCGCGAGAAGGGCGTCAACGCCCGCGCCGCAATCCGTCTTGACTCGGGCGATTTGGCCAAGCTCAGCAAACAGGCGCACCGGATGATCACGGAAGCGGGACTCGAAAATCCTTTGATTGTCGCCTCCAACGATTTGGAGGAAGATCTCATCGCCGATCTGAAACGCCAAGGCGCCAAGATCAATGCATGGGGCGTTGGCACGCGGTTGGTGACGTCGTGGGACTGCCCGTCTTTTAGCGGCGTATACAAGCTGGTGGCCATCGCCAACGGCGACGCATGGCAGCCCCGCATCAAAATATCGTCCAACGTCGAAAAAGCCACGGACCCGGGCCGCAAACAGGTTGTGCGGCATTTCGACGCCGCAGGACGCCCGGTCGGCGACGTCCTCTATGACATGGACGAGGATTGGCCAAGCAGCGGGACAATTGTCGGGCGGCGCAGAACGCAGCCCCATCTCGAATCGCGCCTGCGCGACGCCGTCTCCGCCGAGCCGTTGCTGCAGATCGCGTTCGCGAACGGCCGCCGCATCGCCCAGACCCCTCCCATTCACAAGATTCGTGATTTTGCCCAAACGCAAATAGCGTCGCTGCCCGAAGAATTCAAGCGCCTTCGCAATCCGGAAATCTACCGCGTCATGCTGTCCCGGCGCATCGGCGTGCAAAAAGACGAACTTCTCACCCGGCCGGACTTGTCGTGAGAACGAAGGTCGCCCCATCGAGCGCCCCGCGCCCCAAAGCAACGTCGCCGCATGCTCCCCTTACTGCGTATCGGCGCTTGGGCCGTATACCGAAGGCACGGGAATGTCGTTCAGGCGGAGATAAACGGTGAGCTGCGCGCGGTGATGCACGGTATGATGGAACATCCACGACCGGAGCACCGTGAGCCGGGGAAGCTCGAAAATCGTCCGGCCCGCATCCACCAACCGCCACGGCGCGCCCAGTTGGTTGTCGGACAATTCGGTCAAGGCGGCCGCGGCATCCGCCGCCGCAACGTCATACGCCTCGAGCAGGGCCGAAAGACGGTCGTGCTGGGTCGGGACATAGTGGGCGCTGTCGAATTCAAAACTTTTGCGCCGCACAATGACCCCGGTCCACCCCACAATATCCACGATGTGGTTCGCCAGATGCCCCAACGACATCGATTTCGGATGGGGCTTCCAGCCAAAGCGGTGTTCGGGGAGGCACGCGAGGATGCGACGCGTGACGGCGGACTCTTGGTTGAACTCTTCCCGCAAGCTTGTCATGATAGACATGATTGGGTTCCTTTCGTTCTGTAATGGAAGCAACACCCTCATACTCTATCAGATTCCGGGCGCGCGAGTGGAAGGGGCGGCGGCGGCAAAATGCGAAAATCGCCGCATGTGTGATGTTCCGCCGCTTCGGTGGTATACATTGACGCGCTCATGGACCGCGCTCGTGCCGCAGCGGAGGCGAAACATTCCCGCCTCCCCGCTTGGAAGGCCGGAACCACGAGACAGGCCCGGAGGAAACACGCGGTTTCCGCGACGGCCTTCGCTCGGCGGCGGGACCGGCACGGGAGACGAGGGGAAGCGTGGATGCGCTGCGTGGACCTGAACGCAAAGACAGATGAAGAATTGATGGTCCTGCTCGACCAGGGGCAACGCCAAGCCTTGGCCGAGTTGGTGCATCGATACCAGGCGGATATTTTCCGCTTTTGCCTCCATTACCTCCGGGACGTGGAGCAGGCGAAAGATATGGCCCAGGAAGCGTTTATTCGGGTGTACAAAGCCCGAGACCGTTTTGACGAGAAACGGGTCTTTCGTCCGTGGGTGCTGTGCATCGCGCGAAATTTGTGTTTGAACGCCATCAAGCACAAACGCGCCGTGCCGATGGAGTCCATCGAAACCTACGCGAGTTCGGCCCGCGCCGATTCGGGAGAACTATTCCGCTCGTCGGCGGACGGAGCGGAGGAACAGTTGATAGCCGCTGATCGCCGCGCCTTCGTGACTCAGGCGCTCGAAGGGTTAGACGACGAATCGCGGGAAATAGTCATGTTGCGATTTTTCGAGCATATGCAGGCTCGGGACATCGCGGACATTGTCGGAAGCACGGAAGGAGCCGTCCGGACGCGGCTCCACCGGATTCTGCGCATGTTGCGGGAACGGTATGGTTCGGTGCGTGATGCATTGTAGTGCGGGAACGAGAGAGTGCCGGTAGCGTGAAACAGGAAACGGACCCCATAGCGCTGGACGAAGTGATCGCGTTGCTCGAGGGCGAACTCGAAGGCGCGGCGGCGATGTCCGTCCGTGAACGCATCGCCGCCGGCGACATCTATCGCCGTGAATACGACCACATGCGCGCGATCTACGCCGATCTTGCGGCAATGGGCGAAGAATTGGCGCACAAGGCCCCCGCCGTGGATTTGGTCGCCGCAGTGCTTGCAGGCGTGGATCAAAACGAATCGCCGCACGCCGCGCCGGAACGCGTTGTCGCTTTCCCGGAGCGCCGCCGCACCGTCCGCAGTTTTTCCCGGGCATGGGGAAAATGGGCGAGCGGCATCGCCGCTGCCGCAGTGATCGCGCTGGCGGTTTGGCTAGGGCGTATTCCCGACTGGCGCGACCACAAGGCCTTCCGGAACGCGTCTGAAAACGACATCCGAACGGCAATGACCTCGCCGGACCCGTCGCCGCACGCCACGTCGGCTTCTTCCATCGATATTCCCGAGATGAAAGCCCTGCGGGACGGTCTTGCGCACCATGCGCGGACGCCTCTTCCTCCCGCCGGTGAATCGTTCGAGGCCACGCATCCCGTCAACCTCAACCAACTCTCATTGCAGGAAATCATCGAAACTCGCCGGGCTGCCTTGACCGACGAGGGCGCCCGCATGCGTTTGGCGCAATGGGCGCGCGTCGTGGAAAGCCAGGCGAAAGACATCGTGGCCAACGAACACTCCACGGCCGAAGCCATCGTGGGCGCCTGCGCGTCGATATCCGACGCCGAAGCGGAACAGGCGCTTGTGCAGGCCGTAGGGCGTTATCCTGACAACGCGACCGCCAAACGCGCCCTTGCCCTGCGCTACAGCAATGACGACAGCGCTCCCGCCGAAACGGCCATCGCGCTGTATCGGCGGCTGCGGGAACAGGACCCGGAAAACGCCATTTGGTCTTATCTCGAAGCCCGTGAATATGCCAAGCAGGGGAAATGGGATGACCTCCTGACGGCCCTCGAAGCCGCAAAACCGTTGACAAGCGCATCCATACACACCCAGGATTTTGCGGACGCCCGCCTCAAGGCGCTGCTGGACGCCGGCGTGTCGCTGCCGGTGGCCCAGATGGTGGTCGCGCTGAACGCTGGCCAGAACGAGCGCAATTTTCTTTGCGATCTGGGAAAAGATTTGTTACAATATGGCCACCAATACGCAGCGGCAGAAAACCCCGTTGCGGCGCGGCACGTGTTCGAGGCCCTACAACGGCTGGGTGAGCAGCTCAACGAAGGCGCCACCTATAGTCAGGATCGATTGGCCGCGTATGAATTGCAGCAGTGGGCGATAGAAGGGCTTGCAGGGCTTCCGCTGGACGCTTCGGAGACGGAGGCGTTGACGCGTCAGACGCGTCAGTTGTGCGGCGAAATGGAAGGACTGGGCCAGTTGCTTTCGGCGGTGGACAAGTTGTTTTTCGGCGCGAATGACGATTCTGTGTTGGGTCTTATCGCGCAGGCCATTTTGCAGGGAGGCGATTTGGGGTTGTTCGAGAGCCCTTGATGTGTCTGGGAAGCAGGGGAACTGTTCCGGATGGGGACAATAAAGTTGCGAATCCCCGAGGGATAGTCCACAATAGGGCCACAACCTGGCGAGGCGCAGGTCTCGCGAGGTGGCGTTGACTAGATGGCGTATGACCAAGACGGAAGGAGAAAGGAGGTGAAAGCCACATGAAGCATGTCCAGGTTCGTTCGATGGAGAAGCCGGCTGGGGCCGCGTGGTTCTCGTTGGTGGAATGGCGGAACTTGACTGGCAAGACGCCGTTGACGACTCAGCAGACCAATTGGGTGTTGGGTGAAGTCAACCAGTTCCTGACGAAGTAAGGAACATTTTCCCGTAGGGAGACGGGCGGGGGGCCTTCGGAAAGACGAAGGCCTTTCCCGGACGACTTCCCGGACACATAGCGGATGCCGGGAAGGGCAACACAAACGGCCAAAAGTCGTGGCGGCGGCCTGCGAGTCGTGAGCGCGGCGGGTGGCATATACACGAGAGGGTTGGAATGATGAAGCACTTGACGGTTGTATCGAAAGACGCCCCGGCGAAGGCGGATTCCGGGCCGATCTGGAACTGGCCGAGCTATTTCAAGACCGGGAATCCGAGCCCGAAGCAACAGTATTTCTGGTCCGCCTAGTTAACGACTAACACACGACCGGGGCCGACGTTCACGCATGTGCGAACGTTACGTAGGGCTCCGAGGAGAAGGATGACATACATGAAACACATTGCGCGTGTCTCGAAGCCGGCGTCGGCCGTTTCCGACAGCACGATTGGTTGGGATTGGGGCAAGCAGTCGGGCGGCGTTCCCGGCGTCACCGTGAACGGCTTTCCCCTCACGAACTGGGGCAGCCTTGTAACCTGGGGCCTCTACCGCGTGTACCCCGTGTTGGGCAAAACCCAAGCCTCGTAATCGAATCGTACAAGAATTCTGTGCAGCCGTAGAGATTGTCGCTCTGCGGCTTTTTTTATGTCAGGCTTTCCAGCCTGACGAAGCGCTGAGCAAGAGGGCCGCGGCGCGCGCGTCAGCGGAATGAACCACGGCATGACAGCGTGTTGGCTCCATGTGACAGTCGCATTGGCGTTCGGTGTGGGGCTGCCTTTTTCGTTTTTCTCTCCTCTGGACCTGAAAGACGCCGAAGGGGTGACGATCGAGGCGCAACGCCCGGAGACGGCCTCCTTATTGATTTCCGCTGATCCCGCTCATGCGGCGACGTCGTATCTTCCATTCGCGGCGCTGGCGTCGCCCCAGGGCGTCCTGGTTTGGTATTTATGCAGCGATTCAGAACGGCGGGCCGTGTGCCTGGGAACCGTCCGGGAAGGACGGTGGACTGTCCCTGCGTTGCGGCAGGAACCTGTCCCATGGGGAGGCCCCAACAACATCGCCATGCTTGCCGCGCCCTTTTCCCGCGGCGACGGCAATGCGCCGCTCAGCGCTTTTCAGGCGGTTGTCAAAGAGGGAAAATTGTGGGCGCTGTATTGGGATCGGCGTTCTCCCGGCGGCGAAGGGGCCTATGCGGCGGTGTCGGACAAAGGCGCGGATTGGAGTCCCGTGGCGGAAAGGCCGGTGTTTTCGGGCGGTTTGGGGATATTTTCGCTGCTGGCGCGCGAGGAAGGGTATGACGTATACCAGACGGTCCTTGCGCCATGGCCCGACAAGCCGCATCCCGACACGGTTGGCCGGCAGCGGCGCGTGATTGCCCGAAGGTCGTCTGCCCATCTGCTCGAGTGGACCCCGCCGGAACAAATGCTTCAGCCGGATGATCGCGATCCGCCCAACACGGAATTCTACGCCATGCGCCCGTTCTTTCACGAGGGCCGTTGCCTGGCGTTGTTGCTGAAATACTGGGCCGATCCAGCCCGGCCCGGACAACTCAGCCGGAAACTCGCCACGGAACTGATGGTCAGTTCCGACGGGCGCCAATGGGAACGGTCTTTTCGCGACACGGACCTGGGAATATGGTCGTTTGCGGAGCCGTATCCAAACGGCAACCGCCGGATGTTCCTCGTGGCGCGCAACCGCTCCCTCGAACAAGCGGCCTATCGCACGCGTCGGCTGACGGGCGTGGTCTCGCACGCATCGGGCCGTTTCGTCACCCCGCCATTTTCTGTTCCGGGTTCGCCTGTATATCTTGACGCAGACGCTTCGCAGGGCTGGATCGATGTCGAGCCGCTGGACGAAGCGGGCCTTCCCCTGGGCGGCGTCAATCCCTGCCGGGCGCGTGCCGTCGACAGCGATCGGATCCGTTTGGATTGGGACGGCCTTTTGCTTTCGGACCTGCCCCTCGTTCGCTGTCGTCTTCGAATCAGCATGAATCAGGCGACGGTTTATGGTATAACCGCCGATGGCGGATCGCCGTGATGCGCCGACGGTACGAAAGGCCGGGAAAAGCAAGCGGACGATCCGTTCCGCGTCGCACAGAAAATGAGGCCGCCCCAAGGGGCTTTTTCGAAAGTAAGGGACGCCACGCGTGCAAACCGCCAGGCGATTGGAATTCGACAAGGAAGTGTTGACGGAAGTCATGCGTCCGCTGGAGTGGCATGCGACTCGCGCCGCGGCGTGGCGCGTCAGGGCGCATCGCCTGGCGGGCATCGTGGTGGTATTGTTGGCGGCGGGCGGCGCGGCGATTGGGGCGTATTCATGGTTCGGATGGTCTCGACCCGCGGGAGCGGTCGCCGAGACGGCTCGCGGGATTGTTGAAGGTCTGCGCACGGGAGCCTATGACCGGATCAACGCGGTGGCGGCAGCCCACGACGATCCGCCGCTTCAGGCCCTTTCGGATTTCCGGGAGGAACTTGTCCGGTCGGGCGTTTCGCTTGGCGACGCCGCGCCGGTTGCGTTCGGGGGGGTGTATGCCCGCTTGAAAACCGCCGCCGAGCCTGTCCGTGCGGTGACGGGAAATGTCTATTTTCTCGCCGGGGGGCGCTTGTATGCGGTGGAGGTGTCGCTTCAGGATCGCGGCGGGGTCTACGTGTTGACGCGGGCGTGGCAATATCAAGCGCTGGATATTCCCAAGGAAAAGGCCAAGACGCATGCGAAGGCCTTGTTTGAAGCGTTTCGCAAGGAAAGCGCGTTGCAACCCGAATCCAAAGACTTGTTGCGCCCCGCTTTTCTTTACGCCGGCCTATAGAGCATTGCCGCCCATTCGTCCGCATGGGCGCATGGCGAATGCTTGACGAAGACGTTTCGGGAAAAGAACGGCCGCTGATCGTTACGAAAAAATCACTTCTGAACCGGGCGCATTGACGGCGACGGAAAGACATGGGTGGCTGGCAAAGGCGCGTTCGAGGGCGGGCCGCAGTTCGGGTGGGGCGAAGAACAAAATAAAGCCGCCGCCGCCCGCCCCCAGCAGTTTGGCCGCCCATGCCCCCGCATCGAGACCGCGCCGGCATAGGGCGTCAATGGCGGGATTCGATACGCCCGCGTCGAGACTTTGTTTGGCAAGCCAGGTTTTGTGGAGCAATTGCCCAAATTCCTGCCATGGCCGGGCTCCGACCAAGATATCCCAACCCTGATCGACCATGCGGCGCATGTCGGCAAGAACGGATCGATTTTCGTCGAGGCGCGCGAGTTGGCCGACGACCACGTCGGCGGCGCGGCGGCGGATGCCTGTGAACACCAGAAACAAATGCTGCTCCAGCTCACGCAGCCGTTCCGGGGCGATCGGGGCCCGATGCACCCGGATGTCGTCTTCTGCGTGGAACTCGATCAGGTTGAATCCCCCAAACGCCGCCAAGGCTTGGTCCTGGCAGCCGACCGGGTCTTGTAACAAATGGCGTTCGACATGGATGGCCTCGTACATCAGTTGTTGCGGCGTTCTGAATTCGCCGCGAAACGCGTGCAACGCGTGCAGCAAGGCGACCGTGAAGGACGAGGAGGAGCCCAGGCCCGTAAAGGCGGGCAAGTCCGCAACGGTATGCAGCTCAATATCGCGGTCAATGCCGCAGTAGCGCAGGCTTTCGCGAAACACCGGATGTTCGATCTCGTCGATCCGGTTGACGATCTCCGGTTTCCGGTAGGAAAGCCGGATGGCGTAATCGAACAGCCGGCCATAAAAGGCGCTTGCCGTGATGTAGGAGAACTTGTCGATGGCCGTTCCCAGGATCGCTCCCCCGTGGCGGAGAAAATACTCGGGATAATCCGTCCCGCCGCCCAGAAAACTTACGCGAAGAGGAGCCCGGGTGATGATCATGACGCGGTTTCCTCCATGATTTTGGCGAGGATGTCCGGGGCGGTCCGGTAGGATGCGGGCGTGCCAATGTCTAGCAAAGGCCCCGGCGTTTGGAATCCAAAAAGCCCCCGGCGCGCATACCGAGGAAATACGTCGCGCTCGAGGGAGACTGCCTTGTCCGCCGGAATCGTTTCCAGAACATCGCGGTTGATCACGTACGTCCCGGCGCTGACAGGCCCCGGTCCTGTCGCGACTCCCTTCTCCTCGAATCCCGCGATCTGGTCATCCGCTTCCAGGCGCAACGAGCCGTATCGGGCGCGATCGGACACGTTGACCGCCACGAGCGTGATGTGGGCTCCGGTGCGGATGTGCGCCGCCAGCAACGCGGCCAGGTCCACGCGGACCATGGAGTCTCCGTTCATGACCAGGAACGGATTCGACGCGATCAACGGCGCGGCGCGCTTGAGAGCCCCGGCGGTGTCCAGGGGGCTTTCCTCGCGTGAGTAGCGGATGGCAAGCCCCCACGGCTGACCGTTGCGGCAGTGCGCTTGGATGTGGTCGGCGCCCACGCCCGTGCATAACACAACGTCCCGTATGCCTTGGCCATGCAGACGGGTCAACAGATGATCGAGGAAGGGACGTCCCGCGACGTTTGCAAGCGCCTTGGGGATTGATCCCAGCACGGACTGCAAACGCATGCCCAAGCCGCCGCATAAAATCACGGACGTGACGACGCCTCCATCGGCGCCGTGCGGGTCTGGGCGGTCTATCGGTCGCGCAGCATGAATGGCAAGACATCCTCGTGCGTAGTGCAGGGCGTTGTTGGCGCTGCGAAAGGCGATTGTGCCATCCCCGGGAAACGCGGTC
>ERZ795049.2557-NODE-2557-length-20959-cov-16.775593_pt1 | contig 20959 bp, 13 predicted proteins | sample MGYA00375133_ERZ795049 | MGnify/ENA primary metagenome ERZ795049 (study PRJEB30178, sample SAMN05720147) | activated sludge metagenome | isolation source: anaerobic digester from wastewater treatment plant | place: Japan | collected 2015-04-20 ...
CTTTTTATTGATATTGCCAAAATTTTCTTGTATGTGGGCATGGTATTTGTTAAAATACTTCAGCGTGCGTTTTTGTGTGTAGACATTGTGAGCGCTCGCAAGTCTTGTGTGGAAGGATGCACGATTCATCCCTCGACCACAACACGGACAACAAATTCACTACAAAGGAGGAATGTCACGTGAGTAAAAGAATCGCTAAAGTCGTGAAGATGGAACTTCCGGGCGGCGAAGCCAAACCCGGACCCAAACTCGCCTCAGCCGGTGTCATCATGCCGAAGTTCTGTACAGACTTCAATGCGAAGACCGCTGACCGCCGCGGTGAGACCGTTCCGGTTATCATCACGGCCTATGAAGACAAATCACACGATTTTGTCATCAAAACGACGCCAGTCGCCGAACTGTTAAAAAAGGCTGCCGGCATCGCCAAAGGTTCCGCAAACCAGAAAACTACTAAGGTCGGACACATTAGTAAAGCCAAATTGCGGGAAATCGCCGAATACAAAATGCCCGATCTCAATTGCAATGATATCGAAGCTGCTCTCAAAGTTATCGAGGGCTCAGCTCATAACATGGGCATCACGATCGACGAGGATTAGTGGGAGGGTTTAGAACCCGTCCGTACCACCTAGGAGGAATAAAATGAAAGTAGGTAAAAAATACAAGGTCGTCGCAGAACTTGTCGATGTCAACAAACTCTACACCATCGAAGAAGCTGCCGAACTTGTCAAAAAGACTTCCACCGTGAAGTTTGACGCTACCATTGATGCTTCTTTCCGGCTTAACGTTAATCCCAAAGTCGCGGATCAGCAAATCAGAGGCACGATTAATCTGCCTCACGGTAACGGCAAGACCAAAAGAATCTTGGCCGTCACCAACAAAGTCGAAGATGCGAAAGCAGCCGGCGCGGATTTCGCCGGGGGCAAAGACATGCTCGAAAAAATCCAAAAAGATAACTGGTTTGATTTTGATGTCATCGTCGCCACACCGGATATGATGGGCGAACTTGGCAAGATGGGTCGCGTCCTCGGACCAAAAGGTTTGATGCCGAACCCCAAGACCGGCACCGTTGCCGTCGACATCGCCAAAGCCATTCACGAAATCAAACGCGGTAAAGTCGAATACCGTGTCGATAAAGACGGAAATGTCCACGTTTCTATCGCTCGCGTGAGTTTCGATACCACCAAGATCGCTGAGAATCTTCAATCGCTTTGCGATTTGATTGTCAAGGTCCGTCCATCAAGCGTGAAGGGCACGTACATTAAGAACGCCGTCATTCACACGACCATGGGACCATCGATTAAAATTACTTTCGCTGGTTGCTAGTCAAATTCTGAAGAAGCACAATATACCATAGACAGCAACGGCCAAGGGGCTTAATCAGGTTGCCGAGGTAGATAAAAATACACCCAGATACGGGTTCATCACTCATAGTATATTGGAGCCTCATAGTCGAAAAACTAACAAAGGAGGTGAAGAACAAGATGAATAACGAAGTCTTAAAAGCCAAAGAAGCAGTCGTCAGCGAACTAAAAGACAAATTGTCTAATTCGCAAACGCTCGTCGTCTTCGAATACCGTGGCATGAACGTCCAGGAAATCACCGCTCTCCGTCGCGCTCTGCGCGCTGAAGGCACCGAAATCGGCGTCTATAAAAACACGCTGCTCGAACGGGCGGCCGAAAGCCTTGGTCACAAAGATTTATTGCCGCACCTCGTCGGTCCCAACGCATTTGCGTTTTCCAAAGACGTGATCGCCGGCCCCAAAGTCCTAGCTAAATTTGCCAAGCGCAACGAAAAGCTGGTCATCAAGGGTGGTATCGTCGAAGGCAAAGTCGTGAGCGCCAAACAAATGGTAGCTCTTGCCGCATTGCCGGGTCGCGATGGTTTAATCTCTATGTTCTTATCGGTGCTCCAAGCACCAGTCCGCCAATTTGCGTGTGCCGTTCAAGGCATCGCGGACAAAGCCAATTAATGCCACTTTAGGAGGAAAAATCAAATGGCTAAATTAACCAAAGAGGAAATTATTGCCTCATTAAAAGAAATGACCGTTCTTGAACTCAACGAACTCGTCAAAGCTGTCGAAGATGAATTCGGCGTGACCGCTGCCGCTCCTGTCGCTGCCGCTGCCGCTCCCGTCGAAGAAGAAGAAGAGAAAAAAGGACCGACCGATGTCAATCTCGTTCTCAAGGCCGTCGGCATGTCCAAAGTCGCCGTCATCAAAGCTGTCCAGGCCATCACCGGCTTAGGACTCATGGATGCCAAGAAGTTAGTCGACGGCGCTCCTGTCAACATCAAAGAACACATTTCACCAGTCGAAGCCGAAGAACACAAGAAAGCTCTTGTCGCCGCCGGCGCCGAAGTCGAAGTCAAATAGCACCTCGACGCACACATCCGCTGACATTAGGCGGATTTTCGGCTTTTTAGAGCCTTAAAACATCAGCGCTTAAATAGTGGAAGCGGGGGTAAAACCTGCCCCCGCCTCTAAAGGCGCACCCTATCCGATCCGAGTCACAGCCTTCGAAGTGACATACAAACGAAGGATTAAATGATTCAATTGTGATTTCCCAAACGAAAGAATGGTTCGGTGAAGTCGTCAAATTGATGGCGGTTTGCCTCCGTGGGGCAACGAAGCGAAAGCCGGTTGCAAGGCAAACAACAAAAGAAAAAGGAGCCATTACATGAGTAATATTGACAAAAAGCACAAACTGCTTCCGAATGATCGCATCGATTATTCAAAAATTTCGGGAACGCTGCCGCTTCCGTATCTCGCTGAGATTCAAACCGAATCATTCAACTGGTTCAAGGAAGAAGGTCTCCACGAAGTTTTAAAGGAAGTCTTCCCGATTGAAAACTATAGCAACGACGCCCGCATTCGCTACAAGGAATGCCGTCTTGAAAAACCTGATTATACATATTTAGACTGCAAAGAACGCGATTTGACTTATAGTTCAGCCCTTCGCGTCAAATTGCAACTTGAACTCGTCAAAACCGGCGAAATCAAAGAAGCTGAAGTATTCATGGGCGATCTGCCCCTGATGACCGACAGCGGCACTTTCGTCGTCAACGGCGCCGAGCGAGTCATCGTTTCGCAACTCGTCCGTTCGCCTGGCGCTTACTTAAGTAAGAACTTGGAAAAGACGGGTAAATATACATATAATGCTGATTTAATTCCGACCCGTGGAACGTGGCTGGAATTCGAGGCCGACCAAAAAGATCTGATTTGGGTCCGCATCGACCGTCAGCGCAAAATGAGTGCCACCGTGCTGCTTAAAGCCTTAGGCTTTGAAGACCCCAAAGATCTAGTAAATCTCTTCGGCGATCGGCAAATCTTACACAACACGATTGAAAAAGACAAAGACATCAAGACTTCACGCGATGCTCTCATCGAGATTTTCCGCAAGCTGAAACCGGGTGAGCCGATCACCAACGAAGGTGTTCGCAACTTCCTAATTCAGAAATTCTTTGATGCCAAGCGCTATGACCTCGGAAGAGCGGGGCGCTTTAAATACCGCAATAAACTCGGCATTTACAACCGGTTAGCCGGCCGCATCCTCGCTCAGGATCTCGTCTCTCATGAGAAAGAAGTGCTCTTTAAAAAAGACTACCGCCTTACCAAAGAGGACGTCGACCATCTCCGCGATATCGAATTTTTTGAAAAGGGCGCCCACCAAAAGACCTTAAAAGTTAACAAAGAACTCGACAGCAACGGCATCGTCAATGTCGTCAGCGTCTATGTCAACGACAAAAAAGATGTCAAGGCCAACATCATCGGCACCGATTTAAACCAAACGCTTTCAAGAGTGACTATTTCTGACATCGTCGCCACCTTCTCCTATTTTATGAATGTCGTCGACGGTTTTGGCGACACTGACGATATCGACCACCTCGGCAATCGCCGCATTCGCTGCGTCGGCGAATTGATTCAGACCCAATTCCGCATCGGCCTCACCAAGATGGCCAAGACCGTTCAGCAGAAGATGTCGATTTCCGATATGGAAAGCGTCAGCGTCCAATCTTTGATTAACATCCGCCCGCTCACTTCGAGCATTCGCGAATTCTTTGCGAGTTCGCAATTGTCCCAGTTCATGGATCAGACGAACCCCCTAGCCGAACTCGCCAACAAACGCCGTCTCTCGGCCCTCGGCCCCGGCGGTCTCACCCGCGATCGCGCCAGCATGGATGTTCGCGATGTGCACCACACCCATTATGGTCGCATCTGCCCGATCGAAACACCTGAAGGTCAAAACATCGGTCTCATCAACAACTTGGCGACTTACGCCAAGATTAACAAATACGGCTTTATTGAAACTCCTTATCGCCGCGTGGATAAAAAAGCTCACCGCGTCCTCGAGGAGTCCGAATACTTGTCGGCGGACATGGAAAGAACGCATATCATCGCCCAGGCCAACGTTCGCCTTGATGACGAAGGCGTGATTCTTGACGACTTTGTCGTCGCTCGTCACGATGGCCGCAACATCATGGCCCGCAAGGAAGATGTCGACTACATCGACGTCAGCCCCAAACAAATCGTCTCCATCGCTTCGGCGTGCATTCCTTTCCTTGAAAACGACGACACCACTCGTGCTCTCATGGGCGCGAACATGCAGCGGCAAGCGCTACCTTTAATTAAGCCGACCGCTCCGCTCGTCGGCACCGGTATGGAACACATCGTCGCTCGCGACTCCGGATTAGCCGTCATCTCGACTGGCGAAGGTGTCGTCTCCTATGTCGACAGCCGCAGAATCGTCGTCAAAGACAGCAAAAAGAAAACTAAGACTTATCAATTACAGAAGTTTGCCCGTTCCAATCAAGGGACGTGCATTAATCAGATCGCCGTCGTCAAGGTCGGTCAGGAAGTCAAGACCGGCGATATTCTCGCCGACGGACCCGCCATGCAAAACGGCGACCTCGCCCTCGGACAAAATGTCACGATCGCATTCATGACCTGGAATGGCTATAACTATGAAGATGCTGTCATCATGTCAGAAAGGCTCGTCAAAGACGATTCTTACACCTCGATCCATATTGAAAAATATGAATGCGAGTGCCGCGATACCAAATTAGGCGCCGAAGAAATCACCCGCGATGTTCCCAATATCAGCGAAGAAGCTAAAGCTTTCCTTGATGAACGCGGCATCGTCGTTCCGGGCGCTGAAGTTAAAGAAGGCGATATTCTCGTCGGCAAAATTACTCCGAAAGGCGTGACCGAACCGACTCCTGAAGAAAAGCTATTAATGGCAATCTTCTCTGAAAAAACCAAAGAAGGTAAAGATACCTCTCTCCGCGTTTCCCACGGCGGAGCCGGCATCGTCCTCGATGTCAAAATCTTCACCCGCAAGAATGGCGACGAACTCCCTCCGGGCGTCAACGAAGTCATTCGCGTCTATATCGTCCAAAGACGTAAAATTTCCGAAGGCGATAAGATGTCGGGACGCCACGGCAACAAAGGCGTCATCTCGCGCATTTTACCTGTCGAAGACATGCCCTTCTTGCCCGATGGCACACCGGTTGACATCATGCTCAATCCGCTCGGCGTTCCCTCGCGCATGAACATCGGTCAAATCCTTGAAATCCACCTCGGTTTAGCTTGTAAGAAACTCGGCTTGAAACTAGCGACGCCGGTTTTTGACGGCATCACCAACGAGGAGATATTCGATTTGATGAAAAAAGCCGAAATCGCTCCCGATGGCAAAACCATCCTCTATGATGGCCGCACCGGCGAGCGCTTTGATGAGCGCATTTCCGTCGGCGTCATGTACATGATTAAACTCGTCCACATGGTCGATGATAAATTGCATGCCCGTTCGACCGGACCTTGTTCCCTCGTCACCCAGCAGCCGCTCGGCGGCAAAGCCCAAAACGGCGGTCAGAGATTCGGCGAGATGGAAGTCTGGGCCCTCGAAGCTTATGGCGCCGCTCACACCCTGCAGGAATTACTGACGATTAAATCCGATGACCGCGTCGGTCGCAACAAGACCTATGAAGCGATCATCAAAGGATATCCGATTCCCCGTCCCGGCATTCCCGAAGCCTTCAAAGTTCTCACCAAAGAACTGCAAGCCCTCGGCATGGATGTCAAACTGCTCGATAACGACAACAACAAAATCGATATGGATGCTCTGGCTAAAGAGATTCAGATCGAAGAAAGAAAATTTAACTCGACCATTCGTACCTTGGCCCGCGATGGTGTCGCCGACACCTTGCCCACCGAAGGCGATGATTACAGCGAGTTAATTAACTAAGGAGGCCAGAAACAATGTTTGATGTAACTAAATTAGCCGCCCTCCAAGTCGGACTCGCCTCTCCTGAGACCATTCGCACCTGGTCGCATGGCGAGGTATTAAAACCCGAAACGATCAACTACCGGAGCCAAAAACCCGAAGCGCAAGGCCTTTTCTGTGAAAAGATTTTCGGCCCGAGCAAGGATTTTGAATGCCACTGTGGCAAATACAAGAAAAAACGCTTTCAGGGCATCACATGCGAAAAGTGCGGTGTCGAAGTCATCTCCAAAGAAGTGCGACGCGAACGCATGGGCCATATCGAGCTCGCCTCGCCCTGCACCCACATCTGGTATCTCAAAGGCATTCCCAGCCGCATCGGCTTGATTCTCGATATTCCTCCCAAACAACTTGAGGAAATCAACTATTTCGTCGCCCACGTCTGTCTCGACGCCGGAACGAGCAAGGTTTTAAGTTACCGCCAATTCCTCGATGAGCGGACCGCCCGTCAGGAATTCGTTGCCGTCATTCGCGATTTCCAGCCGACTTTGGATCCGGAAAGCGCCGATTACTTAAAGAGCGAAGAATTGATCGAAAGAATGCAAAACCCGACCGAAACCTTCGATTTCTTCACGGTTGCCGACTTTATTTCGAAGTATACCAACGCCGAATTCGGCGAAGGGGCCGCCGCGATTAAGCGCCTTTTAAAAGAAGTCAATCTCGATGAAGAATTTAAAATCATCAACGCCAGGCTCAAAGATTGCAGCGCTCAAAACCGCATCAAATTATCGAAGCGACTCGAAGTCATCGAGGCCTTTCGCAACTCTGATAACCGTCCCGAATGGATGGTCCTTGATGTCTTGCCGGTCATCCCTCCGGATCTCCGCCCGATGCTTCAACTCGACGGCGGACGTTTCGCGGCCTCCGATCTCAATGATCTCTATCGCCGCGTCATCACCCGCAACACCCGTTTGAAGAAGCTGATCGACCTCAATTCACCTTATGTTATTTTAATGAATGAAAAACGTATGCTTCAGGAAGCGGTGGACGCCTTAATCGATAACGGTCGCCGCAATAAACCGGTTGTCGGTTCCGGCAATCGTCCGCTTAAATCGCTATCCAGTTCCTTAAAAGGAAAACAGGGTCGCTTCCGTCAGAACCTGCTCGGCAAACGCGTCGACTATTCCGGCCGTTCAGTCATCGCCGTCGGACCCGATTTAAAAATGTATCAGTGCGGACTTCCGCGCGAGATGGCCGTCCAGCTTTTGCGGCCGTTCATCGCCTCGCAGCTGATGAGAGAAAAACACGTCAGCAGCCTCGTCCAGGCTCGCAAGTACATCGACCGCTATGATCCCGTCGTCTATGATGTCTTGGAACGGATCATCGGCGATCACCCGGTTTTATTAAACCGCGCCCCGACGCTTCACCGCCTCGGCATTCAGGCTTTCCAGCCGAAACTCGTCGATGGCCGCGCCATTCGTTTACACCCATTAGTTTGTACCGGCTTTAACGCCGACTTCGATGGCGACCAAATGGCCGTCCATGTTCCGCTCAGTAAATCCGCCCAGCACGAAGCCCTCGAACTCATGCTCGCCAGCAATAATATTCTCGGTCCCAAAGATGGCCGTCCGATCGTCACCCCTTCGCAAGATATGGTGCTCGGCAATTACTATCTGACCTTAGAAGAAACAAAAGAGCAGTTAGCCGCTCGCAGCAAACGCCGCCTTGATAAAGGCGATATCGAAGAATATGAGCGTTTTGCCGCCTACGCCAACGCCGAAGGCAAAGTCTTTAGAAATATCGATGAAGCGATTCTCGCCTATGAGACGCATCAAGTTCACCTCCACAACCGCGTGGCCATTCGCGCCAGCGCCCTCGTCAAAACCGGCTTCACCAAGGAAATGAATGAGTCCTATCTCATCACGACCGTCGGCAAGATTATCTTTAACCTCATCTTCCCGGCCGATTTCCCCTATTTAAATGATGCCAGTACTGAGAACTTGAAAAACGATCTCAAAAAATTCTTTGTTCCCAAAGGAACGGATATCAGCGATTACATTCATCGCCAACCCCTCGTCCCGCCTTTTACCAAGAAGCATCTCGGCAATATCATCAATGAAATCTTCAGCCGCTACGGCACTTCGAAGACCTCAGCCGTCCTCGACAAGATGAAAGATATCGGCTTTAAGTATGCGACCATCGCCGGCGTGACGATTTCCATCAGCGATATCAATGTCCTCGATAATAAGGAAAAAATCCTCGGTGGTGGTGAAGAAAAAGTCGAGCAGATCAACGAGATGTTCGAACATGGTCTCCTCACCGAAAACGAGCGTCACAAACATGTTGTTGACGTGTGGACCGATGTTCGCGACCGCGTTCAGAAAGACCTCGCCAACCAGTTTGAAAAAGACTCCCGGAATCCGATCTTTATGATGATGGACAGCGGTGCTCGCGGCAACATCTCCAACTTCACTCAGCTCGCCGGCATGCGCGGTTTGATGTCTAACCCTAAGGGCGACACCATCGAACTTCCGATTAAATCGTGCTTCCGCGAAGGATTAACCGTTTCCGAATTCTTTATCGCCACCCACGGCGCCCGTAAGGGCGGTGCGGATACGGCGCTTAAGACCGCCGACTCCGGCTATCTGACCCGCCGCCTCGTCGACGTCAGCCAAGACGTCATCGTTCGCGAAGATGATTGCCACAGCGATCACGGTCATGTCGTCTCTGAAATTATCGATTCGAGCCGCAGCACAATCATCGTTCCGCTTTATGACCGACTGGTCGGTCGTTATACGGTTCATAATGTCGTTTCGCCTTTGACCGGCGAAGTTATCGTCGCTGAGAATACGATGATCGATGAAGAATCCGCCAAGCGAATTGTCGATGCGGGTATCAAAGAAGTCGAAATTCGTTCGCTCTTTGGCTGTCAAACGCGCGATGGCGTGTGCTGTCACTGCTATGGCCGCAATTTGGCGACCGGCAAAGAAGTCACAATCGGCGAAGCGGTCGGCATCATGGCCGCCCAGTCCATCGGCGAACCCGGCACTCAGCTCACGATGAGAACCTTCCATACCGGCGGCGTTGCCGGCAGCGATATCACCCAAGGTTTGCCCCGTGTTCAGGAACTAGTCGAAGCCCGCGTCCCCAAAGGCGAAGCTTTGATTTCCGAAATCACCGGCGTCGTAAACCACATCGAAGAATCTGGCGGACGCTATACCGTCACTATCAAAAATGAGCTCGAAGAGAAGGAATACACTTCTAATTACGGAGCTCGCCTCCGCGTTAAGAAAGGCGATAAAATCCGCAATGGCGGCAAGATCACCGAAGGTGCTATCTCGCCGAAAAAACTTCTTGAAGTTAGCGACATCGCTGCCGTTCAACGCTACATTTTAAAAGAGATTCAGAAAGTTTACCGCGCTCAGGGTATCGGCATCTCTGATAAGCACATCGAAGTCATCATTCGCCAGATGTTAAGAAAAGTCGCCATCATCGAAGGCGGCGACACGAACATGCTGCCCGGCACCCTCGTCGAGCTCGACGAATTCACCGAAAAGAACGAGGACGCCCTCTTATCCGGCCGTCACCCCGCTTTGGCCAGACCGGTCATCCTCGGCATCACCAAGGCATCATTGCAAACCAAATCGTTCCTTTCGGCCGCCTCCTTTCAGGAGACGACGCGCGTTCTTACCGATGCGGCAATTAAAGCCAAAACGGATATTCTCCACGGCTTAAAAGAAAACGTCATCACCGGCAAACTCATTCCGGCGGGACGCGGTCTCCACTCCGACGAAGAAGAAGAGACACTCGTCAAGAGTTTCTCGGTCCAGGAGAAGATGAAGGAAGTTAAGCAACAATACATCGAAGTCCACGATCGTCCTGACGATTTAGACTGAGAAATGATTAGGCGGTGATACCGCCTTTTCTTTTGATAAACATTATTGATTTTTTAATCAAAAGAATTGACAACCTAGACTCGTTTGTTATAATTACTACACTTATTAGACTTAACTGTGTTAACGTTTTATCGGACTTTACCATAATTATCTACTTAAGCATTCAGGAGGTTAAGAATATGAAACCTAACAAAATACCAGCGATTGCCATCTTCTCCGTTTTTATCTTGGCTAGTTGCGGACCCACCGTGGTAGAAGATAATTTTTATCGTTTTAACGATAAAGAAGCGGTTGCCACCCTTACTCAGGCTCGTAAAGGGACTTATATCAGCGATATGCCGAGATCCGGTGAATCGCGCGTTTTGGTCGTCCCTGTCGAGTTCTCCGATTTCCCGGCTTCCGGTATGCTGAGAGGCGCCGAAGGAGCCCGCGAGGATCTTCGCAAAGCGTATTTTGGCGAATCCGAAGAGACGCAGTGGGAATCACTGAGCAGCTATTATGCCAAGTCAAGTTACGGCAAAGTGAATATTACTGGTCAGGTCATGCCGTGGTATCGTCCCAAGAATCCTTCAAAACCCAGCCAGTGGTATTCGACTGAAGAAATCATCAGCAGTTATGGTTCTTCCGAAAGCACCGGCATCTCCCGCCTCATCCTAGGCTGGTTTTATACCGATTATGCAATCGATATGTATCAAAATGTTTTAGATGATGAGGGCAATCCGTATGCGACGGCGGCAGCTTTCTTTAAAGATTATGACGGTGACGGCGATGGTTACATCGATGTCATACAGATGGTCTACAGCGCTCCCGTCAACCACCTATCCAGCGATTTGTTTTGGGCTTTCCGCTCAGTCGACTCATCGTCGGCCCCCAACAAGAACAGCCCCTTTCCGTGCGCTTATGTCTGGCTCGGTTACGATTTCATCTATGAAAATGGTTACTACGATAATCTAGGCGTCTACCACGATTGGACCGATGCTGAAATCATCGCCGGAACCGCCGAAATCGATGCCCACACGATCATTCACGAATCCGGACACGCCCTTGGCGCGGATGACTATTACACCTATGATCAAAAAGATTGGGGCGCTTTAGGCGGTACCGACATGATGGACTATAACATCGGCGATCACAATGCCTACACCAAAGGTATCTTTGGCTGGGCCGACCCGATTGTCGTCACCGGCGAAGCGACGGTCAAAGTCAAATCCTTCACCGATACCGGCGAAGCGATCGTTTTACCGGCTTACCGCGCAGACGGCGAAGTCAGCAACTCGCTGCTCGACAACTACATCATGATTGAATATTACCGGCCGACCGGACTTAATGAGCTCGATTCGACTTATAATTACACCGGCCGCTATCCCAAGATGCCCGATGTTCCCGGCATTCGCGTTTATCATGTCGACTCGCGTCTGGGCCTCTTCACTTATGGATCGACCTCGGGCTGGCAGTTTGTCCGTTATGTTTCAACCGTGACGGCGACCGACAGCAATTCATACATCGATATCGCCAACTCGAACACCAAGTCGCGTAGCGCCGATCCGAACAATCGCCTCATTCACGCTCTTGAAGTAAGCGGTGAGAACACTCTGAAAAACACGACTTTTAACACCCGTTACAGCTCGAGTATGATGTGGCAGGAAGGCGACACGTTCGGCTACGATACGTTTGTGAATTTCACGCTTAATAATGGCGAGAAACTCGGTTATAAATTCGAAGTTACCGACATGAACGACGAAGACGTCACCATTAAATTCAGCCTCGCTTAATCTCTTCATCAAAAACAATAAACCTTTCGGAGAAATCCGAAGGGTTTTTAATTGTATCGCATTCTGATTGTATCTTTTTTTCATCAGTGCTATCTTTAGATAACTATGAAAAATAAAGCCTTTTCTTTTTTCTTCCTAATCACTCTTCTCACCGCCGGATGCGCGCCGACCGCTGATTCGTCTTCCGCACCGAGTTTTAGCGAGGATCCGGTTTATGATGCTTATTATCGCGCAGAAAATCAGGAGTTGACTTACTACGATGTTTCGCGATCCGGAGGGATGGACAGCCTTCCAACCGTCGGCGAGGTCAATTTACTCGTCGTTCCGGTCATCATCGAGGGTTATGAAGAAAACGCTTCTAACGAGACGCGAAGCAATATTCAAAAAGTGATGTTTGGCCAATCGGAAGATACAAGTTGGGAATCGGTCGCCAGTTTTTATGATAAATCAAGCTATGGTCGCTTGACGCTTACCGGCGAGGTGACTCCCTGGTTTCCTTCCGGCTATTCCGCCGCCGAGATGAATGCCATGGAAGCGCGAGGTCAGGATTCCGTATCCCTGCTTCTTGAAGATGCGGTGGATTGGTTGAGGGAAGAACAAACAACGGTCGACTTAACCGCTTATGATAACGACCGGGATGGTCATCTCGATGCGGTGTGGATGATCTACTCCGCCCCTTCGCAAATAAGCGATGTCTTCTGGGCTTTCGTCAATTGGAATTATCGTAACTTAAATAACAAAAATATTGCAAATCCCACCCCCTTTACTCATGCCTGGGCTAGTTTCGACTTCATGTATGAGGGTTATGGAACAAGCGGAATCGACGCCCACACCTACATTCACGAAACCGGTCACTTGCTCGGTCTCGATGACTATTATGACTACGACGGCAAGACTTCCCCGATGGGGATGATCGACATGATGGACTACAACATCATCGATCATAACGGCTACTCAAAATTTGCCTTAGGGTGGACTAACCCCTATATTGTCACCGGCGACGCCGATATCAATTTGCTGCCGGCGTCTTCAAGCGGTCAGTCGATTCTTTTGACGGCGGACTGGAACGGCAATCCTTTTGATGAATACTTGCTCCTTGAACTCTATACTCCCGATGGATTAAACGAAAAGGATGCGCTGAACAGTTATCCCGCAAATGGAAAGCGCGGTTTCACAATTCCGGGAATCCGCATGTATCATGCCGATGCCCGCCTTTTTGATTCTGAAACCAACACATATGTCGACGACCTAAGCGCGAGCGAAGCCTATGTCGGAGCCTCTAATTCACCATCCTGGTCGTATTTAAAAGATTATAAGAGCAAATTCAAATTGCTCCATGTCGTCGATGCCGCGAAAAATATTAGATATATGAGCAGCCAATATGCGCGGGCGAATGACGATACACTTTTTACCTCGGATATGACATTTAGCTTTGAAGAATACAAAACAGCTTTTGCCCGCGGCTCGAACTTGCTGATGAATGACGGGACGACTTTCCCCTTTACGATTGAGTTTTCTGAGGTGAGCGCGCAAGGAGCGACAATAAAAATAAGAGTTATTTGATTTATATAGTGAGATAATGCACTATTTTTCTGAGGATTTATATGAAACGTAAAATGTTATATTTGGCGGTTCTATCGGCGCTAACGCTAACCAGTTGCGCGCTTTCTTTCGGGACGACCAGCACTGACGATTCGAGCACCGGCTCATCCGATACGAGCGGCGATAGCACCTCGTCTGATACGGGCGCTGATACCTCATCAGGAACAAGTTCGGGCACTTCCGGTAATACATCTTCGGATACAACCTCGAGCACAGGCGGCGATACCTCCTCATCCGCTTCGACCGCGACTGAGGGCTGGGATAATTATTTTAAACCAGACATTGTCGATGAATATCACTCTTATCAAGACTTGCAAAAAAACATCTATCTGAACTCAATTCCTTCTCAAGGCGAAGATATTGATATTTTAGTTGTTCCCGTCGAATTCACCGATTATCCGTTTGCCACGAAGACGTTGGCGGATTTAGAAATTCTTTTTAACGGTACATCTTCGCAGACGAATTATTGGGAATCGGTCGCCTCGTTTTATGAGACATCAAGTTACGGTCACCTCGACTTCGATTTTACGATTGCCGCCACCTATGATACCGAAAAGACCGTTTCGCAATTCGTATCGACTTATGGCAGTTTCTTTACGACCAAGCTTGTAAGTAAAGTCGTCAGTGACTACAAGACCGCGAACGGGAATTCATCAACCCAGCAATTTGATAACGACAGCGATGGTTTCATCGACGCCGTCTGGATGATTTATAGTTGTCCAAATTATAGCAATTCTGATTATATCGCGAATATTTCCGAGAATTTCTGGGCCTATGTGACATGGGATGCCCAGCAGTCATATAACGGAAGCGGATCAGTTTCCAGCCCGGTCGCCAATGTCTACGGATGGGCCAGCTATGATTTCATGTATGAAGGCGGCGGTGATACAAAAATCGACGCCCACACCTACATACATGAAACAGGGCACTTGCTCGGCCTTGATGACTATTACAATTATGATGAAGACAGCGATTATAAGCCTTTAGGCGCGATCGATATGATGGATTATAACATCATCGATCACAATGCTTGGTCAAAGATGGCTTTGGGATGGCTCAAACCATATGTGGTGACCGGCGATGCCGAAATCACCATCAATCCCGTCGAGAGCAGCGGTGACGCCATCTTGATCGCCGATAATTGGAACGGAACTTCGTTTGACGAATTCATCCTGCTTGAACTATACACTCCCACAGGATTAAATAAACTCGATTCGAGAACAAATTACGTCGGCAGATACCCTCGAGCCTACACGACGGCCGGAGTCCGTTTGTTGCACATTGACGCGCGCCTCGGAATTTTTAATTATTCGAATCAGTTTATCAATTACGGCGATCCCGGTTCGGGCCCTCTTTATAATGATTCGACGCAGAGATATTTTGCGATGGCAAATTCCAACACCCCATCCTATAGCGCCGACGAAAATCATCGCCTCGTTCATATGATTCAAGCCCTCGGCACGAATACGTTTGACGAAGGAATGAGTGGCACCAATTCTGACCTTTTCAAAACCAGTCAGACTTTTTCGATGTCGACCCACGGAACCGAGTTCTTTAAAAACGGAAACAAATTAAACAACGGGAATGCATTAGGCTACGCCATTTATTTCTCAAGCGTCAGCTCGGAATCCGCAACGATAAGAATCGAAAAAATATAGTATTATATATTAAATGAAACCAAAAAAGATGTTCCGTTCCCTCCTGATTCCGGTCTTTGGCATCTCAGCCATGGTTCTTTCATCGTGCACGAGCGTCTATTTTGCTTTTATTCCTTTTCGCGATTACCAAGTTGATAGCGATGACCATGAAACGATTATTGAAGATGGCTATTATAAGCCCGGAGACTACTCGCCATATACATACTTAAACGGCGATGGCGAAGAGGAGTCTTTTGCCAATTTTACCGATGTCTACCGGCACAAGGATTATCGCCGGAGCATGAGATCGCTCGGCCGGCAGAAAATACTCGTCATCCCCGTCGATTTTGAAGACTATCCTTCTTCTTCGCTTCCGGAAGGAACCGAGGGATCTTTGGAAGTTCTACGCAATGCCTTTTTTGGTATTAATCAAAATAATCAATGGCGTTCAGTCGCCGGATACTATAACGAATCTAGTTACGGGAAGTTGGTTCTCGATGGCAAGGTGACCGACTGGTATCGCTCTTCAAAACTGACCGCCGATATCCGCAACTCAAGCGCGACGAGTCAAATCGTCCGCGATATTTATAATGGTGCCTTGGCGTGGTATCAGGAAACATATGGGGATTTAGCGAGCTATTATGTCGATGGCGACCCGAGTAAATCAGTCCCTGTCTACCTCATCTATACACATCCCTCTGAGACAGGATCAGGAGCCCGAGACAAGTTATTTTGGGCCTTTACAATCAATCAGAAGCCGACGCTGACATGCTGGTCGAGCTATTCTTTAACTTATCTGAGCGAAGGGCGACCCGACACCCATACTTACATTCATGAAGTCGGTCATCTTCTCGGCCTCGAAGACTATTACAACACCGACAGCGAACTCTATGGCCCGACCGGTCGCGCGGACATGATGGATTACAGCATCGGCGATCACACCGGTTATTCGAAGATGCTGCTCGACTGGACGCGACCCTATGTCGTCACCGACACCACCGAGATCACGCTTCGGCCCTTTTATAACAGCGGAGACTTAATATTAATTAAAGACAACTGGAACGGGACGGCGATGGACGAATATATGCTGCTTGAATTTTATTCGCCCAATGGCTTAAACGCCCACGATTCGCGCTTGACTAATTCCAATCCGCAACTCATGCAACATGCGGGTATCAAGGTCTATCATGTCGATGCTCGTCTGGCTTATTATTCAAACGATGGTTTTCGGCGGGCTTTAGGGTATGTCGAAGACGGCGTCTACAGCCAGGAGACAAACCGCGTCGGTATCGCGCACAGCAATACGCAGTCAACGACGTACAATAACTACCGGCTTTATCATCTTTTGGAGAGCGGCGGAGAAAACACTTTCATTAACGGTGGAACGGCTACGAATAAGACGCTTTTTAAAAAAGGCGATTCGTTCGGCGTCGAGACCTTTGCTGATTTTACCTTTAACGGTGGCCAGGAATTAGGCTATACTTTCACGATTTCCGATCTCGCCAACACGTACGCTAAGATATCTATCACCAAAATTTAACTTTTTTTCTTGACGAATATCGCTCTGAGTTGTTATTATCTTTCAGGACACATATTGGGCCGCATAGGCCTATTTATTTGTGAGATGTATGATACACCGGGAAATGTGTACGTGCATCGATATATAAGGAGGATGTCCAATGCCAACCATTAATCAGCTAGTCAGGCAGGGACGCGTTCGTTCGACATTCAAATCAAAAGCCCCAGCTTTAGGAAAGAGATGGAACTCGTTACAAAAACGCCAGACCTCGCAAAATTCCGCCCAGAAGCGCGGCGTTTGCACCCGTGTCGGAACGATGACGCCGAAAAAACCTAACTCAGCCCTCAGAAAGTACGCTCGTGTGCGTTTGTCAAACAGCTACGAAGTGACCGCTTATATCGGCGGTGAAGGTCACAACCTTCAAGAGCACTCCACGGTTTTAATCCGCGGCGGTCGCGTCAAAGATTTACCAGGTGTTCGTTACCACATCATTCGCGGCACTCTGGATACGGCCGGTATCGAATCGCGCCGTCAGGGCCGCAGTCAGTACGGCACCAAAAGACCTAAGTAGTTTTAGGTAAACAAAAGGAGATAAAAATATGCCACGCAAAGGAAGTGTGAGCAAACGCGATGTCTTGCCCGATCCAATTTACAGTTCAAAATTGGTCACGCGTTTGATCAACAAAATAATGCTCGACGGCAAAAGAGGAACCGCTCAGACGATTCTTTATAGCGCCTTCAAAAAAATTGAAACGAAAACCGGCAAACCCGCCATGGATGTTTTCGCCACGGCGATCAATAACATCATGCCCGAAGTCCAGCTTAAAGTCCGCCGCATCGGAGCCGCCAACTATCAAGTTCCGACCGAAGTCACGGCTGATCGCAAAGTCACTTTAGGTTTACGTTGGTTGGTGACCTACGCCCGTCTTCGCAACGAAAAGACGATGGAAGATAAGCTCGCTAACGAAATCATCGATGCCGCCAACGGCACCGGTGCTTCCGTCAAGAAAAGAGAAGATACCCATAAGATGGCCGAAGCGAATAAGGCGTACTCTCATTACCGTTGGTAACGAGGGAGTCTTATTATGGCACGTGAATATGACTTAGAACACACCCGCAACATCGGCATCATGGCCCACATTGATGCGGGTAAGACGACGACGACAGAACGAATTCTTTACTATACCGGGAAAATTCATAAAATCGGCGAGACCCACGAGGGTTCAGCGACGATGGACTGGATGGCCCAGGAACAGGAGCGCGGCATCACGATTACATCGGCGGCCACGACCGCTTTCTGGAAAGGGCACCGCGTCAACATCATCGACACTCCCGGGCACGTCGACTTCACTGTTGAAGTAGAACGCTCGCTCCGCGTATTAGATGGTGCGGTGACCGTCCTCGACGGCAAAAACGGCGTTGAGCCGCAAACCGAAACCGTCTGGCGCCAGGGCACCAAATACAATGTTCCGCGCATTGTCTTCGTCAACAAACTAGACGCGATCGGCGCCGATTTCGATATGTGCATCGAAACACTGCACACTCGCCTTGCGGCAAATGCCGAAGCCGTTCAGTATCCGATTGGCATCGAGAGCCGTTTTAACGGCATCATCGATTTAATCAACCGCAAAGCCTATACCTATTCAGCGGATAAAAGCGAGGGACCGACGGAAATCGCCATCCCCGAAGAATATCTCGAGAAGGTCGAAGCGATGCGCGCTAAACTCCTGGAAGCCCTCGCGGCTTTTGATGATGAACTGATGCTCATCATCCTCGAAGGACAAGAACCTTCAATCGATCTTATTAAAACCACAATTCGCAAAGCTGTTTTAGGCGGTGAATTCTTCCCCGTCTTCTGCGGTTCGGCATATAAAAACAAAGGCGTTCAATTGCTCCTCGACGGCGTTATTGATTACCTGCCGAGCCCAATTGACATCCCCCATCAGAAAGGTCATTACAGCGATGGCCGCGAATACACCTGCGAACCAGATGATAAGCAACCGTTAGCTGCTTTGGCGTTTAAAATCGCCACCGATCCCTTCATCGGCCGCCTCGCCTATGTGCGCATTTATTCAGGGACCCTCAAAAGCGGTTCCTATGTCATCAATACCACCAAAGGAATCAAGGAACGCATCGGCCGCGTCGTCTTGATGCACTCCAATCACCGCCAGGAAGTCGAAGAACTCCACGCCGGTGACATCGGAGCCGTCGTCGGACTGAAAAATACGACGACCGGCGACACGCTTTGCGAAGAAAAACTCGATGTCATGCTCGAGAAGATGGAATTCCCTGAACCCGTCATCGAACAGGCGGTCGAGCCAAAATCGAAAGCCGATCAGGAAAAAATGGGCGTGGCTTTACAAAAACTCTCTGAAGAAGATCCGACCTTCCGCGTTCACACAAACAGCGAAACCGGCCAGACGATCATCGCCGGCGTCGGTGAACTGCATCTCGATATCATCGTCGACCGCATGAAGCGCGAATTCGGCGTTCAAGTCAATGTCGGAGCCCCGCAAGTCGGCTATCGCGAGACGATTAAAGGCAGCGGCGAATGCGAAGGCAAATACATCAAGCAATCCGGTGGTCGCGGTCAGTACGGCCACGTCAAAATCCGCTTTGAACCGAATCCCGGCAAAGGCTTCGAATTCGTCGACAATATCGTCGGCGGTGTCGTCCCGAAAGAATACATCCGCCCGACAAATGATGGTCTGCGCGATTCGCTCGAAAGAGGTTTGGTCGCCGGCTATCCCGTCATCGATATCAAAGCGACATTATTCGATGGTAGCTACCACGAAGTCGACAGCAGCGAAGCGGCCTATAAAATCGCCGCCAGCATGGCACTTAAGGAAGCCGCCAGAACATGTAATCCCGTCGTCCTCGAACCGATCATGAAAGTGGAAGTGACAGTCCCCGAGGATTATTACGGCGATGTCATCGGTGACATCACGCGCCGCCGCGGTCAAATGACCGGCGAATCGCAGCGCGGTAACGCCAAGACCGTCGAAGCCGATGTCCCTCTCTCCGAGATGTTTGGTTACGTGACGGATCTGCGCTCCTTCACTCAGGGTCGCGGCAACTACACGATGCAGTTCTCCCACTATGGAGAATGCCCGCGTTTCATCCAGGAAGAAATCATCAAAAAATCCGGGATGAGCCAACGCTAATAAATAGATACGTTGTATTGATTTTACAAGAAGTTTGCTATAATATGAATTCGGTTGAATTTATCAAATGAAATAAGGAGGAAATTCAAACAATGGCAAAAGAAAAATTTAATAGAGCGAAGACGCACGTCAATGTTGGCACGATTGGTCACGTCGACCACGGCAAAACGACCTTAACGGCCGCCATTACGAAAGTCTTAGCAAAAAGCGGTGGAGCCAAGGCAACAGCCTACGCGCAAATCGACTCCGCTCCGGAAGAAAAAGCTCGTGGTATCACGATTAACACTTCCCACATCGAATACTCGACAGCCAAACGGCACTATGCCCACGTCGACTGCCCAGGGCACGCTGACTATGTCAAAAACATGATTACCGGCGCCGCCCAGATGGATGGCGCGATTCTCGTCGTCGCCGCCACCGATGGCGTCATGTCGCAAACCCGTGAACACATTTTGCTCGCCCGTCAAGTCGGTGTCCCTTACATCGTCGTCTTCTTAAACAAGATCGACCTTGTCGATGACCCCGAACTCGTCGATCTCGTCGAGATGGACGTTCGCGATCTTCTCTCATCTTACGGATTCCCGGGAGACACTCTCCCCGTCATCCGCGGCTCAGCCCGCGATGCCCTTGAAGGCGATGACGAAGCTTGCATTTTTGAACTCATGGATGCCGTCGACAGCTACATTCCCGATCCCGTTCGCGATAAGGATAAACCGTTCATGCTTCCGATCGAAGACGTCCTGACCATCACCGGTCGCGGCACCGTCGTCACCGGCAGAGTTGACCGTGGCTTATTAAAACTCAACGACGAAGTTGAAATCATCGGTATCAAACCGACGATTAAGTCCGTCGTCACCGGCATCGAAATGTTCCGCAAATTGCTCGACTTCGCCGAACCTGGCGATAACGTCGGCGTCTTACTCCGCGGCATCAACCGCGATCAAGTCGTCCGCGGCCAAGTTCTCGCCAAGCCGGGAAGCGTCACCCCGCATACCAAATTTACCGCCAGCACGTATGTCTTAAAGAAGGAAGAAGGCGGCCGTCACACGGCTTTCCTGAGCAACTACCGCCCGCAATTCTACTTCCGCACGACTGATATCACCGGTGTCATCACCCTTCCGGCCGGCGTCGAAATGGTCATGCCTGGCGATAA
>ERZ795049.2559-NODE-2559-length-20956-cov-28.283431_pt1 | contig 20956 bp, 23 predicted proteins | sample MGYA00375133_ERZ795049 | MGnify/ENA primary metagenome ERZ795049 (study PRJEB30178, sample SAMN05720147) | activated sludge metagenome | isolation source: anaerobic digester from wastewater treatment plant | place: Japan | collected 2015-04-20 ...
CGCTTTGATCTACAAATACAGCGAGGAGGACAAGCATGAGCATCTATGATGAGATCGATCCCCTGGCCTATGCGGAGCTCTATCAGAGCATCTATCCCGATTGGAAGGGTAAGCAGGAGCTACTGGACCTGATCGGGAATACCCAGGAGATCAAACCCAAGGCAAAACCTCAACCAGCGCTTATCAGCGAGCCTACTGAGATCATTAAGCCTGATCCTGGCATAGTCCTGGAAGGCGAGGTATGCGATCTTGAGGATAAGGAAGAGGGATACATCGACTTCACTCCGGAAGAGCGGGTGCCCGTTAAATACGATAACGAAGCCAAGCTCCTCGGTTACTTCTGCAGCACCGTGCTGGATCGGCTCCATACCTGCGAATCCAAAGGCCGGGAGTGGGAACTGATCACTGAGGAATACAATCAGGGCAGTCTGGTGCCGGAACTATATGCCCTTAAGGGAAAACGCACCGAAAGAGCTTTGCGTATCTGGCTGGGTCGCTATGAGCAGAGCAAACAGGACATGTATGCCCTCCTGCATGGCAATCGCTATCAGAAGCGGCAACGCAAGATCACCGAGCTGGAAGGCAAAGTGCTGCTGGTGATCCTGCTGCATCCCAACCGGATCAGCATCGGCAGCGCTCTCAAGTTCCTGAAAGCCAAAGCCGAGTCCGGCCTGATCGACTCACCCAGTTCAGTACCGACCTTAAGACGCTGGGTCGAGGAATGGCGGGACGATAACCTGGCGATCTGGGAGCAAGCCCGACAGGGCAGCAAGTATGTGGCTGAGCATATCATCAAGACCATCCATCGAGATAGCAGACTACTGAGTGTGGGAGAAGTCTGGGTAGCCGATGGTCATACCCTGGCCTTCGATATCGTCAATCCCAAGACCGGGAAAGCTCAACGCATGACCATGATCATGGTCTTCGACTGGGCTTCCAGATACCCGGTGGGTGCCACGCTCGCCTTCACCGAGGATAGCCAGCACATCCAGGCTGCCTTCCGTAACGGCTTCCTCAACTGGGGAGCCCTGCCCCAGTATGTCTATCTCGATAATGGCAAGGCCTTCAAGAGCAAGCTGTTCCACGAACAGTGGGAAGGCCATGACCTGGCCAAGGAACTGGGTGGCATCTTCCCCAAGCTGGGGATCAAAGCCCAGTTCGCCGAGAGCTACAATGCCAAGGCCAAGGTGATCGAGCGGTTCTTCAAGACCTTCCAGGAGCAGTTCGAACGCTTCATCAGCAGCTTCCGGGGAGCCAATGTAGCCGATAAACCATCCACTCTGATGCGTAACGAGAAGTGGGCAAAGAAGCTCTATACCTCAGAACCTCCCACTACCGACGAAGCGATGCAGATGATCGGCTACTACATCAGATACGTATATGGCATCACCCCTCACCGGGGATTGGATAACCGCAAACCCTGGGAGGTGTTCAACTCGGCTCCCAAGCCTCAGGATAGACTGGTCAATCCCTCCCGGCTCAACTTCATGATGCTGAGCGTGGAGCGCAAGGCCATCCGCAACGAAGGCTTGGTGCTGAATAAGATGAAATACTGGCATCCTGCCTTGGTTGAACACATGGGCAAGCCGGTGGTAATCAGGTACGATCTGGCTGACGCAAGATGGGTGCTAGTCTATAACGAAGCCGATGTATTCATCTGCCAGGCAGCCCTGCGCCAGACCCAGCATCCCTTCATCCAGGCTGATATGCAGAACAGCAAGTCACATAAGGAATACCGCCAGGAATACACTCAGATCAAGAAGCTGCAGCGGCTGACCGAACAGCGGACCCGGATGTTCGTCCGCAGCAATCAGGAATCGGTGGATAAGCTGCTCAAAAGCTACGTAAACGAACTCCCAGCCGATAACAACCCCACCTTTATCCAACCAGCCATGATCGAGGCTCCCGCACCGGGTCCGGAAGAGGAGATCGCCAGGCTGGAGCAGATAGTAATCGAGCAGGATCAGGCAGCAGCTACGAACCTGCCAGAGAATACCAACAACGATCAAAATCAAGATGTTATCGAAGGCACGAGTGAGTTCGATCCCTTCGATGATGAGGAATTCAAACAAATGCTTAAGACGATCGGAATCAAATAAGGAGGATTAGATGAAGCAAGGTAAACTGGTACCGATCCACAACGTCAAGAAAGCCGATGAGTGCATCGACTTCCTGCTCAAACGACCTCGCCTGGAGATGGTGGGACTGGGCATGCTGTATGGCAGACCCGGCCTCGGTAAGACCACCTATGCCAGGCGCGTCTCCTATGCCCGGGGATACGTGTATATCAGACTGGAAGCTACAACCACTCCCAAGACTTTCGCCAAGGAACTGCTGCAGAACCTGTACCGGAGCCTGGGCATGGGTGATTATCTCCCAGTGGGAACCACCAACAACATCTATAAGCAATGTATCCAACTACTGCTTGATAATGAGGATACCGTCATTATTATCGATGAGATCGACTATGCCTTCCGCTATCCTCAGTTACTCGGATCGATCAGAGATCTGGTGGATGAGACCTTCGCAGTGGTGATCCTGGTGGGCATGCAGAATGCTATGGACAGGCTTAACCAGATCAATGCCTACTACTTCGACCGCTGCAACTACTTCTATGAGTTCGAAGCGGTGAGCAAGGACGATATTAGAATGTTAGGCACGGAACTGATGAACATCCCCTGCCCGGAGTCTCTGGTTAACTACATCAACCACAACGCTGCCGGCAACCTGAGAAAAGCCATCAAGATAATGCACATGCTCGAAGCCAGCGGCAAGATCAATCCCATCCAGGCTATGAACCATATCCAGGGGGCCTTATGAACGAGCAAGGTATCTTGATCGACCGCTTTGTAGACCGCTTCGTTAGCTACTTCAACTTAGATCTGATCTGTGAGTGCACCGGAGTAGACCGGGATGTGGTTCAGGAGCGCCTTAACCAGCTCATTATGGGCAATGTGATCCGCAGGGTATCCAAATACGAGGATATCTATGTAACTAACCGGGGCCGGTATGCTACCAAGGTATCAACCATCCATTGCGGCAACTGGTCATTCGACCTCAAGGCCTGCCAAGATATCTGCTTCCTGCTCGAACTAAGCCAGATAAAGAGCATCCGGCAATTGGCTGCCAAGATGCAGCGCAGCCGCCAGTGGGCTTATCTCTACCTGGAGGCTCTGATCTCAGTCGATGCGGTGGGTATCCGCAAGTCCGGATACTATACCAAGGACATAGGCAAGGCCTTCAGGGTTGGCTCGGTGATCAAGAAAGGCGTCATCAGGCAGAAGCGCTTGGAATGTGGGATTAAGCACACTCCTCACCGCAAAAGAACTACTAAAACCGCTAATCACAAGTAAACAGCGAGGGCATTCTATGACTCAGGAACAGCGAGAACGAAAACTACGTCAACAGATACATGGCCTCAGGGTCAAGAAATTCCACTGGCCGCTCGATGCCTTCAGATTCATCATCAAAGGCCTGGGCTATGGTGAATCGCTCAGAGCCTTGCCAGAAGATCGCTTAACTGAGTTGAAGGCACTCCTGCTCAAGTATCGCAAGCACGGCAGACCCCAAGTCTTTACTTTCGACCGCCAGGGCAAGTACATGTTCTATCTCATGAAAAGCACAGGCTGGACCGAGTCCGAGTTGAGGGCATTCATGATCAACCACTTTTCCAAGACTCACTGGAATCTACTTAACAAGAAGGAGCGCAGAGCTGTGATCGCAATGCTGCAGAACTACATCAAACAGAATGAAAAGAAAGCCAAAGATAATAAGGAGACATCTAATGGACACACCCAAGACCCCCAAGGCTAAGAAGCCCCTACCCACTCGTATTGACGCTAACGGACAAAGCATCCCCACTTCGATCATCAGGCCCGAGATCCTGAAGCAGGATGCCATCGTAACCAAGACCATCAACCGGGCTATCAAACTGCATGACCGTATGGTAGCTGACAAGAACCAGTTCTTTGAGGACGTGGAGCTTTATCTCCAGCAGGTAGCCGAGAAGAATGGCCTGGACTGGAAAGGCAATGCCGTTCTCAACAGCTTTGACGGCAAGTACCGGGTTGAGATCAGGTTCAAGGAACGCATCCAGTTCGGTATCGAACTCCAACTCGCCAAGCAGAAGATCGATGAGTGCCTGAAAGCCTGGTCTGCCGACTCCAACGTCAACCTCCGAGCCATCATCAGCGAAGCCTTCCAGGTCGATAAGAAAGGCGAGATCGCCAAGTATCGCATCCTGCGCCTGCGCCGTTACAACATCAAGGATCAAACCTGGAAGGAAGCTATGGAACTGATCGACCAGGCCATCCAAGTGGTATCCACCAAGCAGTACATCAACTTCTATGAACGTGACGAGTCGGGCCAGTTCCGCCAGATCGTCCTCAACTTCCCTGCTCTGTGAGAAACAGTGGCAGCGTAATGCATCTCTATTTGATAAAAGCACAGGAGAATGAATAATGGCACCTATGAATACCAACACTGCAGAGGAACTGAACACGATGAGCATCTTCAATGATGAACGCACTTACCGCACCGATGAGATAGCCGACATGCTCAAGGTCGACCGCTCCAGCGTCTACCGCTGGATACGTGACATCGGTGATCCTCTGCCTGCTTTCAGAACTAAAGAAAACGGACAGCTGCGCTGCTCCGGTAAAGACCTCAACCTCTATCTGCTAAAGCATAAGGTACGCCCAGAGTATGAGTAACAGCCGTGAGTTCCGTATCAAGCGGGACAACTGCAAAGAAGCCTATCTGAACGGTAAGACCGAACCCACTGAGCTGGCGGTGATCTTCGGAGTATCCGATATCACCGTCCGCAAGTGGGTCAAGTCCGGAAAGTGGGATGAGCTGTTCAAGGAAGAGCGCAAACTCGACCACGAGATCGCCATAGCCCGCAAGAGGGCACTCATCCAGGCACTGCGAGAATATGCCAAGAACCCGGCAGACACTGCCATCCAGAGCCTGGTAAGCATGATGAAGCAGGATCAAAAAGACCGGCAGCCCTCCAAGGAGTTGAATGATTACATCGTCAAGTTCTTGGATCAGGTGACCGACTTCATGATCGAGAAAGGGCACGAGACCTTGCTTAAGCAGTTCCAAAGCATTCTGCACGATCTGGCAGAATACCTGAGAGTGAGAAATGGTTAACCTTCCTGCATCCTACATAAGGCCTCCCAAGCCTAAACCCATGCCTACAGACCCGACCTACCCTCCAAGCCAACAGCCCGACATGGTCAGTCCTCCGACCTCCGGGTCCCCGACGCCCGTCCCCCTGGGCGTCGGGGGGTTACCCGGTTATGCCTAAGAAGTTCATTCAGCGGCATAACAAGGCTCTGACGGAGATCGCATCCAAAACGATCTCCGTCTTGCCTTTTATAGACGATAATCCTGAAGCCAAGACTGAGCGGATAAGGCGCACCACATCAGAGGGATGGGATGCCTTCTCGTTCTTCTGCCATACCTATTTCCCGCATATCTTCCCGCTACCTTTTTGCCCAGCGCACGAGACCATGTTCGACGAGACTGATAAGGGCTCAGGCATCATCGCTATCACTGGTTTCCGTGGGCTGGGCAAAACGGTACTCATGGGAGTAGTCTATCCGATCTGGAGGATCATCAAAGGTGAACGCTATGTGATCCACACTGCTGCAGACGTAGATCTGGCACAGGAACGCACAGCCTTCACCTTGCATGAACTGCAGAACAATAAGCGGCTCACTATGGACTATCCGGAGCTGCAGCCAGTGGATGCCTTTGACCTGGACTTCTATCTCAAGAACAAAGCCAGGATACGAGCCAGGAGTATCAAGCAGTCTCATCGGGGTACTATCAATCCCAAGACTGCCAAGCGGCCCGGTTTGATCGTTTGTGATGATATCGACAAAGAAGAGAACATGGGTAACCAGTCCATCGGTAAACGAAGGATGGAGAAGATCACCCAGGAGCTTGCCGGAGCACTCTCACCTGAGGGAAATGGCAAGATCGTCTGGCTCGGTAACCTGGTACATCCCAATTACTCCATCTGTCAGTTTCAGGAGCTCATATTAGGCGATTTACGGGCAGATAATCCAGAATTAGACGTTACCTACCAGATTGCATTAAAGACCCACCAAAAGGCGATATTGCGCTTCTCTCTCGAAGATATGCATGGCAAGTCAACTTGGGAGGCTCAATACCCCACAGCCACTCTGCCAAATCTGCGAGCCAAGTTCGGGCATACCGGTTATCAGAGAGAGATGCTCGGTCAGCCGGTAATCGAAGGAAACATCTTCAAGAACCACTGGTTCACCAAGTATAGATCTCTGCCAGAGCCATCCCAGATGAAACGGGTCTGGCTATATGCCGATCCTGCCTGGGGCGAGAAAGGCTGTTTCAAAGCTGTTATCTCCATAGGCTATGATGGTAATAGGTTCTATGTAATCCATGTCTGGATACGTCAGACTGAGAACACCAAGTTCTTTAGATACTACTACGATGCATATCAGGAGTTGGATCGCACCTATCGGGTAAAAGCCAGAGCCGCCTGTGAAACTACTTACGGACAGGCTCGCATCCTGGCTGACTTCGACAGGTGGGCTACAGATAACCATCTGCCGCCCATAAGCCACAGGATCAAGCGGATCGATAACAAGGATAACAAGAACCTCCGCATCGAGAGAACTGAGACTATTATCGAGACAGCCAAGGTGCTCTTTCCTGAAGGGCAGGATACGCCCACCCTTATCAGTCAGTTCCTTACATATCCTGAAGGCTATATCGATGGCTGTGATGCTCTGGCTGGCTGTCTGGAGCGGTTCTCGGAATATGATATCGGCAGGAATAGAGTGAAAGTCCGGAGATTCAGTTTCTGATGATATTGACAGAAAGAAGAAGCATGGAAAGGTGACTCGCGGAGGTAGTTATGAGAAAAGAACTGCGAAAAGAAGACGCACTTAGATTTTATGCCCTGATGACCATGGGAGGATATCTAAGTATAGATGCATGCATTAATACGGCTTATCGTGATTTCTGTAGGACCATGCATGGCATTATGGGCAATGATCGCAACGAAGCTATGAGATCAGAAGCTTCGGATATCATCAAAAGAATGATTGGGAAAGTGTTGAAGACCAGTTTGACCCAAGAAGAGTTCGATAAACTACATGGCTCAGCGTGTAAGGCGATCAAGAAAGTATATTCTGAGAACCAGACATCATTCTTCATTGGTCAAGCACAGAAATGGATAAACATGAGCTTCAAGTATGTCTATCTGCTCTATTTGGCGGATCTACTCGATATTGGTAAAATCGGTATTGAAATGCTTAAGCAAAACTACAGGCATTTCCATTTACCCATTGATAACATTGTGCTGCAACACCAAACGGTAAAACGCCTATACTCCGAACATATCGGTAATACTGCATGGAGCAGGATTGACGATTACTCAAAGTATCTCGCATTCCAAAAGAACTTACAGGAAGCAGTTGAGATACCACTCATAGTCTTTGAAGGTCAAATCTGGAAGTAACTGCTAGGATGAACTACTACGATAATCTCATGCTTGAATATTACCGGGTCCTGAATAATGCTTGGAAGACCGAGATCAGAGATGCTACACGCCTTGCCATCCAAATGCTGAGTGACATGCCACGAGCAGAGAAGATCAACCAGAACGCCATAGATAAGCTTATGAACATCATCAATATCCAGTTGGGAGATGACTTCGCAGCACTGGTCAATGAGCCCACCAAGGCGATAATAGACCGCTGTGTGCGGCTCGGACTGAGGGACACCCAAGTGCAGGCCCCAACCAAGACCATCATCGGGCTCTGGGGCATTGATGATCAGCACTTATCATCCACAATTCAGAAACAGCAGTTGTTCTGGATTGGTAATCACTTCGAAGCCGATGTCAGGCAGAACTTCGCAGACACCCTCTCCAAAGCCATCGAGCAGGGTTATACCAAGGATATGCTGGCTGATACACTCAAAGACCAGTTCAATGACCTCGCTAACCGCTCATCCCACTACTGGCAAGGACTGGCAGAGCATACTGCACTGAGAATCAGAGAGTTCGGCAGGCTACAGGGATACAAGAAAGCTAAAGCGAGATACTACAAGCTCGTAGTGATCCTGGATGACCGTACCAGTGACATCTGCCGGGCTCTGGCTGCCCAAGACAAGATATACCCTCTAAACGATGCCCTGGAAGTGATGGATAACCTCATGGCTCAGGATACAAAGTCCAACAGCCTGGATGATGCCCGAGAATATATCAAAGCCCTTGCACCCTGGATCAAAGACGAACAGATCGAATACGACTTAGAGATGAACCCGGTCGGTGTCTCCGGAGCACATACTCCCTTTCCACCGTTTCATTGGAAGTGCAGGACGTGCACAATTATGTTTAACTAGATCTATTAAAGTTTACTTTGTAATCAGTTAATATGCTGTCAATGCAAGCATCAGTAATATCTTCTAATCCAATTCGACTTGAATAATTTGAGTATCTAACGGGAATAGACTCTCGCCAACTAGACTTTATTCCTGTGATCTTCCTCTCTTTCAGTAAAGCGGCAGTTTCATTGTTAAAAGGGATAATCTCAAGCATTTGATAATCAATAATTGAGTGCGAAAAGAATCCTGTGTATGGGGGAAGATAATAGTATCTCGTGAATATGTCGCCACGGATGAAAGACTTGATTATTTTAACACAATCTTCGAACGTTCCACCATCTATACTCTCCACACCAGCTCTTTGGCTTTTGCTGATTTTTTGCATTGAGAATAATGACTCGAGAACATGGTCAAAGGGTACAATAGATGCCAGTTTGACAAAATCAGCCTTTGGTTTTTTCTTTCCTTTTTGTATGACCAAATCGCAATCAGGATTAAGAATTATCGAATGAAAACTCTCATTAACGCAAGAAAAATGAATGCTCTCAAAGATATCGCATTGCCTAATTGGATTATCCTTGTTGTTGTCATATATCATCTTTAGAATCTACATACTTCACCCAAACTGACTCGGAATAGTTATCGTCAGCTTCCCCACTTGCGTCATTGTAGATGATCTTGATACGAGGAGATGGTTTTATAGCAGAGTCACTTTGGAGATCGTTTATCCTAGCTCGATATAAAATCGATATGTTAGGTTGGTTTTTGTATACAGAGGATACGTTTATTATCATCTTATCTTCCTCCATTCATTAATTGAATTATCTACCTTACCATTTCTGTGAAATATGTATTTCGTCTGAAAAGCGTAAGTATGGCTTTTTGTTTCTACAAAACCTCGGTTATATACTTTCTCTATTGTGGCTTGCTCTTCAGGGATTGATATAATCAGTTCTCCTTCGAGTTCACCAAGCATATCCTTATACTTGCTCATCAATTTCATGATGGTTTTATGCTCGTGAGGGGTTTCGTTAACAACTTTAAGCCCCATTTCTAAAGCTTCTTTTCTCATTATACGATACTGGTGAGAAGGGATATCCTCAACTAGTTTTTTTATAATCTGATTTCGTTTTTCATCATCTAGCGAGTCTAGCTTCATAATCTCGGATGCAACTAAATGTATTAACTCCCTTATTCTCTCAATCTGACCTAAATGAGTAGGAGAAATGTTTTGAGTCATGAACTCCAATGCTTTGACTCTATCAGTTCCCTCGATTTTTAGTTTGTCAATAAGGTCATAATATCCTGCTATGTCTTCGACACTAAACGACATATTCGTTTTATTATCGGTTTTATTAACAAAGTTGATCTGGGGATCAAAAGGAGATAGCGAGCCAATTGGGGACATTACGATCTGATTTGCACCTAACGCTATTAAAGTAGCAGCACTATGGGCATTTTCAGGAACGAATACCTTAAACTCAGAGAAATACTCACGAATCAAATTGACAAGCGGTAAAGGAGTATCAACAAAACCTCCATTACTTCGCAATATTAGGGCCAACTTACTGCAATTCTTGGGTTTATTCTCGAATAAATCATAAAAGCATGGAAGAATATCTACAGCCAGCTGCGTCCCAAACAACTCTGTTGGTTTTTTTTCGCCGTGAATGAGCGAGCAACACATGTATCCATCATTTTCTAACGCTTTTAGGATTTCGTATGATTCCATATCAGTACTTCTTTATTCTTTTTTGCCACTCAAAGACTACACACAATTCTGTCAAGTTCGAATTTACTATAGCTGTGTCTCCTGATCATGTCATCCTCAACCTAAAGTTGCTTGAATCCGATTTACAAGTTTGTGTTTTAGATCCTCAGTTGATATCCATTTTATGTGATTGTACTGCCTTGTATCGAAATGGAGATTATCGAAATCATCTTCTCTGCATGTCCAAATAACGGGAATGCCAAGCCCCTTGGCAAATCCGGCTTCGAAATAAACACCGCCCCTATGGTAAGTGAAATCCGCAATTAGAAAGGCAGATTGTTTAATCTCAGCTATTATCTTATCGCATATCTTATCGTTATGTTGATCCTTATCAATTCGGTAAGCGTGATAACCGCAAAGCTCAACTGCTGGCATGATGGCTTCTTCAAAGATCTTGTCCAATTCAGGGTCACCAAACTTCATGGCTACAAAAACCTGCTTTGATTCAGACCCTATCTTTCTGAGACTCGCTATTCTTTCCCATCCTTTGACGTGTAATGAAAACGTGAAGCTGTGTTTGTCGGAATGATACTGGCCAATATAATCCATCTCCTGTGCCATCACAAGCACCGCTTGCATTTCATTTTCATCATGTATATACAAGAGAGGTATATCGTGTTTGGGGATTGTGATGCCAACATTGAACCTAGTAGCTTTTCTTCCGCAGTATTGCATTAGGATGTCGAGTACATCTAAAGGGTCAGTTGGGATTCTGATACTTTCCTTGATTCTTTGATAGTTCTCCCGTTTCAACTCAATCTCATCAGCTGAGCCTTCAGCCAAATGCCGAAGAGCTATACTCATATCAAGATCAGGATCATGATTATCCTGTCTTTCCCGTAATTCTCCTAACACAGACCAACTGGTGATTTTGTACCGACCACAGTACGGACAGTCTATGTTAACTTTTTCTCGATAGTCGATGTAATGAAATCCTGAAACTTCTCGATGGCATATTGGGCAGATTTCTTCATTTAATTCCATCAGGTTCCTCCACATTGATCATAATGTCCATTGGAGATAATCTCGCTGCGAAAGGCTTTAGCAAGGATTGATTGCTCGATCTTCTCTATGCGAGCCATAGCATTATTGTAGTTGGAATCCAATGATTCCACAAGTTTCAGAAGTCGCTGAACTCGATTGACAATCTCAGCTTGTTCTTCGACTGAGGGTACTGGTACTGGTATAATAGATAGTTCCTTCTGGTTTATCTTTGGTAGGACGCTTCTTTCGCCAGCAGTTGAAGCTAGCTTAATAAACTGAGGAGAAAGAATATAGTGTAACAAATAATCGGGGTTGATCAAGCTCGTAAGTGGATACATATCAGCACTGCACAATCCATCAAAATCTACTAAGATCGCTTTTGATAAGTACGGTCGTATCTTGGAATAGATTATTTGACCTGAGTGGAATAGGTGCTTGGGGCTGGTAACTCTATCATCCGCTATAGTATTGTATGATAAGAGTTTTCCGGATTCCTTCTCAATATTGTCAGGAGCTATATGTGCATGACCTTGATAATCTGCAGGATTCACCAAGTTGGATGCTATTTGACATACATCGGTGAATGCCATTACAGACCATTCCTTAGGAATCTCACTTTCGATATCCCTAAGAGTCGTGTTTGAGTTAACAATATCATAATGAGTTGCCAAGTGTTGTCCTGCTCTCCAATCCTCTGTCAGTTTGCCGGAACAAGCAGCACTGAGGACACTCTGACGGAATTTCTTGAGGATGGTAGGGATTCTCTCTAGTCGAGATTTGGTTAGTCTGACTTGTTGTAATGTGCAATCTAGATGATTTACTATTCCTAACTGATCTTGTAGAGTAAGCATGGGTACGTAAACTTCATCCACAAAAGCAGAACTGATACCCCCCTGGGCAGCACCATGAAAGGTAACCATGATCTGCGAGTTTCCGCTATTGCTTCGAAGGAAATAGAATAGGTACTTCCCACACACTTCTTGAGACGGTCTACAGATGAAAACATGCTCATTAACGTAGGATTCAGCAAATGGGTATTGCTGATCAACATAAGACACTTTGCCAGTAGTTGCCCCATCCTTTACAATCAGCACATCGCCTGGTTGTATTCTACCTCTTTTTAGTCTTGATGCGTATTCTTTAGGTATATACTTAATCCTATCGAAACAGAACCCGCCGTCAGCTGTTAAATGCTCTGCTCCAATGCTCGGGATACCATTTCTAATACCACTTACTCCACCCTTCGGTCTAGAACCACTTTCCAAGCTCTGAAGAATTGATCTTAGCGATTTGATTGCCATATTCTTTGAAGACATCTATTCACTCAACAGAGAAGTTAAGTTATAGAGCTCAGCCAACGCAGCTTCCAACTCCGTTACGGCCTCGGTTATCAGATCTATTGGCTCTGGCAGATTATCAGGATCATCCAAGGACTCATCCTTTAGCCATTTAATATCCAGATTGTAATGCCTGGCTTTGATCTCATCAATGGAGAAAGCCCTGAAGCGACCAGTCTCGCCTTGATCTAATCGTTTACTGAAACCATTAGGATCATTGCCATAGCACTGTTCGAAGTCTGTGAACATCTCAGCAGTAAGAGGTCTGTCTTTTTTGGTACATGAGGGGATATTAGAACGGCAGTCGTATATCCAGGTTTCCTTAGTTGCTTTACCCTTCTGAAAATAGATCACGTTAGCTTGGGCATTAGCATAGGGAATGAAAGTCCCTCTGGGCAAGCGTAAGATAGTATGGAGATTACAATCTGCCATCAGTATTTCAAATACATCACCGGCTTTGTCCTCGAAGAGGCAGTTGTCTGGGAGAACCACTGCAGCCCTACCACCTGGTTTTAGAACTGTTAAGATGTGCTGCAAGAAGTTTAGTTGCTTATTGGAAGTCTTGATCGTAAAATCATCACGCACTGGCGCTTCTCCTGCTCCCTTGGTACCAAAAGGGGGATTGGTCAGGATCACATCATAACGTTCACCTTTGTCAGCTAAATAGATTGTATCTCCCAAGTAGATAGTTGGATTAAGCCCATGCAGATACATATTCATCAAAGCAAGCCGCCGGGGACGAGGTACCAGGTCTTGCCCGAAATAGGTCTTGTCTTTAATACGTTTGATCTGGCTTTGGGGTAGAGCACCCTTAGTTTCATGGATCATCCATTCATAAGCAGCAATCAGAAAACCGCCTGTTCCGCAAGCTGGATCACAGATAGTAATGGGCTGTTTCATGGGATCAGGTTTCATCAATCGAACTATAGACTGGATCAGGACCCTTGGTGTGAAGTACTGTCCAGCCCCTTTCTTGCCTTCACTGGCAGCTTTTTCCAACAGACCTTCAAAGGCTTCAGCTTTTACGTCCACCCCCAGAGCAGACCAATCTTCGCCATCGATCACATTGAGTATCTTCTTCAAGGCCACGGGATTGGCAAACTTGGGCATGGCCTGGGCAAAGATATCACCAAGCAAACCCGGAGCTTCTCGAAGTGTTTGAAGCACTTTCAGATAGTGGTCAGTAAGCGCTGTTCCGTTTTTCTCTTTTAGGGTAGTCCAATCGCAGTCAGCGGGCAATTCAATTTCTTTTTCTTCTGCCATCTTGATAAAAAGCAGAAAGGTGAGCTGTTCTATGTAATCGCCATAATCGATTCCATCATGGCGCATGGTATGGCACAAACCCCACAATTTGTTAACGACATCAGCCATGTATATACATTCTCCTTAAGCAGTAATCTTGAGGGTTATCTCTGTGATCAGGTCATCCAGCAGAGGCCCAAAGACCTTTCTGGCTCTGGCAAGGCCTCCATGCATCTCGAGGATCGGGATCAGATTGAAAGCTTGCTTATCCAGGGTCAGGTTCTGGATCAGATGTTCTTTTATGAAGGCGAGCCATTGCAACTGCTCAGAATTGAATTCATGGGCAGCAATCATCTCTCCGATCACCCTTTCAACCCTTTCGTGAGCTGTGAAAAGGGGATAGATATCATCCTCCGCATTGTGAATCATGGAGATGATATCAGCCATTGCCTTGTGCCCCGACTTCTCATGGGCTTTCTGGACTTTCTCCTCGTCAAAGCTATTTCTTTTAAGTTCGTTACGTAGTTCAGTGAGGGCCTCATAGCTCCACTTGTATGGGTTATTGAGTAGGATGGACAGGGCTTCGATCTTGTCTTTATTCTGCCTCACGAACTCAGCGAAGGCTTCCAGATAATCTTCCGGCTTCATTTGCTCATCACCGATTCGGAATATGTATTCGGAGCTCACGGAGTCTCTCTCAGCGTAATCGATATAAAAGGGTTTCCTTGCCCGGTCATAATTGATCAATAGATCCTGGAACTTGGGATTTCTGAGGGTTCGCATCGTACCAGTGAAATCATCTTTGAGCATCTTTTTGAGGTTATCAGCAAAGCCTTTTACATCTCCATCCGGGATGTATGCTTCGAAAGCTTCCCTAGCTTTAGCGCTCATAGTCTCAGCAATCCTGCGCAGGCGTTTGATCAGGCGATTCTTGTTGTATTCTGGTTCGATGTTGTTCCAGATGTTTTCAATGATCTCCCGGATTGTAACGGTATGACCTTCCTCGCCTATTTCAATGGGAAAATCGTTGGTATTCTTGAAATACTGAATCAGGGTACCGTCGAAGCAATCAAAGATAGTGAAGCACTCTTTGTTAATTTCAGTGCACTTACGAGTGCCCCGGCCCAGCATCTGGGTCCAGAGGATGCGGGATTTAACCGGCCTGAGGAAAACAATGTATTCCAAAGCGGGGATATCTACCCCAGTGGAGAGCATATCGACTGTGACAACCACTGATGGCTCGGGACGGTTCCGAAAGCGTCTGATCTTCTCCAGAGGCTTATCCACATTGGGATTGCCGGTTATCTTCTGCACAAAGTCATCGCCCCGCATGAGAATCTCTCTAGCAGTGCGTACGAGCTGATCAGAATGGGACTTGTGTTGAATATCATTGACAGCGAAGATCAGCGTTTTAGGGAATCTGCCAGTACGTTTTTCGTGTTCAAGGGCATAGCTGAAGATCTCCGTGAGGATTTTCCGGTTACTGTCCAATGATGTAATGTTCTGCTCTATCTCACTGGCATCGAATTCCCTCACATCATCCAGGGCATCGATCCTTTCCTGGCCTGTCTCGGTGTCTTTCAGGCCGATCTTCTCTCCTTCATTCAGGAAAATGCCATTGATCCGGACATTGGAGTTTATCTTCACTGCCTCATAATCCACCAGGAAGCCGTCTAATACGGCTTGTTCATAAGAGTAACGATAAACTGGCTGCCCAAAGATGGCTGTAGTATGAGCGGCAGGGGTGGCAGTCAGACCAACCTTGATGGCATCAAAATGGTTGATGGTATTCCGCCAGATACCTTCATCTTTGGGAGTGTAACCACGGTGGCATTCGTCTGCGATGATCACATCAAAGGCATTATTGGCTATTTCAAGTCTGATGGCTTCATCGTCAATGTCAGGATCATCACCTTGAATAAAGCTATTCTCCCTGCCGAAGAGATTCATCGCCATGCGCTGGATTGTGCAGATATAGACGAATGACTTGGCATTATCAGGTTGCGTAAGATAGCTATTGGGTAATACGCTTACATCAAACTTATCGCCTTCTTCAAAATCCTCACTTTGGAAGCGTTGGCTGAAGACTTCGTATTCCTGACTGAACTTATTGCGAGATGGGGTTTCAAAAGAGTGAAAGGCCACTGCAGCCTGCGCAGCTAATGCCCTGCGATCCACCAGAAAAAGGACTCTCTTGGCAAGACCAGATTTTAGTAAGCGATAGATCATAGCCACGGCTGTGTAAGTCTTCCCAGTACCCGTAGCCATCGCCAGCATCATCACTCTTTTGCCATTTATGATAGTGCTTTCAATTGATTGTATGGCTTCGGTTTGGTAGTAACGTATTTTATCCAGATCTATCGGATTCAGATGGAACCACTCGTAAGCATTGCCAACCGCTTGATTGAACATATCATTCATTGCCTGGCTTGTGTGGAATCCACTGAGTTCACGGGCATAGTATGAAGAACCCCTCAGATCTGCAAACCAGATGCGGGTCCCATTGGTCGCATAGATGAAGGGAGTCCGAAAAGCGTTCCATTCTCCCAGTGTGTTAGGACATCCTAGAGAATAGCGTTTTGCCTGTTCTAATGCGTTTTGGGCATCAATCGAAACTCTCTTCGCTTCAATAATGCCTAACAACTTACCTTGGACAAATAGCGCATAGTCGGCAAATCCATTCTGGGTGGGGTATTCTTCCACTGCATGATGCGAAAGATATGTTGTATCCCTTACTTGGCTATAATGGATTATCTCCCATGCTGGATTCAATGACCGAAGCTGAGAATCAATGCGTTGTTTTCGAGTTAGCCATTCACTTTCGTACACGTTCAACCTACAATTCCTAACATCACTACATTGAAAGCCTTATCGATATTTATCAAGCTTGTTACCCTGGGAATCTACCCAATCAACATATCCACTCGATGCTCTTCCCAGAACGAGATGTGAAGCGGGAGAGGGTGCATTGAATACTGTGTCTTCTGTCAGTAAATACTTTGTTCCAGATGGGTCTAGTTGTAACAATCCAGACTCAATCATTTTTTTCTTTTTTTCAAGGTAGTTCCCCTTGAATGTAGGTGTATGATTCTTAACAATTTCGGAACCCTTGTGTAGAGTAAATTTCTTTGTCTTGATATTATAGCATCCTGAAGCATTCACTCCTCTAGCTGATATGAAGGCTTCAATGCAATCATCAGGGGGCGGAGGAGGTGGGGGTGGTGGCGGAGTGCCTCCACCAGGAATTGTTTTATCCCACAGCCTTTGTATCTCGTCCATTTCCACGTCGAGATTCTCATTTTGCTTCAACAAGCGTTGGGTGATTAGATGCTCTGATAATCCAGTAGCTTGAGCAATTTGGATGGCTTGTTGTTTAAACTTCTGAACCAGCATTATTCTACCCAGCTCTTCAAACATCAGTTCAGCTTTATCTTGAGCCTTCTTTCTGAAATTATCTCTATGCAATATGTCATTGAAGAAAGTCACTAATGATTCTATCTCGTCTTTTTCAAGATCTAGTTGTGCAAACAATGTGTCCTTAAAGTAACCACCTATAGCAGGCACATAAAAGCGCCAAACAACACCATCAGTAAGTATCCCAATCGCTATTCGATGATGACCGGTATAGGCATGTAGTTGATCTTCGCAGTCTTTTAACGCAGGTAAGAGTTTTCCTGGAGCTTTGATCTCCATAAAAACTTCAGCAGCTTTAGGTTTATTGTCAGAAAGAAATAATGCTACATCGACCCTTCCATTAGAATCTTTTGGGAGTAATTGAGTTGGGACTTTCTCCACTTTGTATTCGGTATAAAACTCAGCAGGGTTCCAAACATCCCACCCTAATTTTTGGCATATTCGCCCTACAAGCGAAAATCGGACGTGTTGCTCATCAGAGAACACACCGTCTTTAAGCAACTTCCTGACATGTTCAATTACTTCTTTCATTCGTCCCTCTTACCTTACTGTTTCCCTGTTTGCAACTAAACTATCATGGTTGTATTTGTCAATAGAAAAATCATTGGCATCCTTGCCTATCCTGATTTGTCAGCATACAGGGTAGTGCTTTCCTGGCTCTGGATCAATGATCACATCTGGAATAAGGAGAAAGCATGACCGAAGCGTTGATGAACCGAATTAAGGCTCAGTTAGTCAGACATGAGGGTCTGAGGCTGAAGCCATATCGCTGTACTGCGGGTAAACTGACCATTGGTATCGGCCGCAATCTCGATGATAGAGGCATCTCTCAGAAAGAGGCTTATGCCATGCTTGAGCGTGACATTCAAGACTGTGAGCAATGGCTGATTGATGAGATACCTGAGGTTTACAATAAGCTCGATGAGGTCCGCCAGTCGGTACTGCTCAACATGTGCTTCAATCTTGGTATCAAGGGACTACTGGGCTTCAACAACACCTTGGCTTATATCAAAGCCGGAGACTGGGAGCGTGCCGCCAATGGCATGCTTGCCTCCAAGTGGGCGAAGCAGGTGGGTATGAGAGCGATTGAGCTTTCCGAGATGATGAGGAAAGGTAAGTGATACCGATCCCGGTCGAGATCGATGTCATGCTCGCCATTCTCAACCTGCCCAAGGAGATGTCCAACAATGGCATCTTCAAGGAGCATCAGGGCCTGGTTCTGGAGATGATCCACTCACTGGTTCTGCAGGAGCATTTTGATCGGGCAACTCACGAAGACTTGCCGGAAGAGGAGCCACTACTAATCTCTTTTCGTTTTGGTTTTTCGTTTCTAATGCTGCATTCTACTGTCGAGTTTCTCAATTTAAAGACCCTGGGCGAAGGCATAGTCAAGACCGTAGGATTAGACCAGTCTGCTACCGAACTGCTCACAGGGAGCGAAATAGACGCCTTTAAGGCCAACCTTGAGCTGAGAGCACTTACAGGACTTCGAGCCTATCTCAATCCTGCAGGTCTGGATCGACTGAATGAACTCAAGCCCAGACAGCTTCGTGCTATCCGGGTGGGAGTTATCTGATGCCTGATCGTGATGTAACATCTCCGGTTGAACTGATGATCGAGATCTACCGGGCTATTTATGCCGCACTGGAGAGCCGACTACATTTGATCGGTTCGGTGATAGATGCCGATGCTCGCAAGGAGATACTGGCACAGCAGATATACGACAAAGGCGACTTCTATGGCAATACAGGTTATCTGGTCGAGACCACCGATACAGCCATGATCCTGAGAGTAGGCTCCAATGTAAAACACGAGCCATTCGTATTGGGCGGCAAGGTGCCTTCCTGGACTCCGATCGCTCCACTTATCGCTTGGGTCGAACGCAAGCACCTGTCCTGGACTGATAAAGAGACAGGTAAAGCTCTGACCGTAGCCGAGATCGCTTATCTCATCAGGGGTAAGATCAAGCGGGAAGGCATCGCCGCCCGTAATGTGTTCGCACAGATAATCGCTAACCGGGAGCAGTGGATCTATCAACAACTTAACTCAATCGAGGTAAGTCTATGACCACGTTGGAGAAGTTCACCTTCCAAAGGGACCGCATAGCTCAAGCTTTGAACCTGTCCGGGATCACCGAAGTGCTATATAACAAGGACAATATCCCCAAGATCCTGCCTTGCGCCATCCTGATCCTCGACTCTGAGACAGGTAAGCATGGCACTTCCCGCCAGTATGTTGATACCGATATCGCATGGACAGTCTTCATGATCGTCAATGCCCAGAACGCGAGTGACCCGGATGCCATTCTCTACGCTTTCAAAGAGAAGTTCCGCTCTTATTATCTGAAATTGATGAACCGGGACCTGCCTAGTGTGGAATACTATACAAGCCGCATCGATGGTACCCGTTTGGTCAGGATTGCCAAGATTGACCTGCTGAAAAGCGGCACTGGAGCCTCTTCATGAGAGTGATGCGACTCGGTGCCTATAACTTGGCGATCAGTTCGGCTGCTGATCTCTTGGATACCAAGTACAAGCCGGAACCCATAGATCTATCCAAGTTTCAGCGGATCGGTAAGCAGTTGGTAACCAAGGCTGCTGAGACCAAGAAAGTGGTCTCCCAACCCTATTCGATGAGCAACCTGCTCAACCTCTTAGATACCGATGAATACCACTCCGGCTGTATCGATGCCCTAACTATGGCTACCGTCATGCAGTTTGATTGCAAGAACAGCCAGGTCAAAGAATGGATGGAAGCAGCAGAGTTCCCGGCCTGCGAAGACCAGACTACGATACTGGCAGAACTGATGAAGTTCTATCTTGCCTGCGGTAACGGCTTCCTGATAAAGATGCGTAACGCCCAAGGCCAGTGGATGGGACTGGAACGCATGCTTCCCAGTGAAGTGCAGATCGTAGAGAACTATGACGAGTTCGGCTTCTTCAAGCCTAACTACATCCAGGTCAAGAACAACCAGAAGAAGGACTTCGCCTACGAGGACATCATCCACGTGAAGAAGTCCACACATAGATCAAATGCATGGGGCCTGGCTTGCCTGCCGATTGCCATCAACATCGAGATCTTGGGCGAGATCAAGACCTTCGACTACAACAACTTCAAGAACGGCCTGATGATCGATTACTTCGTGATCGTAGAAGGCGGTACGCTCAGAGACGGCACCGTAACAGACGAACAGGGCAATGAAGTCCTGACCGATGCCTATACCGAGATCGAGAAAGCGCTCACCGAGGTCAAAGGCAATGCCAAGAGTCACTCCACTGTGCTGATCGAGAGTGAGAGCCGGGACGTGAAGATACGCCTCGAACCACTGCGTCAGCAAGACCGGGAAGGCGGATTCCTGGGGCTCAAGAAAGATCTCAGGGAAGGCATCCTCGCCTATCACCGAGTTCCTGCCAGGATCGTCTCACAACTCATTCCTGGGCAGCTGGGTGGCGATAACAGTAGCGATATGCGGATGTTCTACCAGTTCGTGGTCAGACCGCTGCAGAATCGACTGGCATTGGCTCTGGCTAACGAGTTCAACTTCGACTTCGGCTGGAACGTTAAGCCGGAAGACTTCAACTTCGGTAACCTGACCGAGGTCCTGCAGACCGCTGATGAGCAGCTCTTCATGCAAAACAGGAACTTCGGAGCGCAATAACTATGCACAACTACATAACTGACAATCAACAACAAGGAGGTAGCGTGAATCGTAAACGCACCATTCTCAAGGGAGAACTCCGCAACGTGGAAGTCGAGCTGGTCTCGCTTCTTTTCGATGAGATGACTCCCGCCAATCAGAAGGGCTTTGTGGTCAAGAATGCCTCAG
>ERZ795049.2574-NODE-2574-length-20895-cov-4.446401_pt1 | contig 20895 bp, 14 predicted proteins | sample MGYA00375133_ERZ795049 | MGnify/ENA primary metagenome ERZ795049 (study PRJEB30178, sample SAMN05720147) | activated sludge metagenome | isolation source: anaerobic digester from wastewater treatment plant | place: Japan | collected 2015-04-20 ...
TGAAACCGGTTAAGGGTGCGCGGCCCGGTGCTGTTGTGGAGGGTGGCCACCGCGCTTAACGGCAACAACTGGTTGTTCGGGCCGGTGACGTGAATATCTTCCAGTTGGTCAGGATTCAGCCGGCCCGCCCGCTGCACCTGCGGGATGACCTTGTAGCTGCGCCCGGCAATGTTGAAACGGTTGACGAAGTTGCCGCCCATCGCCGCGCTCAAATCCGGGAAGGACGTTCTGCTTGAAAAGCCCATGACCGTGACGTATGCCGAGGCGAAGCGGCTAAAAACCGACGCCGCCGCCGCGCAAGGACGGCTATTCATCCGCCAAAATCGCCGCTTTGAACTGGGGTTCCAGCATGTTCGCGAGATCATCGCGTCCGGAATCTTGGGCGAGGTATACGACATTCGGCTGGCGCGCACCTCGTATCAGCGACGCGACGATTGGCAAACGCTCGAACGGTTCGGCGGCGGTCAGCTTCGCAATTGGGGTCCGCACCTCATCGATCACGCGCTCCAATTTCTCGGGGCGCCCCAACGGCCCATCAAATCGACCTGGTGTTCTCTCAAAAAAATCGTGGCCGCGGGCGATGCCGAGGATTATCTCAACGTCGCGCTGACAGGCGCGAACGATTGCGTCGTCCACATCACCATCAGCGGCGGTTCGGCCTTGAACCTGCCCGTCTACTACGTGGCCGGAACCAGGGGCGCGCTGACTTGCGACGACGCGACCATCACGCTTCGGCATCTCGACCCGCGTCGCATTCCGCGCGCCCGCAAACCGATCGTCAAAACGCCGCGCCTCCATACGGCCACGCCCGAGGAACTTCCATGGGTGGAAAAGACAATTCCCGTTGCGCCCCAAAAACCGCTTGATTTTTGGGATGAACTATATAAGGCCCTTCGCTTGGGCAAGGCTTTTCCGGTGACGATCGACGAGGCGATCGAGGTCATGCGCATCATCTCGTTGCTCAAGCGAAATCCCGTGCGCGCCTACAAACTGTAGGCGGCCGATGGATTCGATGACGTTGGAATCGCTCCCGAGCGGCGCGTTTATGGGCCCACCAACGCCGGAAACGCGTTGCGATGAAGCGGACCGACGCGGCGTTACGGGGCCTGCAGCGACCGCAACAGATTTTCAAAACGGTCGGCGCTTTCCCGGAGCCCGCCGCACCGGTTGCGCGCAAGCCACAATTGCCGGTGCTCTGGAATAAGCGGCGCCAGTTCCTCGGCCAGCGCGCGCCGGACATTGGCGGGCAATTTTGACGTCGCGATGCCGCCGGCGTCCACTCGGGCCTGGCCGAGACGGCACGCAAACTTCATCACGGCGATCTGCTGTCGGTATTCGCGCACGATCAGTGCAGCGTCGGGGCGGCCCATTTGAGCTTCGGACAATTTTACGGAAAGAGCATCCAGGTAGTCGATCGTCGCTTGCAGCGTTTCCCGGGTGATGGACTTTGCAGGCGTTTTCGCAAGGGGCTCTTCGGGCTGGAGCTGCAGCAAGGTGTAGAAGACCGTCCCGTTGCTCACCGTGGCGCCCGTGCGAAGGTAGGCGTTGCCGAGATCGTGCGCGAAAGAACCCATGACGCGCGCGGCGTCCTGAAACGCGAACTCATCCAGCGCGCGCGGCAGGTTCATGTCCTTGTTGCGATCCACGCACCAACTCATTCCGGCGCCGTACGCAAAGCCCAGGTAGGAAGCAGGCAGATACTGCCAGTGGCCGCAATCGCCCCAATCGGTGATGAGGTAGCCGATGGCGCCGTTGGCCAGGCCGTTTTCGGCGGCGTTGCGCAGATTCTTGACGGCGTTGTCCGTGCGCCCGACCAGCGAAAGCCACGTGCTTGTGCCGGGGCACACATAATAGGGGATGCCTGATGCGGCAAAACGCTTACCATGTTCGGCGAATGGGTGATCGGCCTCATACCCCCACTCCAATGCGATGATATCCTTGGGCAATTCGGACACCAATTCCGGGTGCTGCATAATGATGTCCCCCCAGAACTGCATCCGGGAACCGTGCGCCGTCGTCAAGTCATGTATTTTCAGAAGGAAATCGAGGTAGACGCGGCCCGTCCCCTTCTCTCGCACAGCTTCGGCGCTGCGTCCCTTGCCCAAGGTCCACGTTTCGTCGCAGCCGACATTGACCTGCCTGCTCGAGAAATTAGGAAGCAAATCGGCATAGAGGCCGCGCAGAAACTCCACGCTCGTCGGATTGACGGGGCAGAGATCGCTGCCGCCTCCCGCCGTCTCGCAGAACGGTTCGTATTCGGGAAATTGCAACCAGCGCCCCATGTGGCCAAAGGAGTTTTGGTTCGGCACGAGTTCGATGTAGCGCGCCTTGCAGTACGCGTCCAGTTGGCGAATCTGCCCCGGCGTCATGGGCGAGGCATTTTCCCAGACGATGTGGTGATCGCGATAGGCAAAGGTGTGCTCGGTGTACAATTGCAGTTGATTCAGCTTCCACTTCGCCATCATGTCGACGATGGCGTAGAGCGTCTCCATCTCCGGCACTTTGTCGCGGGATATGTCGAGCATCACGCCGCGATTGGGGAAGTCCGGCCAGTCCGCGATATCGACGCAGGGCAACGCGCCGGGCCGTGCGGATTGCGTCGCCAATTGCCACAGCGTCATCACCCCGTAAAAGACGCCGGCGGCGTCATGTCCCGTAATCTCGATTCCGGAGGGCCGTATGCGCAATGCATAGCCCTGCGGATGCGCGATCGCGCCCGGGTCCACGCGCAAAGACGCCGTGCACGCATGCGGATCCGTGTCCCGGCGCGCCGCCAAGGCATTCAATATCCACATCTCGATGCGCGCCGCCGCTTCCGCGTCAATCCCCTCCATCTCCACGCGGGGCTTGCCGATCGCGCACATTCCTTTCTCAAACGCTATCGTGCGGGGCGCCGGCAGCAATAGCCACTCGCCGCAACGCGACGCGATATTCTCGGCAGACGCTTTCATTTCGGGCGCAGCCTCCTTGTCTCTCCGGTTGTGCGTGGCGCATCCCGCCATCGCCGCTGCCAGCATCAGGGTTCCCAACGCCATGCCTAGCGTTCGCGATTTCATCGATGTTTCCTCCTGTTGGGCCCAAGGGCCGTCTGGTTTCCGTCAGCGGACGTCCGAAATCGTCCATGCCCCGTTCGGGCCGGGCCGGGCGCCCAGGCGATGCGCGAGTTTGGGCATTACGGGCAGGTACTCCTCGTAGCGATGGACCAACTCGACCGTAATGCGAGGACGCCGGTTCGCCGTCTCGATCAGCCAAGCCTCCGCTTCCGCCATGCTGCGATCGCCCAACAACGCATCGACTCTCCGCGCGACGTCGCGCGCCACCGCCTTGTCCATACGGCGATCCATCACCGTCCACACGGCCATGATCGCCGCCGTCGCCGCCGCCGCATGCGCGACCAGCAACAGCGTCGCCAGCAAGGCTTGACGAACGGGGCGCCCATGAGTCGCGCGCGGTTGAAAGCGAGTCGTCATGACAATTCCACCAGACGCCACGGCGAAGCCGCGTCGGTTCGAGATCCGAAGAACGGGTCATCGTGCACGACCGTGACGCCATCGTGGTCAAAGGCGAACAGCATTTCGCGCGCGCCGGCCTGCCGCATGGCCCTCGACACCGCAGCGCGAGCGCTTCCTTCGGCATAGATCATCAAAAATCCGCCGCCGCCCGCGCCGGCAATTTTGCCGCCTATGGCTCCGTTGGCGATCGCGGCGTCGTAAAGTTGATCGATGACAGGGTTCGAGATGCCGGGGGCGACGCGTTTTTTGGTTTCCCAGGTTCGATGGAGCAATTCGCCGAAACGGCGCAATTCGCCCGATTCAAGCATGGCGAGACCCTCGCGCACCATGTCCTTGATTTCGGTCAATGCATCGACCGTATCGGCCTTTTCCGCCGTGCACGCATCTTTTTGACTGCTGAGGATTGTCGCCGAAGCGCGGGCGTTTCCGGTGAAAAACAACAAAATGTTGGATTCCAATTCACGCAACACGACGGGGTCCAGGTCAAGCGGTCGCACCGTCACGCCGTCCGCGCGAAATTGAATGTGTTTGAGGCCGCCAAAGGCCGATCCGTATTCATCCTGCTTGCCGCCGGGGTGGCCCAGCATTCCCGCATTGATGTGATACGCCGCTTCGGCGATTCCCTGCCGGTCGAAATGTTTTCCCGTGAAAGCGCTCAACGCCTTGACCATGCACACGCTCACCGCGCCCGACGACCCCAGCCCGGTTTGCGGCGGAATTTCCGAGGCGAGGAAGATGTTGGCCCCGCGATCGAGGCCAATAAATTGAATCGCCGCCAGCGGTATCTGAAGTTCGCCCGCAACGTCGTGCGGATGCAGGTTGTCGAGCGTTTGCATCACGCGCAGGTCCGCCGAGATGATTTGAATGCGATTCTCGGGCTCTTCGGTCACGAGGACGTAAAAGTGCTTGTTGATCGATACGCTGACGACCTCGCCGCCGTGGCGCGCATAATAACTCGGCAGATCCGTCCCCCCGCCGAAAAAGCTGATCCGCACCGGGGCCCGCACAATTAACATGACGCCCTCAATTCGTCCATACGGTCACCCGGTCGCGCCGCGATAGCATGCGCATGATCCCCGCCGCCAACACGTTCACGTCGAAAGCCATCGATTGCCGTTCGACGTAGCCGATATCCCACCCCATCCGCTCCGCCGGATCATGGCTGTCGCGCGCTTCGTTGACTTCGCAAAACCCCACGATGCCAGGGCGCACGGCCAGTTTGCGTTTCTCCCACGAACTGAAATGCGCCGTCCGTTCCGGATCGCTTGCGCCCGGCCCTACAAAACTCATCTCGCCGCGCAGCACATTCAAGATTTGCGGCAACGCGACCCCCCATGCCGGCATCGCGACAGGACCGGCGGCATCTTCTCCGGAGCGGACGAAAAGGAGCGGGTGAAAACGGTACAACGCAAAAAGCCGCCCCCGCATGCCGACGCGAGGAACCGCCGTGAACACGGGCGCGCCGCGCCGTTTCGCCCGGGAGGCGCATGCCGCCGTCGCCACCCCAAGAAGGGGCAGCAACAGAACCGCCAGCGCTACGTCGACGACGCGCTTGAAGAACGCCGCCGCCCACGAGAGCCCCTGGGCATGCAAACAGACCATCGAAGCGTTGCCGATCCGATCGATCTGGCGTTTGGACGTATAGAGTTCGGAAAACTCGGGAACCAGCCGCACTTCGATCCGGCGGGCCATGCATTCCGCGACCAATTCGGCCATCTCGTCGCCGCGCTGGCCTGCCGTGGCGACGACGACTACGTCTGGGCTGCGGTCCGCCAGAGCGCGAAATAGACGCGAAGCCGGGCCGCTGCGCATCGTGCTGACGGAACCCGGGTCAAAGCGCATCTCATCGGAGCCGTGGAGCAGGACCGCTTGGACGCGGTATCCCCAATGGGGATGCCCGGTGAAAAGCTGGTGCAGGCGCCGTATAACGTCGACATTGCCCGCAAGCGCGACTTTTTTGACGCCGATTCCGAAACACAACATCAGCAACACCACGATCCGGGCGCCCAGCTTGATCCCCATGCTCAGGGCGAAGGAGACAAGCGCCAGGTATGCCACGAAGACGCGCGACGTGACGTTCGTGTGCAAGGCCGAGGCCGTCACGAAATACATGAGCGCCGTAAAGACTTCCAGAAACGCCAATCGAAAAACGAAATCCAGCGGAAGCCACGTCGCATGCAGCCGGTAGAACCCGCCTTGCCGCATCGCAAACGCATGCGCCAAGGCCGTCGCCACAAGGGACAGCTGCACGCTCGAAAGGGCCAAGACCTCCGCCGCCGGCGGGGCGAACGGAATGCCTTCGTATCGCAGCCGGTAGGCGACATACCACGCCGCCACCGGCGACGCCAAATCGCACGCCGCCAACGCCAGCAAAAACAAGGGCCGGCGCCATTGCCGTCCGCGCACGCGAAACGCCATCCTGTTTTCCGCACGGGCCGTCATGTGTGAAACGATCCTCCGACGCATTGTGGCGAATCATCATACCGCACCCGCGCCGCTCCCAACAATGGAAGAAATGATCGGTGATGCTGCGCCAATGCGGAACCGCTTCCCTGCGTCTCTGTTCCCAGCCCTTCCCGCCGTTTCCTGCCGGTTGAACCGGGCGGGAGCGGCCATGTAGAATCCTCCCAGGATTGGGAACGAACACCGTGCCGGCACATGAAACCTAAAAACCCTGCTCATTGGTCATGAGGGGGGCTTTTTTGTGTGCGCCAAGGCCGCAACCCGCTGGAGCATTTTCGCCGCGCCTCGTGAAGACGCGGCGCATGGGCATCGTCCGTGAAAATGCGCGAGCCAGGAATCCGATATGAGCGCCTCTGAAAACGCCCGCCTGGAAATCACGGTGGTCATGGACGCGGATGCCATCGGCATGGCGATCCGCCGCATAGCCCAAGAGATTGTCGCCGACAACCCCGACGTGGACTCGTTGGCGTTGCTGGGCATTTTGAGCCGCGGCCGCCCGCTGGCGGACCGCATCGCCGGTCAGATCGCGGGGATGGTCGGCCAAAAACCGCGCGTGGGAAGCTTGGCCACGACGCTCTATCGCGACGATTTGCGCAGCGGCAGGATGCCGTCGGACATGTCCGGCATCGCATCGCGCGCAACGCATTTTGACTTCGACGTCGATGGCGTCACGGTCGTGTTGGTGGACGATGTGCTCTCGACGGGCCGCACCGTGCGCGCCGCCTTGGACGAGGTGATGGATTATGGCCGGCCGCGGCGCATTCAGCTTGCAGGCCTCGTCGATCGCGGGTTGCGCGAACTGCCCATTCAGGCCGATTATCTCGGCTGGTCGCTGGCGACCAGCCCGCACGACCATGTCTCCGTCAAGCTGGCGGAGACGGACGGAGAAGACGCAGTGTTGCTGGAGCGAAGAAGTCCGGAGGCCACAGGGGGTACTGACTAATGGTCACAGGCGCCGCCGAACCCATGCGCTGGACGCGAAAAGACCTCATCGGATTGGAGGACCTTTCGCGGGCCGAGATCGAGATGATTCTCGACACCGCTCCGCAGTTCTTGGCCGTATCGCAGCGCGAGAGCGGCATCAAAAAGGTGCCGTTGTTGCAGGGGCGGCTTGTCGTGAACTGGTTTTTTGAGCCGAGCACGCGCACGCGCACCTCGTTTGAGCTCGCCGCCAAACGGTTGAGCGCCGACACCCTCACGATGAACGTGCAGGCCTCGAGCGCCAAAAAAGGCGAAACCCTCCACGACACCCTCGACAACATCGAGGCGATGCACAGCGATATCGTCGTTATCCGCCATAATCACGCGGGGGTGTCGCGGATGTTGGCCGAGCGCCATCATTCTCAAATCATCAACGCGGGCGATGGCGCACACGAGCACCCGACGCAGGGCCTGCTCGATGCGTTTACGATCCGCGAACATGTGCGGAAGATGCGTCAGGACCCCGCCGCAAGCCTCGACGGCGTGCGCGTCGCGATCATTGGCGATATCGCGCACAGCCGCGTCGCGCGCAGCAATGTCTGGGGGTTGACCAAACTCGGCGCGCACGTGACGTTGTGCGGCCCGCGCACCTTGCTGCCGCCGGGAATCGACCGCATGGGCGCGCGCGTGACCTGTGATTTGCGGGAGGCCATTCACGATGCGGACGTGGTGTATGTGTTGCGGATTCAACTCGAACGGCAAGCCAAGTGCCTGTTCCCGAGCATGCGCGAATACATCCGTCTGTTCCGCGTCGACGCGAAATCGCTAAAGGCCGCGCCGGGGCATGCCATCATCATGCACCCCGGCCCCATGAACCGCGACCTCGAAATATCTTCCGACGTGGCCAATGGGCCGCGCAACGTCATCCTCGAACAAGTGACCAACGGCGTCGCGGTCCGCATGGCCGTCATGCATCTGCTCGTGAACGGTCACCGGCGCGAGTGACGAGGCAAAGCCATGTCCCGGCGCGCAATCCGCGCGCATTCTTGCGCCGATGCGTCCGCGCCGGCGCTTTCGACCGCGACAGCGATGAGGAGGCAGCATGATCAACGTCCCGCTTTTGGATCTCCGCGCCCAATACGCCGGCATGAAACCGGAAATCATGTCGGCCGTCGAACAGCTTTTCGATGCGCAGCAATTCATTCTCGGCCCTGCGGTCGCTGAATTCGAAGAGGACATTGCCGCCTACTTGGGCGCTTCGCATGCGTTGGGCGTTTCGTCCGGATCGGACGCGTTGCTGCTGGCGTTGATGGCGCTCGGGGTGGGGCCCGGCGACGAGGTGATCACGTCTCCGTACACCTTTTTCGCGACCGCCGGCGCGATTGCGCGCGTGGGAGCCGCGCCGGTGTTCGTCGATATCGACCCGGCCACCTACAACATCGACGTGCGCGCCTTGGAGTCCGCGATCACGGCAAGGACCCGCGCGATCATGCCGGTTCACTTGTATGGACAATGCGCGGATATGAACCCCCTCCTGGAAATCGCCGGGCGCCACGGCGTGGCCGTTGTCGAGGATGCCGCCCAGGCGATCGGAGCGCGTTACCATGAACGGAATGCCGGCACGATGGGGACCGTCGGCTGTTTTTCCTTTTTCCCTTCGAAAAACCTGGGCGGGGCGGGAGATGGGGGCCTTGTGACCGCGTCGGACGCGGTCCTGTATGAGAAGCTCAAGATATTGCGCGTTCACGGTTCGCACCCGAAATATTATCATGCGCTCATCGGCGGGAACTTCCGACTGGATGCGCTGCAAGCGGCGGTGTTGCGGGTGAAATTGAAGCACTTGCCGCAATGGCACGAGGCGCGCCGCGCCAATGCGCGCTATTACGATGAACGTTTTGCGGCGCGTCCGGACATTGTCACCCCCATCGTTTCGCCGGGCAATTACATGATCTACAATCAGTACGTGGTGCGCGTGCCGAATCGGGACGCGGTGTTGAAGGGGCTGCAAGACGCCGGCGTGGGGTGCGAGATTTACTATCCGGTTCCGCTGCATCGCCAGGAGTGTTTTGCCTACCTTCGCTATGCGGCGGGAGCGTTTCCGGAAGCCGAAAAAGCGGCGCGCGAAACGCTGGCGCTGCCGATCTACCCCGAACTCACCGAGGCGCAACGGGACTACGTCGCCGAACAGCTCCTAAGGCTCGTGTAGCTTAGCCGGTTCCGGCGTTACAGCAGAACCCGCCGGCACGTGGGCGGCACTTCGATTCCGGCGGTGGCGTTGCGCGTGTCGTACACCAAGCGCGCCGTGCGCAGAATGCGGGGCAGATCGAAATCGTCGTGCGGCGTCAAGATGACGACGCAATCGAACGCCGCAACCCCGCAGGTCACGTCGGTCGAATGAAAAACGCGCCCGCCGATTTCGATGGACGGCACAAAAGGATCGGCATAATAAATGTCGCCGCCCTTCTTCATCACCAGATCGATCACTTCCAGCGCCGGCGAAGCGCGGACATCGCCGATATTCTTTTTGTAGGCCACGCCCAAGAACAGGATTTTGCTGCCGTTGACGCTCTTGTGATCGGCATTGAGGGCTTCGGAAAGTTTGGCCACGACGTGGCGCGGCATGCCCGAGTTGATGGCCGTGGCCACCTCGATAAACCGCGCGGTGTAATCGACGGCCCGGAGTTTCCACAGCAGGTATAGCGGGTCGATCGGAATGCAATGGCCGCCCAAGCCGGGGCCGGGATAAAAAGGCATGAAACCGAACGGTTTGGTCTTGGCGGCCTCGACCACTTCCCACACGTCAACGTTGAGGTGCTCGCACATGATCGCCATTTCGTTGACCAGGCCGATGTTGACGGCCCGGAACGTGTTTTCGAGAAGCTTCACCATTTCGGCCACGCGCGGACTGGAAACCGGCACGAGCGTATCCACCGCGTGTTGGTAGAGGTCCATGGCGCGGCGCGTGCACTCGGGCGTCATGCCGCCGACCACCTTGGGCGTGTTCCGCGTGTTGAACGTGGGATTGCCCGGGTCCACGCGCTCGGGCGAAAAAGCGAGGAAGAAATCCTGCCCTACGGTCAAGCCCGACTTCTCCAATTCCGGCAGCAGCAGTTCATCCGTCGTGCCGGGCTAGGTCGTGCTTTCGAGAATCACGAGCATGCCGCGATGAAGATGCCGCTGCACTTGCGACACGGCCGATACGATATAGGAAATGTCGGGGTCCTTCGTCTTGGTAAGCGGCGTCGGCACGCAGATGCACACCGCGTCGGCCTCGCGCAGAACCGAAAAATCTGCGGTGGCGTCGAGCAGCCCTTTCTCAATAAGCGGCTGTAGATCGGCATCGGACACGTCGAGAATGTAGGAGGAGCCGGCGTTGATCTGTTGCACCTTCTCTTCGCAGACGTCGATCCCGGTGACGCGCAGTCCCGACTTCGCGAATTCGACCGCCAGGGGCAGCCCCACGTATCCCATTCCGATTACGCAAACGCGCACCGCTGTTCTCCTGTTGTATGCGAATATCCGCTCGTCGGTTCACGAGACGGCGCATTCATGTAGACATCCCCAAAATCGGCATGCTACCAAAGCGCGGTGGGGCAGTCAATGAAGCGACTCGCCGTCAAACCGGAAAAGGCCTCCGGTGCCGCCCGGAATGGTGACGAGAAATTGTCCGCCGGAAAGGGGAACGTCTGTTTCGCAAGCGCTGACGCGGTCGATTTCGACGACGCGGCGGACGGATGGAGCGACTGTCGCTTGAATGACGCTGCTCTGCGTGAAAGCGCTCCGTTGCTTGCCGTAGCGCCGGTTCACGATCAGCGCCCATGACTCGCCCCGTTTCCCGGAAAACAGCCCAATCATCGCCTTTTCGGCGGTCACGGAAACCAGGGGCGATGCCGCGGCATCGATGGGTTTTCCGCCTTCGGGCATTTGGCCTGCATAGTAGACGCCCGCGCTGGTCAACCCCAGCAGGATCGGCGCGAGAGTCAGTATCTCGCGATTGAGCTCTGCGGCCTTTTCGTAGCCATATTGCGGCTCTCGCGTCGCGGGGTCCACCATCGGCATGCCCCATGAGGCGAATACGCCCCCTGCGTCCACATCCTTGGGCCCTGGCCCCCAGTACGTGAAGTAGCACAATCCGCGCGCGCCCGCCGCGAGATTCGCGTACGCCTGAAACCGCAGATCGCTTTCCGCCGCGCGCCGATACCGTTCGTGCTTCGTGGCGTACACGATTCCCCAAAATGGCAGCTTGACTTGCGCCGCGATACGCCGCGTCAGTTCTAGGTCTTGCAGATAGCCGTTTTCGTCGGTCGCGCCATCTTCGAAAAACGCGGGCCGCGAGTAGCACAGCAACGGAATGCCGGCCTGCGTGAGCTGCGCGATCATCTCGCCCCAGCGCGGCTGCTGATCGCGCGGCGGCAGCGTGATCAGGATGAATCGCTTCGCGTCGAGTTTCCGGTATTCCTTGATCAACTCGACCGTGCGCGGAAGCTCCTCGATCCGCAGGCGATCCGCTAGATGCAACCCCACGATATGGTCATGCTGCGCGAAAGTCGCCGCCCACGCTTCCGGCGTTCCGCCCGCCAGCGTCGGGTTTGAAGCCATCACCGGCATCCGCAGACGCCGGGCAAGCCTCGCCGCCTCGTCGAAACCGCTCCCCCACGTGACCGGCACAATGTTGAAATGCGCATCCCGGTACATTGCAAAATCGTCTTCCGTGGCGGGCGGGCCCCATAAACCAACCAACGGAAACACCGGAAGGGGCGGCGGGCCCTCTTCGCTTTGGGCAAACGCCGTCCCGAAAAAAAACGCCGCCGACGCCACGGCGGCGCACACCATGCCAACCTTCATGCACTCCTCCTATCGCAGCGACAGCCTCTGCGTTTCACGCAAGCAACGCCATGCCCTACCCGCGGCCGAAAATCCGCCGGCGCGGCGGTTCCATGATAAGGAAAGCGGTCAGGATGTCGCGCCGAACTGTTTGCGGGCATATTCCATTTCCGTGGCGATGGGGAGGCGCTGCGTGCACTTCGAGAGGCATTGGCCACACTGCGTGCATAGCCCCGCGTTGCCTTTGATGTGCGCGTAGCGCTGCTTCGCGGCTTCGGTCAAGCCCCAGAAGCGATCATCATAAATGCAACTCATCACGGATGGAATGTCGACGCCCTGCGAACACGGCATGCAGTAGCCGCATCGCGTGCAAAAACCGGTGTTCTCGATGCTGACAAGCTGCAAAAAAGCATCGATGCGCTCTTTTTCATCTTCGCTGAAACCCTCGCGCTCGGCGGCGGCGATGGCTCCGTCCACGTCCGACTTTTTCGAGATGCCCGCGACGATCGTATCGACCGATGCATTTGACAGGATGTACCGGATGGCAAGCTCGGGCACGGTTTCCGCGCCGACGCCGTCGGCGAGGCGGAGCAGCACCTTGCTGGGCTCGGTGAGCTTGCCGCCGCCCACGGGATTCATGACAATGGTTCCAATGCCCTGTTGGTGAGCTTCGGCGAGCGCGACGGCATAATCCTGATAGAGCATGTTGTACGAGATAAGCACGATCTCCGCCCAGTCGGCCTCGGCGAAATACGTTCTCAAATTCTCCGGCGTGTCATGCGTCGTAAAGCCGGTGTGCCCTACCAATCCCTCCGACATGGCCTTCTGAATGCCCTCAACCATGCCGCCCCTGGCGATAGCCTGATCATAGGCTTCGCGAGACATGATGTTCCACACCTGGTAAAAATCAAGACGATCGACATCGAGCCGCCGCATCGATTCCTCGATGCGCCGCCGCACGCAGTCCGCGGAAGCGTCGTCGCCTTCTTCGATTTTGACAACCCACGGGGCCCACTTCGTTGAAAGAATGACCTTCTCGCGATATCCGTCCTTCAACGCCTTGCCCACCTTAATCTCCGAATCGCCATAGCCGCGGCTCGTATCGATGTAGCGCATGCCCCGGTCGATGGCGTGCCGGATAAGCGCAACCGCCTCATCGTCGTCCGCGGGCAGGCGCATGGCGCCGATGTTGACGCGGGGCACATCGAATCCGGAACGCTTTCCAAACAGGCGCATATGCATAAAAATCTCTCCCGGATCGCTGGAAACGGCGCCAAGGCTTGCCGCCATCAGACGATCCCAAAGCCGCTTCACCCACTCGCAAGAACGCGAAACGCCGGTCAGCATATGCTACCTGACCGCGCCCTTCTTGTCCATTGGAGTAAACCGGACCGCCTATGACATCCCTTCGCCGGCGCAGAAACGAAATCCAAGGGAAAACCGGAAGGCCTCGGGGCGCAACACGTATTGCGGCAAAACGTCTGGGCCGCAACTCGCCGATCCAAGCCCATGCTGGCGGTAGTCGAGATGCAGCGTGATCTCGGGCCGCAACACGAGGTCGCACGCATGCCGCGCGCGGTCCAAATCAAGCGTTGTGTAGCGATGGGCGCTAAAATGCAACGTGGGCCGCCCTTCGATCTCGATGCCTGTCCCGTGTGCATCCGTGAACCGCACCCACCGCACGTCCATCCGACTGCCGTTTTCCTGCGGAAACACGTACGGCGTATGCAGTGCATCGACAGACGCCCGATGCACGCCCAGCCGCGCCGCTTGTTTGCTGTCGGCATAGCACTCGTGCGGCCCCAGGCCATGCCACGTCACGCGGTCCAAACGGACCGGCACGACCATTTCCAGGCCAATCCGAGGAATCGCGTCGGGCCATGCGCCTTCGGGCATCCCCTCAACGTCGAGTTCCATGCGCCCGTCCCCGTGGAAGCGGTAGGCGTACCGGCATCGGTAGCCAAAGTCACGCACCGGCGGACCCATGCGCGTCTCTGCAACGATATGGACGGCGTCCGCAGCGACGCGCAAGACTTCCACGCGGTCGACGCGATGGATAAGTTTGTCTAGATGCTGTTCGCGCCAGATCTTTCCCATCCGGCTCAGCCGATCGTTATCGGTAAGAGCCCGCCAAAAATGCAGCCGCGGCCCCGCGTTCACCAGGTCTTGGCCGTGCGCCGTCCATCGCGTCACTACGGCCCGCACGCGATCGAACTCAAACGAGAAACCCTCTCCCTGCGCCCGAATAGCGGTTGCGGTCTCGCACAACGCGATGTCCCCCGCGGAGGTCTTGGCATGGCGCGGCGCTTCTATTGCGGGCGCGGAAAACTGCGCCCAGGCGACCTCGTGCCCCACAGGGCCCCACGCTTCCTCCTCCGCATGCGCGAACGACAGCGTCAGCGTAAGATGCGGCTCCCGCTTCCACGCCCGGACCAGTTCCTCGGGAAGCGAAAACTCCGCCTGTGCGCGAGGGGGAACATGCGGCAGGAACTGGGAACCCTCCGCGCGCACAACGTCCTCTTCCTCCAGGCGCCAGGTCATCTGAAGATGGTCCAGCGAGCGAAAATCGTATCGGTTGACAAGACGCGCCCGGCCCCGAGGAACATCCATCGCCTCGACCTTGACCGGCTCAAGCGTTTTCTTGTACTCAATCAACCCCGGCGAAGGGCGCCGATCCGGAAACACGAGTCCATCGCACACGAAGTTGCCGTCATTGGGTTCATCGCCAAAATCGCCGCCATACGCGAAATATTCGCGCCCATCCGCCATGCGTTGCCGGATGCCGTGATCGCACCATTCCCACACGAATCCGCCCATCAGTCGCGGATGGGCGTATATCGCCTCCCAGTACTCCGACAAACCGCCGGGGCCGTTGCCCATCGCATGCGCGTATTCACACATCACGAAGGGCATTTCCCGGTAGTCCCGGCAACCGGGATGCCCAAAGAAATCCATGCCGTATTCGCCCTTGCCAATCTTCTCGACGTTGTCGACGTGCGGATACATCTGGCTGAACACGTCGACGATCTTGAGTATCTGATCGCCCTCGTAATGGATCGGACGCGTGGCGTCAAGCGCCCGCGCGGCCCGCGCCATGGCTTCGTGATTGACGCCAAGATTGGCTTCGTTGCCCAAGGACCAGATCACCACCGAAGCGCGGTTTTTGTCGCGCTGCACCATGCGCGTCATGCGGTCAACGCACGCCCCTTCCCACTCCGGATTGTCCATGGGATTGTGGCGCCAAACCGGCAGCTCCCCCTCGGGAAATTCCGACATCACGCAAAATCCGTGCGTTTCGAGATCGCATTCATCGATCAAATAGAGGCCGTATTCGTCGCACAAATCATAGAATCGCGGATCGTCCGGATAGTGCGAGGTGCGCACGGCATTGATGTTGTGCCGTTTCATGAGAAAGATGTCCTCGCGCATCGCCTCGAACGGCACGGCTCGGCCATGATCCGTGTGGAACTCGTGACGGTTGACGCCCTTCAGTTTGATCGGAACGCCGTTGAGCAAAAAGACGCCGTTGCGAATCTCGATTTGCCGGAAACCCACGCGCCACGGCACGACTTCGATCACGCGACCGCTCCGCTCTTTGATCGTCATCAGCAACGAATAAAGATAAGGCGTTTCGGCGGACCACCTCAGCGGCGCGCGAACCTCCAACGTCGCTTCGGCGTCGATCGCGGACCCTGCGGCCGCGTTCAAAACGAGGGTCTTTTCCGCCACGACCTCCCGCTGCGCATTCAAAAGGCGCATTTCAAAGGAAAACCCCGTCGCGTCGGCGTCGCCGGCATTCTCGATTTCCGCGCGAACCGACAACGACGCATCACGGTGCGACGCATCGAAACGCGTTTCAAGCGTGAAATCCCGCACATGCACATGCGGAACCGCCGTCAACAAAACCTCGCGAAAAATCCCGCTGAGCCACCACATGTCCTGATCTTCGAGATAGCTGCCGTCCGACCATTGGCACACGCGAACGGCCAGCACATTCCGTCCCGCACGCACAAGCGCGGTGACATCGAACTCGGCCGGGAGCCGGCTCCCCTTGCTGAATCCCGCCTCCGATCCGTTCACCCAGACATGAAACGCGCTGTCAACCCCCTCGAACCGGAGCAACACGCGCTTCCCTTCCCGCGCGGCGGGAAGATCAAACTCGCGAAGGTAACAGCCCGTCGGGTTTTCCGTGGGGACACGCGGCGGATCGACAGGAAAAGGGTAGATTACGTTCGTGTAATGCGGCTTTCCATATCCCAACATTTGCCAGTTCGATGGAACAGGAATCTCGTCCCAAGCGCTGCTATCGAACGTTTCCGCAAAAAAATCCGCGGGCGCCTCAAGAGGAGTCGGCGCAACATGAAACTTCCACCGCCCGTTCAGCGGCAAAACCCAGGGATTCGCTTCCGAATCCACGCCGAGCGCCGACGCTTCATCCGGGTGCGAAAATCCATACGCGCGGGCCGTCAAACGGTTGCGTTGAAACAACCGATGATTTTCCCAGTCGTTCATGCTACATCCTCTCGTCTTGATGCGCCCGTACGCCCGCCATCCAGGCGCGCGCGAACACGCTTGCATCGCCTCGCCTCAACACGGCCGCTCGCGAACGTCTTTCGCGTCCTCTCAGCGAGCGGCGAAAACCATGGCATCGAATCCCAGCAGAAACCCCTTGGACTCCTTGTTCTTGTCCTTGTTCACGAACGTCACCCGATGATCGCCCGCGTCAAGATGAAGATTCGCCAAACAGACTTCGCGTATCGATGCGTTCGCTTGATACAAATCCACAATGCCGCCCACGGCTTTGCCATCCACCTCAATCTGCCAAGCGCCATAGTCCGGCGCTTGCCCTAGTCTGACAAAAAGGTCGTAGGTCCCCTTTTCCGCAACGGCAACCGAAACCGACATGCTCTGGCCCGGCGCCTCCGGGGTCCAAAGCAACTGGGCTCCTTGGCTCATCATGGGAAGGTCCTGCTTCACGACGGCCCCCGCCGTGGCAGACGCCTCGGCGATCAGCGACTCGCCCTCGATGGCCTGTTGCGGATCAAAGTATTGACGCGCATAGCCCGCAGGCATCGGATCGAAGGGCTTGTGGGGCTCCTTCTGATACCAGAACGCCACCGAAGAATAATCATCCGGGCGCTCGTCGTAATGGCTCGTCATTTTTCCGTACTCGTCAAAGACCGGCCCCTTGTGCTCGATCTCGACGCGCAACGATTTCGCGAACGTCACGGGATCGGCGATATGCCATCGGTAGACGGAGGTTTTTCCGTTCGTTTCGCCCCATTCCGACAACGGCGCGCCGTAAAAAATGCCCGCCTGCTTGCGGAAGCCCCATCCGTCGCAGAAATAATCCTCCGTGCCGGTGCCCCGCAAACTCGGTTCCTGCTCGCCGTCGATATAGAAAAAATCATCGCCTTCGCCCGGCCAACTCGGCATCCGCGAACGCCAATTCAGAACCGTTCCCACATACTGGCCTTTGCCCTGAAGATCGGCGATGAGATAGTTCTTGCCCATCGTCGCCGGATATTCTTGGCGATACACCGCGTGAAAATAGCCCGCCTTCTTGCTGAGCTTAGGCAATTTTTGCCAGTCGATATAGTAATAGAACGCATCACATCGCTGACGCGCCTCGTTCGTCACCGTGATCTTCGCCGATTTCGCGAACGGCATCGGCCAATAACAGTTGCGCCCCCGTCCGTCCGATGTAACCCGAATCGGCAGGCTGTCGTACGGAACCCACGCGCCATGGCCAATCCCAAAGAAATCGCCGATGGGGCACTCGACCGAAGGATTCGTCTCGCCATCCCAATACATTCGCAACACCAGCATCTTCGAGTAGAGAGGCCCCTCGCGATCCATCGCGATGGTGTTCCAGATATGCCGAATCTCGCCTGGACCCTTCAGATCGGCCAAGACCAACGTCTGTCCCGGTTCAATGGGGCGCGCATCGGCGTTATTGGTCGGCCAATCCTTTTCGGCGCAGGACGATGCGCGCATCGAGCGGCCGTCCTGCAACGTGGCAAGGCCATTTAGCCCGATCCCCGAAAACGCGTCCGCCGTCGCCGCGACGGCTATCAGCAAACCCGCCGCCACATGCATCGCTGTCCACACCCTGCTCGCCATTGTGGATCCTCCCCTATTCGTGCGCTCTACACTCCTCGGGACATGACGCCCTCTGCGTCGCATACCCGCATCCAATAATCTCATCCGAGTCTTGATAGAGATGTACTCGATTATCCTAGAATCAATCAACTGAAGGGGCCAGCGATTGGGGGGATAACCGCGCCATATCCATCCCGTTTGCATCCTCGGGAAGACGTGTACATAATCCACCATCGACTTCGGTGAAGAAACAGGATGCAAGGACATGTATAAACCGCTATTGTTGACGTGTGTGGCATTGGCAACCGGCATGGCCGCGAACGCGGCAGAGGACAGTAAAGTGACCCAGGCACAGATTCCCGCTTTCATGCTGGTCGTCGCCGCCGACGCACCGGCTTCGGACAAACTCGCCGCGGAAGAATTGCAGCGCTACTGGGGCGAGGTCACCGGCCATCGTCCCGAGATCCTGACCGCCCCCCAAGAGGGTCCGGCCATCTGGGTCGGGGCCAAGGCCGTCCCCGCCGACGCGTGGCCGCAAGGCGTCGATCCGGATCGCTTCGGGCCGCAGGAAATCTATCTCAAAAGCCTGACCCACGACGGCGCGCCCAAGCTTATTCTCGCAGGCGGCCCGCAGAACGGCACATTGTATGCCGTGTACCAGTTCATAGAGGACTACCTGGGCGTGCGCTGGCTGGCTCCCGGCGTCACGCATATACCGGCCGCGCCGACGGCGCTTCCAGCTATCGACTACCGGCACGAGCCGCATTTCGAGTTCCGCTACTCCACGTATTTCAGCAGGGAAGACGACCGGGAGGCCGTCGCGTACTATCGGCAGGTTCACCGGTGGCTTCCGGGGCCGAGTTTCAGTTGCCATACCTCTTACAGTTACGTGCCGCCGGAGGTGTACTTTGCGGAGCATCCCGAGTACTACTCGCTGGTCAACGGCAAGCGGATCGCGCCGACCTACGACTGGCGCGACCACAGCAACCACCGCGATCATCCCGGACAACAAGGCCAGATCTGCATGACCCATCCGGAGGTGCTGGATATCCTCTATGCCCGCATCGAACAGAACATCGCGGCCAATCCAGACAACACGGTTCACCACATCAGCCAGATGGATTGGGGCAACTGGTGCGAATGTCCGACCTGCGCGGAGATTGACGAGCGCGAAGGCAGCCACATGGGATCGGTCCTGTGGGGCCTGAACAAGGTGGCCGAGCGCCTGGCGGCGAGCCATCCCGAGCACCGCATCGAAACGCTGGCCTACACCTATACGCGCAAACCCCCGAAGACCATCACGCCGCGCAACAACGTCATCATCAAGCTGTGCAGCATCGAGTGCGACTTCTCGCGGCCGTTCAGCGACCCGAAATCGGTGGCCAATCGCCGTTTCGCGGAAGATATCGACACGTGGTCCAAGGTGGCCCCGCGCCTGCACGTGTGGGATTATTTGACCAATTTCTACAATTTCCAGTCGCCGATCCCGAATTTCCACGTCATCCAGCCCAATATGCAATTCCTCGCCGCGCACAAGGTCAAGGGCATGTTTCCGCAGGGGGCGTACGACAGGGCGGCCGAGTTCGCGCCGCTGCGAGCCTACCTGCTCAGCAAGCTCATGTGGAATCTGGACATCGATTTCGATGCCGTCATGAACGAGTGGATCGGCCTGTACTACCAGGAGGCCGCCCCACAGGTGAAGCAGTACATCCAACTGCTTGCCAAACGTCAACAGTCCGACGGCGGCCAGTTCATGGGATGCTTTGACCACGGCGACTGGTACGACTACGACACGGTCGAAAAGGCGCGCGCCCTGTTTGTCGAGGCATTTGCCGCAGCGCATTCGGAAGAGGTCCGCACCCGCCTCGAGGCGTTGAACACCACGGTGGAATACGCCGCCTTCAACTGTCCTCCTCGAATTACGGTCACGGACAACCGCATCACCGTCGAGCGTCCGCCCTCGCTGGACGTGGACGACTATCTGGCGCTGCTGCGCCGTCACGGCATGAAGACCATCATGGACTTCTCGCCGGTCGAACTGTGGCTCGAGACCATTCAAGGCAAGCGGCCCGATCGCTACGCCGAGTCAACGCTGGAAAAAATCGAGAACGAACGCTACCTCGTGTGGGTCGCTCCGGGACTGAGTGGCAGCATGCTGCGGTGGCGCGACAAAAAACTGGGCGTCGAACTGCTTCGCGGCTACGAACGCTATGGAGTCGGCGGCGGCGCCTGGCAGGACTGGGTCAACACCCCGGGCGTCCCCGAGCATCCGGCCGCGGACACATACACAATCGTGGCCAAGGACGCCCACTCCCTGACAATACGCGCCCAATTGCCCTCGGGCGCCGCGCTGGAACGCACGATGACTCTCGCGCCCGGTTCGGACAAACTCGAAGTCGCGTTGGCGTTCATCAACGAGACCAGCGAGCCGATGCGGCCCAACGCCAAGATGCACCCGGAGTTTTTCACACACGGAGCCGCCCAGCCCCAGATCTGGGCCGAGAAGGATGGCGCCTGGAAGAGCCTGGTCGCTGGGGAGCACGCGGCCTATGGCGCAATCGTCGCCGCAAAGGACTACGATCGGATCGCCTGCTGGCTGCCCGATGCCGGCTTCTCGATCCACGCACGGTGGAATCCGGACGGCGTCGAGAATCTGCTGTATTTCTACGACGTCTCCGAGTCGCGCCAGCACGTGAACATCGAACTGCTGCCGACCTTCAACGACGTCGCCCCGGGCGAACGCGCGGTCTTGCGCGGAACCTTTGGCGTGAGCGACGTGCAGCCCAAACGGCTTCCGTGACAACACACGCCGGCTTCGATCGAATAAGAGGGCAGGCGTGGGGGCGATTTTCGCCCTCGCGCTTTTTTTTGTAAAGCCGGCGGAGCGCGAAGAAAAGCAAAAAAGCCTTTGGTGGGCGAGGCGGGAGTCGAACCCGCAAGCCTTGCGGCAGCGGATTTTAAGTTCGCCGTGGAGAGTCGCGTAAATAACTACGCGCCAATATCTTACGCCGACGCGCCAAATCCCGTTGCCCCAACGGTTGCACCAGAATTCGAAATCGACCGCAAGCAAGCG
>ERZ795049.2584-NODE-2584-length-20852-cov-8.250036_pt1 | contig 20852 bp, 15 predicted proteins | sample MGYA00375133_ERZ795049 | MGnify/ENA primary metagenome ERZ795049 (study PRJEB30178, sample SAMN05720147) | activated sludge metagenome | isolation source: anaerobic digester from wastewater treatment plant | place: Japan | collected 2015-04-20 ...
GACGGCGCCGCTCCCGGACTCCCCAACTTGTTGGGGCGTTCCTCACATCCCGAACGAGTTCGGGACTCCGGGCAGGCGTTCCTCACATCCCGAACAAGTTCGGCACCCCGGGGTGGGCTGGGTTGACTTGGCCCTCCTGCCTCCCTACAATGGGTGCAATCCCCGGAGATGTGCGTGACGGAGGAGACGCCGGTGTTGCTTGCGGTGCAGGATAGCCTGCTCTCGGGTGCGGACCTGGTGGAGAAGATGCGCACGGCGGCGATCATGGGCTTTGATGCCGTCGAGTTGCGCAGCGGGGAGCTGCTGAACGGCGGGCGGCTGCTGCTGCGCGAGATCGGCCGGCTGCCGCTTGCGGTGAGCAGCATCTGCACCAGCCCGCAGCAGGACCCGGTGGTGCAGGAGCGCGAGGTGCGCGAGGCGCGTCTGGCTACCTGGCGTGAGCTGCTGCACATGGCCGCCGAGCTGCAGGCGCGGGGTATCATCATGGTGCCCATCCGCCGGCCGCATCGCCTGCCCGACCTCTCGCCGCTCTACACTTCAGCAGAGCTAGAGTTGGCGCTGCTCTACCGCGTCCTCGACGGCCTCGCGCCCGAGGCGGAGCGCCTGGGCGTGGGTCTGTGGATCGAGCCGCTGAACTTTTACGAGGCCATGCTCGTAACCAGCATCGGCAGGGCCGTGGAGATCTGCCAGCGCTTTGGCTCCCCTGCCGTGCGGCTGATGGCCGACACCTTTCACATGAATATCATGGAGCCTGATCCGCTGGGCAGCCTGCGCGCCGCTGCGCCGTACCTGGCGCATGTGCACCTCTCCGACTCGAACCGGCAGTTGCCGGGCCGGGGCCACATCGCCTTCCGCGACGTCATGGCCACGCTGGCGGGCATCGGCTTCGCCGGCTCTATGGCCATCGAGGCCTTTCCTCCCGCGGATCTCGAAACCGCAACCGCCGAGAGCCTGCGTTACCTGCGCGGCGCGCTGGCCGAGGCCGGCGGCGAGTATTGAGGCTCCCTTCTTCTTCTTCTGCTTGACGGCCCCACTGCCGTGTGCTACTATTCGCCCGGCCTGGGGCGGGCAGGCGAGGACGCCTGCCCCACAGGCTCCGAGAAGCTCCGTGCCGCGAGTGTGCCGGTGATGTGTGGGGCGGCCAGCCGGTGCGGGGCGCCGTGAGGCGATATGCGACAGCAGGGGCAATTTCATTCTTTGGGGTTGCTCTGCGGTTTGGTTGTGGCGGCCACACTGGTCGCCTTTCAGCTGTTGATCTGGCCCGTGGCGCTGGGGTCGGGTGGCGGGGGGGCGACCGTGGAGCCATCGCCGCTGCCCGCGACGCCCACCGCCACGCCGTTGCCGGCCACACCCACCGCCACACCGGTGCCGCCGCTGGCGCGAGTCCTGCGGACCTATCCCATCGACCGCGAACGCGATATCGCGGCCGATGTGCCGCTCTGCATCGTCTTCGACCAGCCGATGGACACGACGCCGGGCAGCGTGCGCTTTAGTTTGTCGCCCGAGCAGCCGCTGCGGGCCGCGTGGCCCGCGCCCGATCGCCTCGAGCTGCGTGGCGGTCACTGGCAGCCGGGGATTGTGTACCAGCTCACGCTGCAGGCGGCGCGCAGCCGGCGCGGCGGCCGCCTGGCCGGGGCGTTGTCGCTCACCTTTACCCGGGGCGGCTCTGGCGCGCCCATCCCCATCCTGATGTACCACTATGTGCAGCGCATACAGGGCGACCCCGGGCGCTACGGCAAAGACTGCAGCGTGAGCCCTGAAGAGTTCGCGGCGCAGCTCGACCTCATCGGTGAGCTTGGCGGCCATGTCGTGCCGCTGGGCAGCGCGGTCGAGTATCTGGCGCACGGCGCGCCGCTGCCGCCGCGCCCGCTCGTCCTCACCTTTGATGACACGGGCACCAACGTGTACCGGGTCGTCGCGCCCATCCTGCGCGAGCGAGGCCTCACAGCCACTCTGTTCGTCATTGCGGGCTTTGTCGGCTCGGGTTCACGCCACTACACCGGCTGGGAGGAGCTGCGTGCCCTCGCCGGCCAGGGCTTTACCCTGGGTTCGCACAGCTACAGCCACCCCTACTGCAACAGCCTCTCGCCGGGCACCGCGGCGCAGGAGCTGGCCGGCTCGCGGCAGATGATCGCCGCCGAGACCGGGAGCGAGCCGCAGTTCTTTGCCTACCCCTACGGCGTCTACAGCGCGGCGACGATTGCGCAGTTGGCCGAGTGCGGCTACCAGGCCGCGCTCGCCATCGGGCCGAGCGTGTACCAGAGCCGCTCGCGCCTGATGGGGCTCTCGCGCATCTTTATGGCCTACGGCGACCCGCTCGACAAGCTGCGCCGCTACCTCCTCGCGTGGGAGGCGCCCCTATCCGGCCAGTAGCGCCGGTAAGCCTTGCCCCACAGGGCATGTTGTCTGCTCAGAAGCCTGGCACGGCCTTTGCTTGCGCCAGTCGCACGGATGAGGACGCGTCTGCGGCATGGATGGTCATCTCTACGCGAGGAGGCGAGGTCGGTGGGCGAGACGGAAGCGGGCACCAGGGCCGAGAGACCCCGGTCGCTGACTGCGCTCCTCAGGCAGTTCGCCAAGGTCGTCTTCCTGTCGGACGTGGCGCAGGCGATCAACGAACGGGTCGAAGGGCCGCGGCAGGCGCTGGCGCTGCGCCACTGGGAGCGAAGCGGCCGCGCGCTGCCGCCGCCGCACCTGGTGAAGCAGCGGACGGTCGTGGCCTATGCCCATCGCTTCGGCACGCGCGCCCTGGTCGAGACCGGCACCTACCTGGGCGCCATGATACGCGCCACCCGCAGTACCTTTGACCGGATCATCTCCGTCGAGCTGGACCACGACCTCTACGAGCGGGCGCGGCAAAAGCTCGCCGAGGCCGGCCGCGTCACCATCCTCAACGGCGACAGCGCCCAGGTGCTGCCCGGTATCCTTGCCCAGCTCCACGAGCCCGCGCTCTTTTGGCTCGACGCCCACCACTCTGGCGTGCTCACGGCGCATGGCAGGCTGGCGAGCCCGGTGATGCTCGAGCTGCAGCACATCCTCGGCCACACTGAGCACGACCATGTGGTGCTCATCGACGATGCGCACGAGTTCGTGGGGCAAGGCGGCTACCCCACGATCCCCGAGCTGCGGGCTTTTGTCGCTGGGCGCCGTCCGAGTTGGCTGGTGGAGATGGAGGACGATATTATCCGCGTCCACAGAGAGTGGCTCAGCGGCTCGCAATGACAGTGCCCAAGTCTCTGCGCAGACACCATGCCCCCTGGGGCACCACAAGCGATGAAGACGGGGTCCTTCACCACAGAGGGCACAGAGGGCACAGAGGATAAGGAATCCTCTGCGTTCTCTGCGGTGAATCGGCCCCGTTTTCAAGGCAGTACCCCAAGGCATCGGAGCCCTGGGGTACTCGTTATGACAGTCCGAACACGTTCAGCGAGGTCAGCGATCGGGCAGGCCGAGCGCGCTGCGCAGGTTGCCGAGGGCGCGCCGCAGCGGGATGTGGATGGTGATCGGCGTGCTCAGCACCTGCAGCGTCCTCGACTCATAGGGCAGGTAGCCCGGCGCTGTGACCCGGATACGGTAACTGCCGGGCGGCACCAGGAACGAGAAGTAACCCGGCCGCAGCACCCTGTCGGGATACTTGACATCGGTGAACTGGGGGTTCACCTGGTCATACTCCAGCGCGTTCCACGGCTCGAACGTGCCCTCCGCCGTCTGGCGCGCGCAGGTGACCCAGGCGTTGGTAATGATCGCCTGCGCCATCTGGGCGCCGGCCTTGACCTTGGCCTCATCGTACACCAGGCCGTCGGGGTCGGTTGGCTTAGGCCGGCTCTTGGGGCGCTCGATGGGCGTGCACCCCGGGCAAGCCGGCGGTTTCGGGGGCGGTTCCGGGTCCGAGTTGCCGCAGCCGCCGAACCAGCATCCGGGTTTGTAGATGTCTGTCCAGCCCTTCTGCAGCGGCGCTGCCAGGCCCGGCGAACGGCCGATGACGCCCGTCTGCACCTCTTCACGACAGTAGCAGCCCAGCTCGAGCTGCCATTGGACGCCCTCGTCTTCACTCGGCACCGTAAAGTCGAACTCGACGTAACCATCGGGGCCGGTGCGCTTGGGCTGGATCTTTTTGTGGTTGACCATCAGCCCCTGCGCGTTGTAGTAGCGCACCTGCAGCGTGGGCGTCAGCGGGTTCTCGCAGGCGATGATGCGCGCGCCAAGAGTCAGCTCGCTGTTGCCGATCCATTCGATGGTCTGATCGATGCCGCCCACCCGCTCGCCGTTGACCGTCAGGCTGTTGGTGTCGATAGTAATGTCGTCGCTGTAGTAGTTGCCCACGCCGGTCACTGGGCTGACCAGGCCGTTCAGCTCCTGCGTGGCGGTGAACCAGTACCAGCCGGGCTGCGGCAGCTTGGCGGTGGGGGTGATCTCCCAGCGGCCATCCTCGTCGACGAGTGTGTTGCCCAGCAGACGCGCTGGCTGGGCACTGTCGCCCGCCAGGTAGAGCTTGACGGTCGCTTCGGGCTTGCCCAGGCCAAAGAACACCGGCTGTACGCCCACGCGGGCCTCACTGGGCCCAACGATGGCGGGCATATGGATGGTGACAATCTCGTCTGAGACCTCGGCAACGTTGTTCCGCGTGTTGACGTCCTTGCTGGTGGTGCTGACCGTGGCCTTGGCTGTGGCCTGGCCCGTGCGGGCGATGGTGCCTTCGACGTCGATGGACCCGCCCGAATAGGCCTCCAGCCTGCCGATCTGCCAGGTGGCGATGCCGTTCGCAAAGGTGTTCGGCTCGACGGCAAAGGTGACGTCATCGAGCAGCGCGGGGATGGTGAGCGAGACGGAGATGCCCTCGGCGTCTTGGGTGCCGCCGTTGCCACAGTAGAGATAGTAAGACTGGTAGCCGCCGAGTTCGCCGTCGCTCTGCGATTCCAGCGCGATCCACACATCGGGTCCCTCGACTTGGGCGTACTCGACATCCTCGGCCCAGTTGTCCTCCTCGTCCAGCTCGATCGATGTGGTGCTGATGCGCAGCGTGCAGGTCAGCGGCTGGTCGGGGTAGAGCCCCTGGCCCAAGTCGAGCTCCAGTGCGATTTCGCCGTAGGCGCCGGGCTCCAGGGTGCCGAGGTCGAACGACAGGTCGCTGCCCTGCACCTGGGGGGTGATGGCCTGGCGCCGCTCCTGCTCCTCCTCTTCTTCCCAGGTCACCAGGTGGGCGCTGCGGAAGCTCATGCCCGAGGCCAGCGTGCCGGTGAGCTGCACCGATTTGGCCTCGACCGGCGCTGCGTTGCCGTAGGAGACGCGGTAGCTGACGGCGCGGCCGGGCACAAAGGGCCCGCAGTCCTCGGCGAGGCCCACGCCGACCCACACGTTGGGCGCCGGGATTTCGGCAACGTCCTCGGCATAGTTGGTCTCCTCGTCGGGGTCAGGCGCCGAGCCGGCGATGCGTGCCGTGAGCGCCACGGTGCTACCGGGCCGCAGCTCGGCCGGCATCTGCACCTGCAGCACGATCTCGGCCCCCTCGCCTGCGGCCACGGTGCCCAGGGCGTACTCCAGGCGCTGGCCTGCCGCCTTGCTGGGCGGCAACGTTTCGCCATCCCTCGTGGAGGCCGCCAGGGTGGCCCCTTCGGGCAAGGCGACGGCAAGCAGCACCCCCGTGGCATCAAGCTCGGCATCATAGTTTGCATAGTAGACGGAGTAGTTGGCGCTGCCGCCCGCCACGAGCTCCTCGTCGTGCCAGACCGACACGGCGAGGTCGATGGCGCCGGGCTGCGGCGTCGGCCGTGGCTCCTCTGCCGGCTCATCCTCGCCGGCGGGCTCGGGGGCCTCTGCCAGCTCGCCCGGTTCTGCCTCGCTCTGCGCAGTTGCCGGCTCGGCCTGCGGCGGGGGCGCCGAGCGTGCCAGGCACGCCGAGAGCAGCAGCGCCGCGGCGAGCGCCACAGCGGTGACCAGGCATACCCGGATGAGTGGGTGGCGTTCGAGGAATCTCATCACCTGCTCCTTTCCCTGCAGGGGCGCCAGCGCGGCCGTGCGCGGCGAGGCCAAGGTTTGTGGCCCATGTGCGAGGATAGCACGATGAGCGTTTATCAATCGTTTCGTCTGCAGACTGTCATTGCGAGTACCCGAGTTCGCCGAACCCTGTGCCCAGCACAGAACCTTGGCCTGTCATTGCGAGGAGGCGCCCGCAGCCGACGAAGCAATCCCCAGGTTGCGAGCGAAGCGATGCAACTCCACGTCGGGCATTGGCGATTGCTTCGCTGCGGCTCGCAATGACAGTGCCCAAGTTTCTGAGCAGACGACATGCCCCCAGTGGCACCACAAGCGATGAGAACGCCCACAAGGGGCTAGGCTACGGCGCCCCGCCCTATTTTCAGATCAGTGCGCCCGGGTACTCGCAATGACAGCCGGAGGGCCTACGGCGCGGTCGGCGTGGCCGTGCCCTCGGCGGGTGCGGCGCTGGTCGCGCTGGGGGTGGCCGTGTCCTCGGCGGGTGTGGCGCCGGTCGGGCTGGGCGTGGGCGTGCGTGTCGGCGGGACGTTGGGCGTGCCCAACGGGGTGGGCGTGGGCGTGGCCGGCAGCGCCGCGCCGAGGCGCGTGAGCGCGGCGACGGCGGGCGCCCAATTGGTGTGGTACTCGAAGGCCAAAAGGTACTCTTCGATGGCCTGCTCTTCCTCGCCTAAGGCTTCATGGGCCTGGCCGCGCAGCAGGCGCAACTCCTCGATGCACGGCATCTTGTCGAGCACCACTTGGCTGGTTGTCAAGAGTTCTCGGTAGTGTCTGGCGGCGAGGCGCGCCTCGAACGGCCCAAAGCGATACCAGAACGTGCGCGGCGGCAGGCCGATCGCCACGGCCTTGTCGTAGGCCTCGAGCGCCGCGACCGGCTCGCCGAGGGCCAGCAGATTGTCGCCGAGGTTGAGCCAGGCGTAGGGGTCGTCGGGCGCTTCGCGCGTCCACGACTGCGCGGCCTGGCCGGCCCGGCGGTACATCGCCTTCTCGTCGTCGTCCTCACCCAGGATGTGGCGGACCTCACCCGCCTGCGCGGGCCGGTAGACGGGGATGTAGGAATGGTTGAAGGGCGCCCAGATCTTGGCGAAATGCGCCTCGGGGATCACATGCTCTGGGCCAAAGTACGAGTCGTTGGCGATCAGGGTGTGCGCGGCGCTGTCGTAGCCGCGGATGACCACATAGTGGCCGATGTCGTCTCCGGGCTCGAGGATGGTGCGCACAATCACCGGCACGCCCGCCGCGACGAGCTCGTGCAGGCGCGCCACGCTGCCGTTGACCAGCAGCCGGCCCTCGAGGCCCTGGCTCCGGAAATAGTCGAGCAACTCGTCGCTGCCGACGTGTTTGTCGTCTTTGTAGGGCCGTACGGCAGCGGCGATTTCGTACTGGCCGCGCTCGATGCCATAGTAGCTGAGCACCATCCCGGCCGAGACGACGCCGCAGTTGTTCCAGCCCTGGTATTCGTGGCTCATGGGCAAAAGCAGCTCGCGCTCGGCTGGCGGCGTCGGCGTGGCCGTTGCCGTGGGGGTACGTGTGGCGGTCGCCGTCCGCGTGGCGGTCGGCGTGGCCGTGGCGGATGGCGTCGCTGTCGGCGCAGGCGTCTGCGTCGCGGCGATGGCTCGGGCCGTGGGCGCGGCTGTTGGCCGGGACGGCCCGCAGGCGGAGGCCGCCAGCGCCAGGAAGGCAGCGCCGGCGAGGCCGGCGGCGCGCAGGCGCGCGGCAAGCAGCGGGCGAGTCAGCACGTGGGCGTTCCTCTTCTGACGTGTAGGTGAGGCGGTGCGCCAGTGGAGCCGGCGCGGCAGCCAGGTGCTGATTATACTGCATGTGCCAAGAGCTGTCACAATTGGCTGCGGGGCGGGGAGACACCTGACAGGTCTCCGGAGACCTGTCAGGTGTCTCCCCGCCACCCGCTCTCCGGCACTACGAACGGGGCCACCGGCGACATTGGGATAGACCCTTCAGGGCGCGGCGATGGGGCCGGAGGGCAGGGGGCCGCTGCGGGCGCGGTCGATGCGTAGGCCCGCGCCGGCGACGTGATAGACGTAGGGCTCGCGTTCGTACTGCTGGGTGACGATGCAGCCGCTCGTCAGCACCTGCGCGCATGACTGGCCCGGCTCGGGCAGGCCCAGGCTGGTGTCGGGCCAGGTGTGCGGCTCGAAAACGCTGTTGCCCTGCCCCCAGCACGGGCAGCGCCAGTGGATGCAACCTCGCTCTTGCGCATTCCTTGACAAGGTCTGCCTTTTCGGCTAAGATGGTGTTTAGCACAATAAGCAAGATAGACCCCTTGAACTGCGGGCATAGGAGCCCGCTCTGCTGTTTTTCGGATGGGCTGAAAGAAGATCACGGCCTCGTTGTCACGCCAGCACCACTCCTTGGCCCCAATTCCGAGTACCGGTCCCGGCAACCAGCGCATCATGTGTATGCACCAGAACGCGCATCAAGGCGATGCACGCATGCTGAGTGAACAGCACCTGGAAGGCACGTCACAGGTGGGCCTTCTATCACCTCCAGCCCAGTACTCGCACGCACAGAAGGGGGGTGATGCCGCGCTGCCACTGCGCTGATATCGTGCTCGTTGGGTTTCCGTCGCATTAGGACTAGGGAGGAGAGTCACATGACACGGGTACGGAATATCCTGTTGTTGGTCGTTGTGCTCAGCCTGGCGCTTGCTGGCTGCACGCCCAAGGCGGGGCCACAGCAGCCCGCGCCGACTCAGGCGCAGGCCCAGCCCGAGCCCACCCAGCCGCAGGTCGCCCAGAGCAAGCTGACCTTCGGCCTGGCCGTGCACTCGAACCCGGCCGAGGATGCCTTCTGGGCCGTGGTGGAAAAGGGCGCCAAGGACGCAGCGGCGACCTATGGCGTCACGCTCAAGTCGGGTGGCAACCCTGACCCCGCCGCCCAGGCGCAGTTGGTCGAGGACTATGTCGCAGCCAAGGTCGACGGCATCATCGTGTCGCTGTCGCACCCCGATGCGATGAAGGACGCCCTCAAGAAGGCTACTGACGCCGGTATCCCGATCATCACCATCAACTCGGGCGTTGGTGTCTACAAGGAACTGGGCGCTATCGCTCACGTTGGGCAGACCGAGCTCATCGCCGGTGAGGGCGCAGGAGAAAAGTTCAACGAGGCCGGCGCCAAGAAGGTGCTCATCGTCTTCCACGAGGAGGGCAACGTCGGCCTTGAGGAGCGCGCCCAGGGCGTCGGCAACACCTTCAAGGGCACGGTGGACCGCCTCAACGCGGCCAGCACCGGCGTCCGCGATCTCGCCGGCTCGCTGGCGGCCATCCAGAACAAGCTCATCGCGACGCCTGACATCGACGCCATCCTGACGCTCAACGCCACCATGGCCATGGCTGCCAAGGATGCGGTCAAGGCGGCCGGCGGCAAGCAGATGGTCGCGACCTTTGACGTTGGCCCCGACGCGTTGGCGGCCATCGAGAAGGGCGAGATGCTGTTCGCCATCGACCAGCAGCAGTACCTGCAGGGCTACCTGCCGATCATCGCTCTCTACCTGTACAAGACCAACCTGAACACGATCGGCGGCGGCCTGCCGGTGCTCACCGGCCCGGGCTTTATCACCAAGGATAATGCCTCGGCGGTGAAGGCGCTGGCCGAAAAGGGGACCCGCTAGCCCTCACATAGTACTCCAGGTCGTGTTTGCAAACCGTCGTAGCCTAGGGCCTTGTGCCCGTCTTGCCGCTCCATGGCGCCGGTTTCGCCGCCCAAGACGCCCACGAAGCCGCCTACGGCGGCAAAGGGGGCTATGCTACGGGTTTGCAGACACGACCTAGGTGCGGGATGGGACGGAGACGAGCTCCAGCTCCCATCCCGCGTCTCTGCTTGGCGCGGAAAACGGGCCTATTTGCGTCTCAGAAGAAGGGGGAGGCCCCGCCCACAGCCATCTGTTGTGGGCGGGCTCCGACCAGGAAGGTGGAGCAATGACAGGTCAGACGACGACTGCCGCTTCGCGGCGCGACGAGCGACTGGCCGAGGTTGGCTTTATCAGGGGGCTCTTCCGGCGAGTAGAGATTGGGGCGTTGATCGGCGCTGCTGTCGTCTGGCTCCTCTTTGCCCTCATCGCGCCCCAGAACTGGGTCTCGCTCACGGGCATCGCCCGCATTCTCGACCCGGCCTCCACGATCGGCATCATGGCTATCGCCGTCGCGTTGTTGATGATCGGCGGCGAGTTTGACCTCTCGACCGGCGTCATGACCGGGTCGTGCGGCCTGATCGCCGGCCTGCTGGCAACCCGGGCGGGCTGGCCATTGTGGGCCGGCATCCTGGCGGCCCTTGCCTTTGCCCTGGCTGTCGGCTACCTCAACGGTTTGATGGTGGTCAAGACCGGCCTGCCCAGCTTTATTGTCACCCTGGCGACCTTTTTTGTGCTCCGCGGGGCCAACGTGGGCGTCACCCGCCTCGTGACGGAGCAAGTGTACGTCGGCAGCATCGACAAAGCGGTGGGCTTTGACGGCGCCCGCCAGTTGTTCAACACCGGCATCACAGCGTTCGGCGTCGAGTGGCGCAGTTCGATCATCTGGTGGGTCGCGCTCACGATCATTGCCAGTTGGATCCTGTTGCGCACCAAGTATGGGAGCTGGGTCTTTGCCGTCGGCGGCGATGCCAACGCGGCGCGCAACGCCGGCGTGCCGGCCAACCGGGTCAAGATCGCTCTCTTCATGGTCACGGCGCTGGCCGCGTGGCTGGTGGGCACGATGAACATCGTGCGCCTGCGCTCGGCCGTCGCCAGCCAGGGCATTGGCCAGGAGTTCGTCTACATCATCGCCGCGTCCATCGGCGGCTGCCTCATGACCGGCGGCTATGGCTCGGTCATCGGGGCCTCGCTCGGCGCCATCATCTTTGGCATGGCCCAGGTGGGCATCGTGTTTGCCGGCTGGGATACCGACTGGTTCTACAGCTTCCTGGGCGTGATGCTGCTCGCGGCCGTGCTGGTAAACAACTATACTCGCAAGCATGCCGAGCAGATCAGCGTGGCCGCGGCCAAGGCGCGGACGGAGGAGGAGTGACCCGATGCGAGAGCCAATACTCGAAGTCCGCAACGTCACCAAGCTCTTTGGCAGCGTTATTGCCCTGAGTGGGGTCTCGGCCTGCGTCTACCCTGGCGAGGTCACCTGCCTGCTGGGTGACAACGGCGCCGGCAAGTCCACGCTGATCAAGGTCCTCTGTGGTGTGTACCAGCCCGATGAGGGCCAACTGCTCTTTGAGGGGCAGCCGGTCACCCTCAACTCGCCGCGCGAGGCCCTGGAGCGCGGCATCGCCACGGTGTACCAGGACCTGTCGCTCATCCCGCTCATGCCCGTCTGGCGCAACTTTTTCCTCGGCATCGAGCCCGAGAGGCGCTTGGGCCCGATCAAGCAGTACGATATCGCTACGGCCAAGCGCATCGTGCGCGAAGAGCTCGGCCGCATGGGGATCGACGTGCGCGACCCCGATCAGCCGGTGGGCACCATGTCGGGCGGCGAGCGCCAGTGCATCGCCATCAGCCGCGCGGTCTACTTTGGGGCCAAAGTCCTCATCCTCGACGAGCCGACGGCCTCGCTGGGCGTCAAGCAGGCCGGCATCGTGCTGCACTATATCGTGCAGGCCAAGCGCCGTGGCCTGGGGGTCATCTTTATCACTCACAACCCGAACCACGCCTACCCGGTGGGCGACCACTTTATCATCCTGCGCCGCGGCCACGTCCTCGGCGATTATCACAAGGACGAAGTGCCGCAGCAGGACCTGATCAACCTCATGGCCGGCGGCGAGGACCTGATCAAGCTTCAGCAAGAGCTGGCGGACCTGCTCGATGACCAGCCGGTCGAGTCGCAGTAGGCGGCAGCAAACCTGACAGGTCTCCGCAGACCTGTCAGGTTTGCTGCCGGGGTCCGCACATGAGCAGACGAAGCGTTGTGGACACTATCCTGCGCCTGGCCGTGCTGCTGGCCATCGCGTTGGTGGTGCAATCATCTCTGCCGGCGCGGCGCCCGCCCCGCCTCATCGTAGAGAGCTCGGTCGATGCCGGTTTCGCCGCCCTGGCACAGGGGACCTGGCAGCAGTTCCTGGCCGTCTTCGGTGCCAGGCAGGGCTGCTTTGGTGACGTCCGGCTGCGGGCGGCCTGGGCGCTCGACAGCCGGGCGGGCTACGACCCCGATACGGCTACCGTCACCGTCGAGGTGCCGGGCACGCCGGCCATGCTGCAGAGCGCCCTGGTGCACGAGTGGGCGCACCATGTCGAGTTCCAATGCCCCGAGCAGCAGGCGCTGCGGCCGGCCTTCCTCGCGGCGCAGCGCCTGCCGGCCGATACGCCCTGGCGGCCCGACCTGCAGGCTGAAAGCGCCTCTGAGCAGTATGCCGAGGCGACGGTCGAGCTCGTGCTGGGCCGGCGCCCCATCCCCACCAAGGCCCACGTCAGCAACGAGGCGGTGGCTGTCATCGCGCGCTGGGCCGCTGGCGAATGATGGCGGCAGACCTGACAGGTCTCCGAAGACCTGTCGGGTTTGCCGCGCAACAGGAGGATCGTAGTGTCCAAAGTCAAGGCTGTCGTCTTTGTCGGGCCGGGGCAGATGGAGGTCCGCGAATACCCCATCCCCCGCCTCGAAGATGGGGCGATGCTGCTCAAGGTCGAGATGTCGGGCATCTGCGGCACCGACAAGCACACCTTCCGGGGCGAGGTGCTGCAGTATGCCGGCACGGCGGCGGAGATGCGCACCCCCTTCCCCATCATCCCTGGCCATGAGAATGTCGGCATCGTCGCCGGCATCAGCCCCAGCGCGCGCAAGCGGCTCGAGTTCGACGGCCAGCCGCTCGCCGAGGGCGACCGGGTGGTCATGTGCCCCGATATCGTCTGCGGCCGCTGCTACCCCTGCCGCTATGGGGCGGGCTATCTGTGGTGCGATAACATGCGCAGCTATGGCAACAGCTTTTCCTGCGCCGAGCCACCGCATCTCATGGGTGGCTGGGCCGAGTACATGTACATCCGCCCCGATACCTTTGTCTACAAGGTGCCCGATGGCATTCCGCCGCGCATCGCCGTGCTTGCCGAGCTGTTTGCCTGCGCCTGGAGCCTCGAAAAGGCCAAAGAGTTCTATGCCATGGACGGCGAGGGCTTTCAGGCGGGCGGCACCGTCGTTGTGCAGGGCGTCGGCCCACTCGGCATTCTGCACGTGATCAAAGCGCGCCTGATGGGGGCCGGCGAGATCATCGCCATCGACAGGTCCGACCTGCGCCTGGGCCTGGCCGCCAAATGCGGCGCCGGCGTCTGCATCAACGCCGCCAACACGACGGCCGAGCAGCGCATCGAGCAGGTGCGCAGCCTGACCCGCGGGCGCGGGGCCAACGTCGTCGCCGAATGTGTCGGCCTGGCCGATGCGGTGCTCGAAGGGCTCGAAATGGTGCAGAAGGGCGGGGTGTACATCGAGGCGGGCAATTTCGTCGAGACCGGCACCGTCGAGATCAGCCCACACCGGCACCTGTGCGCCAAGAACATCCGCCTCGTGGGCGCCGCCAACCACCCGGTGACGGCCTATGCCCCGGCGCTCAGGCTGATGCAGGCGTACAAGGATCTCATTCCCTTTGGCGAGATCGTAACCCACGAGTATCCGCTCGACAAGGCCGCCGAGGCGATGCGGAAATCGCTGAGCGGCGATTCCATGAAAGTCGTCTTCGCCCCCGGCCGGTGACGCCACGCCCAACGTAACCCTCAGGGAGGGGTTTTGGGAGGCTGACGCCGTTGCCCGGCCCGCAGGCCGGGCAACGGCGTCAGCCTCCCAAAACCCCTCCCTGCCCCCCGAGCACACCCTTTCACATACCCTTTATGCTCCCTTTACGCTGCAGCCCGCAGAGCATTGTATAATGCTCTCAAGGTATATATTTGTATACCTTTGCCACCCGGCCGCGGTTGCGCATGTAGAAGGGAGGGACGACATGAGGCGAGCCATTGCCGTGCTGATCATCACAGCCATGCTTTTGGCGGTGCGTGGCCTCGCCGTTCAGGCGCGCCCGAGCGCCGCCGGCACTGTCACCCTGGGCGCCTCGGGCTGGAGCGACCCCTCGGCCGGCGACTGGGACCAGAGCACGCTCACCGCCACGCTGACGCACGACCTGGCGGCCGGCATTGTCATCGCCGCCGACGGCGTGGTGCTCGACGGTGCGGGCCTGGCGCTCAAAGGCAGCGGCTCGGGCTGCGGCGTCTGCCTCAGCGGGCGGACGGGCGTCACCGTCAAGGACCTGACGGTGCGCGGCTTTGGCGACGGCACCAGTCTCAGCGGCTCCCACCGCAACACCCTGGCCGGCAACACTGTGAGCGGCAATGCCTACAACGGCATCTACCTCGACAGCTCCACCGGCAATGTGCTCACGGGCAACCGGGTCGACGGCAACCGCTTTGACGGCATTTGGCTGGTCTACGCCAGCGGCAACACGCTGCGCGACAACCGGGCCGGCGGGAACTCGCAGCACGGGCTCTACATGGTCAGCTCGAACGAGAATGTGCTCACCGGCAACGTCATGGCCGGCAACGGCACCGACTTTCGCGTCGATGGCTGGACCAGCGCCGAGTACCGCCACACCATCGATACCAGCAACCTGGCCGGCGGCCGGCCCATCCTCTACGTCTATGGCGCGACCGGTGGCACCTACGATGCGTCGAGCGGCGCCGGCAGCGTCTACCTGGTCGACTGTTCCGGCGTCACGGTGCGCGGGCTGGACCTTTCGGGCCATCACGTGGGCATACTGCTCTGGGGCAGCTCCAACTCGCGCCTGGAAAACCTCCAGGCCACGGGCAACTCGACCGGCATCTGGCTGCGCTACGCCAACGATAACGCTATCGTGGCCTGTACTGTGAGGGGCAATACCTACGCTGGCATCCATGTGGAGGCCTCGAGTGGCAACTCGCTGACCGGCAACACCATCCAGGCCAACGCGCCCTACGGCCTCTACCTCGACCAGGCGAGCAACAGCCGCATCTACGGCAATCGCCTGCTCGGCAACGCCACCCAGGCCTACGCCTACGGTGGCAGTGGCAATGTCTATGACCTGGCTGCGCCGATCGGCGGCAACTATTGGGACAACTGGACCACCCCGAACATCAAGGATGACGATGGCGACGGGTTCGTCGACAGCCCCTACACCTTTGACTATGGCCAAGACAACCTGCCCCTGGCCGGCGAAGGCCCGCGCGATACGGTGCCCCCGCTCACCTCGCTGACCCTCTCGGGCGAGTTGGGCGGCGATGGTTGGTATCGTTCCGAGGTGCGCGCGACGCTGGCTGCCGTCGATCCACAGGGCGGCTCGGGGGTGGCCTGCATCGAGTACAGCCCAGACGGCGCGAGCTGGACCACCTATGCCGGCCCCGTGACCCTGGGCGACGAGGGCGTGACAACGTTCTTCTACCGCTCGACTGATCATGCCGGCAACGTGGCCGGCGCCCAGAGCCGCGAAATCCGCATCGACAGGACGGCGCCCACGATCGGCATTGCTGCACCGCAGCCGGGCGCCCTGGTGGAGCCCGGCACTGTGCTGAGCTATGGCGCCACCGATGCGCTGAGCGGCCTGGCGAGCCTGACGGGCACGCTGTCAGACGGTGCCACCGCGCGCCCCATCGCTAGTGGCGAGGCTGTCAATGAGCCCGGCCAGTATACCCTCACCGTCACCGCGGCGGATGTGGCCGGCAACACGGCCGGCGAAGCGCGCAGCTTTTCCGTCGCCAGCACCCCAGGCTCCGGCTGGATCACCGGCGGCGGCTGGGTCAGCGTAGACCCTGGCGCGCGCGGCGCAGCAGGGCGGGCCTTCATAAGCATCGTCTGCAAGCCCGACAAGTCTGCGAGAAACTGTCACGTCTGCCCGCCGATCGGCGAGGCCACGCTGCAGGCCGCCGGCCTCAAGCTGAAAGCCAAGAACTTTTGCTGGCTGGCCATCGAGGGCAACCGCGCCTGGTGTGAGGGCGTGGCCACAACGCACGACGGCTCTGCCTACGGCTTTCTGGTCGCCGTCGCTGCAGGCCAGACCGACCGGGTGCGCCTCAAGATCTGGGAGCAGGCCGGCGGCACCGTCGTGTTCGACACCCAGCCTGGCGCCAGCGACCTGGCTGCCCCCAGCGTCGAGTTGGGTGGTGGCCGGCTCGTGGTGCACCAGCGCTGACCGGTCCCATCTCGGCCGGCGCAGGCGAAGGGAGGCGGCACCCACACCTGCGCCGGCCGTTTGGGTATTTGGGCGGCAGGGGAGCCTGGCGAGGGTCCACCGGACCCTCGCCAGGTTCGCCCACGAATGCCCAGGAGATGGGCGCTATGCGGGAAGGAGCATTGACATGTCGAACCGCGCCTGGCAATGGTGGCTGACGCTGCGGCGTGAGGATGGCCAGGACCTAGTCGAGTATGCCATGCTCCTCGCCTTCATCGTCGTGGCTGCGATCATCGGCATCAGGGCGTTGGGCAACGCTATCGGCGAGACCCTCTACAACCGCCTCATCCTCAACGTTTTCCAGCACCTCTAGCAACCACCCCCGGGATTCCCCAACTTGTTGGGGCACGTCCCGAACAAGTTCGGGACTCCGGGCGCGCATAGTCTCGAACAAGTTCGGGACTCCGGGCGCGCATAGTCTCGAACAAGTTCGGGACTCCGGGCGCGCATTCGGGACTCCGGGCGCGCATAGGGGCACGTCCCGAACAAGTTCGGGACTCCGGGCGCGCTTCCTGGCATGGCGCTTGCTGGCCAGCCTGCCAAGGAGGTGCAGGACATGGCCAGGCCGATTGCCGAGCAGATTGTCGTCATCACCGGGGCCTCATCGGGCATTGGGCGTGAGGCGGCGCTGCGCTTTGCCCGCGCGGGGGCGCGCGTGGTCCTTGCCGCGCGCAACGGGCAGGCGCTGCAGGAGGTCGCCCGGCAGATCACTGCCACGGGCGGCCGCGCCCTCGCCGTCGTCACCGACATGGCCGACTGGGCGCAGGTGCAGCAGGTGGCGCGCGCCGCGTTCGACAATTTCGGCGGCATCGACACCTGGATCAACAATGCCGCCGTCACCCTCTACGGCACCTTTGAGCAACTGCCCATCGACGAATTCCAGCGTGTGATCGATGTGGTCCTGATGGGCCAGGTGCGCGGCGCCAAAGCGGCGCTGCCCTACCTGAAGGGCTCGGCGGGCACGCTGATCGGCGTCACGTCGGTCATCTCGGAGGTGCCGATGCCGCTGCAGAGCGCCTACACCGCCGCCAAGTGGGCGCTCAAGGGCTTTTACGACACGCTGCGCCTCGAGCAGGAGCACGCCTGCGACGGTGTGCAGGTCAGCGTGATCATGCCCTCATCCATCGATACGCCGCTCTTCCAGAACGCCAAGTCGCACCTGGGCGTCGAGCCTGGACCCATCCCGCCGGTCTACGAGCCGGGTGTCGTCGCCGAGGCCATCCTCTACGCGGCCACACACCCCCTGCGCGACCTCACCGTCGGCGCGGGCGGCCTGCTGGCGCCGCTCAAGCGCATCTGGCCCCTCGTAGGCGAGGCGGCCGTGCGCCGACTTGCGTTCACCTGGCAGCTCACCCGCGAGCCCGAGCTGCCGAGCGCGCCCAACAACCTGTGGCAGCCGGTGCCGGGCAAGGGCGCCATCCACGGCGGCTTCAATGCCCTGCCGTTCGATCCCTTTACTTGGCTGCGCCTGCACCCCGCCGCCCGCGGCGCTGCTGCCGCGCTCGCCCTGGCCGCGGTGGCCCTGCCCTGCGCCGCGCTCCTGGCCCGCCGCAGCATCGAGCCCCGGGCTCACCGCCGAGGCTAATATGCCCCTGCGCCCTCTGCGGTGCATCCATTCCCTGCACCTGGCTGGTCCAAGTCTTGCTGATAATCGGGGAGCACTCCGAGTCCAGAGGAGGGTTATTCCGTGGGCAAGCCGATTTCTGACCAAGTTGTCGTCATTACGGGCGCGTCGTCGGGCGTTGGCCGCGAGACGGCGCTGCGCTGTGCCCGCAAGGGTGCGACGGTAGTGATCACGGCGCGCAACGAAGAGGCGCTGCGCGCCGTCAACAACGAAATCGCGCACGACGGCAGCCACGTGATGGCCATCCCGGCCGACATGGCCGACTGGCACCAGGTGCAGCGAGTGGCGCAACAGGTGGTAGAGCGCTTTGGCCGCATCGACACCTGGGTGAACAATGCGGCGGTGGGCGTCTACGGCACTTTCAGCCAGGTACCGGTCGACGAGTTCCGGCGCGTCATGGACGTGAACCTGCTGGGCCAGGTCTACGGCGCCAAAGCGGCGTTGCCGCACCTGAAGAAGGAAGGCGGCACCCTGATCGGCATCGGCGCCTCGTCGTCGCTATTGCCGACGCCGTTGCAGAGCGCCTACACCGCCTCGGCCTTTGCGCTGAAGGGGCTCTACGACACGCTGCGCCTCGAGCAGCAGCACGAGCGCTCGGGCGTGAACGTCAGCCTCATCCTGCCCTCGATGGTCGACACCCCCTTCTTCGAGCACGCCAAGACCTACCTTGGGGTCAAGCCGGCGCCGTTCTCGCCCGTCTACGAGGCTGGCGCGGTGGCCGACGCCATCCTGCACGCCGCGCAGCGCCCGGTGCGCGATCTGAACGTGGGCGCCGGCGGTCTGTTGGCCCTGGCCGAGCGCATCTGGCCGCGGCTCACCGATGCCTACATCCGCCGCGTGTCGTTCACCGGGCAGCTCAGCGACCAGCCCAAGTCGCCCAGCGGCCCGAACAACCTATGGAGGCCGGTGCCGGGGCCGGGGGCCATCGGCGGCGGCTATCGCTCGCTGCCGGTGGAGCCCTATAGCTGGATTCAGACGCACCCGGCGGTCAGGAACGCTGTCGCCGGCGTGGCCCTCTCGGCCGTTGTGCTGCCCGCCATCGGCCTGGGCCTGGCGGCGCTCGTCCTCCCCGCGGCCGGATTCGCCATCCGGCGCCGGGGTGCGGCGCGGTTCGCCCTGCCGTTCGCAGCATTTGCCGTCAGGCGGGCGCAGCGCCGCGCCTGTGTGGCCGAAACGGCGGCGCCAGGGCGTGGCGGTAGGTTGCTCTCGCGCATCCTGGTGCGCTGAACCCGTCTTCGGCGTAGAGCAGAGGCGGCCCGAAGAGCTTGCCTGAGCGCAGCGAACGGGCCGCCGGCCCTGTCGCTCGCGCTCGTCCCTCTGTGTGGCCTGCTCCGACAGCGCCACCAATTGCCGGGGAGGTTGTGGGGGCCAAGTCGCCTTGTCCCTACAACCTCCGCGCCCTCCGTAGTAGCCCCGACGGTTCGGACACACCTCCCGGCCGCGGGCGCATCCAAGACCCGTATTCCCCGCCCCGGCAACAGCCGGCCATTCCGCTACGCCGCTGCCCGGCACCAGCCCGGGAGGGGGTTGGCGAGTTCGGCGACGCGGCCAGCCGCGTCGCCGAACTCGCCAACCCCCCACCAAGAGGCGCGCACCGCGCTAATGCGGAGCGTGAGGCCGGTCGTGGCGGAGGGGCTGCCTGCCGGCCCGCGCCAAACTTGGTTGAGCCTGCAAGATGTGGTATAATCAACCGGTTACCTTACAGGCATCGTGCGAGGAGGAACGTTGTGCCAGATAGCTCTGTAGCGCGTTTGCGCAATATTGTTCTGGTTTCCCATGGCGGCGCCGGCAAGACCTCGCTGTCGGAAGCCATGCTCTTCAACTCGGGCGCCATCAACCGCCTGGGGCGTGTGGACGAGGGCACTACCGTCTCGGACTATGACCCCGAGGAGGTGCGCCGCAAGTTCTCGGTCAACACTGCCATCCTGCCCTGCGAATGGGCCGGCCACAAGATCAACGTGCTGGATACGCCGGGCTATATGGATTTTCAAGGCGAGGTCAAAGCGGCGTGCCGCGTGGCCGATGCTGCTGTCGTGGTCGTCGAGGCGGCCGCCGGCGTCGAAGTCGGCACCGAGCTTGACTGGGCCTACCTCGACGAGCAGGGCCTGCCGCGCCTCGTCTTTGTGAACAAGATGGATCGCGAGAACGCTAACTGGCAGCAGGCGCTCGACCAGTTGCGCGACAAGTTCAGCACCACCTTTGTCGCGGTGCAGATTCCCATCGGCGCCCAGGCCTCCTTCGCCGGCTATGTGGACTTGGTGACGATGCAGGCGCACATGGGTCCCGAGGGCACGCCGGCCGATATCCCGGCCGATGTGGCAGCCCAGGCGGCCGAGTTGCGCCAGTCGATGATGGAGACGGCAGCCGAGTCGGACGACGAGCTGGTGATGAAGTACCTCGACGGCCAGGAGCTGACCGCCGAGGAGGTGCAGCGCGGCCTGGCGGCAGCGGCGCGCTCGGGGCGCATCGTGCCGGTGCTGTGCGGGTCGGCTGCACAGAATATCGGCGTCCGGGCGCTGCTGGATGCGCTCGTGGCCTACGAGCCCGACCCGGCGGGGCGTCCTGCGGTGGCGCAGAACCCGGCCACCGGCGAGGAAGAGACGCTCACGCCCGGCCCCGATCAGCCCTTCGCCGCGCTAGTCTACAAGACGATGGCTGACCCCTTTGTGGGCAAGCTCACCTATTTCCGCGTCTACTCGGGCTCGCTGCACTCCGATAGCCGCGTCTACAACCCCGGCCGCTCCACCGAAGAGCGCGTCGGCCAGCTCTACATGATCCGCGGCAAGGAGCAGGTGCCGGTCGACCAAGTGCGGGCGGGCGATATGGGCGCTGTGGCCAAGCTGCAGGTGACCAACACCGGCGATACACTGTGCGATCGCGGCCACCCGCTGCTGCTCGCGGGCATCGAGTTCCCCAAGCCGGTCTTCTCGGCGGCGGTCTTCCCCAAGACCAAGACCGACCTCGACAAGATGGGCCCTGGCCTTGGCCGGCTGACCGAAGAGGACCCGACGTTGCGCGTGCACCGCGACGCTGATAACAAAGAGACCATCCTCTCGGGCATGGG
>ERZ795049.2588-NODE-2588-length-20815-cov-23.739066_pt1 | contig 20815 bp, 20 predicted proteins | sample MGYA00375133_ERZ795049 | MGnify/ENA primary metagenome ERZ795049 (study PRJEB30178, sample SAMN05720147) | activated sludge metagenome | isolation source: anaerobic digester from wastewater treatment plant | place: Japan | collected 2015-04-20 ...
TTCAATGTATTATGGAAATACTATATAGGAGAAAATGAAACAATAACAAAAAGAAATCCGTTTGCAAATCCAGCAAATGCAGCGGGTTCAAAATTAAATCCACAGAATGCAAATAACAGAGGTGATATTATAACTCATAACTATACTGATGCAAATACACCAAATGCAGTAATTTCTGTACCATATGGTAGGAAAATAGTGAATACTTTTTCAGGATATGCTTATAGGCCAAAATATATTACCTATAAACCCACTGAATTGGTAGATGGTTCCCCAACGGGGCCAAAAAACTCAATGGAAGCTATAAATAATCCTGATATTGAATCACATTATCCAGCTTATGCAAATTTAATGAATAATTATAATATCAATAATGAGCATATAAAAACAAGTAGAGCGGGAAGAAATACTGGAATTTTTGGAGTTTCTTATGAATTATTGTATATAGATGGTGAGTTTACTATGGATAGTAAATTACCAGTAAAGGCGGAAGTAAAATTCTTTACTGTTGACCCACGTGAAATGATACTTCTATATGACTATAGTTCTGAACCGAAAAAGAAAATGGCAATACGGTTTTATCCAGTGAATAATGGAGCTTATAAAGTAGAAGTATATTATAAAGACCATATTGAAATTTATAAAAGGTTGAAAAATGATACATTAAATCAGTCTTTTATTGGTAGTAATGACTGGAATCTAGTAAAAGATGCTCCAGACCAACCTAACTTTTTCAATGATATTCCTGTTGCAGCATATTATCTCGGTGATGAAAGAACGGGACTTATTAAACCTGTCATTGGACTGATAGATTGTTATGATATGCTTATTTCTGATTCAATGAATGAATTTGATAGATTTGCAAATGCATATCTTATTATGAAGCGGTTTGGTATAACAGACCCAATGAAGAAAAAGGAACCTAATGCTATATCAGCGGCACTACAGAATTTGAAAAGATATAGAATAATGGAACATTTGGATAAAGATGCAGATATAAAGTTTTTAACAAAAGATATTCCATATGGGTTTATTCAGTTTATGACAGATTTAGTAAAAAATCAGATTCATATACAGTCTCATGTTCCAGATTTTGCAGTAGAAAAGTTTAGTGGTGCTTCTGGTATAGCAATTCAAAGACTATTATTTGATTTTGAGAATCTTGTTTCTTCGGCTGAAGCTGATTTCGACACTGGACTGTATGAAAGGATGAATCTGATATTCAATGTTTATAAAGTATTGGGTAGACCATATTGTCAGTCCGAAGATATTGTTATAACTCACAAACGGAACACACCATTGAATGTACTGGAATTTGCACAGACTGCGCAAGCATTAAAAGCGGCTGGATTCAGTTCTTATCTTGTTACTGATTTTATGCCTGATGATATTGTACCGAATACAGAAGAGGAATTAAGAAGGCAGGAATGGGATAGAGAGAATATGATGCCTAGTGTAGAGCAGACGAAGAAGGATTCTAAAGGTAATCCTATAGGAACATTATATGATATTACTGGAGCAAAATCAAGTTTTGATGAGCAAGGTAAACCCATTGGAAAAGCTTTTAATGATAAGGGCGAACAAATTGGAGAATAAAGGAGTAGAGCTATGGCAAAGAAAGTAGAAGAACCTGTTTTGGATGAAATAAAGCAGGAAGTTGAACCTGTTTTGGATGAAATAAAGCAGGAAGTTGAACCTGTTTTGGATGAAATAAAGCAGGAAGTTGAACCTGTAAAACAGGAAGTTGTTTCGGATGAAACTATTGTAGATGTGATGCCTTCATATTCTGAAGTAGAAAGTGAAGAAGACAAAATAAAGAAGTATGAAGAATTTCTTACTAAATATAAAATTGATTTAGAAAGGGAAGCTGATACAGCCGATACTTCTTTCCATTTTGCGAGTAATGAAGTGCTTTTGGAATTGGCTAAAACTTACAGTGATATTCCATATAGCTATAATGTAAAGGTGGCTGATGTACTTTACAATGAACTAATACGGAGAAATTTAGTTAAAGAAGCCGAGAAGCTGAAAGAGTCATTGAATAAGAGTACATGGTATGTGAAACCTTGGATGAGATTCTAATATGCCAGATTTTCAGGTTTTTAGAAAAGAAACAATAGTTCCAGCATTTCTATCCTTATTGAAAAAGTATGAGGATAGAATACAAGCAGCATATTATGATGCTTTGATGAATATACAAGGTGAAATGAAAATAATTTATGATAAATATGCTATCGATGGTATACTAACTACTTCTGATTTAGCAAAATATAATAGATATGCTGCAATAGAGGAACAATTATTGGACATCTTGGAACCTGCTATAAGAAAAGGCTTATATGCAATAAAAACAGCATTGCCAGAATTGTATAAACAGTCATTCTTCTATAATGAATGGGCTTTAGATATGGTTACTGGTATGCATTTGGGTTTACTTATTCCTTCTGCTGCTCAAATAGCTAAATTGTTTTCTATTGAAGAAATAAATAATAAATTTTATGCAGAATCATTGAAAGAATATACAACAGTATCAAGAAGAAAAATAAGAGAAGCACTGATGAATGGATTGGCTCAAGGTAAAACTTTTGAAGCTATGAGCAGAGATTTATCAAAAGCTATAGATATTTCAAATAGTAGAGCATTGAAAATAGTAAGAACAGAAGGGATGAATGCACTTACTGCTGGTTCAGATTATACATACTATCAAGCATTAGATAATGGTGTTAAAGGATATATGGTATGGGATGCTGTTTTGGATTTAAGAACAAGACCAGACCATGCAGCTATGGATGGAAAGAAAAAGGATATGGAAACTGGACTTTATACATTACCTAATGGTGAAACCACTCCATATCCGCATTGGGAAGGATTAAGTCCAGAGCAGCGATGTAACTGTAGGTGTCTTGAAAACTTCTTTGTAGAAGGGCACGAACCAAAATACAGAAGAACTAAAGAGCAAGGAATTATTCCCTACATGACCTATAATGAGTGGTACAAAAAATATCATGGAGGAGGTGAATAATGGCTGTTAGTAAAAAGCGGAAATCCAATAAAATTAAAAAAGTAATGCATGAGTATAAAATGGGTACATTAAAATCCAGTTCTGGTAAGAAAGTTAAAAGCAGAAGACAGGCAATAGCAATAGCTCTGAGTGAAGCTAAAAGACTAAAATAACGGAGGTGTTAGGATGGCTTGTAAAGGTTCAAAAAAGAAATCTTCTAAAAAGACTTCTAAAAAGAAATAGAAGGAGGTCGTAAAATGGCTAGAAAACCTAAATTGGGTAGTGGCAAACGATTTGCTGCTATTGAAAAGAAAGCTAGAGAAGCTGGATATGAAAATCCAGCAGCAGTTGCAGCAAGTGTTGGTATTAAGAAGTATGGTGTCAAGAAAATGACTAAATTGGCACAGGCTGCAAAAAAAAGAAAGAAAAAGGCGGGCAAATGAATAATAAAACTGCTACAGGAAGTTCACTTTCTTGTTATCTTAATTGGATTGCTACTGAATTGCAGAAAAAGGAGTTTGGAGAGGTGTCCATTAAATTTGTTGTTCGTGATGGAACTATAGTTGATGTAAGAAAGGAGTCGGTGGACACGGAACATTTTAGTAAAACTATACAATAGGAGGTACTTGACAAAATATAAAATGTGTGCTATATATGGTTAATGATATAAAGCTGGCTGGAAAAACCAGAGGCGGGAGATGTTGAATAGCGTCTTCTGCCTTTTTTCGTATAAAGGCAAAGGAGGTTTTAATTGAACAAAGCAAGACAAAGAAAACTTGAAGCTAGACGAAGAAGACTTGCAGCATTGCATGGTGTTCCTAGCGAAAAGGGTTCTAATGTCATTGAAAATTCAAATAAGGATTTGGTTACTGTACCCGTTGTTGTACAGAATGAATCAAATACTTCAAAAACAAGAAAATCTAGAGGAAGACCAATGAAAAGAAGACTTCCAAAATCTGAGTAGGATTAAAATACTACAGGATTTTTGTGAAGGATACAAGGAGAAATAATATGAATGATGAGACTATTACATTTGAACAGGTAAAAGCTTTTTTGGAAGCAAACAGTGATGATGAGACTATTAAAACTTATTTGAAGGGATTAGTTCCAGAAGAACCAATAACTCCTGATAAGGTTAAGGCTTATCTTGATACACCAGATGGTAAAGCGTTAATTCAGCCGATGATGGACAAACGTGTTACTGAAGCATTGGATACATACAAACGGAAAACATTTGATAATGAAGTCAACGCAAGAGTTGCTGCTGAATTATTGAAACGTAATCCAGAAGAGACACCTGAGCAAAAGCGTGTTCGTGAGCTTGAAGAGAATATGAGGAGAATGAAAGAAGAACAAGAGATGGAGAGACTTAAAAGTCAGATTAAAGATTTGGCATTTAAGGAGGGAGTCAGTTTAGATTTTATTGATAATATTCCATTTACAAGTGTAGAACAAGCGAATTTATATATTCGCAATTTCAAAACTGAAATAGAAAATGCAAAAACTGCGAAAGTAAATGAACTTCTTGCAAGTGGTTATAAGCCTGGAGCAGGAAATGAGATAAAATCTACTAATAAAGTTGATTTATCTAAACTTTCGGAGAAAGAAATGATTGAGATGGAAATGGCTGGTGAGCTTGATAAAGCTCTTGGTAAAGTATAATTAAAAATTTAAGGAGATAAATATGGGTCTAGAAAATTTTATACCGACAATATGGAGTTCTAAACTTTTTGTTAGACTTCAGAAAGCTCTTGTGTTTGCTTCATTAGTTGATAGGCAATATGAGGGTGAAATTAGAAATGTAGGTGATTCTGTAAAAATCAATGAGATTGGTAAAATTTCAGTAAATGATTATACAAAATATGAAGCTATTACTTGGCAGAAACTTGATGGTGCACAGAAGATTCTAACTATTGACCAAGCAAAGAGTTTCTCTTTTACAATTGATGATATTGATACTGCACAGATGAATCCAAAGATTATGAATGCTGCAATGACTGAAGCTGCTTATGAAATTGCAGATGTAGTTGATCAGTATATTGCTTCATTCTATAAGGATGCTGGAATAACTAATACTACAAATATGGGTTCTGTAACTACTGCTGTTACTGTAACTTCTGGAAGTGTTATTAAAGTACTTTCTTTTGCATCAAGATATATGTCAGAACATAATGTACCACAAGCTAATAGATTTATTGTTGTTCCGCCTTGGTTCCATCAGAAACTGCTTCTTGCTGAAATTGGTGGTGTTTCTGCTACTGCTGTACCTAAAGTATTTGATGATGGTGCAATGACTAGTGGTTATATTGGTGATGCTCTTGGATTCAGAGTCATTGTATCTAACAATGTTGCTGAAGCTGCAACTGGTGTTTCTGCTATTATGGCTTTCAATAATACTGCTATTGCTTATGCTGGACAGATTAGTAAGATTGAAGCAGTAAAACGTGAGAGTTATTTTGATCAGGGTGTGAAGGGATTATATTTGTATGGTGCTAAAGTTATTAGGCCAGAAGCACTTTGCACACTGTATCTTAAAGAAGGTTCTGAATAATCGGAGGTAAATTATGGGAACGAAAACAATAAATCCAGTAAGTGTAGCTCTAGCTGGAGTTGCAATTACTAAAACTGATACTGGCGGAACCACGGGTTCTATTATAGTTGCTCCTACCACAGCACAGAGTTCATTGAATTTTGAAGATTTGTTTGTGATTATTGAGAATTATGCTACTTCTGCTTCTTGTACAGTAACAGTGAAAGCTGGTGATGATTATTCAGAAGTAGGCATTGGGAATGCTCCTAGTGTTACTATTGCTTCGGCTACTACAAAAGTAATAGGTGGTAAAGAACTTGAGTCTGCTAGGTTTAAGGATAAAGATGGCTATTTGAATTTGGATATTACTACTACTGCTACATGCTATGTATATGCAGTAATGAATCCATTTACTGTCCTTAATCCGAAATAATATGGAGTTAAAATAATGCCAATAACTACTGCTACTGCGGTAACTTTGTACACTTCTATAAGCTGTTCTGCTCAAACAATAATAAATAATCATCTTATAGAAGATGTACAAATGGCTATAGTAATGAGAACTAACAATTATTTTACAACTGATATTGATTTACAGGATTATGTAACTTTTGACCCAGCATTGAAAACTATTACTTGCAATGATGTCGATTTCATAATAGAGGGTTTTATTAAAGGATTTGATATTTATGTCTATGGAAGTTATCTGAATGATGGATATTATACATTAAAAAATGTTACTAAGAATGTATTGGAGCTTGAAGACTGCACATTATATAATGAACCATCAGATAGACCAATACTTATATCTTTAGTAAAATGGCCTCAAGAATTAAGCAAAATAGCTTGCAAGATGATAGCATACGATTATGACATAAGACCTAAAAGAGTAGGGATTCGTTCTCATTCTTTGGGGCCTTTTAGTGAAACATATACAGAAACTGGGTTAGATGATTATGGATATCCTATAGAAATAACTGGTGCTTTAGAGAAATATACTATAGCGAGGTTCTATTAGTATGATTGATGATTTACTAACAATGAAAGATATACAGATAATAAGAAAATCACAAACATACGATGGAATGGGCGGGTTTACAGAAACTACAACCGCAACGACAGTAGTAGGAGTTATTTATCAATCTGGAACGGGTGGTAGAAAATATCCTGGAACGGGTGGTAGAAAATATCTTTCTGATAAAATGGTGCAGGAAACCACTCATGTTTTAGTAATGAAACCTTCGAGTTATACTTTTACTTCTAATGATGTGCAAGTAACTCATGGAGGGAAAACATATACGATTATAGGTATTCCTGATGATGTTATGGGGTATGGAGAAATTACCGTGGTGGGATTGAGGCAAGCTATATGATGGATAACAAAGAATTTAATTTTGCAAGTATTCGTACAAACTGGAATGGTGATGAGATTAAATCTTTAGCCAGAAAGGTTGTTGAAGGCAGTGTGTGGGATTTAGCTATGGAAGTAAATTCCAGAGCAAAAGAATATTGCCCGAAACGATATGGATATCTTGCAGCTTCAATCAATGTACAGATGAGTAATAGAGGAACTGAACTTGAATCACCTGAAACCTACAGAAGAATGAATCCTCCAAAGGGATACAATGTAGAGCACTTTGAACCTATAACAGCACCAGAGAATGATATTGAAGCTGATATAGGAACTGCTGTGCCATACAGTTTTTATATGGAATATGGAACTTATAAAGATGCAGCGCAGCCATTCTTACGACCAGCTTTTGATGAAACTTTTGGTAAATTTAGTGAGATTGTAGAAGTTAATGGCAAAAATGTTTTTGCTGATTATATGAGGAAATGAAAATGAAGGATTATCAGTTTATAGGTTATCTCATGAATCAGTGTACTGCAATAACAAATATTTGTAGCACAAGGATATATCATGGAGTAGCTCCACAAACTAGTTCTTTATCTTCATTATTACCTTTTATTACGTATTATCAGCTCCCTGGAGGAGCTAGAAGTAATGGATTGTGTCATCCAATTTATTCTGTAAACTGTAGGGCAGCTAATGCTGCAACAGCAAGGGATTTAGCGGATGAAGTATCAAAATTGTTTGGTGGAACATGTGGAACAGGATGTATAGGAATAGCATCAACTTTTGTTGCAGAGCGAATGTCTGTAGTACGAGATACTGGTATTATTCCTGAAACTGATTGTTTCAATGCTCCAGTTGATGTTCTACTGGTTTATTCAGTAGATACTGTTAGTTAATTATTTTATAAGGAGATTTATATGCCTATTTATCAAAATTCTAGTGTGAATACTTCTAATCTTATCCTTGGTAACTGCAAGATTGAAGTAGCACCATATGGAACTACTGCTGCATCTTCAGCATGGACTAACCTTGGTGCTGGTATTGTGAATAGCTTTAAGCATGTTCCTACAAAATATAGTGTACAGGCTGGTAATGCTCCTGACCCTATTGAAGGTGTTGCTACTGAAGTAGCACAGATTACTGGTGAACTTATCGAGTATGATGCTACGGTTCTGTCTACTATTAATGGTGGTCTTATTTCTGCAACTGCTACTTCTTCTGTAAGTACTGTTGTTGCTGGTGGTAACAACATTATTACTCCTATGGCATTCAGAATTACTAATAAGAGAATTGTAAGTGGAACCACAAAGTATACGACTCTTACGGTATTCAAAGCTACTTTGGATGGTGGGCCTGAAATCACTTTCAAATCTGACAACGATACAGACCCAATCGCTGTTATGCCGTTTGCTATTACTGCAAAACTCGATACTTCTCTCACTGCTGGAAGTCAGCTGTATACAATCACAAGAGACCTGTAATAAAGGAGTTTTCTAAATGGATAAAGAAACTGAAGGCATTGTTGATTTGGACATTTTGAAACCACCTAAAAAGATAATAAAGTTGGGTGGTGTTCAGATAGATGTTTCTTTCGTTCCTTGTGGAATAACATGGGAAATAGACTCATTAGTAAGGAAACTATCTGAATATGATGAAAACAAATTGAAGGATGAGAAATCATCTAAAGAAGCATTGGATATTATCATAAAATTGTGCAGTACCTTTGCTTCTTTCAAGAATCCAGAACTCAGTGAGAAGTGGTTCAGAGAGAATGTTGAAATGCCTCAAATAAACGCCTTTGTAAGTTTGATTAAAGAAGCACTCATCAGGTCTTATGCAGGTGTGGAGCAATATGGAAAAAACTGAAAGGGGGCCAAGGGGGAGACGGAAAAGTCCATCTTGGCCCACTTTTCATAGGAATGGCTCTTTTATATCCATGGGCAACAAAGGAATATCTATTGAATGAAATGTCCATAGGACAGATTATTATGTACTACAATTTGGGTATGGAAACAAAATATCCTACTCCAGATTCTACAGAAAGCAAATTAAGTAATATGTCCTATGAACAGTTAAAAGCTCTACGTGATGAAATGAGGGAAGAAGGGTTGTCTACTGTGAGTGAACCTGAACAGAAAAAAGAACAGGAAGCAGCAGAAAACAGACAAAAACTGATTGAGAAGTATGGAGATATAGAATGAGTGGTGCTTATTTAGGTCAAATGATTGTTCAGATACTTGGTCAGACTTCTCAATTTGATGAATCTATAAATAAAAGTGAAAAAGTATTTTCTGGTTTTCATGATTCTATTATAAAAGACATTGGTTCAATAGCTAATTCAACAAAAGGACTTAATGAACAAGCGGCAGTTTTATATAAATCACTTGAAAACACACAAAAGTATTTGGCAGAAGCCGAAAACAAAATGCAAAGACTCATTAGTGAAGGTATTTCTCCAATGTCTCTTGAATATAAAGGTGCTGCAAATAATGTAGATTTATATACTAAACAAGTAGAATTAGCAAAAAGACAGATAGATGAGATTGGGAAGTCATATAAAGACACAAGTAATCCAATGAATGAATTTATTGGAGAGACTGAAAAGCAGGTTCATGCAATAACCCAATTAAGAAGTCAACATAGCGAATTAAAAAAACAGATACAAGATTTAATTATAGAATATGCAAATTCTGATAAAGTAATAAATGAAGTAATAAATGTTTATAATGAAGCAACTAAATCAGTAAATGATATGAAGGATAAAATTGCTGATTCAAAATCTGAAATCGCTTCATATAGAAAAACATGGGAAGATTTAGGTGAATCATTTGGGAAGGGAGAATTATTAGCACGAGATTTACAGAGACAATCAATAGAGTTAAGAGATGCTATTGCAACTACTTCGAAACAAGTTAATGGATATGAAAAAGCACTTTATGATTTAACTAATGCACAGGAAGCTGCAAAGGAGAATATAGCAGCAACTAAAGAAAAATATGCTGCAATGGTTCCTACTATTGATGAATTAAAAGCTAAGTATAAAGATTTAACAGAAGATATAAAACGTCTTGAAAGTTTAAGTAAGGATTATGATAATACTCTACAAGGATTAAATAATCATATAAAAGATAATAAAGATAGAATACTAGAATTGCTTAGTAGCGGAGTAAGTCCTTATAATGAAGAAATAATGAAACTAAAAGTTCAGAATGATGAACTTGCTGGTAAGGTTGCTTACTTAAAAGAAAATAGCAAAAGTCTCAATGAGATGCTGAATGAATTAGCTAAAACCTCTGCAAAATTTGGTGCTGTTTTATCTGCTTCTGTTACTGCTCCATTAGTGGCTGCTGGAAAAGCTGCTGTTGAGAGTGCAGAAAAATTGGAAGTATCAAGTAAAAAATATGAAGATTTGTTTAGTGAAATGATGCCAGCAGCTACAAAAGCATTGTATGATATGCAAGCTGCTTATGGATTGACAAGTAAACAAGCTACAACATTTTTAGCTGATGCTTCTAACGCTTTTGTTGCAATGGGGGCAACAAGAGAAAGAGCATTGGAAATGGCACAATCAGTAGTGCAGTTAACTGCTGCTATTTCTGCATATTCTGGTAAGCCAATGGTTGATGTAAGTAAAGCATTGGATTTGGCACTATTGGGCAACACAAGAAACTTAAGAAATTATGGATTAGCAATACGACAGAGTGCAGTAAATGATGAATTAGCAGCACAAGGTAAAGATAAACTTACTGGTTCAGCTTTACAATTAGCTACTTCTGAAGTTGCATTAAAACTAATACTTGAAGCTGCACAAGTTCCGTTAAAGACTTTTGCTGAAAATAGCACTTCTGCTGCATTTCAGAGTCAACAACTTAAAGCAAATATAGACCAACTTGCTTCAAGTCTCGGCACTGCAATGATGCCTACAATAAAAACAATAATTGGGGATTTGACTAAATTTGTAAAAAGTCTTGATGATATAAGTGATTCAACTAAAACAGGGGTTGTTGTATTTGGTGCATTTTTAGCACTGTTGGGGCCTATTGAATTGGGTATAGCTGCTCTAACAAAAGGTATTGTGGCATTACAAGCAGCGATGGCAGCAGGAAAACTTGCTTCATGGACTACTTTAATACCTCTTGTAACTGCTGCTGTTGTGGGATTAACAGGTGCTATAGTAGCTTTTAAGAAATCTGCTGATGTAAGAGAACAAGAAGCACAATGGGAAAATTTATCTGTTAAACTTGAAAAAAACAGGGATAAAGCTGATAGTTTGGCAGAAGAATATCAAAAATTGTATGAGAAGACTAATAGAACTGCTGCTGAAACAAAGCGAATGAGCGAAATTGTGGATGAACTACAGAGACTTTATCCAGACCTTACGGAAGAAATGATAGAATCAGGAGCAGCTAATCAAGCTTTAATTGATGAATACAATACTTTGAAGGATAAAACAAATTTAACAGCGAATGAACAGGATAGATTATCAAAAGTTACTGATGCATTAAATAAATTGTATCCAGACTTTACTAAAAGCACTAAAGATTTATCGGATGCCAATAATACTCTAAAGGATAGTATAAATGGTGTTGCTAAAGCTACGGATGAACAGGCAAAAGCTAATACATTAGCATCTCTTTCTAAGGAAATAAATTATTATGCAGAAAGTATTGTTGCTTTGGAGAATGAAATAGATAGAGCTACAAAAGGAAGGACAGAAAAAGAAATAAAACAAAATCCATATATAGAAGGTTGGAGGAATTCACTTGAGAAATTAAAAAAAGACCAAGCAGAAGTAATAGCACAATATAATAGTATAGTTTTGGGGGGAAAGAAGCCACCAATCACACTACCACCTTCTAAAGAACTTCCACCGCCAACTCAAGGACAAAGATTGAAAGACCTTGATACTGAAAGAGATGCTATGATTGAATTAGCAAAAAGTACTGGGCAAGATGTTGCTGCTGTAGAAAAGGAATATTATAATAAACGATTAAATTTATTGTATAGTTTTCTTGATGAAGATGTAAAGGCAAATAAATTTACTTGGGCTACTATTGGTGAAGATTTAGATACTACTTTAGCTGTTTTTGGTACAACGATAAGACAAGAAATATCTAAAACTGTAGCTAATATTGATAAAGCTGATATAAAAACCAGTATAGATGAAATCACAAAAGCACTTAATAATAATTTGGAAGCAGCTCAAAAAAATTTTGAAATTACTAATGGATCTGCTGATGCTGAAAATGAAGCGAACATAGCTAGAAAAAAAGCATATGATTCTGCTATAGATTCTTTAATAACATTGTTGGTTACTAATGATAAACTAGATAAAACACAAAGAGAATCCATAGAAAATTGGATAAATTCGTATAAAAAGCAATCTAATGCTTTAGGTGATATAATAAATAGATATGTTAATATAGATTCATTACTTAAGAATCTTGAGAACCAAATCAATTTATTTAATGAAGACACAAATAAAAGTATGGAAGATTTATATGAAGGAAATACTGCTATATATAAATCTATTGGTGTTACGATAAATAAAATTAAAAGTTATAAAGCAACATATGGTGATGCAAATGGTAGTATACAGAAAACTATTGATGATTTAATTGTAAAACAGAAAGAATATGGTTTATTACTACAAGAACAAGGTGAATCTGCTGCCTATACTGAATATCAAAAACAATTAGCTAATATAAATGACCAAGTTAAGAAAAATACAATCGATGAATCTGAAGCATATGAATTAAGAATAGATGCTGCAAAAGATTATGTAAAAGCACTGCAAAATATTATAGATAAATATGGAGACCAAGACCATAGACTAAGTGATTTAATAATAACTACTAATAGAGTAATAACAAGTAGAAGTGATTTGGTAAAAATTGATGAAGATGTTAAAAAAGTTACTGATAATTATGATGAATCTATTAGGAAATTAAATGAGGATTATAATAAAGGCAATATTATTGAAGAAGATGCAAATAAAAATAGATTGGAGGCAATGAGAAAAGCTAGGGAAGAACTAATTAAATATAAAGATGTTTCTAGTGAAGCTAGAGATGCAGATATAAGAATGGCTAAAGAAGAACAAGAATTATTAGAGAAAATGGTTAATAATACCCTTGCTGCTGTTAATAAATTAGATAAAGAGACAGGGGATATTCTGAAACAGTTTGTTGACATTTCAGTGAAGGAACATGGAGGGTATACTAGAGTATTATTAAATTCCATGACGGATGCTTACGCTAGTATGAAAAAGTTTTCAGAAGATTCCTCAAAAACTGCTTCTAAAAATGCTGATGCTGTTATAGCCATATCTATAAAACTTGCTGAGGAAGCTGCTAACACTTTAGATGATACTGTACGTCGTAAAATGTTAGAGTTGTCTGATAGTTTAATGAGTAAACTTCATGTAGATGCTAAAGAAGTTCAGACTATAGTAGATGAGCAAGTAGCAAAATTCAATATAGAATCAATACTTGAAAAGATGAAAAAAATAGATGAATCTGCTTTTAATTCGGCAAATGAGTATATCAATAATTTTATAAACACTGGTGGTAAATATGGAGCAGTGTTACAGAAAGAAATGCAATCAAGATTTAATGATATAAATAAAGCTGCTTCTGATAATACGAAAGCAATTTTGGCTATATCTGAAAAACTTACTAATGAAGCTGTTGGTACTTTAGATGATACTGTACGTCATAAGATGCTGAATTTAGCTAGTGATATATTGAACATGCTTGACGAAGATGCTGATAAAGTTCAAATTATGGTAAATGAACAGGTAGCTAAATTCAATATAGATGTGATACTTGAAAAAATAAATGGAGTAAGTAAAGAAGCATATGATTCTACTGTAAAATATATTGATGACTTCCTAAATACTGGTGGTAAGTATGGTAATGAATTAGTGAAATATGTAGAATCAGTATACAAAACTGTAAATACTGATTTATCTGACTTACTTGAAGATTTAGAAAAACAAAGAACAAATGCAAAAAGTAAATTTTTACAAGATGCAATAAATGGAATTATTGAACTTGTAAATGAATGGAGTAAGGGTGAAAAAGCTGTAGTAGATATAGTAAAAGATGCATATGCAGAACTTGATAGAGCTACTCAACAAGATATAGTTGAACAAATTAAAACTGTAGATTCAGGACTTGGTGAAATAGCACAAAAGTATCTTGATAATGCTAAAGTAATAACTGGTGTGGAGAAAGATAAGATAAATGCATTTAAGAATACTGCTGATGCAATGAAAAGAGCTAGTGATAATTATAAAAATGCAGTAACAAGTGCTAATACTGATTTTGAAAATACTACAAAAGGTATGGATGAAACATCTGCTTCATATATTGCTGCACAAATAAAAAGAGATACTGCTATAAAAAATGCTACTTTAGATTATGCAAATGCTTTATCAAAGTTGAAAGGAACAGATACTGAAGTTAATAATATTCTTATTAAACATAGAGATGAATTGATAAAAAAAGGTATAGAACTCAATGAAACATTAAAACAGGAAAATCTTAATAAAGTTTCTAGAACATATACTGAAACTTTGAAAGAGAATAGTGAAAGAATCAGTGATAATACTGAACTAACTAAAGCAAATCAAAGAGCATTAGAAACATATATATCAGATTTAGGAAAAGTAAAAGATTCTTATGGAGATATTAATGGCTCTATTAATGATCTTATTATAGCAAAATCAAAGGAATTGAATGCTCAAAAATCTGATCTTGAAATAAAAACTGAAATTAAAGACGCTAATACTAAATATAATGAAACAATAGAAAAAATAAATGCATCCAATGATACTGCTATAGAAAAAGATAAGAAAAAACTTAATGCTAATATACAATTAAGAGATTCTCTATTAAAATATGTTGGTGTATCCCAAGAAGCTTCAGATCAAGTTGAGAAATTGAATATAGAGATAAATAATCTTACTGCTGATCAGATTAAAAATACTAAAGCTAATGATAATGAACTTAAAACTTATACTACTGAATATGAAAGATTTCAGAATTTAGCTTCTGAAGCTATGAAACAGAGTAATACAGAATTAGCTAATTCTTATCAAGCTATAGCTGATGCTTATAAAAAACTGATTGAAGATATAAATAAAGATTATGCTGAATCTGTTAAAAAGATAGAAGATGATTTAACATTAAAAATAATAAATGCACAAGATACAAGAACGGCTAAATTTTATGCTTCACAAATGGAAATGGTTGAAGCTATGAAAACAGCAGGAGCTTCAGTAGAAGAAATAAATAAAAAGTTAGCTGAATCTCAACGCACTTTTGATATTGCTACAGTAGTAGAAGAAGCCTATGCTAAAATAAATGCTACTGCTAGTGCTTCTATTTATGAACAGATAAACTTATTCAAATTCTTACGAGATACTACAGTAGGATTAACTGAAGATGAAAAAAACAAGATAAATTCCATAATAAGTGTATTAGTGGGTCAAATACATGATTATACTAATGATATAACCAAATTGATTGGTTCAGAGTATGATAAACAGCTAGTAAATATTACTTCAAAACGAGATGCTGACCTAAAATCACTTAAAGATATGCAAAAAGATGAATTAGCTGCTATTGATGAAAGACAAAAAGATGAATTATCTGCTGAAGGATTGACTCAAGAAGAAAAAACAGAAATCACTAAAAAATATGGGGAATTGAAACAAGCTATTATAAAAAAATATGCAGATGCAGAAGTTGCTATTACTGAAGCATCAGAAAAAGATATAGCAGAATTAAAGAAAAAATATTTAACTGATTTTACTAGAATAAATAAAACAGAACTCAATAAAAGAATTGCTGATATAGAAAACGAAAGAGATACAGAATTAAAATCACTTGAAGAAATGTACAATAGTGCTGTAGCTGCTGCAAAAGATAATGCATCGGATTTGGAAAAAGTTGATAAGGCTTATGCTGCTAAAAAAGCAGAGATAAATAAAGATGCTACTGCAAAAATAATACAAGCCAACTTAGATATGGTAAGTCAGATAACAAGTGATATTTCTAGTTTGTCAAAAGCTTTTAGTGATTTGTTTTCTGGCATAGAAGAAGAACAAAAGAATTTTATAGGTGATTTAACACAGGGAATTGGTGGGATTGTATCTTTATTTGACCCAATAACAGGAGCTATAGTATCATCCATAGGAAAAGCATTTAATAGTATAATGGATACAATGAAAAGTGTAACAGATACTATTGCAAGTTCTTTAAGTAAACTTATTTATGGTGAAGACATGACCACTGCTGGAGTACAGAAAAGACTGAAATTAACTACACAGATACAAACTCTTGAACAGCAGATTATAGGTTATAGACAGCAAGGTGAAGAAATAATTTACAATCAAAAAGTAGATGATATAAACAAAGCAACACAAGAAGAACTTAAAGCATTAGATTATGTAGATGAATTTGGTAATGATTTATTAGATAAAAGACGTGATGATAAATTAAAAGAAATTGAAAAAGAAAAACAAGCACAACTTGAAGCATTGGGTTATGTAGACCAGTATGGTAGAGATTTACTAGATAAACAGCATCAGAAACAACTTGATGATATTGATGAAAGAGAAAAAGCTGAACTGGCTGTTTTAGGACTGCTTGATAAGACAGAATCACAGAATTTAGCTGAATCTATTACGAAGAAACAACGAGAAATAAATGCAGAAACTTCTTCAAGAAGGCGTGCTATACTTCAAGCTGAATTAGCTGAACTTACTTCTGAAAAGAAAAAAGCTGATATAAAGCAGAAATATGAAGATGAACGAGCTGCTGCTGAGAAAAAATATCAGGAAGAAAAAGCTATAAGAGACCAGATATTGTTTGATGCTGAAACACAACGGCTTGCTATAGAAATGCAATATCAAATAGATAAAGAAAAAAGAGACAAAATAATGTATGAGAATCAGTTAGCTTTACAGGCTGCTGAAAAAGATTATCAGGACAAATCTAAAAAATTCATTCATGACAAAGCTGTAGCAGAACAAAAATTAGCATTAGCTGAAGCTGAAATAGCGAAACAGAAAGCTATTCATGATGCAAGCAAGGAAGATAAAGCAGCTGTAGAAGCAGAATATAATAAAGTTATTGCTGCAATAAAAGCATTACCAATACCAGAAGCACAATCTGGTATGGTTGTAATGCCTAAACGTGGTGGTACTATTGTAAAAGTAGCAGAAGCTAATATGGCTGAAGCTATTATCCCATTAGACAGATTAAATCAGGTGATTGCTAGTATCAACACAAAATCATTTCAAACAGCTTCAGCAGTTCCAACTGATTTAGGTGATATTCATTTAGTAGTGAATCTTGATGACAAACCTATACTTGAAAAGATATTCCCTGCTACAAGGAATAGAACGGTTAAAATTGATGCAAGAAGCATCGTGGGTAATATATGAGAATAGCATATAATGATATAATCAGTAAATTGGATTCATCTAAACTTACTTGTGCAACAGTAAATCCTAATTATCCTATTTCAAATGTACAAGACCAACGGCTTGGTTTTTGTTCCATGATGGCCAGTGCTTCATCCATTATTATAGATTTTACTGACCACGGATATAAAATAAATACTATAGCTTTACTTGGGCATAATTTAAGTCCTAGTGCTACAATATCAGTAGCTTTCAACTATATCAATGACTGGACAAGCCCTCCTGTAACACAGACATTATCATATAATAATGGTATTATACTGAAATTTCTTGATACTCCTGTCTATGTTGGTACAACTGAAATAGAAAATGCAAATGAATTAACAAGTGGTGTTGTTACTATTGATTTTCTTACTACAGAAAGTGGTGATTTTTTGATTACTGAATCTGGTGATTTTATTGTGAGACAGGAAAAATATGTTTTTGCTAAAATTTCTATAACAAATACAAATACAATACAGTTAGGCAGAATATGGATGGGGGATTATTTACAAATATCTCCATCTAGTTTATTGGATTTTGAAGTTGATGTTATGAATAATGATTCAGTAATTTATGGAACAGACAGACAGAAATTTGCATCTTCTGGTATCCAATGGAGAAAAATAAAACTTACTTTTCCTTCTACAGATAATACTATGATTACTTCTATAGTAAATATGTACAAAGAAATAGGAACTTATAAATCAGTAATTTTTTGTAACTTTGATACAATCCGTGGGTACCCTTTAGTTGAACCTTTGTATTGCAGTTTTAATGGAAATTTATCTTTTAAGCATAACGAAAGTATGAAATTTAGTTATGAATTATCTTTAGAGGAGGATAAGTAGTTTTTATGGCAAATGTTAAAATAAGCGGGTTACCAGAAGCTTCTGCTGGGACAGTATTGAATACTGATACTATAGTTGGAGTATTTAATGGTATAACAAAGAAATGTAAATTAAGTAGTATAAATTTGGATGTGTTAAGTGATGGTACTAACTATGCCCGTATACAAAAGATATATGCTGATGCTATAAATAATGGTTCTTATGGTCAACTATATGATGGAATAGCATGGGATGAAAATGCTGATACTTATACTAGGTTAGGAAGAACTGCTGGTTCACCAAATTATCTGGAAATACAAAATGGAATGAGACGGTGCTTATTGAAAGCAGATGGAACGGTTAACTATTATTTATATCCTACTAATTCTGCATTAAAAGAAGATGGTGTTACTGCATCAGTATTAGATGGTACTGATGGACAGGTAATGGTAGAAATACCTAAATTTTACTATAGTTATTCATATGTAGGTACTACACATTCTTGGAAAATATCTTCACATAAACTACCTGGTTTTGTTCTCCATCCTTTATTTATGTCTGATAATACTGAATTGTCTGTAGCTTATGTAGGAGCATTTGAAGGTGTTTTATATGATACTTCTATATCTAAATATGTATGTGGAAATGGTATAGAAAGTACAGCAGCAACTTTTGTAGCCTCAACAAAAACTATTCTTTGTACAGCATTAACTGCACCTTTTGAAAATGTTACTGTAGGTGCTAAATTAGTAATAACAGGAACCACTTCAAATAATACTACAGTCACTGTTGCTTCTAAAGTATCTTCACAAAGTATTACTGTATCTGAATCTCTTACTGATGAAACTGCTAACTCAGCAACTATTGATGTGCAAAGAGATTATACTGCAAGTACTGGTGATAAATTAGGTTCTGTAGTAGGAGTTAGTCCAATTACTAAAATAACAAGGGCACAGGCAAGACAATTAGCTAAAAATATGGGTACTAACTGGCAGTTATTAGATTATGATATGATGAGTGCTATTCAGTTATTGTATCTAATTGAATATGGTAGTTTTTATTCACAAAATAAAATTGGAGCTGGAATATCGAATGTATCTGATTGGACTACTTATAATAATATTTATCCTATAGCAAAAACTGGTAATTCTGTTTCAGTAGGTAATGGTACAGCAAATACAGCAGGTTCCTCTTCTTGTGCTACTGAAACTAGTAAACATCTTACCTATAGAGGAATAGAAAATCCATTTGGGCATCTTTGGAAATTTGTAGATGGATTCAATATTAATAATAATATTGCATATGTTTGTAATAATCCAGTTAACTATGCTGATGATACTACTACAAACTATACTAATATAGGTACTATGATAAATTCAAATGGATATATAAATACTCTTTTAAGTATTATGAGAGGATTTTTACCAAAGTCTGTGGGAGCTGATTCATCTACAAAAATAACTGATTATTATTGGCAGTCTTCTAGCTGGCGGGTGGCTTTTGTTGGGGGTAGTTCGAATGATGGTGTGTTTGTTGGCCTTTTCTACTGGGCTCTCCAGCATTCCTCTGCTGATTCCTATCGGGATGTCGGCGCTCGGCTTGGTTTCAAAAAATAAGGAGGTTATATATATATAGATAAATATAAATAAGCATTTTATATAAGGGGATATGGGTAGAGTGTTTAGCAGGTAGCTTTTGTTGGAGGTAATTCGAATAAGGAGATTAATATGAAAACAGGTAGTTCAGATTCATATCCAAATTTAATAAATTATTCAGATGGTAAACTACAAATACAGTATGATGCTGTAGAAATAAATAGAGAAGACCTAGATGGAAGTGTTAGAACTTCATGGGATTATAAATATGTTGAAATAGAAGGTGAACCAACAAGAGATGTTCTTATAGATGCTTTTATTTCCAATATTTATACTAAAGATGCAGAATTAGCACTTATTAACAATAAACTTATTGATCATAATCCTGCTGAATATGAAGATTATACAAATTTAAGAATACATGCTAAAGAATTGGCTGATGAAGTATTGGAAGCATTAAACAGGTTGTAATGGAGTTATTTGAATGACATTTGCTGATTGTGTAGCAAGTTCAATCTCAAAATCTGTTGTACTGGTAGAAATATCTTTACCTTCAGAAACAAAATATTATGCTAAAAAATATTTTACTCCAGTAAATTCTACACATCTTTATGAAGGAAGACTTATTTCAGCATTTGATATTGGAACAAAGCGTGATGCTTTAACATGGGGGGTGCTTGAATATTCTGGTGGCAGTATAACATTAAATAATGCAGACGGCTATTTCAATCAGTATGTAACAGACAATTGGTTTGTAGGATGGTACGGTTCATCAGTAACTGTTAAATTCGGGTATGAACAGTTACCGTTAGCAGACTATATTACCTTATGGACTGGTTATATAGAATCTGTATCATTAACAAATACAAATTTTGTACTTACGGTAGCAGAAAACAGAAAAATACTGGATAATGTGGATATACAGGCATCATGGATAAACATCAATGCTATGACTGTAATAAAGGAAGCAATCCTTCTTGCTTATCCTGATATAACCTATGATTCTGCTTATTTTGATACTGTTTCAT
>ERZ795049.2597-NODE-2597-length-20763-cov-15.205524_pt1 | contig 20763 bp, 18 predicted proteins | sample MGYA00375133_ERZ795049 | MGnify/ENA primary metagenome ERZ795049 (study PRJEB30178, sample SAMN05720147) | activated sludge metagenome | isolation source: anaerobic digester from wastewater treatment plant | place: Japan | collected 2015-04-20 ...
TGCCGTTCGCGTCGATGGCAACAAGTGAAGCGGCGAGGGTCTGCCCGCCGAGATCAACGGTCGCAGGATTGTCTGCGTGCTGTTGCGTGAGCGAAAAGAGGTGCGTGGGATCAGTGGCGAGTGTGATGCCGCCGGTCGTGCCGGCGGTGTCGATGACGGCGGCGGCGGTCGCGTCGTCCGGAATCTCCGAGGGGCCGAGCGCCTTCAGTGAAACGGTCGGGCCAGTGGCGCTCGCGGCCAACACGCCCAGCGTGGCATCATAAACAGCGGGCTGGCCGTTGACGGTGAACCAGGCGGGCAGCGGGCCGGGTGTCTGGTCTTGGATGACGAGCCGGTTGGAAGGGGTGCCCAGCGCCGGAGCCACGATGTCCAAGGTGGCACCAGTAGCACGTTCGAGCGTTGGTACAGTGACGGTCGAAGCAGAGGGGGCGTTCGGGATCAGCCAGCGAACACCGGCACCGTTGAGCACATTAGTCAGCGGCAGGGTGACGGCAAAATCGTCCGCCGCCGCCGGGTTGAACGCTAGGGTACTGCCTGCCTGGCAGGTGAGCAAGGTGGTGTTGAAGGTCGCGCCGGGGCCGACCGCCAGCGTGCCGCCTTCGTTGACGGTAAAGGCGTTGTCAGTGGCCGTACCGGAGAAAACGAGCGTGCCGCCGCCTGCTACGACGACATTCAGGGCACCGGTGCCGTTGGAGAGCGTGCCGCTGAGGATGTTGGTCTGCGTACCGCTGAAGGTCAGCGTTTTGGTTCCGGACGAAATGGGGGCGATGGCACCGCTGAAGGTCAAGGGACCGCCGCCTGCGTTTTCGAACGATGTGCTGCCGGCGCTGAGTTGGACGGGGAGTGTTAGCGTGGCTTGCGAGGTGCCGGTGTAGACGAATTTGGACGGGCTGCCGTCGGAGCGCACGGCCGTCACGCCCAGTGCGGCGGGATCGGTGAACACGACGGTGCCGTTGCCCGTCGAGATGCGGGTTGTCCCTGTGAAGGAGTTGCCGGGATTCGTCAACAGCAGGGTGCCCGCCGCGTTCAACTCGACGCCCGAGCCCTCCACGCCGGTGATGCGGGCGGCGATTGTGAGGGTGGTGCCTGCCGCTGGCTTGATATTCGCAAAATCGGTGGTGGATGTGCCGGTACGCGAGATCGTGACCTCGCCAGCACCGTCGAGTGTGAAGTCCGCACTGGCGACCAGAATATCGCCGCCGCCGTTCGAGAGGGCGAGCGTTGCACCCGCCGCGACCGTGACGGTGGCCGGGGCATTGGCGAAGATCGTTTTCAGCGTGATACTCGCTGGAATCGTGACAACCGCTGGGGTGTTGAAGGTTGCCGTGTCGGATGCTGTTTGCGGCACGCCGTCCGACCAGTTGGCTGCGTCTGTCCACGAGCCTGTGGCACTTCCAATCCAAACAGAGCTTGCTGCCGAGACGACACTTACGGCTACCAAGGTCACAAACGCGGCCAAGCGTGAACTACGAACATAATGACGAATCATGTCGATCTCCTTTCTTGTACGAGTCATCCCCGCCCGAAGATACAGGGAGTAGATCATCTATAGCCTAGCACCCATACTCTTTTTGGATCAAGCGAAATCGGTAATCGGCCGTAATCGGTTAGTGACAGGAGGCACGCGAGTTTAGCGCGTGCCTTGTGTATGCGCAGTCGGGAGCGGAAACACACTTAGTCGGCTACGCTTAGTCCAAACACTTAGTCGAAAAAAACACTCAGTCCCCAAAACTTAGTCGATTGCACTCGGCGACGAAGTGGTAACAGAGTTGCGGGGTCGTAGTTTGACATTAGACATTTCGGGAGAGTTGCAGAGTTGCGGGGTCGTAGTTTGACATTAGACATTTCGTGCTTCGCAACCTCATTTGCGCCTCAGTCGCCTTGCCATGGCAACATGTCAACACGCCTCCGCGAAAACATTCCATAAACCTTGACTGTCTCATGTCAAAACACGCTCCCAATTTCTGCGAAACAAATGAAAGCCGTAGTGTCTCGTCGCAGCGCGGTCGGAACGCTGATTGGGTGTCAAACGGATGTCAGCACGGGGAGCGATTCGATCTCTTTTTTGGATTGGGCGGCGGCAACACACAGGTCGTAGGCAGACTGGAGGTTGATCCAGAACTCAGGCCCGGTTCCAAAATATTGTCCGAGACGCAGAGCCGTGTCCGCGCTGATTGCCCGACGCCCTCGCACGATCGCATTGATCCGGGGTGTAGGCACGCGGATCTCCATTGCCAAGCGGTTTTGACTGATTCCCATAGGGATTAAAAATTCTTCCGCAAGAATCTCCCCGGGATGAATAAGGTTTTTTGTTCTGATCATAACAGCACCTAATGGTAGTCAACGATTTCCACATCATAAGCGTTGCCTTCGCGCCAACGGAAACAAACTCGCCACTGCTGGTTGATCCTGATGCTATACTGTCCTTCCCGATCACCTCGCAGGGCTTCCAGTTGGTTGCCGGGTGGCACTCTAAGCGCGTGGAGAGAGACACCGGCGTCAAGCATATCGAGTTTGCGCAGGGCCACACGCTCGATTGCTTTGAAACGGCGACTTTCGCCTGTCCGTTTCAACGCTTCGGTGTCGCGGCATCGATATCCCAGAATCATAGTCTTTCCCAGATTTCCGTCTGCAACTATATCATCTTTCGCGTTAAACGCAAGGCGTTTACCCTATTCGCATAATTCCCAACGCAATCGGTTAGTGACAGGGGGATGCGAGTCAAGCGCATGTTTTGTGCCCATTTTCGCACTCACAAGCGGTGCCGCGACCCGCGCACAGCGCGGCTCTTGTCACCGCACTCCAGATTTCGCGCCACGCCGCGCACGGCATAATAATCATGTCAAAAATGAAACCATGGAACACGGGCAAGATGCCCGTGCCACACCCTTTTGCAAGACACGTTGTTGCGGGCGAGGACGCCCGCGCTCCCGACTCTCTGCTCCCCTTTTCACCAGAAACGCGTGATTCTCGCACACCCCTGTCACCAACCGATTACCTTACTTTGCTCTCCGTCTTGCGCCTGTCACAAGTTTTGTCACAAGTTTGTCACAAGTTGCTCAGAAAGCCGGTAGATCCGTTGATTGGTCGCTCCCTCAACGGCGATCAAATTTTTATCCAGCATCTCTTTTAGATCCCGCTGCAGACTGCGACGGTTGACGGTCGGGCAAAGCGCTTGGAGGTCTTGAATGGTTAACGTGCCATGCTGGAGGAGATAACCCAGCGCTTTGCCTTGGCGCTCGTTCAGGCCATGTTTTTTCACCAGCACGTCGCGACGGATGACCTGCTCGCTATGCTCGCGCACTTCGACCATCTGGGTTTCTAGCCCCGTGACGAAATAGTCGAGCCAGACGGTCATGTCCATATTATTTTCGCGTACGCTCTGGATCGACTTGTAGAAGGTCGTTCGATCGCGGTCATAGTATTCGCTGATGCTGAACAGGCGTTTGAAATCGTATCCAGCCTTGTAGAGACAAAGGGTGGAGAGCAACCGCGAGGTACGGCCATTGCCGTCCAGAAAGGGGTGGATATGCACCAGTTGGAACTGGGCAATACCGCTGACCAGCACTGGGTGAATGCCGAAGTCGTCGTTCAGCCACTTGACCAGTTCCGACATCATTATCGGCACCTCCACTGCCGTGGGCGGGGTGTAGATCACCTGACCGGTTCCCGCGTTGACCACATAATTTTGGATGCGCCGGTATTCCCCGGGCGCGGCACGACCGCCACGCACACCTTTCACAAGTCTGCGATGGATCTCACGGATCATCCCTTCGGTAATCGGGTCGCCGCTGTCCAGACATTCGGATACGAACTCAAAGGCGGCGCGGTAATTAAGCAACTCCCGAACATGGTCCGGATCGGCCTCCGGCACCATTTCGCCTTTCCACAGCCGCTCGGCCTGATCTAGGGTCAGCCGAGTGCCCTCGATATGGGTGGTGTGGTGCGCCTCCCTGATCAGCGCCTGTTCACCCACTTCGCGCAACCAGTCGTCAGAGAACTGTGCCGCCTCAAGAAAGCCCCGCGCTCGCTCAATGCGAGTAATCGCCTGAGTCATACGGTTAGTGATGGTGAACTGGGGCTGGAAACTCATCTTGGGGACAGCGTAGCATATTCGGGAGAGGGGGTACAACGGAAAATCTCAACTCCTAAATCCTAAATCCCAAACTCCAACTCACTTTCGCTTGCCGCCGGTCGGTCAAAACGCTAAATTAGTTTCTATTTAAAGCAACAAGAGAAGGTCGGTGCGACCTTCGGGATTCAAGGATTGAGTATGAAAAAACTCCAGTATTGGAATGAGCGGATGGAGACCCTGAGCCGCGATGAATTGGCGGCGATGCAGTTGAAGGGATTGCAGTGGACGGTCAAGCACGCTTGGGCGAATAGCGAGTTCTACCACCGTAGGCTGTCCGAGGCCAACATCGAGCCTGGGGATATCCGCGATCTGGACAATATCCGGGATTTGCCGTTCCTGACCAAGGATGATTTCCGCGATCAGTATCCGCTCAACATGCTCTGCATGCCGCGCAGTTCGATCCGTGAAATGCACATGAGTTCCGGCTCGACCGGCGCGGCGATTGTGATGGCCTATACCGAGGCGGATCTGGCGCAGTGGGCGGAGTGCATGGCGCGCTGCCAGATCATGGCCGGCTTGCAGCCGGGCGACGCGATTCAGGTCACGCCGACCTTCGGGCTTTTCAACGGCGGCTTCGGCTTCTACCACGGTGCGCGCCGCGCGGGACTCTTCACCATACCGACCAGCTCGGGCAATACCGCGCGGCAGATCAAGCTGATGCGCGACTTCAAAGTCAGGGGTATCGGCTCGGTGGTCTCGTATGCAACGCGGATCATCGAGATGCTTGATGAAAAAGGCTTGGACTTGCCCGACCTCGAAATCGGCATCTTTGGCGCGGAGACGTTCTCTGACGAGATGCGTAAACGGGTCGAGACGCGCCTCGGCATTAAAGCGTTCGATATCTACGGCATGACCGAGACCGGCGGCGTGGGTACGACCGGCATGGATTGCGAGGCGCGTTGCGGCATTCACGTGTGGGAGGATCAATACATCACCGAGATCGTGGACCCCGAGACCGGTGCGCCGTTGCCGGATGGCGCGGTGGGCGAGGTGGTCTTCACGTCGCTGACGCGTGAGGCGATCCCTGTGATCCGTTATCGAACACGCGATCTGACCCGTATCGTGAGCCGCGAGCGCTGCGCCTGCGGGCGCACCAGCCTGCGCATCGACCGTATTGAGGGACGTTGCGACGATATGCTGATCGTCAAAGGCGTGAACTTCTTCCCGAAACAGGTGGAGCAGGCGCTGATGGAGATCCCCGGCGTACTGCCGGAGTACCAGATCATTCTGGAGAACGATCACGGTGTGACCGACGTCCACGTCAACGTTGAAGCGGAAGAGGGCGTGACCGGCTACATGGTCGAAAAGAAGTTGAAGGAGCGGCTCGGCTTCAGCCCCAAGGGCGACATCTTCAAGCCGGGCACGCTGCCTCGCGGCGAAGGCAAGGCTCGGCGCGTGTTTCACGTTGACAAGGAATAGAGAGCGTCCCTGCGAGCTGCCGCGTGGTGCGCGGATTTAGGAGTTGCGCGGAGACACACTTAGTCGGCTACGCTTAGTCCAAACACTTAGTCGAAAAAAACACTCAGTCCCCAAAACTTAGTCGATTGCACTCGGCGACGAAGTGGTAACGACGAAGTGCCGCGACTAAGAGTAGGCGACGAAGTGTTTGGATGAAGTGTCGCTCGTCCGGCGGCGGTCACGCCGCCTGCTTTGTGAACGTCGAACGCAGAACGCAGAAAACGCTCAACGCTCAAGTGGAAAAATCCCAAATCCTAACTCCTAACTCCTAACTCCTAAATTCTACTGGGCGGGGATCAGGTTCGCCACCGGCTTGCGCGCCTCTTCGCGTTCAGCCCGCAGGGCGCGGATCTCGGGGTCGGCATCGATCGTGGTGGGATCGAACGGGTGTTTCTCCTCCCACTCCTTGGAGGCGGCGGCGGCCTGATCCGCCCGTATCTTGATCGCTGCCTGCTCATATTTGAGGGCGCGCAGGGCATCAAGGGCCTTGGATCTGCGTGAGCCGGTCAGGCTGTTCGCCTCGCGCTCCATCTCGGTGGCTTTTTTAATGCTCGCCTGATACTCCCGAGAGGTCTGTTGCACCGACTCAGCGTGCGGGTTTTTGGCTTTTGCATCGCGCTCCAGCATGGTCTGGCGATCTTTGAGTTTTCCGTTCACTGTGAAGTAGCGTTCAAGATTTTTGAGCAGTTCGGGATCGAGCGTCGTGGGGTCACCCTCATATCCCGCGATATCCGTGCAGTCGATCAGGTAGGGGCCTTCTTGTCCTGTATCGCGTCGCACCGTACAGACCAGTACATCATTGCGGGAGGAGGATTTTACGTCGTTGTACGTGAAAACCGTGCCGCCGGGCAGTGTGCCCTGCCGCTTGCCGTCAGGTGCATAATAGGGGCTTGTCGCCTTCACGATACCCCAGCCGGACTTCGGTCCAAGAAAGGTGGTGCGCATTACCGTCGCGACGGGCTGCTCCTGTTTCTTGGGAACAGTCGACACCCCCAGCCCGCTGCTACCTCCCTGCCGATTCTCCGTAGTCTTTTCGGGCCGGCGCGTCAACGGTTGCGGATTGCGTGAGGAACGCCGCACTTGCGCCTCAGCACCACAGACTAATCCGCAAACAGTAAGAACGCTCAACAAATGATTTATCTGCATGGGCCGCGATCCTTTCACTTTCACTTTGTGGTTTGCGCTTCCACCAGCCGTTTACCGCAATAGGTCTCACGCAACTTCGGCTTCTCGATCTTACCCGTGGGGTTGCGGGGCACCTCGGCGAAAATCACCCGGCGCGGCCGCTTGTAGCGCGGCAGGTCCAGACAGAACTCCGTGACCTCCTCCTCGCTCAGCTCGGCCTCTTGCTTGACCTGAATGATCGCCGCCGCGATTTCTCCCAGCCGGTCGTCCGGCAATCCGATGACTGCGACATCCTTGATCGCCGGATGCGTCCGCAGGAAGTCTTCGATTTGCACGGGGTAGATGTTTTCACCGCCGCTGATGATGACATCCTTTTTGCGGTCCACAAGGTAAATGAAGCCATCCTCGTCCGTACGTGCCATGTCGCCCGTGTAGAGCCAATCCCCTTTGAGAATGGCGGCTGTGGCCTCGGGGTTGTTGTAGTAGCACTTCATCACGCCCGGGCCTTTGACGATCAACTCGCCGACCGTCCCAGGCTCGACCGGAGCGCCGGACTCGTCCACGATCTCGGTCTGCCAGAGATGGCCGGCCTTGCCGATCGCCCCCACCTTGTGGATGTTCTCGACGCCGAGGTGTACGCAGCCCGGACCGATCGATTCACTAAGTCCGTAATTAGTATCGTAGCGGTGCTCTGGGAAAACCTCTTTCCAACGCCGGATCAGGCTGGGCGGCACCGGTTGAGCACCGATGTGCATCAGACGCCACTGGGCGAGACGGTAGCCCGAGAGTTGTAACTCGCCTCGATCGATCGCGTCCAGTATGTCCTGCGCCCACGGTACCAGCAGCCAGACAATCGTCACCTTTTCTTCCGAGACCACCCGCATGATCCACTCCGGCTTGACCCCTCGCAACAGCACGGCACGGCCACCTGTAAGCAGGCTGCCGAACCAGTGCATCTTGGCGCCGGTGTGGTAGAGCGGGGGGATGCACAGAAAAACATCCTCGCGTGTCTGCCCGTGGTGGTTCTGCTCCGTCTGGCAGGCGGAAATCAGCGCCGAATGCGTGTGCAGGATTGCCTTGGGGAAGCCTGTCGTGCCGGACGAAAAGTAAATCGCGGCGTCATCCCCGTCACACAGTTCCACCGCCGGCGCGGTCGACGAGCAGTAGTTCACGAGCGTGTCGTAACTGTCCGCGAAGGTCGGTACGCTGGGCCCCACATAGAAAAACGATTTCACCCCGTGCAGGTGGTCGAACACCTGTTCCACGCGCCCGATGAACTCCGGCCCGAAGACCAACGTGTTGACCTCGGCCAGTTCCAGGCAGTATTTGATCTCCTCGGACGTGTAGCGGAAATTCATCGGCACCGCCAGCGCACCGGTTTTCAGGATGCCGAAGTAGATCGGCAACCACTCCAGGCAGTTCATCAACAGGACAGCGACCTTGTCGCCGCGCCGCACACCGCGCGTCAGCAACAAGTTGGCGAAGCGGTTGGCTTTGATGTCGAACTCACGCCACGTCATCTCACGCCGGTATCTCTCGGCGGAGGAGGCCTCAATCAAGGCGTACTCACGCCAAGTCAGCGTGCGGTCGGGTTCATTTGCCGGGTTGACCTCTACCAGACTGATCTCATTGGGGTAGAGTCGTGCGTTGCGTTCCAAAAAATCTGTGATCGCCATGCCTCTCCATTCCTTCTTTCGTTCCCGGAAGCATGCCAGATTTTTGCCGTGGATGTCAATGTTCGGGTTTATTTAACGCAGAGGCACAGACGCAGAGGTTTTTTGGGGGCATGGCTGCGGTTTTTCATGCGCAAAATCTGGAGTGCGGTGACAAGAGCCGCGCTATGCGCGGGTCGCGGCACCGCTTTCTCTCCGCGCTGTGTGCGGAGACACACACTGCCTTAGTCGGTTATGCTTAGTCGTCTACACTTAGTCTCAACACCTAGTCGATTGCGCCAGCGACGAAGTTTTTCGACGAAGTGTACACGACAAAGTGTACACGACAAAGTGTGGGGACGAAGTGTGCCTCGTAGCATCGCTTTTGTACACCACCCTGTCACCGTATGCATGCTCAAAAAGCGGCGTCGCGCGGAATACCGCTTGCCGCCGCACCAAATTCTTGCGTCACGCTTGCGATTACTTCTTACCTATTACCTATTACCTCTTACTGGTCGTCTGCAAACAATCGCCTGGGGGACACCTTCCGGAGCCACGCCAGCTCGCGGCGGCGCATGCGGGCGCGTTCGCGCGGTGTGATGTCGTCGGCACCGGTCAGATGGTCGCAACCGTGTGCGAGATAGAGCGCGAGCTCGCGGTCGGGCGACCAGCCCGCGCGGCGCGGCGCGACTTGGTGCGCGCGTTCAACATTGACGAACAGTTCGCCAATTAGACCGGCGGGCTCACCGGGGATTGGCGTGTAGCGCTGGGTGATGACATCCGTAGGGCCACCATGGCCCACGATTGCTTGATTGATCAATGCGATGCCGTCATCGTCGTACAGGTGGACGGTGATTTCCTGCCACGGATGTTCGGCAGATGTCTGAGCCAACGCTGCAAAGTCACGCACCATCCGCTTGACCGCAGATGTGTCGATGGCAAAGCGGCGTTGTTTTTGGCAGATGATGACGCGCAACTTCTCACGCCTCGCGCAGGCGGGCCTTTTTGCCCGTGCGGTTACGCAGGAAGTAGAGCTTGGCGCGACGCACGCGGGCGGAACGCTCCACCTCGACGCGGTCGATATACGGCGAGTTCAGCGGGAAGACCTTCTCGACGCCCACGCCGAACGAGATACGACGGACCGTGAAAGTCGCGGTGTTTCCGGAACCATTGTCGCGGGCGATCACGGTGCCGGCGAACGCCTGCAAGCGCTCTTTGCCGCCTTCCTTGATGCGCACAAAAACTTTAACGCTGTCGCCCACCTTGATCTCCGGGGCTTTCTTGCCTTCATTTGCCTTGGCAACCTGCTCGGCATTGATCTTGTCAATCGCTTTCGCAATCATCTCTCTTCTCCAACCTGTGCATCACGCACTCTTGTGAACTCACGTTCTAACAAATCCGGCCGCCGTTTCGCCGTCCTATCCAACGCCTGACGCGCGCGCCAGGCATCTACTTCGGCATGGTTGCCGTTCTGTAAAACCGTCGGCACCGCCATTCCGCGATACACCGGCGGACGCGTGTACTGCGGAAACTCCAGCCGGTCCTCGCTAAAGGACTCGTCCCGGGTCGCCTCCTCGCCGCCGCCCAGCACGCCGGGCAACAACCGCACAACCGCATCAATCACCACCGCTGCGGGCAGGACCCCGTTGGTGAGCACGTAGTCGCCGATCGACAACTCATCCGTCACCAGTGCCGCGCGCACGCGGTCGTCAACGCCCTCATAGTGGCCGCAGACAAAGATCAGGTGACTGGCCTTCGCCAGCCGCTGCGCCTCCGCCTGCCGGAACGTCACACCGGACGGAGTCATCAGGATCACCCGCGCCTCCGGAGTGCGCACCGTTTCAATCGCCTCGAACCACGGCTCCGGCTTCATGATCATGCCGGGGCCGCCACCATACGGGCGGTCGTCCACCGTGCGCCGCGCGTCGTGCGCGAAGTCGCGCAGATCCACCGTCCTGAAAACAACTGCTCCCTGTCGCGCCGCCCGCCGCAACATGCTCTCTTCGAGAAATCCGCGGAGCATGCCCGGAAATACAGTCAGCACATCGATCTGCAGGGGGTCGCCCATACCGGCCGCCGCACGGCCTTACACTGCCGCTGTCTCGGTCGCTGCCTTTTTGGCCTTGCGAACCATGCTCGCCACGGTCTCGCTCATCCGGGCGCCCTTAGACAACCAATGCTCGATACGCTCCAGATTCAGCTTGAAGTTCTCTCCTTCGCGCTTGGGCTCATACCAGCCCAGAATCTCAAGAAATTTGCCGTCGCGGGGCGAACGCTCGTCCGCCGCCACAACGCGAAACGCAGCGTTGTTGTTGCAGCCTGTTCTGCGAAGTCTGATCTTGACCATTTTTTCCTCCGTGAAACGCGATAAGTTATCAACACTGTGCCCTGTCTGGCAAGCGGGATTTTCAATCGCTGTTCTTTTCGCTGTCCTTTCTCGTGCGCGGCACGCGTTTTTTTGCGGTCGCGCTGTTCTTTTTCGTGGTTTTCCGTGGTTTTTTCTTTGTACCGGTTTTCTTTGCGGTCGTGGTACGCTTCTTTTTCGGCGCGTCACCCTCCGGCGTCGCCGTCTGCGTGTCCGACGTGCGCAGGGGCAACTCGTCACGCATGCGGAAAGTCAACCCTTCATCGTCTGCGGCTACGCCGACCTCAATCACGCCCGCGGTCAGCACACCGCGCAACAACTCCTCGGCCAGACGATCCTCTAGGTAGCGCTCGACGGTGCGCCGCAGCGGCCGGGCGCCCAAAGCGGGATCAAAGCCTTTGTTGACCAGAAATTCGGTGGCCGCCTCGTCAGGCTCAAGCGTGATCGATTTGGCGGCGAGCCGTTCCCGCAGCTTGGCCAGTTCGATGTCGAGGATCTTGACGACATCCTCCTTGTCCAGCTTGCGGAAGACGATGATGTCGTCAAACCGGTTCATCAGTTCCGGCTTGAAGATCCGTTTGGCCGCATCGATCATACGGTTGCGCAAACGGTCGTAGTCTTCCTGCTCCGATTCTTGCGCAAAGCCCAGCCCTTGTCCCTGCTTGGCCGTGTCGAAGCCGAGGTTGGACGTCAAGATCACCACCGTGTTGCGGAAGTCAACCTGCCGCCCGAGGCTGTCCGTGAGCCGGCCCTCTTCCAGAAGTTGCAGCAACATGTTCATCACGTCCGGGTGGGCTTTTTCAACTTCATCGAAAAGCACCACGCTGTACGGCCGACGCCGCACGCGCTCGGTGAGTTGCCCGCCCTCTTCGTGGCCGACATAGCCGGGCGGCGAACCGATGAGGCGCGAGACGGTGAACTTCTCCATGTACTCCGACATGTCGATCTGCACCAGCGCCTTTTCGTCGCCGAACATTTTTTCGGCCAGCGCCTTGGCCAACAGGGTCTTGCCCACGCCGGTCGGCCCCAGAAAGATAAAGGAGCCGATCGGGCGCTTGGGGTCCTTGAGGTCGGCCCGCGAACGCCGCAACGCGCGCGCCACCGTCTGGATCGCCGGGAGTTGCCCCACGACTGCCTCTTGCAATTCCTGCTCGATGTTGAGCATACGTGCCAACTCGGTCTCACTCATGCGTTTGATCGGCACGCCAGTGATGTGTGCCACCGTCTCGGTCACGTCGTCGACCGTCACCGGCTGGGGCTTTTCGCAGTGCTCGGTCTTCCACGCCGCCACGGCGGCGTCCAGTTCCTGCTTGGCCTTGCGCTCTTCGTCGCGCAACGCCGCCGCTTCCTCGAAATGCTGGTCGCGGATTGCCGCATCTTTTTTCTGGCTTACCTCGCGGATGTGCCGCTCGAATTCGCGCATGTCCGGCGGTCGCGCCGACGTCCGCATGCGCACCCGCGCACCGGATTCGTCGATCGCGTCGATCGCCTTGTCGGGCAATTGCCGACCGGGCTGGTAGCGCGCCGTCAGCTTGGCCGCTGCTTCCAGTGCCTCGGCCTCGTACAGCACATTATGATGCGCCTCGTAGCGCGGTGCGATACCGCGCAGGATCGCCACCGTTTCTTCGACGGTCGGCTCTTCAACACGCACGGTCTGGAAGCGGCGCTCCAGCGCGGCGTCCTTCTCGATAGACTTGCGGTACTCGCTCAGGGTCGTCGCGCCGATGCACTGCAATTCGCCGCGCGCCAACGCGGGCTTGATGATGTTGGCGGCGTCCATCGCGCCCTCGGCTCCGCCGGCTCCCACGATCGTGTGCAGCTCATCCAAAAACAGAATGACATTCTTCTCGCGCCGGATCTCTTCCACGACCGCCTTGATACGCTCTTCGAACTGACCGCGGTATTTCGTACCCGCTACCATCAGTGCCATGTCGAGCGCGATCACGCGCTTATCGAGCATGCGCTCCGGCACATCGCCGTTGATGATCGCATGCGCCAGTCCTTCGACCACCGCCGTCTTGCCGACGCCGGCTTCGCCCAGCAGTGCAGCGTTGTTCTTGGAGCGGCGGCTCAAGATCTGGATCACGCGTTCCAGTTCGTTGTGGCGACCGACCACCGGATCCAACTCGCCTTTTTTCGCCAACTCGGTCAGGTCGCGACCGAACGCATTCAGTGCTGGCGTTTTGGACTTTGCCTCTTTTTTCGTGCCACCCATGGGCGGCATGCCTGGCGGCGGGCCGTCGCGCATTGGCTCCGATTGTTCCTCGTCGCGACCGGACGGGCCAAATTCGCCCTCCTCGTCCTCGTCCATCTCTTCCATCGCCTCAAGAAAGCGGCGTACGCCGTCCTGCACCTCGTCGATCTGCACATTCAGCGACTGCAAGACCTGTGCGGCAATTCCCTCACCCTCGCGCAACAGCGCTAACAGCAGGTGTTCGGTACCCACCATCTGCTGTCGCATCGAGTGCGCCTCGGCAACCGCAAGTTGCAACACCTTCTTGGTGCGCGGCGTGTAGGGCAGGTCACCCTTGGTCTTGATGTCGCCGCCGAAACCCACCATACGCTCGACCGCGATGCGCACGTCGTCCAGCGACACACCCAGTTCGCCCAGCACCTCAACCGCCACGCCCTCGCCCAGCGCCACCAGCCCCAGCAGCAGGTGCTCGGTGCCGATGTAGGGATGGTTAAAGCGGCTGGCCTCGCGTGCCGCCAAATGCAGCGCGCGTCGCGCGCGATCAGTAAAATGCTCAAAAATGTTCATCAATTCTCCTCAACACTTCAGTTTGACGTGGGCTACCCTGCGGCTCAGGAAATCCGCACGCATCTCGTCACGTTCGTCGGAGGACATCTCCGCGCCCAGTCCCTTCTGCAAATGGCCGGGCTGCATCATCAGGATCAACGTGTCCACATCCGCTACCTTCAGACGCGTACACAATCCCATCGCCGCGCCTAAGCGCAGCGCCGACAGAAATTCCAGCGCCTCGGCCGTGGTCAGCAGGCGTGCGTTCTGCAGGATGCTCAACGAACGCGCCAAACAATCCGCCAGTACCAAGGGCGACACTTGCATCAACCGTACGCGCGCGTTGTATTCCTGGCGCACCACCTCTGTGCAAATGCGCGTCACGCGGCGGATGATCTCCGCCTCGTCCGTACCCAGCGTGTCCATGTTCGACACCTGATAGATCTGGCCGGCCGCCTCGGAGCCCTCGCCGCCGATGCCGCGCACCAATAGCCGCATCCTTTCCAGCGCGGTCACGACCGGTTCTATCTCGCCCCAGAGCCTCAGCCCCAGAAGGTGCAGCATGACCCCGGCGCGCAGACCGGTGCCGACATTACTCGGACAGGCCGTCAGATATCCCAGCCGCGGCGACCATGCGTACGTGAGATGGCGCTCCAGGCGCGTATCCAACTCATCCGCGCGCCGCCAAGCAGTCTGCATGTCCAGCCCCCGCGCGAATCCTTGGATGCGCAGGTGGTCCTCTTCATTGATCATGACGCAGGCCGAGCCATCCTGTGCCACCGCCATGCCGCCACCTGCCGCCCGCTCCATCAGTTCTCTGCTGATCAAGCGCGATTCATACAGGACGTCGCGGTCCTGTGCCTCAATCCCAGCGATTGGCACCATGCCCAGTTCGGGGGCATCCTTGTCCATGGCCTCGTACACCGCATCCAAAATCCGTTCGCGGTCACGTTCGGTTGCCCAGTCCGGGAAGCGCTCGCCCGCCAGATTACGCGCCAGCCGCACGCGGCAACTCATCGCGATCGTCGCGGCTTCCGCAGGCAACGCGGGTTGCTGGGGCGTCTTTTGTTCCTCCGACGGTAAAATCATGACGCGCCTCCTTCCGCAGCATCAGGCTCCGGCAGGCGACGCAGTTCATCGCGTAGTGCGATCGCCTCTTCATAGCGCTGCGCCTTGACGGCCTCCTCCAGACGCTTTTCAAGCTGACGGCGCTGCCAAAGGGCCTGCGCCCGCTGCGGCACCTTGCCGACATGCTGCATGGCGCGGTGCAGGTCAAAGATCGCCGCGTCCATCTCCTTGGCAAACGCCGTGTAGCACTCCGGGCATCCCAGGCGCGACTGTTTGCGGTACTCGTGGCGCATGATGCCGCACGCTGGGCACGCCGGTTCGGCAAGGTTCATGGCACGTCCCACGATCTCAAACGCCGCGTCGAGGATCATACCCATCAGCGGCATCGACTCCATCTCGTCTTCCGGAGTCGGCTGCCCCTCTTCAGAGACAGGCGGTACAGTCGACGCGACTTCCAGCCGGGCACAATCCTGACAGACGTAGAGTTCCTGAACCTCGCCATCCACCTCGCGTTGGATCGCGGTTTCCGCATCCGCTTTATGACACAGTTCGCATTTCATCGTATTCGTCCAAAACGTGAAACAAAGACGTTACCAAAAACCGGCGCCATCCGCAAACATGTCGTTTTTTGTGTCGGTTTTGCCGGCATCTCAGTTTCTTGGTTTCAACGACTGTGCTCTAAAGTATGCTGACGGCAACGGCGGTCGCCAATGCCGCAGCGGCGGCGAGCCGGCACCACGGAATACGGAAAAAAAGCGGTAAAAGCGTAGAACAGGTCAAGAGCGCGAGACCGACCAACAGGATAGGCAGAGAGGGACGCGGGGCAGCGGCGAGCAGGAGGGCTCCGGTCACGGCGGAAAATGCCTGCACGACACCGCCGAGCATCGCCTCCAGTTGTCGGCGGCGCAGGTCGGCTTTTGCGCCTGCAGCACTGCTCTCTGTGTCGGCGGGCAGCGCGAGCAACCCCAAGCCGCTTGCCGCGAGCCAAGTGGCGGCCAACGGTGCCGAGCACAGACTGCGGAAGAGTGCGTGCCAGCCGGGCGATACCGTGAGTAGAACCGTTGCGGCCACCGCCAACACCACAGGCGCCAACAGTACACACCGACGCGCCACATGCCAGGCTTTGGGGTGCCAGACCTGCTCGCCGCAGTAGGGGCAATCGATTGCTCGGCGTTCCGCAACCCTGTCGCAAGAGACACAGTGCCTATTCCGCACAAAGAGTGGTGTGGTCTTGTTCATGCGAGACCTTTTGTGTCCAGCCATCCCGCTTTCAGCGATCCATTTTCCAGATGAAGAAAGCAAAGCAAGAACAACGGTGGTACAAAGATCAGTAGGGTTGACGTACTTTTTTTCATGTCTCACCGGCTCATTTATTCGCTACCTTTTTACATGAATTGTCATTTCAGATCAAGTGACGAGTGGTTGATGCTAGTGGGTGCTAGCGGTAGCAGGTGACGAAGTGTCTGGACTAGGTGTGCAAACCGGAAACTACGAATTCTATCAAAATTGCGATTGGCGTTGAGATTGGTTGGGCAATCGCTTAAAATAAAAACCCGATTCGCCTTTATTATCGATAAACGAGAGGACAAGTGTGTCAACGGAAATGCGACATCCCGATACTGAAGCGCGCACCCCGACATGGTGGGTACGTGATCATCGGGGCGGACGATACGGACCGGTTGCTTTTGAGGTTTTAAAAAGCTGGGCGCGTGATGGTCGCATCGGTCCTGCGAATGAAATCTCGCGGGATGGAGTCGAGTGGTCGCTTGCGACGGCTGAGCCTGCCTTGGAGATGGAGTGGGTCGTTGAAGTGGAGGACGGGCAGTTTTATGGCCCCATCCACCGTGATGCGGTGCGGGGACTGATCGAAGAGGGGGCGATTACGCAGTGCGCGGTGCTGTTCCATCGTACTGCGCTCGATGCGCGCGATGCGGAAGCGGAGTGTCAGCGCTTGGCCGAGGCGCTGCAGCACGCGCAGGCGCATGCACAGCAGCAGGAGGAGCTGTGCCGTCAGGCCCAACAACTTGCAGCGGAGCGTGAGGCCGAGCGTGTGTCGCTCAGTGAGGCGTGCGATGTGCGGTTGCGGGAGGCAGAAGCGCTGTTGGCGCAGACGCGTGCCGAATCAGAAGCGGCGTTGCAGCAGGCGCTTGCCGACGTGGCGGACTGGGTAGGCCGGTATCGTCAGGCGGAGGCTGGCTTTGAGCGTTCGCGTGCGGAAGCGCGGGAGTGGCAGACGCGATTACAGGTCGCCGAGGAGGCGTGTCAGGCGGCTCAGCGCGAGCGGGCTGACTGGCAGGCTGAGGCGCAGCGGGCGCTGGCGGAGGCCGAGGCGCTCCGACAGGCGGCTGATGCGCGGTCCGCATCGGATGCGATAGTCGACGTCGAGGTGCTCCCCCCCGAAAGGCCGGATGAGACGCGACATTCCGGATGCCCCCAAAAGCCGTCGGCAGCGGCGGGTGCTTTCGGCGAGAGTTTAAACGGCCTTTCGTTGGCGGAACTTGAGTGGCAGGCGCAACGTGAGTTGGAACGGCTCGGGGCGCGTGGCCAAACGCTTTTCGCAAAAAATCGCTAGACGCGACGCATGAAGAATGAGACGATGCTCAAGTGGTTACTATGATGGAACAAAAAAACGAACGGCATGATGACAACCGCCAGTGGTTTCTTCGTATCAACGGTGGAACGGTCTTTGGCCCTGTCGCGACGCAGGGGCTGATCGTCTGGGCCGAGCAGGGTCGGATTTTGCCCGGGCATGAGGTGTCCCTGGATCGTAAAGAATGGGTGCCGGCGGTTTCAGTGGACTTGTTGGATATGCGCTGGTTCGTGGATGACGGAGATGGTGAATTGCGCGGACCGCTCAATCGGCTGGCCGCTGAGGCATTGATCAAAAGCGGCAAGGTTTCGGCGTCTGCGCAGGTTGTCGCGGCGGAGGACGTGGATATGGACACGGAGCCGACAGGCGCGGTGCCCGCCGACGAGAAGCGGTCGCGCGACGCCATGCCGGAGGAGGTTTTGCGGCGCCGCATTCTTGAGTTGGAAACGATTGTCAGCGAGCAGCGCGAACGGCTGTCGAAGCTGTCGGATGCCAATGCTCTGGCGACGATTCAGCACGAACGCGAGGAGTTGTCCACGCTGTTGAAAGAGGCTGAAGCGCAGAAAGAGGAACTGATCCGCAACGCCGAGAAGGACGCCAAAGCCAATGAGCGCAAGTTGGAGCAATTACGGCAGCAGATTAAGCGACTCGAACAGCAGCTTGAAGAGGCGGCTGCCACTGCACCGCAGATTGAAGCGTTGACGGCGGATTTGGCACAGGCCGATGAGCGCACCAAGATGGCGGAAGCTGCGCGCGCGGAGGCCGAGGCGCGGGCCTGCACGAGCGAGACGGAGTGGGAAGAGGAGCGCATGCGGGTGAAGACGCTCGGGCAGAAGCTTGAACAGGCCGAGGTACGCGTCAAGGAGGCCGAGAAGGCGCTGGAGGAGGCCGAGGAGCGTGTGTGTGCTGGCGAGGCCTCGTTGGCTGAGGTGCTCAACGATGCCAATGCGCGCGACATCTCCTATCAGGAGAAGATCGCTGAACTGGAGAAGTTGTGCTCGCAACCGCCCGAGGAGACCGCGCGTTTCTACGCGGATCAGGCGGCCGTTTATGAATTGATCAGCGTCGAGGTGGCGGAACTGGCGGCGGCATTGGAACGCGAAAAAACGCAGGCCGAACAGCTCAAAAACTGGAGCACGCAGCGTCAGCAGTCGCTGATGGAACGCCGCCAAAAATTGTTAAAGCATTTGGGCGGAAGCCCGGGCGACATGACGCGGCGCACAGTGCGCGAACTGCCCTCGGATCCGCAGGTCGCCCGTTTGCGAGCCGATCTTGAAAACATGCGCGTGACGCATCAGCGCGAGATGCGGCTGGCCGAAACCAAGGAACGCGAACTGCGGGATAAGGTGCAACTGCTCGAAACAGAGGGTACGCGTTTGCATTCGCAGATCGTTGAGGGTGAGAAACGCGTGCGGCAGATCGAGGAGCTTGAGGAGCAGTTGCAGCAACGCGACCATGATATGGCACTTGAGCGGAAAAGCCGTGAAGAGGAGCGCGAACAGTTTGAGGCCAATCAGCGGGCGTTGTTGGCGCGGATCGAAACTTTGGAGCGGGCCGCGAAGTCGGGTGCGCCGGAGGGTTTGCAGTCGGCCGAGGCACGTAATGTCAAACTCGCCTCTTGGATGCGTTTGAAGAACTGAGTCGGGACAAAAGGGAGATGCGAGGATGAGCGTCGGACAGATTCAGGAAGCGCTGATCAAGGGACGCGCACCCGAGGTGGTGAGCCTCGTGACGACGGCGATTGAGCAGGGCGTGGCCCCGTCGGTTTTGCTGAATGATGGACTCTGTGCCGGTATGATGGTGGTCGGCGAGAAGTTTAAGAAAAACGAGGTGTTCGTGCCGCAGGTGCTGCTGGCTGCACGCGCGATGAAGCAGGCGACCGAAATTCTGAAGCCGCATCTGGTGGCGGCCGGCGTGACGCCTTTCGCGACAGCGGTGATCGGAACGATCAAGGGTGACCTCCACGACATCGGCAAAAATCTAGTGGGCATGATGTTGGAAGGTGCCGGCTTTAAAGTGGTGGACGCTGGAATCAGCGTGGCACCGGAGACGTTTGTGTCTCTGGCGCAGGAACACGACGCTAAGATCGTCGGGGTTTCGGCGTTGCTGACAACCACAATGGTGTCGATGCGCAGCGTTGTAGAAGCGGTGCGCGCGGCCGGTCTGCCCGCCAAGGTCATCATCGGCGGAGCGCCGGTGACGCAGACGTTCTGCGACGAGATCGAGGCGGACGGCTACTCGCCGGATGCAGCCTCAGCAGCCGAATTGGCGAAACGACTAGTCGGAGTTCATTAGTGCGTTAGTGCCTTCCAAGAATACAATCTTTTCCAGCCATACAAAAAGTGTACGACGATATAACGAATATGATCCGTTAGTTCCAGGACACGAACAAATTACAGAAGATCATCACTCCAGCGGAAGATATACGCTCAAAGCGACTGAGCCCACCGGTGCCGTACTGGCCTACGATACCAGATTTGACCACAGGTCTTTCGGTAAAAATCTGATCAACGTGAACCGAGGCGACTTCGGATTCCGTGGAAGAACAAGGAAGAGGCCACGGAGGGTACACGCTGACGTGCCGTTCCTCACCACTGACATTGAATAAGAGAAAATGAAAATGTAGTACATTCATAAACACCAATGCGCTTGATCTTGTGATGCCGCAAGATGGGACATTACGGTTTTGTATTTCTATGAACGGAGGAGGTGTTTCGCGTGACGAAACATTGCTATACCTCAAGCTTGGAGAGGGCTGGTATTTTCCACATATTGAAAGGTGTGGAAATAAAAGAACGGCGGTTGAAACAGGGGCGAAAACATCAAAATACCCTTTATTTACTACTATTTTCCGCACTATCGACTTCATTTTCTCTCTGGCTGTTTTTCCACACCTTTTAAGGTGTGGAAGTGGAGTGGGGTGTTTTTGGGAGGCTCTTTTTTGACACAGAGACGTAGGGGTTGGTTCTGTTTTTCCAAATAGAACAGCACAGTAGGGCGGGACGTCTCGGACCGCCCATCACTTGGGATGTTGAGCGTTTCCCGCGTACACAAAGTACGGGGAGAGAGTCGTCGTGCACGAATACGCGAACGGGGAGAACGAGGCGCGGCGAAGGCGACGCTTGACCCCAACAAGCAGAACGAATACGATTTTAACCGGATGAGGGGCTATCCGCTCTTGTGAGGTGGATCGAACGACACTGTTGAGAGATAAACATGAAGATGGGGTTGATACTCTTGGCCTTGATGCTTTGCCCGTCCGGCGGAATATGGGCCAATGAGCGCCCGCAAATGCTTATCCACACGGGGAGGGCGCAGATTCAGGCCCTGCCTTCAAAAAACTGCTGACCGCAGTGAGCAAATTGCTTTCGGGGAGAGAGTTCAAATGCTGGTCGAATTTGAGGCCGGAGGGTACACACTAAGAATGAAATCAATTAACGAATACGATCCAGGTCGGATGTGGGGCTGTCCGTTTGCGCAAGACGGGCTCGATGGCACTGTTCGAGAAACGACGTAGAAGAACGTGAATACACTGTCCACGCCTAAATCACTCTGTCGCTTAAACCGCAATCGAGGTGTGCGGAGGCCGCTCCTCTTTCCATTGGTGGGTATCGTTGGCATTCAATTATT
>ERZ795049.2600-NODE-2600-length-20744-cov-6.606603_pt1 | contig 20744 bp, 18 predicted proteins | sample MGYA00375133_ERZ795049 | MGnify/ENA primary metagenome ERZ795049 (study PRJEB30178, sample SAMN05720147) | activated sludge metagenome | isolation source: anaerobic digester from wastewater treatment plant | place: Japan | collected 2015-04-20 ...
TCTGGTCCTCTACTGAGAACTCAAATAATAGAGCTAACGCGTGGAACGTCAATCTGGGTACTGGGTACACAAGTAGCAATCGTAAGTCAAATAATGTCTATGCGCGTTGTGTTCGAGGGGGTCAATAAAAATTTTCTTAATTTTTCTTTTTAATTTAAACTATAGGGTATTGTCATAACTTAGTTCTTTGGTATACCATAGGATTATGCAAGATTTCACACTCTCGACCTTGGATAAAGGCTACGGCTTGTGAAGAAAGGCGAATATTTGACCCTACTTGTCGTACCCAATGGGTATTGTGATACAGGAGACCTTCTCTATGCCTAAGCTGAGCTTAAGGACGTCCAGATCTCCGGTGGATAGTAGAAATCGACAAGTTATCTTTCTGGTCCTCTACTGAGAACTCAAATAATAGAGCTAACGCGTGGAACGTCAATCTAAATAATGGGAACACAAATAACAATAATAAGTCAAATAATAACAATGCGCGTTGTGTTCGAGGGGAGCAAGTATCATGCCTTTAGCAAATAATGAAAGCAATGAGAAAGTTTACATTGCTTTGTACAAATTAATAAAATATCTCTACGGCCTAGTGCAGAACTTCCCAAAGGAGTACAAATATACACTAGGCGGAGATATTTTAACATTGGCTTGGGAAACCCTTGACTGGGTAACTACAGCTAACGGACATATAAATTCCCAGAAAGCAGGATATGTAAGAAGTGCATTAATTAGCTTCCAAAAACTGAAGTACAGAATCCGAATGGCTCACGAGTTGAAGCTCATAACAGACAAGAAAATGGCCTATCTGATTAAAACAGATGAAGAAATTATTAAAATGCTAAGGGGATGGTACCGCTGGACGCAGGGACAAGCCTAAATCTTAACCCTTGAGAGGACTACCACTATATCCAAAGGCTCTGGCTTTAAAAAGGCTTGTTTAAGACTTTCCTAAATCAGACTTGATGTTGAATGAAGATAGGTCATCCTTAGGGTCTAAATACTCCTTTAACATCCCTAGATGGTTATTGTAAATGTCCTGTCGTAGATTAAAGGAGTTTGCCCATTTTAAATGTCCAAATAGCGAATTTATGCTAGTACAGATTGTTGCAATCTCGTCGTAAGAAGGTGGGTCATGAAGTGGAACAGCTTCTTCATTACAGTAAGTTCTGTTAATTAAAAATCCAGAATTAAAGTAGTAAAGCTTTTTCTTCAAATTAGATACGACCCGCTTTCTTGAAAGAACATAATTGGGTTTAACAAAATAACCAAGAAAATCTATACCATCATATACCAATCCAAACTTAGTTTTCTCATCTTTTAGCTTTAATATTAACTTATCTTCTAGAAAACGCTGAATTTTTTCCTTTGCCATAAAAAGTTCATCTTTGTCATCAGAGAGTAAAATCATGTCGTCCGCATATCTGAGGTAATACTTTATTTTTAATTCTCGCTTAATAAACTGGTCCACTTCATTAAGATAAAGATTCGCAAAAAACTGTGAGGTAAGATTCCCAATAGGAAGCCCTTTATTAGGAGGATTAGTAAAAAGACTCTTACCTTTTGGAAGAGTATTAAAAAGTTTAGGATCACCTTTAATAATATAATGCTTTGAAGGATCATTAAAAATGATAACTTGGCTTAGCCACGAAATTTCATTAAATTCATCTGTGGAAAATTTTAATTTCTTGACATGATTAATTAAAATGTCATATAGAAGAGTTTTATCAATATTGTAGAAAAAGCTCTTTATATCTAATTGTATAAAATATGCTTTAGATGTCTGATTTCTTGTTATTTTGTTCAAGTATTTATGAAGCTTTAACGCTCCAGCTATACTGCCATGATTTCTCCTACAGGCATAGGAGTCATTAATAAAAGTTTTATCAATTTTAGGCTCTATTTTATTTATTAAATAATGATGAACTACTCTATCCATAAATTCCGCAGCAAAAACTTCTCTCACAGTTGGATATGTAATCACAAAACAAGTAGAATACCCGGGCTTGTAAGTTTCATTCCCTATACGCTTTTCTAATGAACATAATCTAGATTCCCAATTGAATTCAAAATCAAGGGCATAATTAGAATTTCGTTTATTTCCCCTACAAGATCTATATGCCTCAATCAATTCCTCAAAAGAATCTGCCATTTAACCAATCTATAATTTATTTTCCAAAAGATATATGATATGTTATTCTATAAGTGAGGGGGTAAGTCCCTTTTTAAAGCTATGAAGATCACTGCTCACAAAATAATAAAAAATACATTACTTTTAGTCTCTACTCTTGCCCTCTTTACAATAATTGGTTATTTTGCACCAAGGATATTTGCAGCTGGACAAAGTAATGTCCTAGGACAAGCCACAGTAATGAATACAGGAAATAAAATAGATTTTAATTCTACCACTTACGCTTCTAATGTTGTAATATCAGACCCTGATCCTGGTAATAACAATAGACGAACCATATCAGGCTATGCATGGTCCACAGATGTTGGGTGGATTAAATTTACAAGTGGAGAAACTGCAGGAGTGTATGTAGCATACAGTACAGGGCTTGTATCTGGTTCTGCTTATGTTGTAAATACTGGGGGAACGCTGGATTTTGATAATAATGGAAGCCATGTAGTTGTAGATACCCAAACAGGGATATTCTCTGGTTATGTATGGTCTAATGATTTGGGCTGGATTGATTTCGGAGATGGTGATGTGTATGTAAAAGATAGTAAGAAACCAGAAAATGTTTCAAATATAGATGCTTTTAACGATAGCTCTAAAACTATTACTATTGAAAATACATCGGCACTTTACAATTGGAATAGTCCATATTTTGAATGGTCTGTACCTATAGACCCTGATGATACAAGTGAATATGCAAGTGGAATTGCTGGATATTTTGTATATTGGGGAACAGATGAAACTACAGTTCCTGAAACTCAAGGAACTTTCCAAACTGCAAGTAATTTCACATCTCCAACACTCACAGGTACCCATACCTATTATCTACGAATTCAGACTGTCGATGCCCAAGGGAATATCTTTACTGGAGATTTAGCCTCCTATACTTTGTTTACTTACCATTTTGATGGAGACAAACCAACAAATGTAAGCTATATCTCTATGCCTAGTAGTAGTTTTGGGAATATTCGCGAAATGTTCTTTTCATGGCCAAGTAGTGGCTCAGTAGCAAGTTCTGACAATAGTGCAGTACTAGGTTGGCAATACAGTATAAATGATACGAATAGTTGGACAGGATCTACCCACGAGGATAGATTAGGGATTGACTATATTCCCTTGGTTGATTCTGACTACACATACTATTTTGATGCTGACAAAGACGGCCCTAAAATAATAGTGGGAAATAATATTATATATTTCCGAACAGTAGATACCGCCGGCAATGTAAGTGTGTATGTAAGCGGTGGAATATCCTATGGAGGACAAGCACCTACATTTGAAGCCGAAGCTCAGGTTACAGTAACACCTAATTCGAGTGATTCGAATAATTTTAGTCTATCATGGCCAGCAGCACTAGCTGGAGAGGAAAGAACTGTTGCAAAATATTACTATATGGTAAATACAAATCCACCAAGTAGTTATGCGACATTAGCTAACAATAGTAGCTTGTATATACCTGTCGATGGAACATCTGTAAGCACTAGAATGCTAAAAGGAGCTATAAAGGGATCAAATACCGTTTATGTCGTAGCAGTTGATGATCAAGATGGCTATTCCTCTAGCAATGTGATTACAGGGACATTTGTTTTAAATAGCTCGCTTCCAGATCCAGTCTTAAATCTATCATTAGTGGATAGCTCTATAAAAGAGGCTGAACTTTGGAGAGCATCTTTAAGCTGGGGTGAACCTGTATATAAAGGGGATGGTAATTTATCTTATCATGTACTTCGAAGTTTAAATGGGCAGAATTGGGCTGAGATAGGTACTACCACAGGTCTCTCCTATACTGACATTGTTTCGGAGAGTGCAACCTACTACTATAAGGTTTTAGTAACAGATGGAACTGATGAAAGTAAGGCTAATCCAACACCTTCAGCTTCATATTCTGTAAATCTGAAAGGACAATATACATCGCCGGCACAGTTAGTATCTGGAATTGTATTAACAGAGGTAGCTATTAGACATGCTACAGTTAATTGGATAACAGATAGGGCTTCAGATACAAAGATTATGTATGGTACTACATCAGGGCAATATTTTGATGAAGAATTGTATAATTCTGTGCAAACGACAGATCACAAGATAAGGCTTAATAGTCTACAAGCAGATACAATTTACTATTTTAAAGCTAAATGGACTGATGAGGATGGAAATACTGGTATGAGTCAAGAAATATCCTTTAGAACTGATCCTATGCCAGAAGTGATAACTTCAAAAGTGGAGAGAGTAGGTTTAGATTTTGCAACAATTTCTTTCGAGGTGAAAGGAGCAAGTAAAGCTTCTGTATATTACGGTAAGGGCTACACATACACTGGATTAAAAGAGATTAATACCTCACCGGTTGATAGTAAATATACCGTAATTCTTGATGAATTAAGTGATGGCACGACCTACAACTATAAAATTAGCTTGACAGATCCAGAGGGCTATTCTTACGATTCAATCGAGACCCACTCATTTACTACACCTCCTATGCCTAGAATTAGTAATGTTACAATACAAGAACTTAAGGATGTAGCGAGTCCAACAATAGTTGTAAGTTGGTTTACTAATACAGAGACATCTTCGATAGTTACCTATACTGCAGAAGAAGGAAAGACGGCATCCGTCGATAAATTGGATACGAAGATGAAAGCTGGCTCTCATAGCATGAGTATTTCGGGATTGAATCCAATGACTCGATATGTAGCAACTGTAGAAGGAATTGATAAATTAGGGAATAAAGCTACCTCTGATGAGATAAGATTTACTACAGCTACTGATACAAGACCGCCAAAGATTTCAAATATTAAAGTACAGGGAGACCTGCTAAGCAGGAGCATACAAAGTGAGAGAAGTAGAAGTGCTCAACTCATTGTGAGTTGGGAAACTGATGAGCCAAGTACAAGTAGAGTTGAATATGGAGAGGGTACAAGTGGTATTTACAATTATAGTACGCAAACAGATAGTGAGCTAAGAACAAAGCATGTCGTTGTTATATCTGGGCTAACTCCATCAAAGGTATATAGTATTGGAGTTGTGTCTGTAGATACTGCCGAAAATGAGGCAAACTCTACCCCAATTGTAACCATTACTCCGAAAGCCTCAAATACTGTTTTGGAAACAGTTCTTAACAGTTTGGGAAATATATTTAGTTTTTTCCAGTAGAATAGAAAATGAAAAGCTTAGATGAAGAGAAAAGGAAACTGATAGATATAAAAGAAATTGAAAAAAGTTTCCAAACTGGAGATAGGTTTACGCATGTTTTAAAAAATATCAGTTTTGAAGTATATGAAAATGAATTTTTAGTGATTTTTGGTCCCTCAGGCTGTGGAAAATCAACCATTTTACATATTTTGATGGGATTGGAAAAGCCAGATGCAGGTATTGTACGATTTGGAGAAGTAGATATGTGGAAAATGAACTCGGATGATAGAGCAGATGTTCGAAAAAGAGATATGGGTATTATTTACCAGAAACAAAATTGGGTTAGATCACTGACAGTAGTTGAAAATATCGCAATATCAGCCCAACTATTAGGACTTCCAAAAGAAGAGGCTATATATAAGGCTGAAGAAATGCTGAAACGGGTTGGTATATTGGATAAATCTGATTATATGCCTACCGAGCTATCCGCAGGAGAACAACAAAAAATGGGCTTAGCAAGAAGTTTAGTAACTGATCCAAAAGTAATTATAGCTGATGAACCTACAGGAAATCTAGATGTAAAAAGCGGTCAGGAAATGATAGATTTACTCAAGGATTTAACGCAAAATGGAATTACCGTTATTATGGTTACACACAATCCTGAATACCTTCGTGAATCGGACAGAACGATATTTATGTTGGATGGTGAATTATACAAAGAAATTATTACTAAACAGTCTGATATGGATAGCGTTTTGAAAGCTATACAAACCGATCTTAATGATTTCATACAAGGGAAGGGGAAAAGGAAACAATTAGAGAATGATAGAAGCTTTCCAATTACTAAGTTTGTAGAAAACGATATGCCGGGAAAGAATTTTTTTCAAAGTATTAGCTATTTTTTGAAATTTATCTTTTATTTCTTGATTAATACCTTTACATTGGCAATAGGATTTTTAATTGGAAAGATTTCTGTTGACAAAATGAAAAAATTCAAAGAGAGGATGACTAAAGTATCTTCTTCAAGAGAGAAGGATACCCATATTTCAGAAAGTATAAATGTGTTGGATTTAACAGAAATTTCATTTCAAAATCTTACTATGAATAAATCTCGTACATCTACTACTATTTTGGGAGTATCGATAGGTATAGGGATTATTGTCTTTCTATTATCCATAGGTTATGGACTAGAGAATTTGGTTATTAATGAAGTTACAAAAATTCAAAATCAGAATGCAGTTGAAGTTTCGTCGATTGTTGGTAGCAATGTAGAATTAAATGATGAGTTATTAGATTCTATTAATCAAATTTCGGGGATAAAAGAGAGCTTCCCTTTAATAAACTCTGCGGCGAAATCTTCATTTAATGGTGCTAATACGGACCTAGTTGTTTATGGAGTGCCTGTTGGATATTTGGAACAATCTCAAAATATTTGGTTAGCAGGAGATAGCTTAAATGATAGCTATAATGAAATTGTCATAAATAAAGAATATTTATCTATTTTAGGCGGTAGTGCTAATGATATATTGGGAAAAACAGTTGATTTATTAATGATTAATCAGAGCGTAGAAATCAAAGAAGATTCGGCTGATGCAAGTAAGCCCTATAAGATAGTTGGGGTAATCGATGATGGGAACCCATCAGTAGTATATATGAATATAGATGAAATGAAAAATTATGTTCCGGAGGGTTATTCTCAACTAACTGTAATTATTTCGGATAGAACGAAACTTTCTGAGATTCGTAAACAAATTGAGGTTTTGGGCTTTCAAACCAGTTCTGTTATGGATACTGTCTCTCAAGTACAATCTTTGTTTAAAAATATTCGCTTAGGGTTGGTATCTTTAGGTATAATTGCCTTTACTATAGCCATTATAGGTATGGTCAATACATTAACTGTGTCATTGTTAGAAAGAACGAGGGAGATAGGCTTATTGAAAACGATAGGAATGAAGTCCGACGAAATACGAACACTTTTCCTTAACGAATCAATGTTTATGGGCTTAGTGGGAGGCATAGGAGGTGTGATATTAGGTTTGATTTTAGGAACTCTTGTTTCTATTGTGATATCAATATTTTCTTTTACGAAAGGTGGTGGCTTTATTATGATAAATGTTCTGCCGTGGTATATGTTTATCATATTGCCACTAGTGAGTAGTATAGTAGGATATCTAACAGGGTTATACCCATCTAACCGAGCGGTAAAGATACCACCACTGGATACGATAAGATATGAATAAGGTCTGAATCAAGGGCTGTCTTTAGATATTCCTACCAATTCCATTTAAAAACTCTCTTTCACTTGTTTTATTCCTTCCTTCTATCTGTAATTCAAATGCCCTGAGAGATATAAGTGGGTCTTTAGTAGCAAATAAAACTTTTCCATCATATGAGAATATTGCTCCGGGATCTTTTTCAGAAGGTATTTCAACTAATTCCGCTCTAAAAATTTTCATAATCTTTCCAGCTATATTTTTATTCAAACTTCCAGAAAGTCTAGTCCAAGCAATTGGCCATGGAATAAGTGCACGAACCATTCGTTCGATATATTCAGGAGTCATACTCTTCCAATTAATCTGTGCGTTCTCTTTTGAAATATCCTTTTGCCAACAGTATGTTGCCTCCTCTGGATTCTGCTTTGTAGGGGTAATCTCTCCCATTATCCATTCTTCAAGTACATCTCCCAAAACCTCAGAGCTCTTTTTCACCAACCTTTCTCTAAGTGACAAGTTTGTATCTGTATCTAAAATATCCTCTTCATAAATCTTTAGAATATCTCCCTCATCTAAACCCTCTGACATCAACATTATGGATATTCCTGTTTTCTTCTCTCCATCTAAAATCGCTTTTTGTATAGGGACAGCACCTCGATATTTAGGAAGGATGGAAAAATGTACATTGATACATTTGTATCTAGGATATTCCAAAAATTCTTTTGGAATAATTTCACCAAATGCTTTGCATACAACTAACTCTGGTTTGAACTTATCTAAAGCCTTCTGATACAGCTCTGGTTTCTTGTCTGTGTGGAATACTGGAATTCTATTCTTTAAAGAATATTCTTTAACTTCTGAAGGAGTAGATATCTGCTTTCTTCCAACTAAAGAATCTGGTGGAGTAACGACTGCAACAATATCAAAACGATTGTCCTCATCCAATGCTTTTAAAGTTTCCAAGGACTCCCAACCGGAGCCAAGAAAAACTGTTTTTACTGGCTCTTTAATTAAATCTCTCATAGAAGTAATTTTACTCCATATGAATATAAATTGGTATAATATAAGCCATGAAAATGTCAGAATTTAAATACAATTTACCTGAGAAAAGGATTGCAAAATTTCCACCAGAAGTAAGAGGCACAACAAACCTACTTGTTTTGGATAGAAAAAAAGAAAGTTTAGATCACAAAAAATACTTCAATATTCCAGAATATATCCAAGAAGGAGATGTTGTAGTACTCAATGAAACCAAAGTTGAAAAACGAAGGACATTTTTTTTAACAGAGAAAGGTAGAAGATTAGAAGTTCTTTTTCTAAACCGTATAGGGGATGGAAGATGGTATTGCCTCATAAAAGGATCAAGGTATGTAAAACCAGGAAATGTATTAAGAGGAGAGGAAGATGAAAATATAAAGATAAGGATTGGAGAGAGAAATAGCACAGGATTCCTTGTAGAACCCATAGCTGAAGAAGGAGAAAAAATTTTTGACAAGATTGGTCATACTCCAATACCACCATATATGAAAAGGAAGGATAATCCAGACGATTATATTCGTTACAACACCGTTTTTGCACGCTTAGAAGGCTCCGTAGCAGCTCCTACGGCCAGTTTGAACCTTACAAGTGAAATACTGGCTAATATACAGAAAAAGGGTGTAAAAATAGCGAAAATTGAATTAGAAGTAGGTTGGGGAACATTTGCTCCTGTAAGAGAGGAAGAGATTGAGGAACATAAAATACATAGCGAAAGAATATCTGTCTCTAAAGATACGGTTGAACTAGTAAATGAAGCAAAAAAGAATGGAAAAAATATCTGTGCATTTGGTACTACAGTTGCAAGAACTCTTGAGAGCGTTGCAGATAATGATGGATTTATACATGAATTTGAAGGAAGTACGGAGTTGTATATATATCCAGGTTACAATTGGAAGTGCGTTGATCATCTAGTTACCAACTTCCATATGCCAGATTCAAGTCTAATTCTTCTTGTCTCTTCTTTTGCTGGTACAGACTTAACAAAGAAAGCATATGATGAAGCATTGAAGATGGATTATAAATTTCTAAGCTATGGTGATAGTATGTTAATAATTTAAAGATATGGAATTAAAAGATTTTGGTAAACGATATATATTTCTTCCAGATGCAACAAGGGGTGCTGTTAGATTTCTAACGACTGAACAATTAAAACAAACAGGGACTACTGGAATTGTTACAAATACGTTACATTTACTTATGTCTCCTGGTCCAGACAGGATCAAGCAGTTGGGTGGTATAAAGGAACTTATGAATTGGGATGGGATAGTATTAACAGACTCTGGTGGTTTCCAAGTATTTTCTCTAATTCATTCAAAGAAGTGGAGTGGCAAGGTACACGAAAATGGTGCTACTTTTAAATCTCCTCTAACTGGAGATGTATATGAATTAACCCCAGAGAGTTCCATAGATATCCAAATGAAGATTGGTTCTGATATTTTAGTCACATTGGACGATTGTAGAAAAACAAACTTAACAAGAGAGGAAGCTTTGGAATCTGTAGAAAGAACAGTAAAGTGGGCAAAGAGATGTAAAGATCATTTTGAGAATGTATATGGTGGAACAGAGAAGACGGGTAAGTTACTAAGTTGTGTAGTACAGGGAGCTAACTATCCTGACTTAAGAAAGAAATGTGCAGAGGAGCTGTCCGAGATGAATTTTGACGGATATAATTTTGGAGGATTTGTTGTTAATGATGAGGGACAGTTAGTGTTAGATGAAATGAGGGCTGTTGTTGAGAATACTCCAAAAGATAAATTCAAATATGCAATGGGTGTTGGTAAACCTGAAGATATCCGAAGAGCTGCGAAAATAGGATATACAGTATTTGATACGGTACTTGTTACTAGGAATGCTAGGCATGGGACTTTGTATTCCTCTGATATTGAGGGAGAGGTTTTGAGAATAAGTAATGCAGAGTATGCTACAGACCAGAAGCCAATAGATTCAAAGTGTGATTGTTATACTTGTAAGAATCACAGTAGAGCGTATGTACATCAGATGCTAAAGGTAGGAGAAGCTACAGGTATGACATTGGCTACAATACATAATTTAAGGTATTACCAGAGATTGATAGAGGAATTAAATAGTAAGCCTACTTTTTTCTAAGAATTAGTGATTGAAAATGGAAATTTGGGTCTTTGCTTCCGATGTCGACAGATTTAAAGGATACAATCTCGAATTTCTTCTTTACTATTCCCCGAAGTGTTTTATCTGAAAGAAAAGAGAAAAAGCGTGGGAGTCCCATCTTTGATTTATCTGTGATTGTTTTTTCAATATCTTCCCCTCCGTATACACCATAGAAAAATAGTCCATTTTCATTTAATTTTTGAGATATGAGATCTAAAATTTTTGGTAAATCAGCCTTTGGAATATGCAACAGAACATTCATGGAATAGATTGCATCAAAGGAGGGACTAATTTTATCCAACTCATATAGATCTAAAGCTAGTGCATCAATACCCTTTTTTAGACATTCTTCCACCATTAAATCGGAAAAATCTGTTGCTAAAACATCAAACCCAGAAGTTTGAAAATGTTCTGAGTCTGTACCAACACCTGCCCCTAGTTCAAGGATAGTACTTTTCCCTTCTGTAAGAAGGAGGTTGCCGAAAATATCTCTCTCATGGATTTTCCATTCCTCTTTTTTCTCCTCATTTTCGATTCTTCTGGAAGCATCCGCATCGTATGCTTCTCGTAATTGGTCTTTAAAATCCATGTGTAATTATACACGGAATAGCACTCGTTGAGGAATTAGACAAAAGATGATATTATTAGAAAGTCCTAGTATTTAAACACTTTTTAATAAATAAGAATTGTTTTTGATAAAGAAATTAATATCTAAATGAAAATATATTTAACTGAAAATAGAATATATTCATTAATTAGCAGCAATCTTGCTGCGAATTTCCAAAAAAGGGTTTAAACAAAGGACAAGTTAAATTGTTATTTTGAAATAATGGATACATTATTAGGTATTCTTGTAGCTGTTTTAGTTACAGGAGCAGGATCAGTAGCATTATTGAAATATGTTTTTAAGTGGGTAGATATAAGGAAGATTCCAGAAAAAGAAATTGAAAGTGCTGCAAAGAAAATGATGAGTAAGAAATTTGAGGAGGCAGAAGATGAAATAGGGGAACTAAGAGAGAGAGAAGAGAAAAGACTAAGAGAGATTAGAAAGGAAAGTACTGAGCATGAAGAGATTCTAATTGAACGGGAGAAAGCCTTAAATAAGAGATCCAAGGTTCTTGATGAGAAAAGTCAGGAATTACTATCTATTGAGACTCAGTTGAAGGAGGAAAATAAGAGATTGGAAAATTCTAGGACTCAGTTAAAAACAGAGTTAGAAAAAATCTCGGGTTTGTCTAGAGATGAAGCTAAAGAGAAATTGATGAAAGAAATAGAGGAAGATTTGAAATCTTTCGAGGCTAAGAAAATTCGTCAAGCAGAAAAAAATATAGAAGCGATTGCTGATGAGAGTGCACAAAAAATTCTTGTTGAATCTATGCAGAGAGTTGCAACAGATTATGTAGGTGAGACAACAACAACATCTCTTAAGGTTGAGGATGAGAAAGTAAAAGGTAGAGTAATAGGAAAAGAGGGAAGAAACATTAGAGCTTTCGAACAGATGACTGGAGTAGATGTCATTGTTGATGAATCGCCAAATACAATCGCATTGTCATCTTTCGATCCTTTGAGAAGAGAGATTGCATATGTTGCTCTTAAGAAATTAATCGGTGATGGAAGAATTCATCCAGGAGCAATTGAAGAGTCTGTAAGAAAAGCAAAGAATGAAATATCTTTAGAAATTAAAAAGAATGGTCAGATACTTGCTGAAGAGGCAGGATGGCCAGATATCGATGTAGGACTTTTGAAGCTAATTGGAAAGATGAAATACAGAACAAGCTATGGTCAGTCCCTTATGTCTCACACAATTGAAGTTATTAGGATAGCTGAGGTACTTGCTGCAGAGATTGGTGCAGATGTAGATCTTGTTAAGAAGGCTGCACTGTTACATGATGTAGGTAAGGTATTAACACACAGAATAGATAGTCCACATCACCACATCTCAGGGCAGATAGCCAGAAAGTATTGTTTGGATGAGAAGCTTGTTAATGCAATTGAATCTCACCACATGGATATAGAGCCTACATCTGTTGAGGCAATTATTATATATCTTGCAGATGCAATATCAGGTGCAAGACCTGGTGCAAGAAAAGATAGCTACGAACAATATATCCAAAGAATTGAAGGAATTGAGAATGCTGCAAGAGAGGTTGGTGGAGATAAAGTAGAAGAGGTCTTTGCTATCAGAGCAGGTAGAGAATTGAGAGTAGTTGTTAAACCAACTCTTGTTTCTGACGATGAAGCAGTAGTCATGGCAAAGAATATTGCTCAGAGTATTGAAAAGACTCAGAGTTATCCAGGCAATGTAGAAGTTTCAGTAATTAGGCAAACAAGGGCTGTTGAGGTTGCTAAATAGGGATTTCTTGATTATCTTCTAGTAAGAACCGCTATAGGGAAAGGCTTTCTTGGCCTTTCTCTTTTCAAACATGGCGTCTAGCGGTAAAACATCGGTATATAGGCATCAACTGATATAATGATTAAAAAATGTAAGTGTTTTCAGACCAAAGTTTGTATACAGGCATCTATATAACCGATAGTAAACTAAGTGCTTGACGATTGCTTGTATTTACAATATTTTAGAAGTGGATATACAGAAAAGCTTTTCAACAAGCCACTCTGTATATATCACTTGAGAAAGGAGGCACACTACGATGTTAAAAAAAGATTTAATCGACAAAATCGCAGCAACAGGTTTAACCAAAAGACAAGCAGGTGAAGCTTTGGAAGCTGTATTGGAAGCAATCTCAGGATCTCTTAAACATGGAGAACCTGTACTTCTAACAGGATTTGGTAAATTTGAAGTAAGAACAAGAGCAGCTAGAACAGGAATCAATCCTAAGACTCTTGCTAAAATTCAGTTACCAGCAACAAAAGTTCCAGCATTTAAACCTGGAAAAGCATTGAAATCTGCTGTTAAGTAAAGTACTGCCGGCAATTCTTTGCTGATAAGCGAGTAAAAAGGACCTTAGGGTCCTTTTTATTTACTAATTCAAACAAATACTCTAAACTAGAAAAAGAATATATTTGAGACTGTCCATAAATGATTAAAGAATTTTTTATTCCAAACAAGAAGAACAAGTACAAACCATACCTTCTTAGAAAAGTTGCCTTAACAATATTCTCTGTCATCCTAATACTTGTAAACACTCTAGGTGGAATCTTTGGAGTAAATCAGGCACAGGCAAGTACCATAACTCCAACAAATATTATAAATCTTACAAATCAAGAGAGAGTAGCGGCAGGATTAAACAAATTGAAAACAGATTCCAGACTATCTTCAGCAGCTTTGGCCAAAGCAAACAACATGTTTGAAGAACAGTACTGGGATCACTTCGGACCAAATGGAGAAACCCCTTGGCAATTTATCCGTGGTGCTGGATATTACTATGTCTATGCTGGAGAAAACTTGGCAAAAGGATTCTCTACGGCAGAGGGTGTACACGAAGCATGGATGGCCAGTACAACGCACAGGGCAAATTTAATGAGTAATAAATACAAGGATATTGGAGTTGCAGTAGTAGAGGGTGTACTACTTGGTAAAAGAACTACTCTTGTTGTTCAAATGTTTGGAAATCTTACACAAGATGTCGCAGGTGTAGCAAAAACTATCACACCAAAACCATCTTCAAATACTGAAAGTGGAGAGATAAAGAGTATATCTATTACATCTCCCAAAAACGGTGCGACAATTGTTGACCCTTCCGTTGATGTAAAAGGTACGGTCAAAAATATAACAGGAAGTTACTCTGTCTCAGTATATGAGGGAGGAAAATTAGTTGGAGAGGCTGATGCATCTTCAAGTAATTGGGAATTCGACAAAGAGAGTGATTGGTCAGAGGGAGAGCACAAAGTAAAAGCAGCTGTAGATGATTTGAAAATCACCTCAAAAGAGATTTCCTTTACAATTGATTCTACGCCACCAAAGATTACCAAGGAGAGCATTAAGGTAGAGGAGAATGAGAATTCATTTATTCTAAGCTTGGAAATCTCTCCAGATTGGAAAGATATTCAGGTTGTAAGTGGAGAGAATATTGTTAGCTTGGTAAACAATGGTGAAGATGAAATAAAGATTACAATTTCCAAAGATAGTATCCAAGACGGAGTTGTATTAATGGCTTCGGATGTTAACGGAAATATTACTCAAATGGATATCTCCGAATACTTTGAAGAGGAAGAGGAAAGCAAGACCTTTCCTCAAGGTGTCTCTCTTCTTTCAGTTGATACAGGAGATAGCATAAGTATCATTATCGTCTCCTTTATGTTCATGCTTCTTTGTATTGAAATATTTGTATATTGGCGAAAAGGGAAGATTAGAGAAGCAGCAGGAGACCTCTTTACAGTAGGTGTTTGGTGGCTTGTAATAGCTGTTGCAATCTTTAATGGGTTCACAGGTATAATCTATTAATATTTGAAAACTGCTCCGTGGAAAAATCAAAACTAAAAGTACAAAACGATATTCTCTATCTTTTTTTGCTACTTCTTGTTACAGAGGTATTCAATTTTGTTGTGATAAGTGGTAATAATAGTGTTTTGCTTACTGTCGGAATTTTAGGAGTACTTCTTCTGGAGACTTGGTTTGTTAGGGCGTTTAGTATCTACTCTGGCAAAAAGATTTCCAGGTATAGTGATGTCATAGTTAAGATATCATTGAAGGAAAGATTCTTTGGGTATTTTGTTTTACCAGCGATATTCTATATCGCTCTTCTAGCGTTTCTATTCTTTAACAGAAATGTATTACTAGGACATTTTGTATTAGGAGTCTCTATGGTTCTTTTCTTAATATTGTTTTTAAATGTAAAAAGTTCTTTAAACAAAATTTACAGATTGGAGAATGTAACTAAGATAGTTTTTGACTTCCTATGTATTTCTATCTTCTACCTCTTGGTAAATATCTTTGTAAGAATAGGGATGAGTCCAGCATATTTCTTACTAAGTGTTGGAGTATCTTCTTTCACCCTGCTACTTTTCATACTTAAACTACATGAGAAGATTGGTTTATTAGAAATACTAATATCTTTCCTTAGTGCAATATTTATAACATGTGTCACGCAGTTAGTTTGGAATTTAAGTATCTTTACTATTCCTGCGGTTGGTGCCCTTGCTTTCTATTTGATAATTTCGATATGGAACATCCGGTTCTCAGGAAAGGTGAGAATCACAGATTATATTCTTCCTTTCATATATGTAACTGTCGCTTTAACTTTAATTTTGAATCTGTAATATGGGAGAGAATTTTGTTCTAAAGATTGGTGGTTCTGTAATGTATGATAATTCCTTAAATGTGAATGAGGCTTTGTTAGCTAAAGTAAAAAATTGGTATATGAATGAAAGAAAAAATTACAAGAAAGTTGCCATGGTAGTTGGAGGAGGTTCTCTCTCTAGAGATATGCAAGAGAAGATATCTAGCTCTGTAGGTGGAGAGGAATCTTTGCATAATATTGCGATGTCTGTTACTCAAACGAATGCTGCAATTCTCCAGGGATATCTTGAAGATATGGATATTTTCCTTCCAAAGAAGTTAGGGGATGCTTATGAATTCTTGATGGAAGAGAACCAGAAAACTTTGCTAAGTGGTGGGCTAAAAATAGGGTGGAGTACAGATATGGATGCAGCAATATATGCAGATATACTGGGTGTGAAGACTGTATATAAAATCTCAAATGTTGAATTCTTGTACGAAGCAGATCCTAAAACAGAAATTAATACCAAACCAATCCTAGATATATCATGGGAAGAATATTTTAAGTTGTTTAATATTGTAGATGGAGATAACCATGTTGTAAACGAAAGTATACCAATCGATGTAAACTGTGCTCAATTCTGTGCAAAGAAAGGAATATCATTCTTTCTGTGTGGGGGAAAATATATCCAAGAGAAAGAAAGCGTTCAAGAGATATTAAAAGCAGGAACGCTTATACATCCTTAAGAAATATTCTCTATCGTGTATTTTTTAATTCCCTTTGGTGTTTGAATAGACACACTAGATTTAATTTTCTTATCCATTATGGCGATACCGATAGGGGAAAGGTAAGAGATTTTCCCTTCAAACGGGTTTGCTTCATCTTCACTAGCAAGAGTATATTTCAGTGTTGTGTCTCCTTTTAGAGTTACTGTATCACCAATGGACACTCTTTTTTTGTTTGTATCTTTAATAACAATCGCATTCTTTAGTTTCTCCTTTATCTCAAGAATTTTTTCTTCGTTAATATGAAATTCCTCTACGGCCATAGAATATCCGTCATTTTCACTTAAATCCCCCTGATTTCGCATTTCATTTAAATTGTCTGTAATCTTCTTTTTTAGCTCAGTCTCTCTGTATTTGAGCTCTTCCTTCAGTTTCAAGAGGCCTTCTTTAGTTGTTTTATAACCCTCTTCCATCTTATGGAAAGTATATTTTAAATGGGAGAAATAATATTATGTAGATACTTATTTGTCAAATATATATAGCCCTGTAGTTCCTGTTTAAAATGGGTATGGGATATGATAAAATTAGCGCTGTCAGATATGCCGCTATCGTCTAACGGTTAGGACACAGGATTCTCAATCCTGCAATCGGGGTCCGATTCCCCGTAGCGGTACCATAATAATCTTTACAATAAGAGAAATGGTGGATTCTAAGTCTAAGAAAGTAAAAGATCTAAAATTAGAAATCTATATTGAATCTCCAGTTGAAGAAGTGTTTGCATATACACTAGATTCAAAAAATACTCCCAAATGGTTTACTTCTATTAAAGAGGAGATTGCCTTGGAAACACCTGTTAAGCTTGGAACAAAACTAAAGAATCGAGGCGATGATAAAAATAATTGGAATCTCTACGAAATAACAGAATTTGAAAAGAATAAAACCTTTACCTTAAGTCAAATAGGAGGAGGATATCATGTAAGATACACTTTTTTGGAAAATGGTCCTGGAACAGATTTTGAATATTATGAATGGGTTGATGAAGGAGAATTGTCAGAGCCAACAAATATGGAGACATTAGTATTATTAAAGAACAATATAGAAAAGATACAATAGCGCGATATTTGGAATAATTCCTTTTAAACAAAAGAGAGTATAATGAACTTATGAAATTCGACATAGTAACAATATTCCCAGAATCAATAAAAGAATATATTAATACAAGCATACTAAAAATTGCTCAAGAAAAAGGCTTGGTAGAAATCAATATACACAATCTTCGTGATTGGGCAAAAGACAAACACCATACAACTGATGACACTCCCTTTGGAGGAGGTCCAGGTATGGTAATGAAGGTAGAGCCCGTATTCGAAGCAATTAAAGACTTAAAGAAGGAAGGAAGTATAGTTGCAATTACAACACCAAAAGGAGAGAAATTAGAACAGAGTAAATTGGTAGAATTTTCTAAAAATACTAATTTACATATGATTATTCTCTGTGGAAGATATGAAGGCTTCGATCAAAGAATCCATGACAATCTTGTAGATTATGAATTCTCCATAGGAGACTATGTTCTTTCTGGTGGAGAGCTTCCTGCTCTTGTACTCATAGATGGTATAACCAGATTAATACCAGGTGTACTTGGGAATGAAGAATCTTTAACAGAAGAGTCCTTTAATGATGGTAATTTAGATTTTTCTCAATATACAAAGCCAGCAGAGTTTAATGGTTGGAAAGTTCCAGATATTCTTCTTTCTGGAGATCATAAAAAAATATCCAAGTGGAGAAAGAGTAAAAGTGAGGAATTAACAAAAGAAAAAAGACCTGACTTGAAGTAGTATCTGTTATATATATACTAGAAGTATAACTTCAAAGGAATATTTCAATGGAAGAGAAAACTATAATAGAAGAAACGAAAAAAGTTTCTAAAGGTGGAGTTGGCATTCTAAATATATTCTTCTTTTTGTTAGCTCTTGGTTTAGCATTTGTAATCTTTGGTTACAATACCAAATGGACCTACAAGGATTTCAATTTTAATGACATATTTGCTCCTGCAGTTGTAGAGGAGGCCAAGGAAGAAGAAACTAGTGGTGTAAAGAATGCTGGGTGGGCATTGTTTACTTTGCCACAATACAAATTTAGTGTTGAGATACCAGATTACAAACTTAAACAAAAATTTGATGAACAGGATGTCTATTCTTACTGGGATGTAACGCATGCAGAAGAATATTACGAACAATCTCTGTATTATGATAAAGCATTGTATGAAGATAGTGTCGAGATTATGTTTTACCCTAAGAATTTACCAGATTCCGTAGCTTGTGGTCAGGGATGTGTAAACGAGCATTATATAAATATTGATATTTACAGAAATGAAGGTGGAAAAGATTTGCCATCAGTCCAGAAAATAATAGAAACAAATTTAGATAAAGCTTTTGATTTTGGTGGTGAAATGGGTGCAACATACGATGGGAAACTTGTTACAAAGTGGGATAGGCAGGTGTGGAGTTTCTCTATGGAATTTGCTGGAGGTTCGAGCGATGGCTATATTGTCGTTACAAATGATTTTATTTATTACATAGATTATTATCTTTCCAATTCACCTACTGAATCTAAGGATATAGCTGATAAAGTGCTTGATAGCATTGCCTTTTTTGAGTAATTAAAAATTGTTGATTAGTATATACAAATAACATATACTATATTCCGTTAGTTAGATAATTTCTAACAAATATACTAATGAAAGATAAAGTGTTGTTAACAGAAGAAAAGAAAGAAGAACTTGAGAAAGAGCTTAAGCACTTGGAGGGAAAGAAAAAGAAAGAGGTTATGGAGAGCCTAGAGCAGGCAAGAAGGGAAGACGTAAGTGAGGACAATGAGAGTCTAAGTTTGGTCTTACAGATTAAAGCAGAACTTGAGAGAAAAGTGGAGGATATTAAATCATTGCTTAGTAATTCTAAAATAATTAAAAAGCAAGCTTGTGATTCTACAAAAATTAATATCGGTTCTGAAATTAAGGTAAATTTCAAAGGGAAGACAACTAAAATGAAAATTGTTTCCTCTGTCGAGGCAGATCCCTTGAAGAATTATATCTCAAACGAATCTCCATTAGGAAAAGCATTAATGAAAGCCAAATTAGGAGATACTGTTAAATTAAAGGTTGACGGTAATACATTAGAGTATAAAGTTTTAGAAGTTTGTTAATTAAGAGCCTCGTCTAAATCTTCAATCTTGACTCTCTTTTGTTCCATTGTATCTCTGTCTCTTACTGTTACAGTATTGTTTTCTAATGTTTCGTAATCTACAGTTATACAGAATGGTGTTCCTATTTCGTCCTGATATCTATATCTCTTTCCAATATTTCCTCTAGCATCCCAAATTACTTTGTTATCGTTTGAAAGATATTCAAATATCTCTCTAGCTTTTTGCATTATCTCAGGTTTATTTGATACCAATGGGAAGACTGCAGCCTTGTATGCAGCTATATCCTCATGTATTTTTAATACTGTTCTCATCTCTCCATTTGGTAATTTTTCCTCTTCGTACGCATCAAACAGAAGCATGAGTAATGTCCTATCCACCCCTCCAGAAGTCTCAACAATATTGGGGATATATCTCTCACCAGTATTTGGGTCTAGGTATGAAAGATCTTTTCCAGAGAATTTACTGTGTTGTGTTAAATCGTAATCTCCTCTCCAATGTATACCTTCTGTTTCTGCCCATCCCCAAGGTGCTAAATATTCAATATCATATGCATCTTTAGCATAGAAGGCCAATTTTTCTTTAGGATGTTGTGTTAATCTTAAATTCTCATGTTTCCTGTAAATTCCCTTGTAGAATTTCATTCTTTCCTTTTTCCAGTATTCAAACCATTTCTCCATCTCACTTGGATGTACAAAGAATTGTAAATCCCACTGTTCAAATTCTCTTGTTCTAAAAGTTAATCTGTTTGGAGTAACCTCATTTCTAAATGCTTTACCAATCTGTGCAATACCAAAAGGAATTTGTTGCCTTGTACTATCTAGTACATTCTTAAAATCTAGATATATTGTTTGACATGCCTCACCCCTTAGATATGTTTTCATCTTTGAATCCTCCAACACTCCTACCTGAGTTTCAAAAAGAAGATTGTATGACCTTGGTTCTGTGAATTCCGTATTAC
>ERZ795049.2604-NODE-2604-length-20726-cov-5.842872_pt1 | contig 20726 bp, 20 predicted proteins | sample MGYA00375133_ERZ795049 | MGnify/ENA primary metagenome ERZ795049 (study PRJEB30178, sample SAMN05720147) | activated sludge metagenome | isolation source: anaerobic digester from wastewater treatment plant | place: Japan | collected 2015-04-20 ...
ACCTAACGGAATACTAAAGGACTCGGGAACGGGCGGCGGACCGGCAGCAGCTGCCGTAAATGCCGGCAGCGTTTCATTCGTCATTTGTGCTATATTGTTATCCAGGTTTCCTTCGAAATTTGAATATGATGTTTCTTTTGCTGCAACCATCTCCGCCTTTGATATCACTACCCTTCCAGCTGACTTTTCAAAACGTTGGTATCCGGGTCTACCATATATCCCAATACCCTGTAGCCGTTTGCGGCAACCAGGTTGCCGTCGTCATCCAGCGAGAAATTCCCTGCTCTTGTGTATGAACGGCTCAGCCCGTCTTCTGAGTTGGAAAGTATGAAGAATCCGTCCCCATTTATAGCAAGGTCCGTAAGGTTGTCCGTCCTTTGTACCGCACCCCTAATATGGAAAGTATCAATGGATGACAGTGATATGCCGAGTCCCACCTGCTGCGGATTGGTGCCCCCCTTGCCTGCCTGGGGAGAGCCTGCCCCTCTCAAAGTCTGGTTGAACACCTCCTGGAAGGTTGCCCTCTGTGATTTGTAACCTACAGTATTTACATTCGCTATGTTATTGCCGATAGTATCCATCTTGAGCTGGTGTGCCCTTAGCCCGGATACTCCGGAAAACATGGATCTCATCATAATTAATGACCTCCTTTAAGTTTTGTGTGCCTTTCTTCTGTCATTCCGAAAGGCTAAGCCTCCTTAACAAGGTCCGGCTTATATTATTACTGCACCATCAATGTTTGTGAATACATTGTTCTTAAGATTTTCTTCAGTAGCAGCTGTTATAATCATCTTATTCTTCACATTTGCTATGAAGGCTGAGTTTCCCATTATTATCAGCGTTTCTTTTACACCCTTCTCCGCCGCTTTATTAACGGCCTCGCTTATCTTACCCAGGTCATCCTTTGTGAGCGAAATATTTCTTACCTGAAGCCTTTCTATTGCGTGTCTGGAGAATTTTACCCCGGATTGTCTGGCAAGTTCCTGCTGGAATACAAAGTCAAAGTCTGCACCCTTATCTATGTTCCTGTTTTTCTCCGGCTTTGTTGGCGACATCGGTTTGCCGATTGGAATTATGGGTTTATTGTTAAAAATCATGCTCACTTGAATCACCCCTTAAATGTTTAGTTGACTTCCGTCACATCTTCCAGATATATTTCCTTTCCGTCAACTGTCAGGTATATGGATGTGCCATCCTTTCTGACTTTTTCTACTGTTCCTTCAATCTCCACCCTTTTGAATCTTTTGACCCCGTCCACCATTTCCTCCTTTTCATAGGTTCCTTTTATGCTTTTTCCTATCAGATTGAAGGCGGCGGTACTTCTCATGGTCTGATTCATAAGGTATATCTGCTCTACGGAGTTCTCAAGCTCAGTTACTTCCCTGACATCGTCAAATTTCACTTCGTATTTTGTGCCCAACGAATCCACTGCCAGGTATACTTCATTGTTCTTGACTACTATCTTTTCGACCAGGCCTATGAACTCTTTGGTTTCTTTTAGATCATCAGCTTTGTAGTTCACCTTTACCAGCTTGTTTACCAGGTTGCTTGCCGAGTTCACCTTTATTGCCTTGTTTGTATTCTGAGACTGTTCAAGGGTGCTGAACTGTGCCATCTGTCCTATAAACTCATTATCATTGGTAGGTTCAAGGGGATTCTGGTATTTCAGCTGCGTTACAAGTATTTTCAGGAAAGCATCCTTGTCAAGGCTGCTGTTAAACTCCTTAGACTCGACTTTACTGCTGTATGTGGAATATTGCCCGCTAATTCCGCTTATTGTCATATTTTCACCTCCTATGCCCTGTGATCAAATTCACCAGTGTGCATACTGTATGGATTGGCTTTGCCTGTAAAAGCCTCTGAACCGTCGGGATAACCGTAATAACTGCCTTGGCTCATGCTTCTGACGTTCAGCTTTGCCTTTCCCTTGAATTGTCCTTGATTACTGCCGTTATAGTATTCATTTTTGTTTTGTCCTACAGAAACACTCAGGTTCTGTATTGCCAGACCTTTTTCATTAAGCATGTCCCTAAGCTCGTTGAAGCTGGATTCTATTATCTGCTTTACTTCATGGCTTTCTGCAACAAATTTCGCAGTAACCAGGCCTCTTTCAACTGCAACTTTCAACGTCAGCTTTCCCAGGTTTTCGGGCTCCAATTGCATCCTTATTTCTTGCTGTGAGCCATTTACTACTATCTCTGCTTTTTTTACTATCTGGTTTACTATTCCGCCCTTGACAACCGATTGGTCCTTGGCTGCCGGAGCTTGATTCTGTAATACTTCCGGCTTACTTTCCAACACTGCTTCTTTGTGATTAAAGGCGGTTATTTCTGCATTAACCGGCTTATTCTTTGCTGCATCAGCTGCCTTATTGATTTCTCCGCCAGATTTCGTATTGTCCCCGGCTTCCTTATGCCGGCTTTGGCCGTCTTCGGCTTCCTTTACTGCAGCAGTCTCTTTCCCGGCCTTGGTGCCCGCAATGCTTTTTATTTCATTCTCCCCTGCTTCGTTGCTTGAGTCCATGACAGACTTTGCATCAGGTCTAAGGGCTTCGGTTTTTGGTATATCTCCCTGTTTTTCCGGCGGAATTGCTGTCATATTTTTATCCGCTGTTAAATGAAGGTTTTCATCGGAACCCTGCATTGGAGTGCCTTTATCATTGCTGCCATCTGCTTCAGTGCTGCCCGTAAACAATTCTTCAGTATTGACATCAGCCCAATCCATTTGCTGCTTAAAAATGCTGTCATTAGTCGGCTCTTTTGAAGCTGTTTCGTTTCTTGCTGATATTTTCCCTAATATGGCCTTAAAATCTTCAATAAAATCAGCATCTGCTCCTTCTGCGTCCGGAATTTCTATTGTATCCGGTGCCTCCTGTAATTCTTCCAGTGCCGACATAAGCACTTCAAATTCTACATGAATATCCGGTTCTTCCTTAGCTGCGCTTTCATTCTGAATCCCTGCAAGCCCTTTCAGAGATTCTTCGATGCCTTCAAATAAGATTATCCGATCATCCAAGGATAAAGCCTCTGTATCCGGCATATTTGCCAGCCTTTGAAGCATATACATTACTTCCTCAATCGTAATACCCTTATTAATCTCCATACCCTTATCATCCGTTTCCTTCTCCTTGCCTTTTTCTGCCGGTCTATTGTTTTTCCTGTCTTTTACCCTGAAACCTGCTGCGAAATCACAGGCCGGTTCATTTTTTAAGGCCTTATTTCTGTCTGATTTCGGATTACTTTTGCTGATTTTTTCTTCGGTGTTCCTTAGGATGTCTTTGAAATTATATTTGTTGTCTTTCAAATTGTCGGGGAAGCCGGCTGTCTTATTATGGCAATCCTGCCTGACGGTTTTAAATGACGCTGCTAAATCAATACACAGTACCACTTTTTCACCTCCTTTCATCAGTAATATATGGAAGATTGTTACACAATCTTCTACAAAAGCGGCAATACCGCTTTTTTGCTTATGGTTTTATATCTTTCACGGTTTGCGGCTCTGCAAGATCCTCCAATAACTGGGCTGCCTGCAGCGGATCCATCAATGCCAAAATGGCAGCGGCCTTATCTTTCTTCATGTTCCTAAGAACCTGAACTGCCGATGCCTTATCATCCATGCTCATAATTATCAGCATGGCTTTTGTATTATCAACTTTTTCAAGGTACTGAACCTGCTCTTGTACACTAATAAGCTTGTCACTCAGCTTAAGAAGAATTTCATCTATCTGCTGCTCTTTCAGGGCAATCTCTTTTTCCTTGTCTTCAATATTTTTAGCCCTTTGATCAAGCTCTTTCTTTTGATCATTTATTTCCTTCAGCTTTATTGCATTGTTTGCCTTTCCCAATTCTATTTCTTCCCATGCAACCTGCTCGGAGCTCTTATTCTCTATCAGCGGCTTCAATACTTTCCCCAGGATCGGTATATTGCTTGCCCACTTGGAAGTCCCCGCTTTGAGTCCCGCAAAATTGAACATGAATATTGCGCCGAAGGTTACTATGGAACCCAATATTAATATTATTAAAATAAGTATAATGGTATTGCTTTTTTTCTTTTTCTTTTTGCTGCCCTTTGAATCGGCATTGGCATTGTTTCCTGCGGATTTCTTCTTGGAAGCATTCTGCTTTGTGTCTTTTTCTGATGGCTGAGTCATAAGCATTTCCCCCTATGCATTGTTGCTTTCCTTAAAGCAAATAAGGTCATCAATCAGCTTTTCATCTTTTTTTTGTTCATCATACAAATATTTATTAAAGTCTATTTCTTTCAGCTTCTCCATCATCTTTTTCTCTTGGGTTGCCTTTATAAGCTCTTCCCTGCATATGGAAAGATAATCTTCCGCCAATTTTACTCTGATTTTCTGTTGTTTTATTCCCCTTTTATAATAATCGATATAATTCAACAATATCTTTAGTTTATTTACTGCCAACCCTTTAGCTGTTTCTTTCTTAAATGTAACATTCATTTCATTCAGTCTTTGCTTTTGTTCGGCAAGCCTGTGCTTTTCTTTCTCAAGCCTTTTAATTGCAATACCTAACTCATTCTTTTTTTTCTCTTCAATGCTTGCTTTATAATCCAATAATTTTTGCAGCCTGAACTTATATACAGTCATATGCTTCTCCTATGAAACTATACTTTTCATGGTGTCTAATATCTGCTCGATTTCAAACTTTTCTTTTACATCCTGCTTGAGAAAACAGTTTATTGCATCTATCCTGTCAATCGCTCTGTCAATACTTTCATTGCTGCCCCCCACATAAGCACCTATATTAATAAGATCCTCCGCATCTTTGTATACCGATAGAATACTCTTTAATTCGTTGGCACTGTTTTTATGCTCCTCATCAATAATATTCGGCATAACCCTGCTGACACTTGATAATACGTCAATTGCGGGGTAATGATTCCTGTTGGCTAAATTCCTTGATAATACTATATGTCCATCAAGTATGCCCCTTACTGTGTCCGTGACAGGTTCATTCATGTCATCCCCATCAACAAGTACAGTATATAAGCCTGTTATTGTGCCTTTTTCCGAGGTTCCCGACCTTTCCAGAAGCTTAGGCATAATCGCAAACACCGAGGGGGTATAGCCTCTTGATACCGGGGGTTCCCCCAGGGCAAGGCCTATTTCCCTTTGAGCCATTGCGAAACGTGTAAGGGAATCCATCATAAGCATTACATCTTTCCCCTGGTCTCTGAAAAACTCAGCTACCGATGTTGCAAGCTGTGCGGCCTTGAGTCTTATAAGAGCAGGCTGATCAGATGTCGCAACCACTACCACCGAACGCGAAAGACCTTCCTCCTGAAGGTCATTTTCTATAAACTCCCTTACCTCTCTTCCTCGCTCCCCGACCAGGCCTATTACATTGACATCCGCCTTGGTGTTCCTTGCAATCATTCCCATTAATGTGCTTTTCCCAACGCCGCTGCCTGAAAATATCCCAATCCTCTGGCCTTTTCCTATGGTAAGAAGACCATCAATAGCTTTAATTCCTACAGGGAGTATATCGGATATCATACTCCTGGTAATTGGGTCTGGAGGCTTATTTTCTACAGGATAAAAGGTGTTGCTGTCTATATAGCCCTTTCCGTCCATTACTTCACCTAAACCGTCCAATACCCTCCCAAGCATACTCTCCGATACCCTTACTGTCAGGTTTTCCCCTGTGGCTTCGATTCTGCTGCCCGGTCCTACGCCGTTCATATTTCCCAAAGGCATCAGGCATACTATGTTGTCCTTGAAGCCTACAACTTCTGCTTTTATCGGTATATCTCCCTTGGAGGGATATATGTTGCACAGTTCTCCTAAATTTACAGCCGGTCCATAAGATTCTATGGTTAACCCGACAACCTGAGATACACGGCCTGTATATTTGATCAAATCACCTGATGCCAAAGCGTTTTTATATTTTCCATAATCAATATTATTCATGATTGTCACTCATTTCTCAGCAAGTATGCAAATATTTTCTTTATTTCCTCCATTTGAATTTCAACGCTTGAATTAATATCGCCGGAGGGGGTTTCTACAATACAGCTCCCTTCGGCAAGCGACAAATCAGACACTATATCAATATCAGACAGTCCTTCGACCATCATACATATCCTGTCTTTGTTTTTTATGGCAAAATCGACGTCCTCTGGGGAGAGTCTCAAGATAAGGTTTTTCTTAAAGGCGCATTTTTGCAAAGCGCTATTAATTATGGAAAGAAGTGCTTCTTTATTGTGTGTAATCTCTTCGCCGATAATTTTCTCTGCTATGTTCAAAACTATCGTCAGAATGTTTTCCTCTGCTTCTTTATACAGGCTTTCCCGTCTGAGATCAAGAAATTCCCGTATGTCCGAAGCTTCATCTATTATTGATTTGGCTTCTTTTTTCCCTTCAAGGTACCCATTTTCAAAACCTTCTTTATATCCTTCCTCCTTTGATGCCGCCATAAGTTTTTGAGCTTCATCATTAGCAGTATCAACTATTTTTAATGCTTCAAAATTTGCTTCTTCGATAATTTTCAGATACATTTGCTTTGCGTCCTCAATTATTGTATCTGCATCCCCTTCCGGGTTCAATGAGTCGGGTTCCTGTTCTATTATTGCGTCTTCGCCGGGTTTTGGTTTTTCTTCATTTTGAAATACATTTAAAATATGCTTTGGAGCGCCTATTGAAATACAAGCAGATTTATATATCTTAGACAATAATTTCATCCCCTCCGCCCCTGGAAATTACAATTTCTCCTGCATCCTCCAGTTTTCTTATTATATTTACTATCTTTTGCTGCGCTTCTTCGACATCTCTAAGCCTTACAGGACCCATATAATCCATGTCCTCCCTGATCATTTCGGCAAGACGTTTTGACATATTGCTGTAAATTGCTTTTCTGACTTCTTCACTTGCATTTTTAAGAGCCAAAGCCCAATCGTTGTTTTCAACCTCTCTTGTCACTCTCTGTATCGATCTGTTGTCGAGGGTGACGATATCGTCAAATACGAACATTCTCTTTCTTATTTGTTCAGCCAGGTCAGTATCCTGCACCTCTAAGGTTTCCATAATAAACTTCTCAGTACCCCGGTCCACCGAATTGAGTATATCGACGATTGCAGTCAAACCGCCTGCAATTGTATAGTCCTGCGTAACCATGGAAGAAAGTTTCCTTTCCAGAACTCTCTCAATCTCTTTAATAACCTCGGGAGACGTTCTGTCCATAATTGCTACCCTTCTGGCTACATCGGCCTGCTTGTCCTGGGGAAGGGAAGATATTATCGCAGCAGCCTGCTGAGGCTTCAGATAAGCTAATATAAGAGCAATGGTCTGGGGGTGTTCTCCCTGTATAAAATTCAATATTTGAGCCGGATCCGCTTTTCTCACAAAATCAAAAGGTCTTACTTGAAGGGAAGCAGTGAGCCTGTTTATAACATCCAACGCTTTCTGCCCTCCCAGGGCCCTTTCAAGTATTTCTTTTGCATATGAAATACCGCCCTCGGAAATATATTCCTGTGCAACACAGATTTGATAGAACTCGTTTAATACATCTTCCTTTTCCTCTGGCGTTACTGTCCTCATATTGGCAATTTCCAAAGTAAGCTGTTCAATATCTTCATCCTTCAAATGCTTGAAAATGGCTGCAGACTTTTCCGGTCCAAGAGTTATCAAAAGCACTGCTGATTTTTGCCTGCCATTCAGACTGCCTTTATATGGTCTTGCCACTATTAACCCTCCTACTCCTCGTTAAGCCAAGTTTTCAATAGTTGAGCAACTGTTTCCGGCTTATGTCCGACAAACTTTTCAATCTTCTTCTTTAACTCGTTTTTATCATCCAATTCAATTTCCGCAATCGGTTCTTGGGTTTCCATATTTACAGGCACAGCCTTACCGGTACTGTCCTTAACATATGCGACAGCATCACCAGGGCCTTGCAATCTCTTTCTGATAAGAAGAAACATAACAGCCCCAAAAACAAGTATCGCAGCAATTGCAGTGCCAATCATTATATAAAGTTCCATTTTCTTTCTTCTTTCCTCGGCGTTCTTTTCTTCCTGCATCATATCTTCCAATGTAGTGTCAAATTTCATAAGCGCAACCTTGACAACATCTTTGTACGTACCGTCTGCATTTTGGGGCGCTTCGTAATTGAAGCCCTGTATAGTGTAGTCTACCAATTCCTTTACTTTTATTATCAGCCCCTCTGTATCGGTCAATGCTTCCTCTTTAAGGTTGTTTTCATTAATCAGAACAGAAACTGACAAGGACTGAATATTACCCATTTCCTTTACAATCTTCTCTCTTATTTCATTTATTTCATAATTTACAATTGTACTTGCTTCATTATATTTGGCTTTGGATTCATCAACCTCTGCATATTGGTTGATATCCACATTGGTGTCGGTGCCCGGTACACCTCCCTGTGCCGCATCCACCCACTCCTTCTTGATATCCTGCATGTTCCTTACAATTCCGGCGTTCTTTTCGGCATCAGGAGCCGAAAAAGTTGTCACGTCCCTTGTGACATTATTGAAGTCAAGTTTTACCGCCGCCGTAACTCTTACATTATTCATTCCGAATGGAGCTTCCAGAAATTTAGCAATACTTTTCTCTATATTGTTCTTAACTGTTTCCTGCATTTCCATCTGTGACGTGATTAATGCATTGGGAGTACCCAGATCAGGTACGAGAGACCTTCCGTTTTCATCTATTATTGATACCTTGTCCGGCTGAAGGCCTTTAACACTCCTTGCTATGTATTGAACAATGCCGTTGACCTGATTCCTGTCAAGGGGAGGATATCCGGGCTTCATTTTTATTATCAGGGAAGCTGTGGCTTCATTGCTGTTTTGGTCGATAATAAATGTCTGGTCCTCCGGTATATATAGATTTACATCTGCATATTCAACACCCTTTATCGCTTTTAATCCTTTTTTGAGTTTGTTCTGCTTCGCGATAAGATATCTTTGGTTCTTTTCATCGCTGGTCTCATAAAAAGAGGCTTTGGTTTCCTCGGGATAAACAGTATCTTCACCGAATAACCCCTCTACGGCCAATTGCGCTCTCAGCTCGTCTATCTTCTCTTTGGGAACATATATTGTAGTCCCGCTGATTTTTGTACTGACATTCATTTCTTTAAGTCTGGAAAGAATTATGCCTGCATCAGCCTGCGTAAGGTTTGAATACAGTACGTCCATCTGAGGACGGCTTGTGTATATTACAAAACTTAGTATCAATATGAAAGATAATAAGGTAGCAATAATTATCCTGATCCTGTGACCCTTTTCCAGGCCTCCCCAAAAATCGCTGAAACTTTTTCTAAATTTATTCCAAAACTCGCCCATTCAATCACCTCATGTAACTTCCGTAATGTAATACTACTATTTATAGCATTTCTAAACAGGCATTCTCATTATTTCCTGATATGCCTCCAGAATCTTGTTACGGATTTGTATTGTAAACTGCAGGGCAATATCTGCCTTTTCCGCAGCAATCATTACCTGATGAAGATTATCATTTTTCCCCATTGCAAAGGCCTCGTTCAATTGTTCCGATTCCAGTTGGAGCTTATTTGTTTCCTGTAATGCATTGTTTAAAAAATCCATGAAGGATAATCCCTTTGTTTTGGATACTTCGTTTTTAGTACCGGTATTAATGTTTAATTGCTGGGTAGGAAAATTGACTTTCATATCCTATCATCCCTCTCTCAAAAATGACCAGAAACATTTTCTACTTCTGAGAAAATGGCTAGAAGCAAGTAAGACTAGGCATGCAAGGCGAAATGCCCGGAACGTACTAAGGGTACGTGAGGACTTTTCGGCCGCAACATAACGAAGTATTACGCCGCTTATAGACATTTTCTACCCTCTTCCTATTTCCAGAGCCTTAATAGCCATACTCTTTGTGGAATTGATTGCGGTAACATTTGCTTCATATGCTCTGCTTGCAGATATCATATTTACCATTTCCGTCATAATATCAACATTGGGCATTTTTACATAGCCATTTTCATCGGCATCCGGGTGGCCGGGGTCATAAACCGACTTGAAAGGTGTCTTGTCTTCTTTAATACATTTTACCTTGACTCCCAGCCCAATAAGGTTTCTGCTGGCATCATTCAGGTAATCGCTGAAGGGCATATGCCTTTCCTCTTCCTGGAAAACCACAACCTGCCTTCTGTAGGGAGTACCATCTGCAGTTCTTGTGGTGTTTATGTTAGCTATGTTCCTTGATATTACATCCATTCTCAGTTTTTCTGCGGTCAATCCGGAAGCGCTGACATTAATTGAGTTCAGAAACGCCATTATTATTACCTCCCGTTAATTGCCAGTTTAATTTTGCTGAATTCCTTTGATAATTGAGCTACTAAAGCATTGTATTTAATAGTATTCTTAGCCAGCTCAGCCATTTCAACATCAATATCAACGTTATTGCCGTCCCTGCGCATTGAAGTGAACTTCTCCTTAACAATTTCCGGAGAAGCTGAGATTTTTCTATCCTTACCTATTGGGATAAATTTCTCATCTTTTTTAATTCCGGATATCTGAAATTTATCCGCGGCATCAATCAGAAGCTCCTCAAACTTAACATAGGATTTTTTGAATCCCGGCGTATTGACATTTGCAATATTGTTTGAAATTGCCTCATTCCTCATCCAGGCTGCATCCAGAGCCTTTTCAAGCATTAAGCTCTTATTGCCTATCCTATCAATCATAAAAAGAACCTCCGTTATATTTGTTGTATACAGACGGATTAGTAAAAATACCTATATCAGTTAATATTTCGACATAAATCCAACATTTCCTCTGTATTTCTAATAATAAATTGTATAATTATAAAAACTTGTTACAAATTTTGTATCTAATCTATAGAATCCAAAATTCCAACCCATAACCCATATCCCGTGCCCCGTACCTCGTATCTCGTATCTCGTATCTCGTATCTCGTATCTCGTATCTACATATATTATCGTATAAAAAAAGAATTAGCTAAACCTATCGTTTAACCAATCCTTTAAATATATATAAGCATCATTTGATCTTTTTTAGTTCTTCCAGGAGCTTTTCATTCAGTATTCTTATATGGGTTCCTTTCATTCCCAAGGATCTGGACTCTATAACCCCTGCGCTTTCAAATTTTCTGAGGGCGTTTACAATTACCGACCTTGTGATGCCAACCTTGTCTGCAATCTTGCTGGCAACAAGCAAGCCTTCATTGCCATCAAGCTCTCTGAAAATGTGTTCTATTGCTTCCAGTTCAGAATAAGAAAGGGTACCTATCGCCATTTGCACAACTGCCTTTTTCCTGGCTTCTTCCTCGATTTCATCATTCTTGGATCTCAGAATCTCCAGGCCAACCACCGTAGCTCCGTATTCGGCCAATACCAAATCTCCTTCTGTAAATTCCTCATTGTATTTAGCCAGAATTACGGTGCCGAGTCTTTCTCCGCTGCCGTTTACAGGCACTATTGTAGAGTATTTTGTACCTATGCCGCACTTTTCATTGTTGTCAATGACGCATATGTTTTCTCTGTTTATCAGATTCGCCCTTGTATCATGATATCCAAGCAAAGACTTATTATATTCATCCGGGAATTTTTTATCCGCCAGAAGCTCATTTATCAAATAGTCACATTCATGTGAAGTACCCAATGCATATCCTAGAATTCTTCCTTTCCTGCTCAATATATATACATTTGCATTCAATACTTCGCTGAGTATATTGCTTAGATCATGAAATGATACAGACTGAGAGTCAGATGTCTGGAGTACCTTACTTACTTTTCTTATTTTTTCCAATAATGTAGAGCTCATACGTTCCTCCTTATTATATTATATAATTGCTTATATCTTTTCTTTTGATATCATACATCAAAGCTTTATCAACATATTCTTTTGTTATTATCAAACTACCTCTTTCCATTTCAGGGGCCTCAAAAGATATATCCTCAAAAAGCTTTTCCATTACTGTGTAAAGCCTTCTCGCTCCAATATTTTCGTATTGTTCGTTCATAAAGGCTGCAACGGATGCCAGCTCGGAAATTGCATCTTCCTCAAAAGCAACATTTACTCCTTCCGTTTCAAGCAATGCCTTGTACTGTTTTATCAAGGCATTGTTCGGCTTCGTCAGAATTTCCTTGAAATTCTCCTCACTCAAGCTGGCAAGCTCCACTCTTACAGGAAATCTCCCCTGGAGTTCAGGTATCAGGTCTGAAACCTTGGAAACATGGAAAGCTCCGGCAGCAATAAACAACATATAATCGGTCTTCACCGGGCCGTACCTTGTTATAACGGTGCTTCCTTCCACTATCGGTAATATATCTCTCTGTACTCCTTCTCTTGATACATCCGGACCGTTGCTAAAGCTTTTTCCTGCGATCTTATCAATTTCATCTATGAAAATTATTCCTCGCTCTTCAGCTTTTTTAACAGCTTCCTCAACAACGTCATCCATATCTATAAGCTTTTGCGCTTCCTGCTGTGTCAATAACTTCAATGCTTCCTTTACTGTCACTTTTCTCCGCTTTATCTTTTTGGGCAATATTCCTCCGAACATATCCTGGAGATTTATGCTCATTTGATCCATGCCGGGTCCTGATAGCATTTCAATATTATGCCCTGATGAATCCTCAATCTCAATTTCAATAATTTGTTTATCCAGATCTCCGTTTTTAACCTTCTGCATGACATAATAGCGGTTATCAGCCAGATTGTCTTCCTTTTGCTTTTCTTCTTCACTTTCTTCTTCCCTGTTGCTCCCATAATTGAATAGCATTTCAAAGGGGTTTTTGGGGGTGTTATTTTTGTGGGCTGAGGGAATCAATGCTTCTGCTACTTTTTCTGCGGCTATATCAAAGGCTTTTTCATTTACTCGGGAAATTTTCTCCGCTTTAACCATTCTTACTGAAAATTCTACCAAGTCTCTTATTATTGATTCCACATCTCTTCCAACATAGCCAACTTCAGTAAACTTTGTCGCTTCAACCTTTATGAAAGGAGCATTAACCAGCTTGGCCATTCTCCTTGCTATTTCTGTTTTTCCGACCCCGGTAGGTCCTATCATCAATATATTTTTAGGGGTAATCTCTGCCCTCATTTCATCTTCGAGAAGATTTCTCCTATATCTGTCCCTTAAGGCTACTGCCACGGATTTCTTTGCTTTATCCTGCCCAATAATATATTTGTCAAGTTCCGCCACTATCTGCTTCGGAGTTAACTCACTCATAGAATCCTCCTATAATTCCTCAACAATGATGTTGTTATTCGTAAAAACGCATATGGAAGAAGCTATCTCCAATGATTTTCTTACAATCTCACTTGGTGTAAGGTCTGTATTTTGAGTAAGGGCTTTTGCTGCGGCCAGTGCGAAGTTGCCCCCGGACCCGATTGCTATTACGCCATCATCGGGTTCTATTACTTCTCCGTTACCCGAAATGACAAGCAGCGATTCATTATCCATGGCAATCAGCATAGCTTCCAGCTGCCTTAGTATTCTATCCCTTCTCCAATCCTTTGCCAGCTCAACTGCAGCCCTTTTAAGATTACCGCTGTGCTGCTCCAGCTTTTCTTCCAGTTTCTCGGATAATGTAAATGCATCAGATACTGAGCCGGCAAATCCAATCAGTACCTTACCGCCGAACAAGGGCCTGACCTTTCTGGCAGTAGCCTTAATAATCGTGCTTTGACTAAAGGTTACCTGTCCGTCTCCTGCAATTGCACCCTTGCCATCCTTTTTTACCGCTGCTATTGTAGTACCCTGAAACATAAATCTCCTCCACAAATAAAAATGTACCAATATTCACAAAAGTCAAAAAACTTGCTAAATTAAATATAACACAAGGATTTTCACATTTCAACCGTTAAGCTTTGAATGAATAAACATATCCATATCCCTGAGCGCCCTTTCTGCAAAATAACAGCACTTTTCCTTTTTATTTTTAATTTTGTTAATGGGCTGCGGGAATATACCGAAATTCACATTCATAGGTTGAAAATTCTTAATCGTGCAATCTGAAATATAGTGGCACAAAGCTCCGTGAGATGTAGTATCAGGGAATATAAGAGGCTCCATACCCTTATACACTCTTGCCATATTAATTCCCGCAATTAATCCTGAAGAAGCCGATTCAACATAGCCTTCAACCCCTGTAAGCTGACCTGCAAAAAACAAATTGTCATTGCCGCGGAATTGAAGGGTAGGCTTTAATACCCTAGGTGAGTTAATAAAAGTATTCCTATGCATAACACCATACCTTACAAATTCCGCATTCTCAAGTCCTGGTATCATACTGAACACCCTTTTCTGTTCACTCCACTTAAGATGTGTCTGAAATCCTACAATGTTGTATAAAGTACCCCCTTTGTTATCCTGCCTCAACTGTACCACTCCATAAGGCTGTTTCCCGGTTCTTGGGTCAATTAAGCCTACTGGCTTCAGAGGCCCGAAAAGCAGTGTTTTCGGTCCTCTTTTTCCCATAGTCTCAACAGGCATACAGCCTTCAAAGACAACCTCTTCCTCAAAACTTTTTATCGGAGCAACTTCCGCATTAACAAGTTCACTATGGAACTTCAGGTATTCCTCCTCCGTCATCGGGCAATTAATATAATCGCTGTCGCCCTTGTCGTACCTTGATGCTCTAAATACCTTTTCGCTGTTTATTGATTCATAGGTTACTATAGGGGCTGCAGCGTCATAAAAGTATAAATAATCGCTGTCCATAAGCAGGCTTATGCTTGCAGAGAGCTTTTCCGAAGTCAGGGGACCTGTAGCTATAATTATATAATGGTCCTGAGGTATATCCACAACCTCTTCTCTGAGGATTTCTATATTAGAATGGTTGATGATCCTGTCAGTTATTTCCTGGGAAAACCCTTCTCTGTCAACTGCCAATGCATCACCCGCAGGCAGTGCATTATTATCGGCGCATTCCATAATAAGGGAGCCAAGTTTTCGCATTTCTTCTTTCAGCAATCCTACTGCATTTCCTAATTGTCTGGAACGAAAGGAATTGCTGCAAACAAGTTCACCGAATTTATCTGTATGATGCGCCGGCGTATAATTTGCCGGTCTCATTTCATAGAGTTTTACTTTTATACCTCTGCAGGCAATTTGCCATGCCGCTTCACTGCCGGCCAAACCCGCACCTATGACTTTTACATGGTCCATGTCCGCTATTCCACCTTCTTGTCTCCGGCTTTCTTAAAACCGCAGGCTTCATTTGTACATTTATGCTCCAGACCCTTTTTTGTGAATTTCTTTACCATAAAACTGCCGCATTCAGGGCACCTTTCAGCAATAGGCTCATCCCAGCTAACAAAGCTGCATTCCGGATATCTGCTGCAGCCAAAAAACTTCCTGCCCTTTTTGGTTTTTCTCACAATAATCTCTCCTGAGCATTTTGGACAGCTTATACCTGTGTTTTCAACTATCGCTTTTGTATTCCTGCAATCGGGGAAACCGGGGCATGCAAGAAATTTCCCGTACCTTCCCTGCTTATATACCATATTTCTGCCGCACAGTTCGCATATTACATCGCTTACCTCATCCTGCACCTTAATTTTGCCGACCTTTTCTTCGGCGCTGTGCAAAGTCTTCTCAAAGGGCTGATAAAATTCACGGATTACCTGAACCCATTCTTTCTCTCCTTCTTCTATTTCGTCAAGCTTATTTTCCATATTGGCTGTAAATTCAACATCTACTATGTCCGTGAAAAACTCTTTCAGTATACTTGTCACCTTATCCCCCAAATCTGTAGGTATAAGAAACTTTTTATCCCTGGTTACATATCCTCTCGCCAATACAGTCGAAATAATAGGGGCATATGTGCTTGGCCTTCCTATGCCTTTCTCCTCCAAGGCTTTTACAATAGTAGCCTCAGTGTATCTTAAAGGCGGTTCTGTGAAATGTTGGTTATAGTCCAGTTTCTTAAGCTTTACATTCTTTCCTTCGGTAAGATCTGGAAGTGATATTTCTTCATCCTCATCCTTTCCGTCACTTTCTTCTTTGTAAAGGCTCATAAATCCTGCAAATCTCATGACGCTACCATGGGCCTTAAATATATATCCATTCGCTTCAATATCTGCTGTAACGGTATCGAATACGGCAGCCTTCATCTGACTTGCAACGAATCTTTCCCAAATAAGCTTATACAATCTGTACTGGTCCCTGTCCAGGGAATCTTTGATAATTTCGGGTTCCCTGAATACTGAAGAAGGTCTTATGGCTTCATGAGCATCCTGTATTTTTTTCCCTGATTTATTTTGTTTGGTTTCGTTTCCCAGATAGTTCTTCCCGTACCTGTCAACTATGTATTTTGCAGTATCGGCTTTCGCTTCCTCGGATACCCTGATCGAGTCCGTTCTTATGTATGTAACAAGACCTACAGTGCCTTCTCCTTTGACATCTACTCCCTCATAAAGCTGCTGTGCTACCACCATTGTCCTTTTAGTAGTAAAGCCAAGCCTTCTGTATGCTTCCTGCTGTAGAGTACTCGTAATAAAAGGGTTGGGGGAATTCCTTTTCTTCTCTCCCTTTTTTATTTTACCAACAGTGTATATAGCATCCTTAAGCTCTTCAAGTATTCTGCTCATTTCACTTTCGTTTGGTATTTCTATTTTTTCATTGCCCTTGCCAAAAAACTTGGCAGTAAAATTCTTCTTGGAATCAGGGTCACTCAACTTTGCTATCAGCAGCCAGTATTCCTTAGGCATAAATGCCCGTATTTCGTCCTCCCTATCGCAAATAAGCCTTACCGCAACAGATTGAACCCTGCCTGCGCTTAAGCCCTTCTTGACTTTTTTCCACAAGAGTGGACTGATTTTGTACCCTACCAGCCTGTCGAGCACTCTTCTGGCTTGTTGTGCGTCTATTATATTATAATTAAGCTCCCTTGGATTCTTCAAAGCAGTAGTAACAGCCGTCTTGGTTATCTCATTAAATTCAATCCTTGAAACCCTTTTTCCCTCCAAGTTAAGTATATTTGAAAGATGCCAGGAAATGGCTTCCCCCTCTCTGTCAGGGTCGGTAGCAAGAAAAACTCTGTCGCAAATTTTTGCTTCCTTTCGAAGCTTTTCGGTAATTTCTCCTTTGCCCCTTATAGTTATGTACTTTGGTTCAAAGTCCTTTTCTATATCAATTCCCAACTGACTTTTCGGCAAATCTCTGATATGCCCCATTGACGCTTCCACTTTATAGCTCGAGTTCAGGAACTTTTTTATTGTCTTTACTTTGGCAGGTGACTCGACAATTATCAAAGATGTTTTCAAATAATTCACCTCTTATTAAAAATTCAAATCATATTATATCAGATATCAAAAATAAATCAAATTAAAAGGTAAATCCCACCAACTTGTTGAATTATGCCTTTTATTTCGAGCATTGTAAGGGCAGCCGCAATTTTACTCGGTTGAAGCCCTGTTGCAGCAGTAATACTATCCTTATCGCCGCCTTTGATTTTCAAAAGCTCAAGTATTCGCCTTTCTTCAGCACTGATGTCCGGTCTCACTGAATTATCAATATCTTTTTTTACCCTGTATATCATATTAAGGTTCAGCTCCTCTGTAATATCCTCGATTTTACTGACAAGTTTGGCCCCGTTTTTTATCAGTGAGTTGGTGCCTTTGCTGTTTGGAGAGGTAATATTTCCCGGAACGGCAAAAACTTCTCTTCCCTGCTCAAGAGCAAAATCAGCCGTGATCAAAGATCCGCTCTTTTCCCCGGCCTCCACAACTATAACCCCCAAGGACATTCCGCTGATTATCCTGTTTCTTGCAGGAAACTGCGGTGCAAAAGCCTCGGTATCATAGGGGTATTCTGTAATAATGGCGCCGCTTTTTTGTATTTCCTGGCTCAACCTATAATTTGACATAGGGTATACATATTTATGACCGCACGCGAATACCGCAATTGTCCTTCCTTTAACCGCAAGTGCGCCTTTATGTGCTGCAGAATCAATTCCAAGGGCCATTCCGCTTACTATGGTTATACCTAGTTCCGCAAGCCTTGAAGCAATCCTATGGGCCATCTTCAGTCCATAATCACTAGCTTTTCTGGAACCCACAATACCTATCGAAAGGGAGTCTTCTTCCTTAAGCTCGCCTTTTACATAAAGAACCGGCGGCGGATCATAGATATTCCTAAGGTTTTCAGGATATTCATTTTCAAATATAGTATAAACCTTTATGCCATTTTCTTTCATCATCCCGAGATATTCATCAGTGTTTCCAATATTTCTATGCTCTATAACAGTATTTGCAGTCTGCTCCCGTATAATCCCTGAGGACATCAGCTCGGAAAATGAACAATGATATACGTTTTCAGCAGAACCAAAATACCGTATAAGGCTCAGACAGCTTATGCTGCCTATTCCGGGAATGGAAGACAGCCATACGCAATACTTTTTATCCCGCATATAAACCCCCTAACAAATAAATATTTGATGCAGTAGGAGAAGAATGCGCAGCATTCTTCAGTCACTAGATGCTAGTCGCTAGTCTCTAGAATCAGGGTATTACTTATGGGACCTAGATCTTTTACTGCGTTCAGGATGACCTATACAAAATCGGTTTAAGCTCCGCTGAAACCGACTTTTGTTACCTTGATTTTCTTTGCGGCGTAATAATTTACCTTAGCGGCATCTAGCCGCAAACTATATAGGCAAGACATTGCAGCCTTGGTGTATTAATATTGCTGTCATTCCGAGCACAACGAGGAATCCTGACCTCAGAGCCCCACCCAAATTCTAGTATCTAGTGACTAGCGTCTGGTATCTGAAAAATGTGACTATGTCGCATAATTCTACTATTGCGTAGCATATTCCTGTTAAAACATATTTTGGATACAATTTTTTTACATTCTTCACAAATTTGTTACAATATAATAACAGCTTTGTAACAATTGTTTGATATAATTATTATAACAAGGATAAAAGATACTAATTCTTCCCCCTCCTATTTTTTGACCGGTAGCAATATGCTACCGGTTTTAAATTTTCCTATCATTGACCTTGTCTTTCAAAAGCATTACAATCGTGCGTTTATTATTCTGGTTTATGCTTTGTGTTAAATAGTATATTTTCTGTCTAGACTCCTATGTTGTATAGCTTCTGCTATGTGATCCTGTTTAATGTCATCGCTTCCTTCAAGGTCTGCTATGGTTCTGGCAACTTTCAATATCCTATTATATGCTCTTGCGCTTAAGTTAAATCTATCAAATGCATTTCTGAGAAGCTCTTTTTCCTGCCTCCCGATAGGACAATATATCGGCATCTGCTTAGGCTTCAGCTGTGAGTTAAAATAAATACCTTCGCCTTCATACCTTTTCAGCTGACGCTTTCTTGCCTTATTTATCCTCTTATTTATACTTGCTGAGCTTTCTCCTTTACAGCTGCCGGATATGTCATTAAAATCAACTGAAGGCACTTCAATGTGCAAGTCTATTCTGTCCATAAGGGGTCCGGATATTTTCCCAAGGTAGTTTTTTATCTGAATCAGGCTGCAGTTGCATTTACCCGATTCATCTCCGAAAAAGCCACAGGGACACGGATTTATTGAACTTACAAGAATTACCTTGGCGGGATATGTTATTGAACCGTTTACTCTTGAAATTGTCACACATTCGTCTTCTAATGGCTGTCTCAGAACTTCAAGCACATTTTTGGGAAACTCAGGCATTTCATCTAAAAACAATACACCGTAATGAGCTAGAGATACCTCCCCCGGGTGCGGCATTCTGCCCCCTCCTACAAGTGAAGCCGCTGATATTGTATGATGGGGCGAGCGAAAGGGTCTTTTTGTAATCAGGCAACTCTTGTCCTTGAGTAAACCGGCTATACTGTATATTTTTGTTACCTCAAGGCTTTCCTCGAAGGACATCTCGGGCAGTATCGAGGGCAGTCTTCTTGCCAGCATGGTTTTCCCAGAGCCGGGAGGACCTATCATCAGCACATTATGGGCGCCCGCTGCTGCAATCTCCAGGGCTCTTTTGGCCATATCCTGACCCTTTACATCCATAAAATCAAAATTTTCATCCGTACCAGCGTTTAATATAGCATTAAAATCAACTCTATGGGGCAATATATCCTTTTTCCCGTTTAAGAATTCAACCATATCCGAAATATTTTCTACCGGGTATATATCCATGCCATTTACAAGAGCTGCCTCATCGGCATTATCTTTCGACAATATTATTTTTATTATGCCATTGTTTTTCAAAGAGAGGCACATTGGCAATACCCCGTTTATTCCTTTTACAGTACCGTCCAATGAAAGCTCACCCAGAAAAGCAAAGCCGTCCAATTCCTCATTCAATATAAACATTGAAGCCCTCAGTATACCTACAGCTATAGCAAGGTCAAATACCGAGCCCTCTTTTCTGATTCCGGCTGGTGCAAGGTTAATTGTTATCCTTTTCTGCGGGAATTGAAAATTTGAATTCTTGATTGCTGCCCTGACTCTTTCTTTCGACTCCTTGACTGCTGCATCAGGAAGGCCTACTATATCAAATCCCGGCAGTCCGTTGGATAAATCCGTCTCAACTTCTATTACATATCCCTCAATTCCAAATAAAGCACAGGTATTTGTCTTGAATATCATCATACCACTCCATAATTATAATATTTAATAATTATTTCTATATATTCTATTTTTTTCCTTCTTTTTTGATAATATTATAAAAAAATTGTTGCATATTAGGAAAATTATGCGACATAGTTTGTGAATTACTCCGGCTGTAGGGGAAGTATGTTCTCCTCACC
>ERZ795049.2606-NODE-2606-length-20715-cov-50.394095_pt1 | contig 20715 bp, 24 predicted proteins | sample MGYA00375133_ERZ795049 | MGnify/ENA primary metagenome ERZ795049 (study PRJEB30178, sample SAMN05720147) | activated sludge metagenome | isolation source: anaerobic digester from wastewater treatment plant | place: Japan | collected 2015-04-20 ...
TTTCCAGCGCGTTAAGTCCGCTTCCCGACCCGAAACCAATTCAGAAGCCCCAACGTGTAGATGCGCGTCACAAAAAGGTTTATAGAAGAACGTTGACCTCTCCCGCATGGATACCGGGATCGATATCCCATGGGCGCACCGGCCGGTGAAAGATATCGATCGTGAATGAGGCGAAGAGATGATGAAAGAAACCAAACTCCTGCCAATACTCGTTGTACTCCTGCTAGCGGCATCGGTCTGCCCGGGATTTGCTTCTGCAAGTCCGGTTGACGAAGAATACACCATGGCCGCCGAGCGTGTGGAACTTACTGATGATGAGTACATTGCGGCCATTGAAGATCTTAAATCGAGAGAAAACGTCGTTGAGACACGGGGCTATTTGCCGGAGTTCAAAGATGCTCAACATCGCCGTTCATGGTATAACTTCCTGGACAACCTCACGGGTGGGATGTTTGATTCGGTAAAACCCTATCTTTACCCGGATGGCCCTATGATCAATTTTGGATACGATATCGAAGGGTATGTCAGAATCGGTATCGTGGAGGGATACCCTCAGGATAAAGCCGGCGTTGCGGTGGACGAGATATACGCGATGCTGAATGAGGAGGCAGAACAACTGGGGATAGAGGATATCCCCGTCAAGGTCGAAATAGTCGACCCTGACAGCCTGGAACTCGATGTGCGGGTCGATCCGACGGGCGGCGCGGCAGTGTCGGCCGCGCTCGCGGAACCTGCAGATACGACGGCATATCTGGGACCTAATGATGCATTCAGCCTCTTCTATAACCCCGTGCTTCTCATGTGCGGTCTTGGGGCCGTGATCGTGCTCCTGGTGGGGTACTTCCTCGTCCGGAGGTCACGCGGGAAGGATGCACCGTGAGCGTGCCGGTCCTCCCGGCCATCGCTTTCAGCCTTGCGTGGCCCCTTGTTCTTATAGCCCTGGTCGGGAGGCTGGAGAACGAAAAACGGCGCCCCGTGGCCTCACCCGGGACTGGAACCATTGCAATTGCATCCGGTACGATCGATACGATCTATGCCGGCGCTCCGGCGAGCCCGCTGGCATCCGGGATGCGTCCCGGGTGAGGCCCCGACCCCTTCTTTATGGTGGAAGATCCGGATGAAATCTCTGAAAACCGACAGAACCAGCAAATTCGCATTCATTCTCCTCCTGATAGCCGTCGGTGCTTTCGGCATCCTCCTGCTCGTTGATCTCCTCGCCATTGGTCCCGGGTATCCTCCCCCTAAAGCCCTGCAGAAATGGTATATCCCGCAGCCCCGGTACGAATATGCCGAGAACGGCTCTGTCGCCGCAAATAGAACGATTGATGGGAATGTTGTCCTGCTCGGCGATATCGAAGACGGGTGTCCATCCTTGTTTCCGGTTCTCTCACGGCACTGCAGCCATGCAATGTATGTCGACACCATGTCGGGTGATCGGTATCTGGTCGTCAACTGGTATTTCGACGATAAGACAGACCTCTTACAGGCTGAGACGGTCCTCTGCATCCACCTCCGAGCATCGGGGAATGTCTCTTCTGCTGAGATGTTCCTCTCCAGAGAACCTGAATTATCACGGGGAGAACCGGTTTTTAGTCCCGTTGCCGTAACAAAATTCGATAACAAGACGTCTTCAGGTTATCTCGCCGTTGTTGAGAAGCCGCTGTCCCCAAAACACGACGATTACTTCATTGTCTACTATGGGGTGGTCGGGCCGGCCATTCTCCCTGACCACACTGCTACCCTGGAGAACCTTATGCTCAGGAGTTATTCGTTTCATGGTGCAAGGCCGCTCGCCCCCTGCTCGGCACGGGAAGCGGCAACAGGGTCTATGCATTCTGTGTGCGAAGGCATGCCCCTCCCGCCTCGGGCTGCTGAATCTACCGCGGCATCCAATCAGAGGTTTTGACATGCGATTAAAAATTGTTGCACTCGTCTGTCTCGCTCTCGCGATCATAGCCGGGTGCGTATGGGTTCTTGGTCCGGGCCAGGCTCCGGAAATCCCTCTTCCTGCCAGAGCGGGTGCAGGTGAAACTATGTTCTCCCTCACTGCCGAGTTCCCGGAGATGCGGGACTCGTACACGCTCTACCGGACAGTCCCCGTCACCGTCACGGAAGAGCAGGTCCGGGAGGTTGCGGAGCGGTTCGGGCTTGCAGGGGAACCCGGGACGATGAACAAAAAGACCGGGGAGTTCCTCCTCATCGATGCCTCGAAGGACCCGGAGGAGCAGGTATCGGTGTATGCACATTCCGGCGCCGTGGCCTATCACATCCCCGACCTGGAACTGCCGACCGAAGCGATCCGGCAGCCGGACCTCCCGACGGACGCGGAGGCAGAGAGGATTGCGCTTGCGTTCCTTGAGAAGACCGGCATGCAGTCGCCGGGTGCCCGGGTCGTGAAGATTGGGGTGGGCCAGAAGCAGGAGGTCTGGAAGGCCGGCGAGAGCGAGCCGGAGGTGTCCTGCGATGTGACGAAAACGGTTCGGTTCGGCCGGCCGCTCGACGGGCTGCCGGTCTACGGCGACGAATTTACGGTGATCCTGGGGGACGGCGGCAAGGTCGTCGGGCTCGTGAAGACCTGGCGTGAGGTGACGCCGGACGGGAATATCAGCCTCCGGTCCCCCGAGGAGGCATATGAGGATCTCCTTGCAGCAAGGACCATCCGCCCCCGTGTGGGAGGGGAGTACGGTCGGATCACGATCGAGAATGTCTCGATCGGTTACTGGATGGAACCGAGGGGTGTCGTACAGGATCTGGTCCGGCCGGTGTATGCGTTTTCCGGAACAGCGTTCCGAGACGGCGTTCCTGAACCGTATATCGGGTATGTCTTTGCTGATGCAGGGGGGTGATTCGGGATATGATGAACGGCATCAAAGTGCGGCTTTTCGGCCTGCTGCTGGCATCACTGCTCATCGGGGCGTTCTTCGTCCCGGTGATCTCTGCCGGCGGGGAGAGCACAAACTGGCTTGATACCTTTGACGAACGGGTCACACCCCGGGGTATGTCGACGTACAACAAGCCGATAGTTACAAAAGAACCGGAGCAGCCGGGCCCGGAACCGGCCGAGATACATCCCGGCCTGGTTCTGCTCGGGGAGAACGTGACGTTCCCGGATGCCGGATACGTGGCGGCACCGGGCCTGCCGTCAGGCCCTACGGCGCACGTGACCGTGGCCGATCCCGCCTACTTCAGCCCGGTCCCATCGGCCGGCGAGGTGAACCTCACGAACCTCCCGCCCCTCCGAAAGTATGACCTCATGACCGCCGACCCGGCGGCGTTCGTCGCTGGCGCGGGCTCGGGGAGCCCGGTGACGCTCCGCCTCCCCGACCGGGAGTTCGTACTCGACCTCGAACCGGTGCCGGGCCCCGTCGCCGAAGGCGCCCGGGCCTTTGTCAAGAATGAGTCGGGCACGTTTGAAGTCGCTCTTCCTCATATATGGCGCTTTGAGGGGACGGTCGTGGGGGAGCCGGGGAGTTCCGCCTCGTTTACGGTCGGCGGCGACGCGATCCTCGGGACGATCCGGTGCGGCCCGACATTGCTCGTCATCGGCCAGGCCGGGACCGTCGAGATCGACGGAGAGCAGAGGGTTGTGCACGTCATCTATGACGAGCGGGACATCACCCCGAGACTCCGGTCCCCCATCTTCGATTGCTGCGTGCCGCCGGCCGGGGCCAGGGACTCTCCGGATATTACCGAAAATCGGATTACAAGCCTTGTAAAGAGCCTGATAGACGCTATAGCGACGGGAAGAACCTGATGACCGGAGGGCTGCCGGTACAGGGGTATCGGCCGACTCCCGGGTAGCCGGTTCACCGGAGAAGAGGAGGGCATCATTCCACTCCCTCTGGCTGCTCCGGTGGGAGTGGAACGATGCCTCCTTCTGCATGACTGGGTGGCTCCCTGCAGGTGAGATAACGAAGGTTGCCGCATCGATCGGCAAGTGATGCCCGGAGCGACCATGAGCCAGCTTGCCCTCTCACTCCTCTTTTCGTAGCGCCTCCCTCAGGGTCTCGATGGTCTTCTCCTCATTCATTCCGTCGGCGATGCCTCCACACTTCACCAGGAATCGCGGAGCCGCCCAGATAAGTTCCTCGCAGAAGGAATCCGGAACTTCCCGTGAGACATAGTACCATGCATCGGCCCATGCTCCTCTCGCTTTTTCCACGAGTGCCGTCTCCGCAGGAGTGAAATAATCTGACAAAAGTCGTTCCATGGACAAATTGGTGCAGGGATGGTTCTCGCACCGTATCCCGATCCACGTGAGAACCGCATCGAGGGAGAAGTACGTCGCGTAATACGCGGTCGTTATCTTTCAGTCGCGGGCCGTAATCGTCTGCATCGTCTCAAGGGCCTCTTCGGCCTTCTTCAGGTATGCCGATGCCAGGGTCTCGTTCGGTGCGGAGAGGGAGATGCCGTTTTTGATCCGGTTGCACCATACGAGCCGATCCGTCACCTCACCGCCTTCTCGAAGAAGTGTTCGGCGCCTTTGATCAGCACGTGGTTCCGGAGCACTTCCCGGAGAAAGGGGTCCGTATGGAGATCCCGGTCGAAGACCTCCCGCGGGTAGATCGTGAGGTGAATCGGAAAGCCGTAGGTCTTTCCGATCCTCTCAATTTCCTCCACCCGGCACTCACCGGCAACGAAGAGGTCGAGGCCGGACTCCTCGTCCGCAGTCCCTTCTGCGTGACTCCCGAAGACCGCACCGCATCCCTCGATAAGGGGGCGATTCGGCTGAGAACTCCGGCGAGGATGGGCTCCTCCTCCCGGAAGCAGATCCCCAGGTAGATCTCTGCAAGGGTGTAGAAGTCCCGCGCATGATCGCCCCGCCGCAGGGAGAACAACCGCGCCCTGCCCCCGGTGGCGGAGCGGAGAACCTGCTTTGCCTCAAGGTATTCAAGGACCGCCTGAGCTGTTCCGCGGCTGATGGGAAGGAGCCTCGCGGCCTCCCCGATGTAAAGTTTGCGATCGTAGCCCCGGGTGAAGAGGGAGAGAACCATGAGGTGGTTCTCCCGAATGTCCGATATTTTAGACATATGTCCGGAATATTGGACAGTCCCGTATCAGGGTTCCGGTTGCCGGGTGGTTACCGGAGTGAAGGCTCCCCTGCGCGGCTCCGGTTTCCGGCCCACTGCGGCGATTTTCGGCCCGAAATCGGTCACGAAGACACGACGTGCAGACGCGCGGCACAGAAAAGGTTTATAGGCTAGCGTCGACGTCTCCACCATGAGCACCGGGACCGGTGTCCCGGGGCGCACCGGCAGATGATGATCGATGAGAGAAAAGCAATTTACAAACTGTATCGGCCAGAAGCGGTTGATCTGTGTCGCCCTGCTGCTCTTCATCCTGATCGGCAGCGGCATAGCACATGCAGCCACGGATCCGGGTGAAGACATGCAGGCCAACCCAACAGACGGCGCGGCACCGTCGGCCGCGCTCGCGAAACCTGCAGATACGACGGCATATCAGGGATCTAACGATGTGTTCAGCTTCTTCTATAACCCCGTGCTTCTCATGTGCGCTCTCGGGGCCGTGATCGTGCTCCTGGCAGGGTATGTCCTCGTCCGGAAGTCCCGCGGGAAGGCTTGAGGCACCCGGGAGTTGACCGGACGGCCGCCGTTCTCCCCCGCGCGCAGAACAACAACCCTTAAGAGCAACTGTACGAGAGATACTACTAAATGCTCGATCAGTTCAAGGGCTGTCTCCTCGGGGCCGCCATCGGCGACGCCCTCGGCATGGCGCGGGAAAGCACCCCGCCCGACTTCCAGCGCCTCCACGAGGGGTACCGCCGGGCGTGGCGGGGGCACCCGAACGCCGGGCTGAAACCCGGGCAGTTCACCGACGACACCCAGATGATGCTCCTCGTCGCCGGGATGCTCGCCGACGGCACCTACTCGGAGAGTGCCTACGCGGCCGCCCTTGCCCGGATGTACATGAACGAAGAGCTCCGGTTCCCCGACGGCGCCGTGGACGCCGCGTGCCGGCACCTCCTTCTCTCGGGCGAAAAATCGGTCGGCGTCGCCTCCAACACCGCCGGCTGCATCAGCATCGCCATCCCGTTCGCGCTCGCCTACGCAGAACCGGTCGACGTGACCGAACGGGTGGTCCAGGCCTGCAGCGTTACCCATACCCACCCGGCGGCGCACGCGGGGGCCGTCACCGTCGGGATGCTCGTCCACTACGCCGTCCGCGGCCGATCCGACGCGCTCACGCTTGCCGGGAAACACGCGGGCCTTGAGGACGTCACCCTCGGCAACAAGATCCGCGACGCCGTCCGGCTCGCAAACGAGGGGATCAGCCTTGAGAGCGCGTTATCGGTGATAGGTAACGACGTGACCGTCTACCAGACCGTCCCCCTCGCGTTCTTCCTTATCCATCGCATCAGAGATGCCTCAGCTCTCCTCAATACCGCCGCGCACGTCGGGGGAAACACCGACACCATCGCGCTCATCTGCGGCGCCTACATAGGCGCGGTCTACGGGAAAACCGCGCTGCCGGGGGATCTCCTCGAAGGACTCGAGTGCCGGAGCGAGATCGAGTCGGTGGCGGCCCGTCTCTACGAGCGATGCACCACAAAGCCTTAAGATTCTGCAAAAGACACCTCTCTCCTATGGAAATTGCGATCATCGGTGCATCCGGATACACCGGCGGCGAGTTGATGCGGCTCCTGCTGAATCACCCGTCCGCAGAGGTCGTCGCCGCGACATCCCGAAAACTGGACGGCACCCCCGTCGCCTCGGTCCACCCCCACCTTCGGGGACTGACCGATCTCGCCTTCCGGAACATCGGGGCCGGCGATATCGACGCCGACTTTGTCTTCCTCGCCGTACCGCACACCGCGGCGATGAAGGTTGCCGGAACGCTTGTAGAACGGGGGATCAGGACCGTCGACCTCTCGGCCGACTACCGGCTCTCAAAGGAGATCTACGAGAAGACCTACGGCGTGACCCACGAGGCCTACTTTGAGGCGCCCTACGGCCTCACCGAACTCCACCGCGACGAGGTGAGGGGCGCCTCGTTCGTCGCAAACCCGGGATGCTTCCCGACCGGGGCGACGCTTGCGGCGGCACCGCTCGCGCACCTTGCCCACACCATCATATACGACTCCAAGACCGGCGTCACCGGGGCCGGGAACACACCCTCCGCGACCACCCACTACCCGAACGTCGGCGACAACTTCAGCGCCTACAAGTGGACGAGCCACCGCCACCTCGCGGAGATGAAGCAGGAGGCCGCCCGGCTCGGTTCAACCGCCCGGTGCTACTTCACGCCGCACCTCCTCCCGGTGAACCGGGGCATACTGACGACGGCCCACATCCTCCTCAACGAGCCGATGGAGTCAAAAGAGGTCGAGACGCTCTACCGGAAGTTCTACGAGAGAGAGTTCTTCGTCCGCTACCAGAAGCCCACCCTTGCCGCCGTGCGCGGGACGAACTTCTGCGACGTGGCGGTGGAGAGCGAAGGCGACCGGGTCGTCGCGGTCTCTACAATCGACAACCTGGTCAAGGGCGCAAGCGGCCAGGCCATCCAGAACATGAACCTGATGTGCGGGTTTGCGGAAGGTGCCGGCCTGTGCTTCGCCGGGATGTCCCCCTGAGGTGGTCGCGATGGTGCAGGTCAAAGACATCATGACCCCCGACCCCGTGACCGTCCGGGTCGACTCACCGATCCGCGAGGCGGCGGGATTGCTCCGGAAGTATCACATCGGCGGCCTTCCCGTCATGGACGGCGACCGGGTGGCAGGGATCGTCACCGAGACCGATATCATATCGCTCCTCGATACCGGCAGCCTCTCAAGCGACCTCTGGCTCCCGTCGCCGCTCGAGGTGATCGAGGTTCCGGTTCGCGAGTTCATCAACTGGGAGAAGACAAAGCGGGCGCTCACCGATATCGGCGATAGGGAGGTGCGCCGGGTGATGAGCAGCCCGGCCGTCACGATTGATGAAGAGTCGGATATCGCCGATGCAGCATCCCTGATGCTCCGCGAGAGGATCGCACGCCTCCCGGTTATCCGCAACGGAAAGCTGATCGGTATCGTCACCCGGGCCGACATCGTCCGCGGCATCGGGGAGGGGGAAGGGGCATGAAGAGTATCTGTGCGGTGAAAGGCGTCAGCGCCTCGGGGATCAAGGAAGGAAAGTTCGGGCTTGCCCTGATCCGGGCAGGCGGGACGGCGGCCGGTGTCTTCACATCGAACAAGGTGCGGGCGGCCCCGATCGAGGTGATGATGAAGCGGATGGAGAGAGGAACCCTCGATGCCGTTGCCGTGAACAGTGGGTGCGCAAACGCTTACACCGGCGAGCGGGGATGCCGCGACGCACTTGAGATGTGCGATATCGCGGCAGAAACCCTCAAGCTTGCACCGGAGTCGGTCGGTGTCGCGAGCACCGGAGTGATCGGGCGCTACCTCAACCTCCCCCTCATCCGGGACCAGTGCAGGCGGGTGGCGCCGCTCCTCGCCCGGAACGGGGATGCCGAAGACGCGGCGGCCCGGGCGATCATGACGACCGATACGTTCCCGAAGCACGCCCTCGTCCGGACGGAGTCGTTTGCCGTCGGCGGGATCACCAAGGGCAGCGGGATGATCGCCCCGAACATGGGGACGATGCTTGCGTTCATCTACACGGACGCGGAGGTCGAGGCACCGGCCCTCCGGGATATCCTCCGCGAGGCTACCCGGCGGTCCTTCAACCGGGTCGTGGTCGACGGCGATACGAGCACGAACGACGTCGCTCTCTGCACCGCGACCGGTACCGCGGGCCGGGTGGATCGCGACGAACTTGCAAGAGCAATCGAGGCCGTCTGCCGCAGCCTTGCCATCCAGATCGCCCGCGACGGCGAGGGGGCGACGAAGCTCCTCGAGGTGACGGTCCGCGGCGCCGCCGACGAGGACGAGGCTGCCGGCGTTGCGCGGACGATCGTCGCATCTCCGCTCGTCAAGACCGCCATATACGGCGAAGACCCGAACTGGGGCCGGGTGGTCGCGGCGGCGGGGAGAGCCGGCGCAGAGTTCGACCCCTACGCGGTCTCCCTCTCCGTCGGCGGGGTGCCGCTCGTCGTCCGCGGCGAGATCGTCGCCGACCTCGGGGCGGCGAAGAAGGCCATGCACGGCGATACCGTCGCGTTCGACCTCGACCTTGCGGCCGGCGACGGAATGGCGACGGCATGGGGGTGCGACCTCACCGAGAAGTACGTAGAGATCAACGGGAAGTATACGACATGAAACGCGAAGACGTGCTGATGGAAGCACTCCCCTACATCCAGAAGTTTTACGGCAGGACGATCGTGATCAAACTCGGCGGCCACGCGATGGTCGACCAGAATATCCTGGAGACGGTGATCCGCGACGCCGTCCTTCTGCGCTACGTGGGGATGAAAGTCGTCCTGGTCCACGGCGGCGGCCCCGAGATCACCGCAAAGATGCAGGCGATGGGGAAAGAACCCAGGTTCGTCGGGGGCCTCCGGATCACCGATGCCGAGACGCTCGAGATCGCCCAGATGGTCCTCGTGGGCAAGATCAACGACGGGATCGTCTCTCTCATCGCGAACTGCGGCACCCGGGCGGTCGGGATATCCGGCAACGACGGCAACCTCCTCATCGCCCGGAAGATGGAGCCCCAGCGGGTGAGGGTGGGGGAGGTCGAGGAAGAGGTGGACCTTGGCCGGGTCGGCGAGATCGAGGAGGTCGACCCCGAGGTGCTCCACTGCCTCCTTGCCCAGAACTATATCCCGGTCGTGGCCCCGATAGCGATCGACCGGCAGGGCGGGAGCCTGAACATCAACGCCGATACGGCGGCGGCCGAGATCGCGATTGCCCTGCAGGCGTTCAAGTTGATCAACTTAACGGATGTCGACGGCGTGATGAACGCCGACCGGACGATGACTTACCACCGTCTTACGCTGTCTGAGGCGGATACCATGATCGCCGAAGGGATCATCAGCGGGGGGATGATCCCGAAGCTCGACGGGTGCATGAGGGCGGTCAGGAGCGGTGTTACGAGCGCTCACGTCGTGAACGGCAACCGGGAGCACAACCTGCTCCTCGAACTCTTCACCGACGAGGGCGTCGGGACGATGATCACCCTCTAATCTTTTTTTTCACGGCAGGTTCCCATCCCCGCTGCACTCCCGCTGCCGCTCTTCGTTCATATCGATCAGGATCTCGAAGATATTCCGTACGGCGACCGGGTCGATCCGGCTCTCGGCGGCGTGAGCGAAGACCCGGTCGAGGACCGCCTTCCGCTGCGGCCCATCGCGGATGGGGAGGCCCTCCTCCTGTTTGAGGCGGGCGATCCTCGCCGCAAGTCTCTGCCGCTCTGCAATCAGATCTATGATCTTCTCGTCGATCCCACGGATCTCGCTCCTGACGGCATCAAGGGACATACTCCATGGTTGGCCGCGACCGGGAAATAACCTTCCAGGTCCGTGCCTATCTCCCGGAAGAGGCGAAGGCTATTATCGTGCCGGGACAAACCCTGTACCAAATGCTGGAACGAATACCGCTGCGCGAGCGCCGGGATCTCCTGATCGCGTGGCTCGCCATCTCAATCGCCTTCACCCTGATCTACATCCGGGGAGGGGTGAACGTCACCGGGCTCATCTTCTTCTTCGTGATGTCCCTCCTCACGGTAGGGGTCGCCTTCATTCTCCACGAGCTGGCGCACAAGTTCACTGCGATGCGCTACGGCTACTGGGCGGAGTTCAAGAAGGATAACCAGATGCTCCTCGTCGCCGTGGTGATGGCGGCGCTCGTCGGGGTCGTCTTTGCGGCGCCGGGAGCGACGTATATTTACGGGAACGCGACACGGGCCGAGAACGGGCGGATATCAGCGGCAGGACCGATCACGAACCTCCTCCTCTGCATACCGTTTGCGCTCCTCATGCTCTTCGGCGGCGGTCTCATCGGTATCGTGGGCCTCGTCGGTTTCCGGGTCAACGCCATGATCGCGACGTTCAACATGCTCCCGATCAGCGTCCTCGATGGGCGCAAGATCCTCGCCTGGAACCCGGCCGTGTTTGCGGTGCTCATGGCCGCGTCTGCAGGGCTCCTTATCTGGTCGCTCCTGTGAGGCCCCACCCAATTTTCAGGCTCTCTTCAGAGTGAACCGGAACGCCGCGCCGCATCCGGGGCACCCTGAAACCCGGTCGTCGGACCGGATAGTGCCACCGTAGCGCTCGACAAGCATCCGGACGATGGAGAGGCCGAGGCCCTGGCCGCTCTTCTGGATCCTGTTCTTTCCAAACCGCATGAATACGGTATCTTTCATCTCGTCGGAGATCCCCGGTCCGGTATCCTCGACCGAGATCAGGACGTCGTTACCGCTCTCCTCCACCCGGATGGTGATCTCGACCGCCGACCCCCCGAACTTGACGGCATTCCCGATGAGGTTCGTAAAGACCTCGGGGAGGAGGGGATCGGCCATGACCGCGTGATCGGTTCCCTCATAGTTGAAGTTGATCTCGGAGAATACCCCGATCTCGTCCCGGATCACCTCATCGAGATCGACCGGCGCGAGCGTGACCGACTCGTGATGGATCCGGCGGATCGTCGAGACGTTCCGTAAGATCTCGATGCTCTTTCGGATACTGCTCCGGATCTTCTGTGCGTGATCCTTCGCATCGCCTTCGAGCATATCGATGAGGATATCGATGTAGAGACTTGATATGTTCTCCGCGTTCCTGATATCGTGGCTGAGGATATCGAGGTAGAGGTTCGCCTCCCGCTCGGCGCTTTCAAGCTGCCGGATCAGCAGTATGCACTCAAGAGAACTCCCAACCTCTTTTCCGATGGCGAGAAGGAGGGAGCGGTCGGCGTCGGTGAACCGCCTGCGGTCGCGAGGCACCACGTTCAACGACCCGATGATCCCTCTGGATGCTACGATCGGGATACTGGCGTAAGGGTGCAACATCTCCCTCTCCTCCCCCGGGTAGCGGAGGTGCGTGGGATCGTCAAAGAAGAAGGGCTCTCCCGCCACCAGCACATCCGCATACGGGGGTGCGGTGATGTCGGGGATGCACGTCTGCAGGGGAAAACCATCCGGGAGACCCCGGGTGCATATAAGCCGTGCTCTCTGCCGGTCCGCCTCGACCAGGTAGACGCCGCCGCCACGGAGATCGAGGAGGGCGATGGTCGCCGCGAGCATATCCCCGAGTGCCTCATCGATCCCGGTCGCGGATGTGGATACCCCGATGATCTGGTTCAAGACCGAGAGCTCCCGGTTATGGGCCTGGATCTCCGCCTCGGCTCGTTTCAGATCGGTGATATCGGTGAGGGAGGCCGCAAGGCAGATGGGTGCTCCGGCCTCATCCCTGACCAGGTTTCCGGAGAACATGGCATAAAATTTCGCCCCGTCCCGCCTCCTCCCGACCCGTTCGCCGGTATACCTGCCGGTCTCAAGGAGCATCCGGACGGCATCCTCCGCCTCCCCTTCATCCTGCCAGAACCCCGTAACCCGCCTCCCGACGACCTCAGCAGCGGAGGTGTAGCCCCACAGGGAGAAGAACGCCTGGTTGGCGTAGGTCAGGCGGCCGTCGAGATCCGTGATCGCGAATGCAGTGAGCGAGGACGCTATCGCCATATTGCGAATCAGAAGTTCCCGTTCAGCCTGTTTTCGCCGGGTGATATCGATCCCGGAACCCATTGAACCGAGCCGTGCTCCTGCCTCGTCGGTGATAGTGGAGAGGGCGAGTTGCATATGGACGGTCGACCCATCCCGCCGTCGCCCCGCCACCTCCCCGGACCAGGTGCCGTCCCGAAGGAACTCCGCGATGACCCTTTTTGCCTCCTCCGGATCGGCCCAGAGCACGGAAGCCGGCTGCCCGATGATCTCCTCCCGATCCCACCCATGCATGGTGAGGAAAGCACGGTTGGCGTAGGTGATCCTCTCTTCAAGATCGGTGAGGGAGATGGCATCGAGCGATGACGCTATCGCCATATCCTTGATCCGGAGTTCTCTCTCCGCCTCTTTCCTCTCCGTGATATCGGAATGCGTCCCCACGATCCGGAGCGGCTCTCCGCCGGCACCGTGGCTGACCACCTGGAGTCGGTCGAGCACGTAGACAAAGTCCCCGGATGCTGACCGCACCCGGAACTCCATATCGCAGCGGTCGCGCCGGCCGGAGGTAAGATCGGCGAGCGCCTCCCCAACACGATCGCGGTCCTCAGGATGGACGAGGGTAAGGATCATGGGGTACGTGGGCACGAACGCTCCCGGTTCGTAGCCGAGCATCGTAAAACTGCGCGGACTGTAAAAGATTTTGCCGGTGCGGACGTCCCAATCGATCAGTCCGTCGTTTGCCGCCAGGAATGCAAGGTTCAACCGCTCTTCGCTCTCCTGCAGCGCCTGCTCCGCACGCCTCCGCCCGGTCACGTTGATGAGCGACATAACCGCCCGGGCCGTCCCGGGCATCATGCCGATGGTGGCCTCGACGATATGGACGTTTTCGGCCCGGTCGATGAACGAGAATGAGTAGTTCTTCGGCGCCGCCGCGGGGTTACTCCTCCGGAGAATATGGTATTCTCTGATCTGCCGGCACTCGTCCTCGGAGGCAATGAAATCGGTCAGCCGTTTCACCCCGACGATCTCCCGGCGCGAGTACCCGGAGAGCCGCTCGAACTCCGTGTTCGCAAGCGATATGGTGCCGTCGTCCTCGATGAGGATCGTCGCCGTCCCGGTATGCTCGACGACGGCCTCGTAATCCCCGGCAACGGGGATCTCCCGGAACCGGAGTAACCAGCCCTCCCCGGGCGGCATCCTCCACCCCGAGCAGAGATACCGCCGCTCCCCTCCGCCCGGGCCCTGGAGCCGGCACTCAAACCCGGGGATCTCATCTTCATCGTCGAGCGCGGTGCGGATCCTCCCGGCAAGACCTCTGCTCCCGCCGAGTGCGCAGACAGCCTGATCGAGGTCGCCCTCCAGTGCCCCGTGGATACGGCGGATGGCCGAGTTTACCCGGATTACGTTGTGATCCCTGCCGATCAGGAGAAGCCAGTCATCAATGCCGTCAAGTAACCGTAATTCCAGTGGCACCTCATCAGGGGTTTCCCGGGGTTTGATAGGAGTCACCTGCGTATCCTTCTGTGGCCCTGAAAAGCATCTCGGGGGTAGTTACAGGGGTGTTATCTTACCATAGCCGTATTAATACACTTCGATCCCGAATGAGTGGGAAAATATTACCCGCGCTTCACATCGGGACCCTGCTGGAATATATCGGGATCCGGCAGCCGGGGAAATAGTATTGATGCCCACCCGACCCGGAGGGGATCAGGTCTCCGTGCCTTCTCGCGCCTGCATCTTCCGGATGAGAGCGACCACCTCCCGCCCCTTCTCCCGGCCTGCCGCGAGTGCGGTGGGGTGGCCCGCAATCCCGCCGTAACGGTCGAGATCGTTTGCTATGACGTTGTCCCAGTACTCAAACCCGGTGGTGTTGAAGAAGGCGGTGATGGCGGGAAACGCCGCATCGAAGACGTTCCCCCACCCGAGCCCCGCAGTCGATACGAAGATCCCCTTATGACGGCGGGTCTGTTCGGTGGTGAAGTAGAGGGTCTTCAGTATGAACTTGCGTGCCCAGAGGTACTGGGCACGGTCGATCAACCCCTTCGTCTCCGCCGTGATCCCCATCGAGTAGATGGGAGACGCGATGATGAGGACGTCGGCGGCGGCGATCTTATCGAAAATCTCCGTGAGGTCGTCCTCGATGATGCAGACCCCGGTCTTGTGGCAGACGTTGCACCCCCTGCACGGGGTGTAGGCAAGCGACCGGAGGACGATCTTCTCCACGTCGGCCCCGGCCTCCCGGGTCCCCTCGAGGACGGCATCAAGCAGGGTCTCGGTGTTTCCGTGCCGCCGGGGGCTCCCGGATATCCCGAGGACCGTCACGGGGTCGGTCATGCCACACCGACCTCCTGCAGGTACGCGGCGACCTCCCCGGCCAGGGCCGCGGCGTCTGCTCTCGCGGTGGGATGGCGGGCGATCGCTCCTTTCTCGTCGACGTTGTTCACCATCAGGTACCGGATATCCTTATCCCTGACGTCGATGACGTTGAAGAAGCACTTCACCGACGGTATCGCCGCATCAAAGACATGGTCCCAGTTCTGCCCGGCGGTCGAGAGGAAGACCCCGACACGCTTTCCCTTCCGCTCCGGGGGAACGACCGGGAGGCGAAGCACGTACTTCCGGGTGCAAAAAACCTGCGCACGGTCGACCAGCACCTTCGCCTGCGCCGTAAGCCCCATGCAGTAGATGGGGGACGCGAGGATGATGCAGTCGGCCTCGACGATCCGGTCGTGGACGTAGTCCATGTAGTCCCGCTGGATGCACCGGTTGAGCTTCGCGCAGGCGTTGCACCCCCGGCAGGGCCGGATATCGACTTCCGGGACGACGATCTTCTCGACCGCTGCCCCTTCCTCTTTCATCGCATCGAGCATCCAATCGAGCAGGGTCTCGGAGTTGCCACGGCGGCGGGGCGATGTCGCAAACGCGAGGACATCAATGGTCATACAGTGAGTACTATCCGGCTGAAGGCAAAAAAGTGTCGGATTTAAAGTTTTTTGAAGCAGAGGTACCAGTCTTTGCACTCGTAGCCTTCCTGCATCCGCTTTTCGATCTCTTTGGGTGTCTTTGGGGCCGGGACGATGACCTTGTCACCGGGTTCCCAGTTCGCCGGCGTCGCGATATGGTGCTTATCGGCGGTCTGGAGGGCCTTCGTGAGCCTGAGGATCTCGGGCATGGAGCGGCCGCTGGACATCGGGTAGTAGAGCATGGCACGCATGATGCCCTTATCGTCGATGAAGAAGACCGTCCGGATGGTCGATGTGCTGCTCTGCCCGGGGTGGAGCATCCCGTAACGCTTTGCAACCTTCATGTCGAGGTCGGCGATGATGGGGAACGGTATATCGACGCCCATCTTCTCCTTGATGTTCCTGACCCACGCAAGGTGCGAGTGAACGCTGTCGATCGAGAGGCCGACGAGCTGGACATTCAGTTTTGCAAGCTCGTCAGCCATCCCGGCAAATGCGATAAACTCCGTGGTGCAGACCGGCGTGAAGTCGGCCGGGTGGGAGAAGAGGATGACCCACTTTCCTGCGAGGTCCGAGAGTTTCAGAGGTCCATGGGTGGTCAATGCGTCGAATTCGGGTGCTTTCTCGCCGATAACCGGCATCTGGGGTAATCCTTCTGGTTCCATCGTATCACTTCCGCGGGCGGCTGCCCAGATACTCTTCGAGGGCGGTCTTGCCGTGGACGTAGGCCGGCATCCCTGCAAGCAGGAACGCGACCCTGAGTCCTTCCTCGATCTCTTCCTTCGATACGCCGAGATTCCCGGCGCCGGCCATCTGTGCGCGGACGGCATGCCCATCCCGGAGCGCGGCGGCGATCGCGATCGCGATGACCTTCTTCGTCTGCTTTGAGAGGGCGCCGTCGGCCCAGATCATCTGATCGAGCCCCATCACCTTCCCGTAAAGGTCGGGATCCGTCTCTTTGAGCTCTTTGAAGATCTCGGGGATCTTTCCAATCTTCTCTTCGAGGTTTTTCTGCTCTTCCGCCACGTCCGTCACTCCTCAAGCACCATCGGCTCGCCGCAGCAGATCAGCTCGCCGCCGCCGGCCTCCAGGACCTCGACCACGTTTCCGCAGATCTCGCAGCGGTAAATCTCACCTTTTGCTGATACGTTCACCACATCTCTCACCTTGATAGTTTTCCGGTCACTTCTTCCTTTCAGGAGGATTCATGACATCCTCCGGCGTCTTGATATCCGGCCTGATGTGGGTCATCGGAAGACAGTTGTACATCTCACAGGCACAGGTCGGGCACTTGACGAGATCCTCGTCGGTGCTGCCGATCCGGACTTCTTTCCCGCAGTCGATGCAGATGAACCGTCCGGGGCCCGGCTTCTCTCCTGCTTTTGCTGTCGTTCTGGTTCCTGGTTCGGCCACAGGCACTCACCAGAGCGATCATATCGTTTCAAAGTATTTAGCAGTATCCTCACGGGCAAGGCCGGAGCGGGCTCCCGGGCCCCGGAGAGCCGCATCTTATTAATAGGGCCGTGTGTAACCCAGCATCATGGGAAGGAAGGTTATTGCTCTTCTCGGGAGCCCGCTCCCCGACGGGAACACCGCTCGCCTCCTCGATGAGGCCATCCGGGGGGCGGAGGAGGCCGGGTGCGACGTCGAGCGGATCGTTGCCGCACACCTGGATATCGCGCCCTGTATGGAGATCTTTTACTGCCAGGAAAATGAGACCTGCGAGATCAGGGACGAGATGATCGGGATATACGACAAATTTCGGGAGATGGACGGCCTGATCATCGCCACTCCCGTTATGACGATGGGGATCCCGGGCAGGCTCAAGTCGTTCATGGACCGGTTCCAGGTCTTTTACATGGCGAAGTATCACCGGGGCAGGTCCTTTATATCCCCTGAACAGAGGAGGAGGCGCAAAATGCTCTTCATATCGATAGCGGGGATGAACCTTCCGACCGTCTTTGAGGGCGCGAAGATGACCGCGAAGGCGTTTGGAGAGATCATCGACTGCCCCTACTGGGATGAGGTGCTCCGAAACGATATGGACACCATCCAGGATATCAGGACGCGGCCGGAGGTGATGGAGGCGGCCTACCGGAAGGGTTACGAGCTCGGGCAACTCCTCTCCTCACGCTGAATCGTCCGGTTCGATGTGGACGACGACCTCGGCGAGTCCCGGCACCGTCTCTTTGAGCCTTTGTTCCACCTCCTCGGAGATCGCGTGGGCCCGGGCGATGGAGAGGGCCGGGTCGACGGTGACGTGGATGTCGGCAAATATCTCGCCCGGTTTACCCCGGCACCGGAAGTCGTGGTAACCGGCGACACCGGGGGTATCCATCACCACGGCCCGGACGAGCGCCGGGTCGCAGGGAAGGTTCATCGAGTCGATGAGGACTTCCGCGGCTCCGTAGAGGATTCCGACACCCATTCGCGCGATGAGGAGGCCGATGCCGAGCGCGATGATCGGGTCGGCCGCGGGGTAGCCGAGCCTGATGGCGAGGAACCCGCCGAGGACGGCGGTGGAGACGAAGACGTCGCTCCTTGTGTGCAACGAGTCGGCGATGAGGATCTGGCTCTGGTACTCCTCGCCCTTCCGCCGCTCGTAGGTGGAGACAATGATGTTGGTGATGAGCGTCCCGACCATGACCCCGACGGTGATGGGGGTGATCTCGGGAGTGACGGGGGTAATGAGGCGCCCGTACCCCTCAAGGAGGATGCCGGCAGCGGTCAGGAGGAGCATCGCCCCTATGACGAGGGTCCCGAGGGTCTCGATCTTGCCGTGGCCGTACGGGTGCTCCGGGTCGGGGGGTTTCCCTGCAAGGTGCATGGCAACGATCCCGACGACGTTTGAGAAGGAGTCGAATCCCGAGTGGAGAGCATCCGCCACCATGCTCACCGATCCTGCCATGACGCCGAAGACCGCTTTTACTACTGCAACGGCGACATTCAAGATGAGGACGATGACGAAGACCCGTTGCACCCGGTCACCCTGCATATACCGGTAATAGTCGCTCCCGCGGCATAGGGTTTCCGGGGGCGCCGGGTGAAAGATATTTAACGGGGCACCTCCGAAATAATTCGTTATGCCGACAGATGAGAACGCTCAGGAAGCGTTCGCCGGGGAGTCCCAGGCGAACAGGAAATACTCGGTCTTTGCCGAGAAAGCAACCGCCGAAGGTTACCCGGTGGTCGGGAAACTCTTCCGGGCGGCAAGCGAGGCAGAAGCCGTCCACGCAAAACGTCTCCTCTTCATCAAGAACGCCGTCGGGAGCACCGAAGAGAACCTGAAAGGCGCGATCGAGGGGGAGAACTACGAGTTCATGACGATGTACCCTACGTTTGCTGAAGAGGCGAAGAAAGAGCGGAGGAATGAGGCTGCGATCGTCTTCACCCACGCCATGAAGGCCGAAGAGGTGCACGCAAACCTCTACCTCCAGGCACTTGAGGCTGTCCGGGAGGGAAAAGATATCGACGTGGAGAAGATCTATCTCTGCCCGGTCTGCGGCAACGTCGAGCTCGGAGCGGCGCCGGAGAAGTGCCCCATCTGCGGGGTCCCGGCGCGGATGTTCCGCGAGGTCCAATAACCCTCTTTTTTGCCCCGTATCGCTCCGGCCGGATCTCCCGCGCGCTCCATCCCCACAAGTTAAATAGAGCTCCCGAACTATCCTTTCCTTATGGCAGGCGTGAAGGTCTACACGACGGAGAGCTGTCCCTACTGCCGGATGGTCCAGGCGTTTCTCCAGAAGCACGGTGTCGAATACACGATCGTCGATGTCGGGAAGGAACGCGAGGCGGCGCGGGAGATGGTCCGGATATCGGGACAGCGGGGCGTGCCGGTCACGGTCTTCGGCGATGAGGTGATCGTCGGGTTCGATGCGAAGAAGCTCCGGGAACTCTTCGGGACGCCGGTGGCGGATGAGATCTATGATGCGGTCATCGTGGGTGCGGGGCCGGCAGGGTTGACGGCCGCGGTCTACTGTGCGAGAAAACTCATGAAGACCATCGTCGTGTCGGAGGATATCGGTGGTCAGGCAGCCTGGAGCTGGGCAATCGAGAACTATATGGGATTTCGGATGATCACGGGGGAGGACCTTATCGGGAAGTTTGAGGACCAGGTCCGCGGGTTCGATGTCGGTCTCGAGCTTGACCGGGTCCGGGGTATCCAGAAGGAAGGCGACCTCTTTTTTGTCCGGGCGTCCAGCACCTATCGTTGCCGGACGGTCATCCTCGCCCCCGGGAAACAGCCCCGGACCCTGGGGCTCCCGGGTGAGGACCGGTTGATCGGAAGAGGTATCTCCGTCTGCTCGACCTGCGATGGCCCGCTCTTCCGTGATCGGCCCATCGCCATCGTCGGCGGGGGGAATGCAGCGATCCAGACAGCCATCGAGATGACAGAAATTGCAAGTTCCGTGGCGTTGATCGTCAGGAGCGCTCTCCGGTGCGACGAGATCTATATCAGGCGGGCAGAGGAGGCAGGTGTGCGGGTCTTCCCCAATCACGAGGTGGTGGAGCTCCACGGCGATACAGCCCTGGCCGGCGTCACGGTTCGCGATCGCGAGACCGGGAGGGAGACGGCTCTCGACGTGGAGGGGCTCTTCCTTGAGATCGGGCGTATACCGAATACGGGGTTCCTCGGGGATCTGGTGGCGCAGAACGAGCAGCACGAGATCCTGGTCGACGAGAACAATCACACAAACGTCGACGGAATCTTTGCGGCCGGCGATGCGACCTGCATCAAGGGCAAGCAGATCATCATAGCTGCAGGCGAAGGGGCGAAGGCGGCGCTTGAAGCACACGAGTATCTCATCAAAAAGGGACTTTCTCGCGCTCCTTTATCGGCGACCTTATGAGCAGGTACGTCAATAGTGTGGGGAAGACGTATGGTACTCGAAGAGATGATCATCATCCGTGGCCCTATCGACGGCCCGGAGATCGCGCGCGCCTTCAGGGAGGCCGGTATGCCGACCCGTATCACGCAGACGGTTACCCTGGACGGCCGGGTTGCTGCGAAGGGAACGATCGGGGATATCAGGGCGCTGCTGAAGGGAGAGATAGCGCGAATCGAGAAACTCCGCAAGGAATTTCTGGCTGATGAAGAGGGAGAAGAGTTCGACGCCCCGGAGGACAAGGAGGGCGCCGATGACCGGGAGGACAAGGAGGGCGCCGATGACCGGGAAGACGAGGAAGATGCCGATGACTGG
>ERZ795049.2619-NODE-2619-length-20662-cov-6.698452_pt1 | contig 20662 bp, 18 predicted proteins | sample MGYA00375133_ERZ795049 | MGnify/ENA primary metagenome ERZ795049 (study PRJEB30178, sample SAMN05720147) | activated sludge metagenome | isolation source: anaerobic digester from wastewater treatment plant | place: Japan | collected 2015-04-20 ...
ATGCTACAGTTATAGCTTTAATTGATTCTGTCTTTTCTAAATACTCCCTATATTTTTTCTCCAATACAGAGAGGTTAATATCACTTCTATCTCTTCTTTTCTCTTTAGCTTCTAAATTAAGTTTTTCTAATTCATGATATGAAATGGAGAGAAAATCCGTCAACAACTCTTGCATAGAATATTGGTTTAATATTTTAACATATCTTTTTAAACAGATATGCTAAAAAGATATACCCTTATATTAAGCATGTCAATCAAATAGGGAATAAAGTGATGTATAAACAATTCAGGCCACAGAAATACGCATTTAGTAAAAGCATAAAGGTTTCTTACCTTCTTTTGATAACAAAAACCTCTGGTAATAATCCGCCCTCATTTACTCTCAATACGCTCTTTACACTCCAATCTTCTTTTTTAAATACCTCTCTAAGCAATCTCTTTTCCTGAGTTAAGAGTACTAGCATACCCTTCCTCCTCAATAGTTTCTTAGCCAATACCTCTAGCGAAGTATATATCTCTATATTAGTATTATGTTCCCCTACCCTTATTCCAAATGGTAAATTACTTACAATTTTTTCTACATTCTTTTTAGTAAGTGAAATATTTCTAATATCACTTTTAAATAATTTGTATTTACTATCTTCTATTTCTGCTGCTTCAAAATTCTTTTTACTCATAGATATTGCCTTGCTACTAATATCTGAACATATTACCCTCTTTATACCAAAATATTTCAAAGCGGTTATTGGTATAACACTTGAGCCACAAAATGGATCTAGAAGTATATCCTCCTTTTTTAGCTGTGCTACCATACAAAGGATATATGCCAAAGATGGATTCATACCTGCTGACACAAACCCCTTCCTCCACTCTCTGCTTGAGAGATTAAGAATCTTCCCATTGCTATTTCCTATATGTGTTGGAGAGTACAAATCCCTAAATACCTCTATGTTTTTTTCTTCACTACCAAAGGATATACTTAAGTTATTGGATTCAAGAACCTTAGCTTTTGGATATTTCTCTAAGAGTTCTTTAAGAACAAATTCTGATGTTCCTTCCAAGAATTGTAGCGTATATTTTGATAATCCCATCCTAAGAAATTATACTATGGCAAGATAAATTCCAGAAGATATATAACGGATATGCATAAAACAATCACAAGAATCTTTTTAATTACGGTTATCTTTGTACTCATAGCATTGGGAATATATTTCACATTTAATTCTGTAAATATATTAAAATTACTTGGACTCCCTATGTTCTCCTGGTTCTACACAAACACCATTCACTACTTCACCAACCAACTACAAAACATACCAAACCAATGTGTTAGGTAAAGATATCTCAAGACAAAAGAACTTGATATAGATACAAGTAGGTATTTTTAGTATATTATCTAGATATGCCCAAGAAGAAAAAAGCTAAACCAAACCTTTTGGATATTCTTTTGATATCTATTCTCTTTCTTTTTGGCATAGAGCTTACCCTTGCTACAGCATACTTCCTTAAACCACCTATCCAAGAGATAATCGCAAATGCACCTCTAATAACCTTTACTTTTGATACTTCCAAACTTGCCTACCAACAACCTGAGATAACAGAAATCACTCCTCTTCCATCTTTAAATACACTTCCAAAGGAGTATTCCATCTTTACAAAACAGTATGGAAATCTAACTCAACATGAAAAAACACAATTATTGAGATATTCTACAACTACACACAAGACAGAGAATAAAACAGCAACTGAACTCTATACAGATATTTATGACAACAATCTAAATATACTAATTCCTCAACAATACGTCGACATATATTTTCTTACTCAGCTCCAAAATATTGCAAATAAATTTAATTCTTTAAACACTCTACCCTCTGTATCAGAAGAACTGTCAAAGATATTTGCAAACGACATCTATTTTCACAATGATACTAACATAGAAAACATCTCTGGCATTTCAGATTTTTCAATTCTCTCTAAATGGTTACTCTCTTCGAAAGAAATTACAGAAGATAATACATACACAACATTTCTAAACAAAACATACAACAAATATATCTCTACAGAGAAGATGGAGACTACTGATGTAGAATCCTCTCTAAACGATACATACACAGGGGCTACATATTTCAATGTAGAGAAAACTCAACTTTCTAAAATTGACTACATGCTCACATTTCTAACTGAGGTATATACCCAAGCAAAGTTAGATAACAAAGAGATACTCTACAAAATCAATACACTCAAACAGTATGTTCAGGAATTGGAAGATTCGAATGGCACTAGCATCCCACTTAAAGATATTCTTTCTAACCCAAGATTAAATACCTTAGATACACAACAACCTGTTGAACTTTTAATTCAAACTATCTCTGACAAAACATATTTAGCACCAATATATACCTTCTCAGAAACTTTTGTTGTAAATGACGAAAATTTCAATGAGCCATATGATGTAAAACCAATTGTACAAAGTAAGGGCTCAACAAGAGTCCCCATATTCATGTACCACCAGATTGGACCTCCTCCAAAAGGTATTTCAAAATTTACAGCTGGACTATATGTTACTCCAGAACAGTTTGAAGAACAGATGGCTTACTTAGTTAGAAATAATTACAAAACAATTGGCTCGCTTGAGCTTTACAATTTACTCAAAAAAGGTGGAAACCCATCTCAGAAAACGGTTATGCTAACATTTGACGATGGAACATCCGGACAGTATGAATATGCATTTCCAATATTAAAAAAATACGGTTTAACAGCTACCTTCTATGTCATTTCAAACAGATCCAGTATTGGTAAAACATTCATACTAAAAGAGATGTCAGATGCAGGAATGGAGATAGCCTCACACTCTGCAACACATCCCAATTTTGTTAATCTCAAAGACTTAGATCAACTAACATATGAAATATATGCAAGCAAAAGTATGTTAGCAGCAAGAACTGACAAACCTGTGTATGGTATAGCATATCCTGGATGCGTAGCAGATAGCAGAGTATACTCTAGAGTTGCAGGTGCGGGATATTTAATTGGAGCAAGCTGTGGAAGATCCATAGACCACTATCTTCGCAATAGACTCTCTCTTGCCCGTGTACATGCGTATGGAGATATGGAAAGTTTCAAAAAACTTCTCTCAGGAGTCAATTAATCAGGTATAATGGATATATGAAAAAAGATTTTTCTTCTTTAAAAGAACTACATGAATACTACGCAGTAAACAATAACTGTAAACTAAAAGATCTTGCTACTCAGCCAGTATATGAAATAACCCCTCCCTCTTCTGGAATTGTTTTCATCGGAGAAGCCCCTGGTAGAAATGAAGATTTACAAGGGAAACCGTTTGTAGGAGCAGCAGGAAAATTCCTAGACCAACTACTCAAAGGGATTGGTCTTACAAGAAACGAAGTGTATGTCTCCAATACAGTTAAATACAGGCCTCCAGAGAACAGAGATCCAACAGATCAAGAAAAAGATAGCTGTAGAGTTTGGCTCAATGCGGAATTAATATTCATCCAACCCAAAGTCATAGTCCCACTTGGAAGACATGCCTTAGCAAGATTTGTTCCAGATATTGCAATTACAGCTGCACATGGAAATCCCTATGCTCATCCTAGCGGAATTCCAATCTTTCCAATGTATCATCCTGCAGCAGCACTTTACAATCCAAATCTTAGAGAGGTATTACAAAAAGATTTCGAAAAGATGAAGAAATTTTTGAAAGACGGAGGGACACTACTCGAAAACAGTATAAAGGATTCCTCCAGCTTTTCGAAACAATCCAAGAAAGATATTCAAGAGATTCTTGAGATGTAAATTAGGCATTATCCCAACCTGTATCGTAGAAAATCTTTTCTGCTACAGTCTCATAATTATTACAAATTTCACTTTCCTTAAACCATATTTTTATCTCCCTCTGTGCATTCTCAGGAGAATCTGATGCATGAAGCATAGTCCTGGTTGATCTTGCTACTACATCTGCAAGTGCATACGAATCAAAAGAGTAATCTGCTCTAATTGTCCCAACATCTCCATCTGCTGGACTTGTACTACCCAAAACCTTTCGAACACTTGAGACCACATTTGGACCCTCTAAAACTACTGCTAAGATTGGACCACATGTTAAATATGCAATATTCCTGTCTCTAATTATCTTTCCCCACTCTAGTGAATTCCAATTTGAAACATCCTGCCCTCTAGCCTCTGCACCCTTCTTTGCCTTTTCCCCTGTCTCTATTAAATACTGCTCTTCACTAGTGTAATGCTCTCCTACTTGTGCTTTTGTAGCATTTAGCATTTTGACAGCAACCATTTTAAATCCCTTCCTCTCAAATCTAGAAAGTATCTCTCCAACTATCTGTCTTTGTAGTACATCTGGTTTCATTAAGATTAAGGTCCTCTCTTCTGCAATACTTGGTCTTTTCATATAGATATGATGTTGAAAATATTAGATAATACGAGGATAACAAAATAATGGAATATTTTAAACCAGAGAAATATAAAACAGAATTAACGAAAATCTTCAAAGAGGTTAAAGAAGAGAAAATCTGGGAAAAAGACTCCCTAAACAAGATACTTCGAAAATACCCAAAAGATGGTAAGAGATTGTTTCGTCATGACGAACTGGTATATGCCCTTAAAGAATTAGAGCTACAAGATAAAACAATTGAAGAGCGAATTAGATTAAAACCAACAAGAACAAACTCAGGAGTTGCTACAGTAACTGTTCTAACTAAACCATTTCCATGCCCAGGTCGATGTATATTCTGTCCCAATGACCCAAATATGCCCAAAAGCTACATATCTTCAGAGCCAGGTGCACAAAGAGCTCTTACAAACCACTTTGACCCCTATGCTCAAGTTTACAATAGATTAATTGCACTTAAAAATGTTGGACATAATATCGAGAAAGTTGAACTACTTGTCCTAGGTGGAAGTTGGAGTGCATATCCCCAAGATTACCAACTTTGGTTTGTTACACAGTGTTACAAAGCCTTAAACGACATATCTCCCGAAAGTACAGAATACATACCTCCAAAAGAAGATTACGAGTCTGAAGCCTCTTTTTTTAATTTAGAGAAAGAACATTTAATAAACGAAACAGCATACTGTAGAAATGTAGGATTAGTTTTTGAAACAAGACCAGATTTAATAACCAAGGAAGAGGTGATACATTTAAGAAAACTTGGTGCTACCAAGATACAGATTGGTATTCAATCTCTAGACGATAAAATTCTTAAGGCAAACAATATTGGAAGAAAAGTAAAAGATGTTAGAAAAGCAATTAAACTCCTAAGACTTGGAGGATTTAAGATACATGGTCACTGGATGCCAAATCTTTACAAAGCTACAGTAAACTCAGATATTGCAGATTACAAAAAACTTTGGAGAAGAGATTTCTCTCCTGATGAATTAAAGATATATCCTACATCCATAGTTCCAAATACATACCTGTACAATCTCTACAAGAAAAACATGTACTCCCCATATACAGAGGAAGAATTGCTTGAGGTTTTAGTTTCTGTTATACCTACCACTCCAAGATATTGTAGATTATCTAGAATAATACGAGATATACCCTCGGAAGAGATTGTTGCAGGAAACAAAAAAACTAATTTAAGACAGATTGCAGAAAAAGAGATTGAAGAGAGAGGATTCAAATTACAAGAAATCCGAAGTAGAGAGATACAGGATTCAAATGTAAAAATGAAAGATTTAGAAATGGAGATAATTAATTACAAATCTTCAATTGGTAAAGAGGTGTTCATATCTTTTAAGACAAAGAAAACAGATAAGATATGTGGATTCTTAAGATTGTGTTTACCAAATCCAATCTACAAAAGATTTAACTACATTAAAGAATTGAGAGACTCTTCTATAATTCGTGAGGTACATGTGTATGGTAAGGTTATGAGCTTAACAGAAGATAGTACTGGGCAGTCACAGCATCTAGGACTTGGGAAAAAGCTAATAGAAAAGGCTGAGGAGATATCCAAGAAAAATGGATTTAAGAATATTTCCGTCATATCTGCAGTTGGTACCAGAGAGTACTACAAAGCAAGGGGATATACCAAGGGGGTACTATATATGAAAAAAGAGATTGTAACTACCTCTTAAAAAGGTTAACATTCATTATGAACAAAGAACAAAATAAAAAAGAAATAATCTATGCATTCATAGATGGTAATAATCTGTATCAGGGACTTCTTACAGATCTTCCTACTCGTAAGTACAAGGGATGGAGAATAGATTTTAAGAAATTCAAAATATACTTAGAAGATAAGTATCATGTACAGAAGTTTTTTCTTTTTATGGGATATGTAAAGGACAATGAGAAGATGTACGAGGAATTAAAAAATTCTGGATATACTTTAATATTTAAACCAACTATTGCACATACAGATACTGAAGGTAAGAAGAGTGTAAAAGGGAATGTAGATACAGAGCTTGTATTACATACAATGATAGAGTTACCAAATTATGATAAGGCTATCATAGTAGCAGGGGATGGAGATTATAAATGTTTAGTAGAGTATTTAGACAAGATAAACAAGTTAGAGCATATCCTTATACCTAACCAGAAGCTATATTCTAGTCTTCTTATACCATTTAAGAAGTACATGATATATATGAATCCACTAAGGGGTAAGGTGGGTAGTAAGTAACAAAAAAGGGAGTGTTGCTTGTAGTACAGGTCTACAACCTTCCCTCCCTCATAGTCATGATTATATGCTCGTTTAAATATACAGTCAATTAAAGGGAAATGAGCGTACAGGGACTCGAACCCTGAACCTAGCGGTTAAGAGCCGCTTGCTCTACCAATTAAGCTATACGCCCTAAAAAAGGACTAAAGAATAATACCACTATATTAACCATTTCTCAACATATTAAAGCTCAGAAAGTGGTTCTAGCACCTCCTCCAGTTCCTCATCGTTCCCATCTTCAATAATCTTTTTTACAACTATATCCTTAGCTATAACAGTATTATCTTCTACTACAATACCATCCAAACCAACATAGTTAGTTATCGCAATGCCACTATTCAATATCTCTATAGAATACTCTCCCTTGTTTACAACAAATCTGTATCTCCCCAAATAATCCGTTACCCTCTTAGACACTAACTTACCAAACTCCTTTTCCCTAAGACCAACTATTACACCCTGTAATCTCTTCTTTTTTGTATTTCTAACAATCCCGTACTTTCCTTTCTTACCAAACAAAGAAAATACTAACAAAACAAGTGCAGGAATATATATACCAACAATTAAATAGTTATACCATACCTGAGATACATATAGTGCATACAATGCAAAACATATACCAACAACAAATAAAATTACATGCAAACTCTTCCATACAAACTTACTCTGCGAAATTATCTTTTCAAAGAATATTCTAAATGCACCATACTCTACCTTATCCATAGGAATAGAGAAATTTGGAATATCCTCATCACGGACAGAGAATTCTCTTCCGTGGTACACATTCTCCAAAGGAAAATCCTCCTTACCAAACACTATCTTAGATGGAAATGTGTAATCTCTTGCAGTTACCTTTATGGAATATGTTCCCTTGTTTAGATTCGTACCTCTGAAATATCCATTACCATCCGTTACATCCGTCCATACCAATATACCATTCTTGTCAAAAACTCTTACTATGGCCTGAGATACTGGTTCTTTTGTAACAGAATCATACACATATCCTACTGGATGACCCTTCTTCCTAAATCCAAGGATACTTAGTAATCCAAGGATAAGTTGGGCTATTAAGTATGGAATAGAATTGAAACTACCAATTAATATACCAATACCGATTGTAATATTTGTAGCAACCGTTGTAACTGTAATATTCTGTAAATCTTCAACCTCTATCTTTCCAATCGTATCATCTACTATCTCTTTAGCTCTATCTACAACCTTGTCAATTGGAGTTTTGGGAGGAGGAATTGGCCCTTCTGTATGTAAGAGGTAAAGATTAATATTGCATATCCTTCTTACATTACCAACAGAATCTACTGCCTGCGCACAGAAAGTATATTCTTCTAGTAGATACCCATTGTTATCCTGTTCCAAATCTCCCAGTTTAACTCTAACTTCCCAAATATCTCCTACCGTAATCTCACTATCTTTACAATCATCTGAAGAATCATCACTTAAAACACACCAGAAACTCTTACTAGCTATTGTAATATTATCTTTAACTCTCATACGAATTATTATTTCATCATTTGGATCCCAATCTTCCACAGTATTGTCCCCAAGACCACTTACACTAAGAAGTACAATCTCTGGTTTTTGGGAATCTTGAACAGAGAAGACCGTATTTGACCAAGCACTTTCTCCACCAAAAGCATTCTTTGCCTTTACTCTGTAAAAATATATCTGGCCATTTTTAAGATTTTCAAATTCATAACCCATTGCCCCTATCCAACCACTGTCTTCATATATTGTAGAGAAATCTGCCTTAGTACTTACCTGTGCGAAGTATGTGTATGTTCCACTCCCAGCAGTACTCCATAGAATCGTGTTTTTAGTCCCAATACTGTACGAAGGTTCTGCAAATATTGTTGGGACAGGAACTGGTGTTACATACAATACTTCACAATCTAAAATCCCAACGGTTAAAGGCTCTGTAATATCTCTTGCACATACCTCATAAGAACCAGCTATGGAAGATTTTACATAACCAACAGTATGACCTAATAAATCTGTAAGTGCCGGTTGGGTGATTGTTACTCCTAAAGATGAACCATTAATATATATCTCTATCTGTCTGTTTGCTTTTGGATTATTCAGACTATCTACAATATCCAAAGATACCTGAGAGCTTTCTTTAATCTCAACAGATATTGGGTTAATACTTAACTGAGAATATAGGTCTACATTAATATTTGCATTTACATTAACTCCGAAATTCTGTTCTGGAAGATCTGTTGCTTTGACAAAACCGAAAGGTATAAACAGACAAAAAAGAATAAACAAAAATTTTAAGGCAGTTTTTATATTCATTATATTTCCTCAACTATTCTTCTCACATACCGATCTAGAGAATCTGTAAGTACTTTGGATGAATACGGCTTTTCACCCAATGGTTCTCCATTACCTTTACTGTAACAGTTTTTGCATACCAGAGCAAAACTTGTAGTATCTAAATATTTAAGATTATCTTTATTCCCACATAATGAACAGGAAGAGAAATCTGAAAGAAAACCCATATCCTTAAGAATCTTAATTCGAAGCTTGTTTGTAGCTTCCAAATCTCCATCTCGTTTCAGTAGAGATTGTAATCCGTCAAAGATACTTGGATATGGATCATACTCTTGAAGAAATTTGTTTAGGATGAAAAGGACTCTCTCAATATTTTTAACCTGAAGTTTATCCATATCCAAACTTCGAATTAAAACAGATTCTGTAAGAACAGGCATTCCTTTTCCTTGGTAGAAGGCTACATCACTAGTACAAAGTGTTTGCATATTCCCTCTGTTTTTACTATTTATCTTTCTAATTCCTTTAGCAAACAGAGTAAATTTACCAAATTCTCTTCCAAACACAGTAAGTATTTTATCTGCTTCAGAATAATTAATTGATTTTATAACTGTAACAGTATCTCTATTCATATGCTCCTTTCCTTGTTAAAACAACATAAGGTGTTTTAAGTAATATTTTAAAATCTCTTGCAAGATTAATCTCTTTTGAATATTTAGCATCTAAAAGGATTCTTTGTTCAAAAGATATATCGTTTCTACCAGATACTTGCCATATTCCAGTAATCCCAGGAGGAACTTTCAGTATTTGATTAATATATTTTTTACCATTTGGATTTTTTTTAATATATCTATCTACTTCTTCTTGGTACATAGGTCTAGGCCCTACTACAGACATTTCTCCTTTTAGAACATTTAGAAATTGTGGCAGTTCATCTATATCTGTCTTCCTTAATATTCTTCCAATCTTAGTTACCCTTGGATCTTCGGAAAGCTTTAATTTCCCATCTTTGCTTTGCCATTTCTTTTTCAATTCTTTGTATTTAGGATTCTTTGCTATTTCACTGTGTGCATTAGGAATCATGGTTCTAAATTTGTACATTTTAAATTCTCCTTTCTTACCAAGTCGAAGAGGTTCTTTAACAAATATCTCTCTTCTGTCGGTTAGGAATATAGTAAGTGAACAAATAAGTAGTAATGGTAGTAAAACAATTAATACAACAACAGAAAACAGTATGTCGAAGATTCTTTTTATACTACTCTTTAACATAGTTTTTTAGTTTGTACATAAAGATTTCTGCAGCAAAATTGTCTGCCTGTTTTCTACAGTTATCTGGGTCGTATAATGAGTCTTTAAATTTCTTTATGACTTCAGCAAGACTCTCTGCATCGTACTTGTCAAAGAACACTCCTGTTTTCGGATTCTCTTCGGAGATTGTTTCAAGAACTCCACCCTCTCTGTATGCTATTACTGGTGTACCTGCTGAGTTTGCTTCTACTGGGATTATTCCAAAGTCTTCATTACGAACAGGAAATATTAAGGCTCTACATCTAGAAAGTAGATTAATTTTTTCTTCGTCTGAAACATATCCCAAGAATTTAATTAACCCTTTCTTGTTCATATTTTTAACCAACTCTTTCATCTGCTCAAGATTGTCTCCTGTTCCAGCAATTTTAAGAGGAACATTTGCCATAGCACATGCTTTAATTGCTAAATCTACTCCTTTGTATGTTTCAACTCTACCCATATACAAAAACCAATTCTCCTTCCTATTTATTTTCTTGAAGGATTGTATCATCTTTACTTCTACTGGAGGATATATGACATCTGATTCTAGTCCGTAATATTTCTTTATTCTTTTCTGCACTACTTTGGAAATAGCCGCAATCTTGTCACATTTCGCAGCGGCTTCTTTGTCCCACTTTTGCCAGAGTTTTTCTAAAAATGTATCCATGAAAAAGCTGTATATCTTAAAGAATGTTCTGTTTATACCTTTTAATTGTTCCACATTTTTTAATGACCTACCTTCCTTTTCCCACAAAAATTTAGGTGGTGTCATACAGATATCTACATGTTTTACACCTTTGGTATGTGCAAATTTAGCAAATGCTATGGAAAGAGAAACTATGACATCATACCCTTTTAATTTGAAACTTCTGTAAGCCCATGGATGGAAGAGAAGATATAGCTGTCTGAATTGAAATTTCTTTGGTAAATACTGGATGAATGAATGGTGTATTTTAATATCTCCAAAGAATTCCTTAACAAACTTCTTGTCGTAGTAGGCTGTGTATACCTCACAATTTGGAAATGCTTTTATGATATATCTCAGATGTACCTCTGCACCACCATGTTTAAAAAGTGGTTCTGCTACAACTGCTACTCTAAGACTTTCTTCTGGGATATTTCTTTTTTTCTTCCTTGGAGACATTTATTAAGAATTTTTCAAGATTATTTAAAAACTTCGCTTCAGTAAATTTCTCTGCCTGAGAGATTATCTTTTGTTCATTATATCTTCTTTTGTCAAAATCCTTAAGTAAATTAGATAATTCTTCCTCATCTTTGAAAAATTCCCCAGTAACTCCCTCTTTTACTGTTTCCAATACTCCACCCTCTTTGTATGCTAACACTGGAGTTCCCTGTGACATTGCCTCTACAGGTACTAATCCAAAATCCTCTATTCCACAAAAGAGTAACACCTCTGCTTCCTTAAAAAATGAATCTCTTTGTGGATCTGGTACAAAACCCAAGAATGTAATTCTTTTGTCTCTCTTTGCTATTTTCTTGAGATACCCTAAATCTGGTCCCTCTCCAATTACGACAAGGTTTGTGTCTGTTTGTTTACATGCATTAATTGCCCAATCTATTCTTTTGTAGTCGTAGAGTCTAGATACAACAAGGGCAAATTTTTTAGGAAGTTTGTAGAGCTTTCTTACATCTACTTTTTCGTAATTATGTTTAATTATTCCTGGGTATATTACAGTTGCTTTTTTACGGTATGTTTTCTGTATCTTTTGAGCAACATATCTTGAATTTGCACTCCAGTAATCTACCCTTCTAGATATACTCCAATCCCATATCCTCATGTGTGTGTTTAATACCCTCGAGAGAGGTTTGTAGAGCCATTTAAGCTTTGATCCTCTGACATTGAGCTCATTGTCCCAAAGACTTCTAGGAGGGGTCATAACCATTGCTACATGAGGTTGGTATATTCCAGTAATTATTCCTTTTGCAGGACCTGCGGATATGCTAATTACAAGGTCATAACCATCTAAATTGAAATTTTCGTATGCTAATGGTGTAAATATCTTAAGATGTCTTGAAAATCCTTTTGGGAGAAATCTTGAGATTTTCTGTACAAAGCTTGTATATACATTGTTTTCAATCTGAGGATATTTCTTCTTGTCAAAAAGTATTGTAAATATGTCAGCGTGTGGGAGAATTTTTAATATTGAAAGAAGTTCAGCATCTGCTCCTCCATACGAAGTCATTTGATCTGCTACGATTGCTACCTTAGGAAAAAGTTTTTCTAGTTTATGCATGAGCCATTATAGCTCGGGAATGTCCTCTCCATCAAATCCGAAATCTTCTGCAGAAACATCTTCTTCTTCAGAGTCTAACTGCTCAAGAGCTTTTGAAAGTTCTTCATCTACAGGAATCTCTTCTTTGGGAGAATCATCATGGTCATCATCTGGAAAGATAACATCTAAACTTTCACCATCATCTTGACTTGGGTCTATACCTCCGTCACCAATGATATCTTCGTCTCCACCCATAAGTATGATATTTGGTTCTTCCTTGTCTATGGATACATACTCCTCTTCTTCACTTCCATTTTTCTTCAGTAGAATAGCTTTCTCAAGGTATCTATCTGCTTCTTCACCAAATTTCTCAACAACATCTATAACTTTCATTGGTTTTCCACACTCTGGACATATCTTAATCTCATCTACCTCTTCTCCACATTCTGCACATGAGAAGAAAACAACATGGACACTCTTCCTTTGTGGTATTAGTTCATCCTTCTTCTTTTTTGCGGGATTTGCCATTGGTGTAATAATAAATTGGTACTATTGAATAGTATATTGTTTAGCCTAAAAGTGTCAATAAACCCATAGAGATACTATTTTAGCCATATTTAGGGAAGCAACACTTCTTGTATTTTTTCCCGCTACCACAAGGACAGGGGTCGTTACGACCAACTTTCTTGTTCTTTTTAATAGTTTTTTGCTTTCCTACATTTCCTGGCCTTTTGTCTTCATCTGTATTAACTCTCACAGGTATCTGCTCCTCTCTTTTTACTAGTCTTACCTTAAAGAATCTTGTTACTATGGATTCATCTACTTTCTTTAGCATATCATCGAACATTCTAAATCCTTCATTTTTGTACTCTACAAGAGGATCTCTTTGAGCAAGGTTACGCAGAGATATACCCTCTCGAAGATCGGTCATTGTATCTAGATGTTCCATCCAGAATCTATCAAAGGCTTCCAAAAGAAGTAATCTTGAGAGTGCTTTCATTGGTTCTACTCCTATGTCATAGATATGGAGTATAAAGGATACAAGTATTAGTTTTTTAAGCTGTACAGCCTGTTCTACATTTGTTTTCTTTTCTAAATCTTTAAACATCTCTACTGATGTCTTAAAGCCCATCTTCTTTACTGCTTCTTCAAATATCTCGTCTGTTAGAAGGTTCATAACTTGCTGGTACACCTGTCTTTCTTCAACATTTGATATCTTCATATCATCTACAAGTTGAGATGCTTGTAGGAAATCTATGTATTCAAATTCTTTTTTCAGAATCCATTTCTCAAGTGGAGAAAGGATGAAGTTTAGATTATCTAGTTCTTCTATTTTCCATGTCTCTTCTCTGTTTAGGGCTAGAGCATCTAGTGCATCTTGAATTCCTTCTATATCTGCATTTAGTACAATGTCTAAATCTTTTTTGAGTGTTTTGTCTGTAACATTAAAGTCTGTTTTTAATTCTATATCTAGAATTTTTCTTCTTAGTGTATATATGATTTCTCTTTGCTGGTTTAGAACATCGTCGTACTCTACAAGACTTTTTCGGATATCGTAGTTGCGTGCTTCTACTTTCTTCTGTGCATTCTCTATAGTTTTACCGAGTATACCAAGTGAAATTGGCATATCATCATCCATTCCAACTTGGGTCATCATTAGCTGCATTCTGTCTCCACCAAAGAGTCTCATGAGTTCATCTTCAAAAGATACAAAGAATCTGGATTCTCCAGGGTCTCCCTGTCTTCCAGATCTTCCTCTTAGCTGGTTATCTATTCTTCTAGATTCGTGTCTTTCAGAACCGATTACATACAAACCTCCCACCTCTTTCACACCTTCTCCTAGTGCAATATCTGTACCTCTTCCTGCCATATTTGTAGCTATGGTTACAGAGCCTTTCTGTCCTGCTTCTGCGATAACAATTGCTTCTCTTTCATGCTGTTTTGCATTTAGTACATTGTGTTTAATACCTTCTTTGGAGAGCATGCTTGAAAGTATTTCCGACTTTTCTACAGATGTAGTACCTACGAGTATCGGTTGTCCTTTTGCATGATGTTCTTTAATATCTTCAACTATGGCTTTGAACTTACCCTCTTGGCTTCTGTAAACAACATCGTTGTAATCCTTCCTTATGATTGGTTTGTTTGGAGGTACTACAATGGTATCTAGTTTGTAAATGGAAGAGAATTCTTCTGCTTCCGTAAGTGCTGTTCCTGTCATTCCTGATAGGTATTTGTAAAGTCTGAAGAAATTCTGAAGTGTAATTGTCGCCATTGTTCTAGATTCTCTTTTAACTTCCACTCCCTCTTTTGCCTCTATGGCTTGGTGAAGTCCTTCACTGTATCTTCTTCCTTCCATAGCTCTGCCTGTAAATTCATCGACTATGAGGATTTCTCCATTCCTAATCATGTATTCATCATCTAGTTGGTAAAGCTCTTTTGCTTTAAGTGCATTGTCTAAATGGTATGTAAGTTGTGCATCTTCATAGATATTTTTAACTCCAAGAGCTTTCTCTACTGCATCTATACCCTCATCTGTAAGAGATACTGCATGGGCTTTTTCATCTACAGCATAATGTTTGTCTTTCTGAAGTGAGTTCGCAAGAGAAGCAAATCTTTTGTAAAGATCGTTTGCACCTTGAGCACTAGTAGATATGATTAATGGTGTTCTAGCTTCATCTATGAGGATGGAATCTGCTTCATCTACAATTACAAAATATTTTGGTCCTTGGACTCTTTCTTCTTTCGTTCTTGCCATGTTGTCTCTTAGATAGTCAAAACCAAATTCATTGTTTGTACCGTAAACAACATCACAACCGTATGCCTCCTGTTTAGAACACTCTAAGAGGTTTACTCCACTCATATGGTCGTATTTCAATCTCCCAGAAGCTTTTACTTTCTCATCTCTTTCTTTTATTAATTTTTTTGCATCGTCTCCCTTGATTTTAAGTGCTTCTTCGTCTGTTATGAATCTGTACTGTTTACCAGAATTGATAGCTCCTACACTCATTCCAAGTGCATTGAGTATGTGTCCTGTCCATTCTGCATCTCTTCTTGCGAGATAGTCGTTTACGGTAACTAAATGTGCACCTCTCCCAGTTAGACCGTAAAGATACAGTGGGAGATTTGCTGCAAGAGTTTTTCCTTCACCAGTGAAAAGTTCAGCAATTTTGTTGTCGAAGAGTACATATCCTGCAGTAAGTTGAACATCAAAATGCCTGTGATTTGCAACTCTTTTGGATGCTTCTCTTACTACTGCAAATGCTTCAGGGAGTATTTCATAGAGTCTTCTTTTCTCTTTGTCTAATTCTTCATTGAGAATGGATTCTTTTTTGTTTACGAAATCTGTTCTACATGTATCTAAATCTACAAATATCTTTTTGCGAAATTCCTCTGTTTTAGCTCTTAGCTCCTCATCGGAAAGTTTAGATATTTCATCTTCATACCCATTAATCTTCTCTACTAATGGTTGAATCTTTTTAAGTTGTTTTTCGTTTGAGTCAAAAAGACCCTCAAGGAATTTAATCATTGAAATTGATTATACCATCATTCATAGATTTTTCATCCTTAAAATATATATTTTCTGTATGTACAAGATATTGTTTTCACTGCTCTTTTTGTTGTTTTCTACTACGGTTTGTTTTGCCGATGTTACCTTAATATCCCCTCAAAAAGATGAATATCTCACAAACAGGATTGTTAATTTCAAGTGGGAGAACACAGATACACAGAATGAATATGTTTACAGACTGGACATTGCTTTTTACCTCAATTGGTCTACATACATGCTCATACCTGTAGGAAGTGAGACACAACATACTCATCCTCTTTCCAATTACGATGTTTTTGCATGGAGAGTTTTGTATGCCAGAAAGGACACTTTCGATGGAACATATCCCTTTGTCTCTGAATCTAGAAGATTTAGCATTAACACACTTCTCCCACAGGAGGAGACTCCTCCACAAGAACCTCAAGTGCCTGTGGAGAAACCTGCTGTTGAAAAAAAGAAGGTAACTGTACTTCCTAAAACGACAACAGTTAAGAAGAAAGCCCCTGTAATTGTAAAGAATGAGGAGGAACATATGGAGTGGGATACTTCTACAGCTTCTGTTTTGGGAGTAGCAAAAGAGGAAACTGTATGTAGGTTTAAATATTTGAGAGGAGAGAGTGTAATGCAGTCATGTAATATCCCACCTCTTCAATTAAACGAAACTACTTTGTATCCATTTGTAGATGAGTACAGTGTTGTAGTTAAGGGAAAGTTTCTAAATGATATATCTGTAGTTGTAGATGAATACAGATGCAAGAGGGAAATTCTTAAACCTGTATCTTTTTTTAAATGTAATGAGGAGTTGGTAACTTCACATAATTTCAATTTAGAACCAAATATTTACTTTTCTGTTTACCAAGGAGATCTATATATTCCAATTAAATCTTTTACAAAGGATGCGGATGTTTTTACTCTCGTTGCTGGGTATTTCCGTAAGAAAGAGAATTTAAGGATGAGTTTTAAATATGTGATAAATATATCTGAGTTTAACATCTCTATTTCTGGTGGTGGTTTTTACTCACTGGATCCTAAGAATATTTCAGATACAAAGAAGCCTTTCTCTTTCCCATTTAGTAAGGCAATTGGTGTTACGCAGTGGCATGGGGATACAGTGTTCCAGAAACCACACAAGGGGATAGATTTTGGAGCAGTAAAAGAGAGTATTTTAGCAGTTTCAGATGGTAGCGTAGTTGGTAAAGGTTGGGATAGTTACAATGGGAAGTGTTTCTCTGGGGGTAACTATCTTCTCGTTAAGCAGAACAATGGTATGTACACTACATATTTTCATTTAGAGAAAACTTTAGTTAATACCGGAGACAGAGTAAAGAAAGGACAGAGGGTTGGTGTAAGTGGAAACTCTGGTGCATGGAATTGCCAGAAGTTAGGATACCATTTACATTTTGAAACAAGAAAGGGAAGAAACCAGAGTACACATGTTAATCCAGTAGATTACATCAATACAGATTGGAGCAAGATTGTTACCTTGAATGCAAAGTATATACCAGAGAGGTTAAGTGGGGATAATCCACATCCGGGATATTAATTTAGTAATGTAAGTATGGAATATTTAAAAACAGTAATATATCTTTTTTCAGTTTTGATCTCTGGGGAAATAACAGAGTATATGGTTCCAAATATTGCTGATATACAGCAGGTAATCTATGTAGATATACACAGGGTTCTTCTTGTAAATGAGGAGAGTATCTTGGAGGTTAATGTGTTGAAAAGAGATGTTAAAGAAATTGGAAAGAGGGGAAATAATGAGTTTGTTGGTTATGATAATAGTTTAATGTTTTGTAAGATTGAACATTACATAATCCAGAGTGAGAAAGAGTTTTCTACAAAGTTTACTGTTTTAAACAAGCAAAGAGAGGTTGTAAAGGAGTTGTACTTTTTTGAAACGATTCGTCCATTGTATATGGATAATAATATTGTGATTGCAACAACTGCAGTGGATTTTTTAGAGAAACATTTTTACAAAATCTATATTGAGAGTGGAGATATGGAAGAGATATTTTTAAAAGATATACAGAAGAAAGAGAATATTGTTAATGTAAGGGAAGATGTGTTTGGAAATATTTGGGTTAGTTACAGTACACGAGATATTCTTCTTACTCGTATCTCAATGCATCTATCGGGTTTAGTTTTGCAGCTCGAGCAGCTGGATATATTCCAAAGAGAAGCCCTATGAAGCTGGATATACCTACTGCTAACAGGATTGCATCCCAGGTTACTATTGCACTAAATTCCAAGAACTCTCCAGCGATTATCCCAATTCCATATCCTACCAATATTCCGAAAACTCCACCTATTACTGTAAGAACAACTGCTTCAGTCATAAATTGAATTAATATCTGGGATGTTTGTGCACCTAATGCTTTTCTAAGTCCAATCTCTCTGGTCCTTTCAGTAACAGATACAAGCATAATATTCATTATTCCAATTCCTCCAACCAAGAGAGATATTGCGGCTATACCAGCTAGAAACGATGTTAACATACTCATAACACTGTCTATTGTAGAGAGTAAATCTTTTGATGATGTAACTGTAAAATCTGCAAGACTTGCATCATCTATCTCATGTGTCTTAAGTAGCGTATCCTCTATTAGCTTTTTTGCACTATCTACTGTTTGGTCAGAAGTTGCTTTTGCAACTATACCATTGTAATTATCTGTACCAAAAAGTTTGAAAGCTTCTTTATCTGATATATATCCTTGGGTATTGGGATTGCTAAAATTTGTTTCATTTTGGTTAGCAAGAACACCACTGATTGTTAGCTCTGTACCCATTACAGAGATTTTCTTCCCGATAACATCTGTGCTACCAAACATATCGATTGCTAATTGGTTTCCAAGAACTATCTCTTTATCTGCTGGTAATTCTCCTGATTCTAAAGAAAGCCCATATACAATGAAATACTCCGAAGACATTCCTATTACTATTCCTCTTTGTTCTACATCGTTAACTTCTAAAATTACTGGACTTGATATATATCCAGTAACACTTGAAATTTGGTCATTAGAGATCTCTTCTAATGCTTGTACATCTTCTTGTGTTAATGTTTTGGTACTTCCAAGCATTGATGCATTAGCTTGTTGTGCTTTTTTAGGATCAGAGGCATAGTCTTCTCTTGTATACATATTAAAACCGGATGTTATTGTTAAATTCGTACTACCCAAAGAATTAATCTGTTCATTTATACTTTCTTTTACACCTGTTCCAAGAGACATTAATCCTATTACAGAACCGATACCTATGATTATGCCAAGTATTGTTAGAAAACTTCTAACTTTATTTGTCATTATTGCTTTAAATGATTGTTTTAATATGATAAAAAATTTCATTTTTTGTTTTCCTCCTTTATGATTTTTCCATCCTGTATATGTATTATCCTAGATGCATAATTTGCTAGATATTCCTCATGGGTTATTAGAACTATAGTAGAACCTTTCTCGTTAATTTCTTTGAATAGTTCCATTATCTCTGCTGATCTTTTTGTATCTAAGTTACCTGTTGGTTCATCGGCTAATATTATACTTGGGTCCATCATTAATGCTCTTGCTATTGCTACTCTTTGTATTTGCCCTCCAGAGAGTTGGTTACTTTTGTGTTTTCTCCAGTTTTTGAGTCCGACCATATCTATTAGTGCTTCTGCTTTTTCTTTTGGATTTGGTATGTCTCCATAGATTGTTGGCATTAAAACATTGTCAAAAACAGTTGTTCTAGGTAGAAGGTTAAATTGTTGAAATACAAATCCTATTTCTTTGTTTCTAATTTTAGCCAACTCTTTTTCTTTTAATTTGCTCACTTTTTGTTCGTTAAGGATATATGTACCACTTGTTGGGACATCTAGTAAACCAAGGATATTCATAAGGGTGGATTTACCACTTCCAGAGGGTCCCATTATGGCAAGGAATTCTCCTTGTTGGATATTTAAATCTATATCGTCCAGTGCAAGAGTGTTTCCTCCTTCTGATTTGTATATCTTCGTTATATTTTTTAATTCAATGATATTTTTCGGCATGAGGTGTATTCTACAACTATTTAACCGAGAACACGAGAGAGAACAAAGATGATTATACCTATACTTAAGCTGAACTTAAAGACAATGCTGAATATTATACCTATGAATGTTCCAAGACCAGCTTTAATACCTTGAGTCGCATCTTTGTGTGCAAATATTATTTCTAATATTGTAGCTCCAAGTAGTGGTCCCAAAAACATTCCTGCTATTCCACCAAAGATTGCTCCTACTAGTCCACCTATTATTGCTCCTACCATCCCCCATCCTGTTGAGCCTAATTTTTTAGCACCTAGTGCTATAGCTATGTTGTCTGAGAGTGTGGAGAGAAGGCAGAGGAGGAAAAGTATAATCAGAATTAATGGGGTTATGTTCTCAAATTTATCCATAATGGCTAGGATTATGGTTGATATATATATGAGCCAGATACCTGGGAGGTTTATGACTATTAATATAAGGCCTGTGAGAGATATTATACCTAGAAGAACATATATTATGATGCTAATTATTTCCATATTATGAAGATTTCATGATGATATATTTACATAATATATCATATGTGGATATAATACAGATGAAAAGA
>ERZ795049.2621-NODE-2621-length-20628-cov-8.060322_pt1 | contig 20628 bp, 17 predicted proteins | sample MGYA00375133_ERZ795049 | MGnify/ENA primary metagenome ERZ795049 (study PRJEB30178, sample SAMN05720147) | activated sludge metagenome | isolation source: anaerobic digester from wastewater treatment plant | place: Japan | collected 2015-04-20 ...
ACTTTTGTCTTGATACAAAAGTACCAAAAAATCAAGGCAAAAAGAATGCCGCCCGTTAAGCCAACACACGTGCTTCGTTGCAATGCTAATTCTTTTATTTTTAGGTAATATCTCAAAAAGTGTATAAAACTCAAAGTTTAATATTTCTGCACGAGCAGGTTGGCTGCGTGAGGCGCTTAGGTGGAAAGCCCGCAAGGGCGGAAGACGCTGGGGACGCGGCGGCAAAAAAGCGAGCTTGTAAGCTCTTTTTGCCGCCTTGCGACCCCACGGCTGCCGCCCGCGGACTTGGAACCGGGCGCCGACCCGTGAGCGTCAGCGAACGGGACACGCCCTGATAATAATAATAAAACTTAAAATTATCTACCAAGAGCTTATTTTGAAAAAAATCCTCCTTGCCTGTAATTAACATTAGATTGTTCATTATTAATCGGTTTATGGAATGGTTTTATTGATAAAATTAAAATACCTTTGTAGATTATGCATAAAAAGTTAATTCATTAGTAATCAAAAGCTCTATTATACGTCTTGTAAACTGTTGTTCCAATTTTTCTCTTAATGAAAATCATTAAACCGCTCTTCTTACTCCTTCTATCGATTGCGATTATCGTTATTGTTGTGATTGCTGTCGTTAAAACGCAACATCGGATTTGTGAGGAAATTGATATTTCGATTGATTATAGCGGGACTTCTTTGCCCGTTTCTGAAAGCGAATTGCAGGAACTTTTAGAAAATGAAGGTATTAAAATTATTGGAGAAGAGTTGAAATCCATTGATGAGAAGGCGATTTTTAATACTCTAAAGAGAAATCCTTTTATTAAAGAGATTAAACCGATTCGACTTTCGGGAAATACGCTCCATATTGATATTGTTTTACGCAAATTGATAGTTCATGTTTTCCCATTAACCGGCTCGCAATATTTTATTGATGAAGATGGCGTTTTTGTGCCTTTTAATAAAAATGTAAAAGAGCGACTGCCTATTGCTAACGGCAATATTAGCGAAACTTATCAGGCAAAAATGACTATTAAAGAAGCCTCACAGCCTCTAAAAACTGTTTTTGAAATAGCAAAAACCGTAGAAAAAAATCAATTTTACCATGCCTATTTCAAACAACTATTTGTAAATCAACAAAATGAAATTGAGATTGTGCCATCTGTAGGAAAACATATTATTCTTATGTCATCGGGAGCGGACGTTGAGGAGAAACTATTTCAATTGGAAAAGACCTGCCAACAAGGCTTGGCTTACATGAATCCCGACCAATATAGGGTTTTGGATTTGCGATATAAGAACAGAATTATTGCAAAGAAGGTAGCGGGGCAATAGTAAATTGAGGAAATTATTAAAAGAGAAAATATATGGAAGATAGCGAAATTTTTGTAGGTTTAGATATTGGAACAACTAAAATTGTTACTGTTGTAGGGCATGCTAATGAAGATGGCAAAGTTGAAGTTCTCGGTTATGGAAAAACAGAATCTACGGGTGTTCAGCATGGTTTGATTCGTAATATAATTAAGACGGTTGACGGCATAAAAAAATCGTTAGAGATAGCTCAGGAGCATTCTAACGAACAAATTGAATCAATTTATGCGGGCATTGCGGGGCGGCACATTAAAAGCTCCGAATATAAACATGAAATAAAGCGTTTTAACGGCAAAGAGACCATTATTCAGCAAGAGGAAATTGATAAAATGTTGCAAGACATGGAGGGGATTTTATTACCTGCGGGAGAGAAAATCATTACCATTATCCCTCAACGTTTTGTTATTGATAATGAACGCGAAACAAATGAGCCTGTCGGTGAAATGGGCGAACTTGTCATCGGCTATTTTCAAATCATCACAGGTGATGAAAATGAGATTAAAAAAATTGTTCGGTGCGTTAACGAAGCCGAAATTAACGTTGAAGATATAATATTAGAACCTATCGCCTCCGGTTTAGCTTGTTTAAGCGATGAAGAGAAAAAAAGAGGGGTTTTGCTGATAGATATCGGCGGCGGAACTACGGATATTGCTATTTATTATCAAGGCAACCCTGTTTTTTCGGAAGTTATTCCCTTTGGAGGAAATGTTATCACTAAGGACATCGCCTCTATTTGTCAAATCACTGACGACTTAGCGGAAACTATTAAAATTAAATATGGTACTTGCATTGAAGAGAAGAGTAACCGCAATAATATCATCACGATACCGCAATTTTACGGGAATGAGTCAAAACAAATAAGCGAACAATATTTAGCAAAAATTATTTACACTCGCGTTGAGGAATCGATTATCAGACCCATAAAAACAATCATTGAGCACTCCGGCTATAAAGATAAATTGCAGGGAGGCATTGTACTAACCGGAGGCGGGTCGACTTTACGCCACATCAAGGAACTCATTCAATATGAACTATCTAAACCCACGCGAATAGGAAAACCGGACATCGGTTTCAGTCACTCCTTGAGTAATAACTTGCGACACCCCATGTATGTTACAGTCCTTGGATTGCTTAAATACGCCATTTTAAAAACAGAAAAAGAGAGAGAGCAAGCCCCTGTTTCAAAACCAAAAAAGAAAAATAATAAGGGAAAGAAATCTACTACCAATTCCGAAAACGGGATTTTCAAAAAAATAGAGACTTTTTTCACCAACCTATTGGAATCGACTCCATAAAATATAAAGAAAGAAATCATATCGTTTAATCAAATTAAAATATATAGAAAGATGAGAGAAAAAATTACCTTTAATGCCAACTATGGAACAAAAGCGAACAGTTCATTAATAAAAGTCATTGGTGTTGGGGGCGGAGGAGGAAATGCCGTGAAGCACATGTACACGGACGGGATTGTCGGCGTTGACTTTCTTATCTGCAATACGGATAGACAAGCCTTAGAAAACAACCACGTACCTTCCAAACTTGTGTTAGGCGAAAGCGGGTTAGGTGCGGGGGCGAATCCTGCTGTTGCACGCGAATTAGCGGTAAATAGCAAAGAGAAGATTAGGACTTTCTTAGGGGAAGAAACGAGAATGTTGTTTATTACGGCGGGTATGGGCAAAGGAACGGGCACGGGCGCCGCTCCCGTAGTAGCAGAAATTGCCAAAGAGATGGGCATCTTAACGATTGGCGTAGTAACCTACCCTTTCGACTTTGAAGGAGCAAACCGCCAACTACAAGCCACACAGGGAATTGAAGAGTTGAAAAAGCATGTCGACTCGCTACTCATTATTAAAAACCAAAATATAATGAAGTATTACAGCGATGCCACGCTCTCGACAGGTTTTGCTCATGCGGACGATGTCCTCAAAAATGCCGTAAAATGTATCGCCGAACTCATCACGGTTCATGCCGACCAAAACGTAGACTTCAATGACATTGAAACCGTAATGAAAAATAGTGGCGAAGCCATGTTAGGACTTGCCGAAGCCGAAGGCGAAAATAGAATTGATGAGGTCGTTGAAAAGGTATTCACGTCTCCACTGTTAAATGACGGCAATATTGTTACCAATGCGAAAAACTTCCTATTCTTCGTTACTTACGGCAAAGAAGACGAACTTCGCATATCCGAATTAGATTTGCTTACGCAAAAATTCAAAGACCACATCAACAAAGACTCCAGTGTCATTTGGGGACGTGCGATGGACGAATCGTTAGGAAAGGCGGTCAAATTATCTCTCATAATCACCAATTTTAAAACCGATGAAGAGCTAAAACGGACTCCCGAGCCGGAGAAAACCGGCACGTTACACGAGAACGACCTCTTCAATTCACCGTTCTCCGAGCCGAAGCCGAATGAAAATCAGGTATCCGACCCTTTTGCAAACTTCATGTCATCTTCTCAGCCCTCTCAACCCTCACAGCACAATAGTGATTTTCCGAAAAACAGTAACGAGGAGAGTTGGAAAACACCCACGAACCAAGCAAATAGCGATAACAATCAAGCAAACCGCAGCACTTACTCACAGGCTATGCCAACGCAAAATGGACCTCAAATGATTAACAACAATTCCGGCACGAATTATAAAGATGCGGATATTTTTGAAGAGCTATACACCACGCCCTCTTTATTCAGAGAGGCTACGAAACAAACCACGGTGCAGATTGAGACGGCTGAGTTTCAGCAGCCCAATTTGCAGATTCAGGACGATTCTCACGATTTTTTCTTCAAGAACATACCTGATTAATTTCTTTTTCAAGAAATTCATAATTTTCACCTTTTACTTATTAATTATAATCAGGGCGTGCCCCCTCGCTACGCTCGGGGTCGGCCTTCGCCTGCAAGTCCGCAGCCGTTAGCTGTGGGGACGCAAGGCGGCAAAAAGAGCTTACAAGCTCGCTTTTTTGCCGCCGCGTCCCCAGCGGCTAACGGCTTTGCGGGCTTTCCGGCTACGGCCTCACGCGGGGGAAGAATTTTTTTTGGAGTTGGATAATAGATTATCCTTTTATGAATCTAAAATTTTATATCTATCTATAAATCAATTAAATTAAAGGTTGTGATTAAAAAATTGCTGAGGTTAAAACGTTGCATTTATTTGTTCTTAATTTTTCAGATTATCACAAAATTCATTTGAAATAATTAATGTATATTTTCAGTATAACTTCAAATTTGCATAATATAAACCCTTTTTCTATAATCTAATTAGTATTAGTCAAATTCTTTTCCGTTTTTCTTTTTCCAGTTTAAAAACTTTCGGGAAATTTGTTTCTCCTTCTATTATTGGTATTAAATCACAAAATTTTTGGTTGAAAATACCTATAGCCCATTTTCTTCTGTCAGTTATACGAAAAATAAAATCAACTTTATCGGGTTTCCAAGTTGTTGGTGTATTTGATTTTACACCAAAGGCAACACCGATGATAATATTTCGTATTTTATCATCTTTATCTATAACTTGTGCTACAAGTAAGGTTTCAGTTAATGCACGTTGTAGATTTTTATCTGTTTTATACTTCAAAATTTTTTCTGTGTCCTTTTCAACGCTCGATTTTGAATACATTCCCTTACTTTCATTCAAAATCACATCGGTATTTTTGGATTTTGTTGGAGGAAGTGCAATAATATCAGGATATTGACGAGGTTGCCCTTTGCCTAAATCAGGTTCGGGCAAAACAGCACCACCACCTTGCGAACCGGGATAAGAAATTGAAACAATTCTAAAACCATTCGGAATTAATACTTTATGAGCAATAGTGTATGTTACCTCATCTTCATCTACTTCATCCGTTTCAGAAATCAAACTTTGAGCAGAAACATATTTTTTAGAGAAATAAGATTTAGCTAACAATTCTACAAATTTCTTTTTTGAATTGCCAAGTAACTTCTTTCTATCCCAAACAAGTTTTATTCCGTTATGATTCAGATACATTCCGTCTAAAAAGTAGGCGAGTGTAGAAACTACTTTATTTTCTGCAATTTTATCTTTATGCTTTTCCCAAACAGGATGAAAGTTGATAGTTTCATTTAATGTTTTAGCTGATTTCACAACTTTGATTAGTTCATAGGCAAACCATTCAGGAACACCTCCTGCATCTTTATCTATCGCCTCTTTTAATTTGGTTTTCAAACTTTCAATACAGGTCAAATCGGCTTTCATTACATCGTTACCACGTTGGCGAACTAAAGCATAAGTTCCAAAAATTTTATAATCATCAGAAAAAACAAAAGAAATAAATGTTAGTATCCCTCTATCGGGATCCATAGCATGACTAAAACGATTTATTTTTGCAGAAATCCAATCTTTTCTGACAAAATAACGTAAACGATTAAGATTTAAACTTCTTTTTTCTCGCTCTTGCCACGTACTTAATAACTCATTTGCTCCTGACGCCTTATATACCTTCTTTATATACTTCTGATAACTTTTCTTTTTTTGTAAACTCTTTACTGCATTTACATACCAATTATTGTGATTTTCATTGAATGACAAAATACTTATTTGGATAGCATCTTTTAATATTTCAATTTTAGGCGGACAAGATGGAAACTGTTTGTTTCGTAAAAGATTGTATTTGTTTTCTTTTTCTACGCCCCATTCAGCAATAATATAACCATAATAATTGTGCTTTTCTATCAAAATTTTAGGCGTTGAAAATGGATTATATTCAGCTCCGCCAAAAACTTTATCACTTTCTTTATTACCAGATATTTTAATATAAAACAAGTCAGATAAAAAAGATGCAACAGCTCCATAAGTACGTTGCAACTCGTGATCTTCCGTTGTTACGGCTTCTGAAAATTCAATATTGACTAATGGATATTCTATGCCATTTTTTATCGCTGTTATTAGTGTGTCAGGTGTTGTTAAAAGCATTATTGATTTTAATGCTCCGTTTTCAAATTGAGTGTGTTTTTTAGGTCGTTTTACAAGTTTGATTTTACTTGCATGAACAACTTCTTTAATAATTGGAAAAATGTAGTGATAGCCTTGTTCTAAACATTCATAATATATTCTAATTTCGTCCATATATTTTATTTTTTTAAAATTATCAAATGTTCCTTTTTATTTTTTTGTGCAAAAGTTGGATTGAAAATTCGGGAATGTTCCGACAAATCAGATGAAATAATATTACAAATCTCAAAACCAATTTCAGGCATGAAATTAATAATAACTTCATCAATTTTAATAAGTTCTTTTTTTATAACGCTGTCGCCAATAACAATAAACGCTAATCCGTCTTTTTTTACTAAGCGGTACATTTCCGCAAAACAAGTTTTTAAATCAGTTGTCCATTGCTCAGCAGGTTTTTTCAAGCTTGAATATTCTCTACGTGAACCAATTTCGTTATATTGAGCATATTGTACATCTAAATCAAGCCAACGCTTGCGAAATTTATGATACAAATAATAATCATAAGTATTTGCGTATGGTGGCGAAGTAATAATAATATCAATGCTCACATCACTAATCATTGACAAATTTCGACTGTCAGCATTGAATATTTTAAGATAACAATCGTCATTTACTCTTTCAGAAAATTCTGCTATGCGTGTTAAATATTCGTTTGCTCTTGAAAAAAACAATTTAAAGGTAAAGTTATTGGGTGTTTTTTTGTTTTTAGCTGCAAATCGAGTATCGCTTTCTTGATTTGAAACTCTTACAATAATTGATGATAAAACAATTTTTAGGAAATCTTTTACATTTTCGTTATCAAGTTTGGTTATCAGATTAAGAATATGCGTTAATTCTTCTGCTACATTCATTTGAAACCAGTGGTCTAAACCATCTATTTTTTTTACCTCAATAATTGGTCGTCTTGTTTGCCATTGTTCATCTTCATTTTTAACCATTTTAAGAAATGACTGTATTTCTGTAATTTCAGTTTTGCTCAATGGGGTAGCCTTAACTTTTGAAAGCAAAGTCGATAAGCCGTTTACATCAATGCCAATTGCATTATGTCCCAATAATCTTGCTTCAACCAACGTTGTCCCGGAACCACAAAAAGGGTCTAAAATCGTTGCTTTTTTGTGTGCAAATTGTTTTATTATCGTGTGTGGCAACTGTGGCGGGAACTTAGCAGGATATGGATGTAATGAATGGGTTAGATACGTAGTATCGCTATTACCAAAGTTGAAGTTTATGTTGTAGTCTGTCATTATCTTTTTATTGTTTAATTGTTTGCCCATTTTGACACAACATCAATTGTTTCATTCAATGGTTTGTTCGCATCTTCAATTTTATCTATTTGTACAATAATTGGCATTTCTGCTAATAATCCAGCAATTACACAAACACCTGTTGACAAAATTGGTAGAGATTCAACTGAAACCTTATCAAGATAGGATATAGTTCGATTTATCATTTCTATGTCATGCTCATTTACTAACCTATGAATAAAATAGTTGTGAAGTTGAGATATAATTGTTGACGAAATATCTGAAGGGCGTTGACTTGCTATTGTCATAAAGACACCGTATTTTCTGCCCTCTTTGATAATTTCTTCAAATACTTCCAAACGATAATCTTTCCACGTTTCGCTTTCTCTATTTGACTGATAGGAAAGTATATTATGTGCTTCATCAACAATAATGTTCAAGTAAGTCAAATCTTCATCTCTTTTAGCTTTGTGTTCTACATAGAGTTTATGTGCCAAAAGCATAGGTATCATCTTCTTGGAATCAAGGTTGATATTCGCAAGATTGATTACCACTATGTTATTATTACTCCAAAAGTCTTTGTCATTGTTCGGATTTGGAAAGTCAAACAACTTGACAATATCTTTTTCCATACTTTTCAATTTGTTGATGGCAGGTGCTATGTGTTCATTTATAGCCCGATTACCCAGTACATCATAGATGAGTTGTATATACATAACTTTAATAAAATTATCTATGAAATTTGATGAAAAGTTAAAATTGTCAACTTGTCTGTATAGTATAGTGTTTTCTGCAAGTGTGGGATTAGATTGTATATTATTGTTCACATTATTATCTGTAAAATAATAACCTCCATCCTTGTTCTTAAAGTCTATTTTTTGATGTAAACTTTCGGCTATACCATTAACATCAAGTTTTGGTGGCAATACTTGTTCGACATAATCAATTAACAAATCTCCTTTTACCTTATCAGACATACATAGTATTTCTACGATTTGTCGTTTTAGTGTGTTTTGGAAATGTTTCGTCCTCTCATCTTCGTTTGTTTTATTCTTATATATTTTTTCATATAAATCAATACAACGTTTTATAAATGGACGTTGTGTTTTTTCTGTAGCATTTGCGAATATGCAAAGCAAATCAAGATTTAGCAAGTCCTCATCTGATAATGGAATTTTATCTTTTCCCTGTTTATCTCTTGTTGACAGATTGTAGATTTTCTTTCCATCAACAATTACACTATCTCCTGAATATTCCCCATTAAAATCAAAAAATAAAAACTTAGCCTTTTTTTTAAAATTTTTGTTGTCAACATATTGCATAAACAGCTGTCGATACAGTTTAGACAAAGTATATGACTTTCCGCTACCTGTGTTTCCGAAAATCCCGATATGACTTGAAAAGAGAGAGTTAACTCCAAGTTCTATCGGGACAAATGAATCAGATGCTAAAGTTCCAATGTATAATGGAACATCCTTTTCATTTTTGACAAAATTGTGAATCTCTTTAAATTCTTCGTTTGTCAGTAAAAAACAATCGTTATCAATAAGTGGAAGTTCTTTTACACCCCTACAATATTTTTTGTTCTCAAAATACCCTAAAAGCTGAACACCTAACGTTCTATCTATTATGTCCTCGTTTGCAGAATATATTACATCTCCATAATCTTTATTTGGTTGAACATACTCGCTTTCCACTTTGCAGATTATAGGAATAAATCCTTTTAAAATTTTCAAATAACTGCCGACAGATACATTTTTAATCAATTGACCTTTATAAATCAAATGAGACGAGTTTTTATCTCTATCTACCTTTATTCTAACTTCTCTGCCATTCACAGAAATAACATTTCCAATCTTAAAAACGGATTGAAAAAGAACAATGTCAGAATTAATATCTTTATTATCGTTTTTAATATCGTTGTCCATTTATTGCCGGAATTTTTTTATTAATAATAGAAAATACTTGATTAATAGTTTTAAAATCAAAACACTTCCATTCTTTTATTTTTTCTGTTACCCCTTCTTCTTTCTTGTTATTTTTCTTGAAATCATCAACATATACAATAAAAATATTACTATTTATAGCATTTAGAGACATCTCTTTATGCTCATACTGCTCACCATGCGAAAATATTATTATTTCTAACGTTGGATTTGTATTAGCGGCTCGTAGTGTAATTTCTCTAATATGCTCATCAGCAAAAGAAAAACCCATTACAAACAACACACTACTTTCTTTTTCAAGTGAATTAGAAAACATTCGTATCAATTCATAAAAATGAATATCCATAACTGTTTCACTGAATTTTCGCTTAGTGGGATTAACTATAATTAATTTACGATATTCAACAAGAAACTCATTGTAGATCTCATTAAATTTAACAGTAGAATAGTTTGTTTTTATCTTCCATGCATCTTTAATAAAATTTTTTATGATTTGTTCTTCGTCAATTTGTTCTTCGTCAATTTGTTCTTCGTCAATTTGTTCTTCGTCAATTTGTTGTTCTTCAATTCGGACAAAATATTCATCATCAATTCTTTGTAGTTTTTCTTGTATGTTTTCAATTTGCTTTAATCCAACATCATTATATATTATTCCATCTTTTTCTTGCCAATTAATAGAACCGTGCATTTTCAATAAATTAAATACAGGTAGTTCAAATGTGTTTTGATAATGCAAGCTTGTTTTACTAAATGATTTTTGAAAGTTGCCCTCGTTAAATTTTTGATTGATACTTCCTTTGAATCCGTCATTAAACTCAATTAAGGTATCCGCTGCAGCCTTTTCTACAAATGTATCAATGTTCGTTGTGTAAATATTTAATTGCTTACAAAGCAGTTTGTTTGCACGTTTATTAACAATGTCGTTCCAAGTAGTAAGAAATGTTTTGTAATTTCCAAAAACGTTATCGTAATCTCTATCATTAATTGTCTTTGAGTTTGGGTAAATAACTTGTTCAAAGTATGTTTTATATATTGATGCTTCTACAATTGTTTTTATTGAAACATCAATATTGTCAATATTATTCAAATCTGTAAGCCACTTCTCTACATTGCCAAGCGTCTTAAGATAAGGAGATGATAATCCGCTGCCAAACAGGAAGTTGATATTAGACGATTGAATGAATGTTTTTAGTTTATCTATTTGCATATCTATCTTATTTTTCTAAACACAACAATAAACGAACAATTTTGATTAGTATATAACACACTCGGATAACCCAAAAGTATTAGTCTTCGTTGTCCTGTTTGATCCCAGATGATAAGGTCATGATATTTCCAACCTACTTCTTCGCCTGCACGTGCCAAGTCGGAATGAAAAGGAATATAAGGAATTTTGTTTTTAGTATCTCTGTAATCTTTCACGACCCAGCATGAATATCCACCCGCTTTTGTAACTTCTAAATTATCTTTCAAAATGTGTTTTATTTCTTCTAAAAAATCCTTATATGGTAGATTACCAAAATCGTTATCGTGTTCACTGTACTGTTTAACAGTACTGTTATTTTCGTGCCTTATAACAGAGGTTTTATGGACTGTTTCACGGTCTTTTAACGATTTTTGAATAAAATCAGCATAAGGTGGAGAAGTAATAGTTAACTGCACTTTATCTTTCCGCACATGTTGCAATAAATTTCTACAGTCATCATTGACAATTTTATAGTGCATTTCGTTTTTAAAGAGTCCCTGCACATCATTGAGCCAGTTTTGTGCTACTGCTGTGAATTTAGAGTTTAACTCTATGCCTACGCAATGTCTGTCGAGTTGTTGTGCAGCAATCATCGTTGTACCAATCCCTAGAAAAGGGTCAAAAACAGTGTCACCCTCTGCGGAATACATTTTTATCAATCTTTCGCAAAGTTTTATCGGGTATACAGCACCATGTTCTAATTGATATTTGTTTCGTGGCGATGATAAATCATTCCAAACAGGATTTAATAAATCGTCCTCAATTATCACATTTTTAGAAAGTAAAGCCCATTCGGTAGGTGTTAAACCATTAAAACCAATCTTTTTCTTGCGTTCTTCTTTTGCAAGCTCTCGTGAAACTAAATATTGTGTTTGTGGTTCTGAAACAAAAAAGTCTGTTTCTCTTTTTGTTTTCTCAAGTTTTTCCGCCCGCATTTTTTGCACAAAGTCATCCCAAACATCATTTTTAATAATTCTCCTTGCCCCTCCAATTTTTACAGAAGGAATAACTTCTTTTGCGATATAACGTTTAATAGTTACCTCTGTTACTTTTAATAATTCTGCTGCTTCTTTTATCGTTAGGAATTCTTCAGTTTTCATCTCTTTTTTATTCATTTTTAAAAGTATCAATTAGTATCTGCAAAGGTATAATTAATTTTCTATTAACTGAGCATATTATGTTATTTTTTTGGTGTTTTTGTTGTGGTTGTTAATAATATGAATCCCCCCCTGCGTGAGGCGGGAGGCGGATAGCCCGCAAGGGCGGGAGGCGCTGGGGACGCTGCGGCAAAAAAGCGACTTTAGAAGCTCTTTTTGCCGCCTTGCGTCCCCACGACTACCGCCCGCGGACTTGTAGCCGTACGCCGACCCCTGAGCGCAGCGAAAGGGGACACGCCCTGATTTAAAATAAAACTAAAATTATTATCTTATTGACTAACAGTCTTTTATAAAATAAATTAGACCGCCTAACTAATGCGTAACTTTAAATAGGATATGATTAAATCATCGGCTAACCATTTTTTTTCGTAAAATGTTTGGATTCCTTTTAATAGATAGTTTGTTGATTCGGAGTAAATATTTTCGATGTTTTCTAATATCTCCCACCCTTCTTCCTGCGCTGTAGCGAGCGTGTACTCGTAAAGAAGTCTGCTGTCGGTTTTTAGGTGCAATAACGCTCCTTTTACGGCAATTTTTCTATATTTCTCAATAAAATTTGGGGAAACGAGTCGTCTTCGTGTTTTTTTGGGTTGCGGGTCAGGAAAAGTTACCCATATTTCTGAAACTTCATTTTCGGCAAAAAAGAGTGAAATGTCTTCAATTTTTGTGCGAATGAAGGCTACATTTTTGATATTGGATTCTATTGCTTGCTTGCAGCCGCTCCAAATCCTCGCTCCTTTTCTATCGACACCAATAAAATTACTGTTTGGGAAAAATTGTGCTAAACCGATAGTGTACTCCCCTTTTCCACAACCTAATTCAAGGATGATAGGGTGGTCATTTTTAAAATAATCTTCATTCCACCGCCCTTTTAAGGGGAATTTATCATTTCGTATATCGTAATGGGTATGTTGAAACAGATTTTCAAAAGTCTCATTTTCGGCAAAGCGTGCCAACTTATTTTTTCCCATAATCTATTTTTAGCGTGCGTATTGAATTTGCAGTAAATCGTAATATTTCCCTTTTAAATCCAACAACTCCTGATGCGAGCCCTGCTCAACAATTTCGCCGGCTGTTATAACGATAATCTTATCGGCATGCTGAATTGTGGAAAGACGATGCGCAATGACAATAGAGGTGCGATTTTTCATAACATTGTCAAGCGCTTCTTGGACTAATTTCTCCGATTCGGTGTCCATAGCAGAGGTTGCTTCATCGAGGACAAGAATATCGGCATTACGCAAAATTGCTCTGGCAATGGAGATTCGTTGTCGTTGCCCTCCCGAAAGTGTCAATCCTCTGTCGCCAATAACCGTCATAAATTTATCGGGGAGTTGCATGATAAAATCGTATGCATTAGCCATTTTCGCCGCTTCATGAACCGCACTTTCAGATACATCTTTTAAGCCGAAGGCAATATTGCTAAAAATCGTGTCATTAAACAGAATAACATCTTGTGTAACAACGGAATAGAGTGAACGCAAATCATCAATCACATAATCACGAATATCTATCCCATCTATCATTATTGAACCGGAGGTAACATCATAAAAGCGTAGCAATAAGTCGGCTAACGTTGATTTACCTGCACCCGATTCGCCGACTAAGGCAACTAACTCTCCTTTTTCAATGTTGATATTTATTTTTTTCAACACCGGAATATCGCTATATGAAAAATCGACATCTTTAAAAACGATATTATTTTTGAATTTTTTAATATTTATTGCGTCCGCTTTCTGTTCAATAACTTCGTCGGCTTCTAGAATTTCATTTAATCTATCTAACGTGGAGGCTCCTCTTTTATAATTGGCAAAGGCGGTAGAGATATTTTTTGCGGGATTGATAACTTGCGAAAAGAGGGCAATGTAGGTAATGAACAGTTCCGGTGTGAGAGACGAAGAGGTGTTCAAGACTTGCACTCCTCCGATAACCAAAACAATCATAACCATTGTTATTCCCAAAAACTCGCTCAACGGAGAGGCTAATTCAACACGTCTATGTATTTTTTGTTGCAACAATGAATATTCTCGATTTTGTTTTTCAAAAACTGTTTCGGCATGCTTTTGAGCATTAAAACCTTTGATTATTCGTAATCCTAAGATTGTTTCCTCGATGTGCGCAAGTAGTTCGCCCAACTTATTTTTAGCACTTTTGGATTTAGTACGTAATGATTTGATAACTCCACCAATTAACAACGCCACGATGGGAAGTAGCAGAAAAACAAAAAGTGTAAGCTGGAAATTGAGGATGGTCAATGTAACAACGTAAAAGATAATAATAATGGGGTCGGTGAGCAATTGCTTAATCGCAGCCAGAACCGTGTATTCTATTTCTTGTGTGTCGTTAATGGCACGAGAGATAATATCCCCCTTTTTCTGTTCACTAAAGAATGATAATGGCAAAATAAGCACCTTATCGTACATTTCATTTCGTAGTTTTCTAATAAAATCACTACGTACCGGTGCCAGAATTACCTGAGCCAGAAAGAAAAAAAGATTTTTTAAAACAAAGAGAAGAATTACAAAAACGACAATTCCCGTAAGTGAAGAGAGTGGATTATCGATATCAATAATGAGGGCAACACCTTGCATGAGCCAATTTCCAACTACGGACAAGTCGTCTACTTTCCCTTTAAAAATCAATTTTGCAAAAGGCTCTATCAACATAAATGTTAAAATAGAGAAAAAAATAGCAACGGCATTCAACAATACAATACTTAATAAACGCCACAGATATGGTTTTATAAGGGTAAGTAATTGTTTACGTGCCTGCATTCGACTTAGCGTAACCTATTCTTTAATTTTAATCCACTTTTGCGTGCGACCTAAAACCCCGGCTTTATCGAGAGAGCCGCGAACCAATAAATTCCCCGTTTTACTGTCGTAGGAAATATTACATTTATAAACTTTTCCGTTTTCGGGGTCTAAAATAGTTCCTCCTGTTAAGGCATCATCTTTAAGTTGCATATCATTTATAATGCGCATACCCATAATAGGCTGGTTTTTATTTTCCCCTGAGCATTTAGTACAAAGTTTATCGGGTTCTTTAAAGATTTTCTCAATTTTCCCGTAATATTTCCCATTAGTGGCTTTAAAAATATAAACAACAGATTTTGTTGCCCCAGTAGCATCATCAACCGTTTTCCATTTTCCAAGAATTTTATCAATTTGACTAAATCCGGATAAGGATAAGAAGATGAAACAGAGTGAGAATAAAATGTATTTTTTCATATTTCAAATATTATGTTTAAACAAAAAATTAAAATTCCACTTCTAAACAACAAATCTCTGTTTAAAATAGGAGCGATTAGTTTGTTGTATTTTTCAACGAAAAATATAATATATTGAGAGTTGTTATTATTCGTTTATTAATTCTTGATACTCTTCTGCTGTAAGTAAACCTTCGATATCTTCGGGATTTTCCGGTCTAATTTTAACAATCCACCCTTTACCGTACGGGTCTGCGTTAACGATACCGGGATCTGCGTCCAACTCTTCGTTAAATTCTAAAACTTCAGCATCAACGGGTAAAAAGAGGTCGGAAACGGTTTTAACTGCTTCAACTGTTCCAAATGGCTCTTCTGATGTTAATGATTCACCAACGGAAGGAATATCGAGAAATACAATATCTCCTAGCTGGTCAACGGCATAGGCTGTAATTCCTACATAATAATCATCACCGTCTACACGTAACCATTCATGGTCTTTTGAGTACTTTAAATTTTTTGGAAAATTCATAATAATTATTTTTAAAGGTAAATAACACTTTTTATTAATCTCTAAACTGTCATAATCTCTTTTTCTTTTGCTTCGGACATTTTATCAATTTTAGCAATAAAATCGTCAGTCAATTTTTGGATATCGTTTTCCAACTTTTTAACTTCGTCTTCGGGAGTTCCGCTATCTTTCAATTTCCTTGCCGTTTCATTGGCAGTCCGTCTAATATTTCTAATGGAAACTTTATTCTGCTCCGTATCCTGTTTCACTTTTTTCACCAGTTCTTTACGTCTCTCTTCGGTCATAATAGGAACAATAATACGAATAAATTCCCCATTATTTTGCGGCGTAAATCCCAGGTTAGCCACTAAAATAGCTTTTTCAATAACGGGTAACATATTTCTTTCCCACGGTTGCACAACGATTTGACGAGCATCGGGCGTATTTATATTTGCTACTTGTTCAATAGGAGTTAGATTACCGTAATATTCCACTTTTAATCCTTCGAGCATCTGGGGTGATGCCTTGCCTGCACGCACTTTTTGCAACTCTTTATCAAAAAAAGATATTACCGACTCCATACCTGTTTGTGCCTGTTCCATACATTTTTTAATCTCTTCCATAGTTATTTCTTTGTAAGTTTCTAAATTATTATTATCTATCAAAAAAGCTCTTTCACCTATTTTACTTCACTCTCTTCACTTTCTTTTTTAAGTTGTGCCATTTTTTTCTTTAAAACTTCATTTTCCAATTCAATCTTTTTAATCTCTTTTTCAATTAAAGTCTTATTCCACCTATACACAATAAGATAGTGTGAAATTAAAATTAAAATCCAAAAGCAGTCAACAAAAAGAATTGCCTTTAAGAAAGTAACATCAGCATCGGGGGCGTCTCTTTTAAACACAAAAAACCAAATAAGCCAAAGCATGAGAGAGACGATGACGAAAACGGTTAAATGAATTTTAAAGCCGACTCTTTTAGAGGCTTTTTTATATGTTTCTTTATCTACTAAATTTTCATCTTTCATTTTACGAATAATTTTAAATTAAAAAATTATGAAATCACGGGCAATAACGTCCCGACCTGTTCTCCTTTTAATACTTTAAGCAAGTTCCCCGGTTTATTTGCATTATAGACACAAATAGGCATGTGGTTATCTTTACAAAGTGTAAAGGCTGTTAAGTCCATCACTTTCAGATTTTTTGCATAAACTTCTTGAAAGGTTAACACGTCATATTTTATAGCATTCGGGTCTTTTTCCGGGTCTGCGCTATAAATACCGTCAACGCGTGTTCCTTTAATAAGCAGGTCGGCTTTGATTTCCAACGCTCGGAGTGCCGCTCCCGAATCGGTCGAGAAGAATGGATTTCCCGTTCCTCCTCCAAAAATAACCACATATCCTTCTTGCATGTATTGCAAGGCTTTGATATAATAAGTTTTTTCACAAATAGGTTCTATCGTAACGGCGGAGACCACTTTGGCTTTGACGTTAATCTCTTGCAACACATTTTGCAGTGCCATAGCATTAATAATCGTACCTAGCATGCCCATATAATCCCCTTGTCTTCGGTCAAACCCTTTTCCCGCCCCGCTCAATCCTCTAAAAATATTCCCCCCTCCTATGACAACTCCTATTTCTACACCTGCATCCACTGCCGTTTTTATCTCTGTGGCAAAATGTTTCACTTTATGATAATCAATACTATAATTATCAGAGCCCATAAGGGACTCGCCACTCAATTTCAATAAAACTCTTTTGTACTTCATACCAAAAAATTTAATGCAAAATTACATTTTTTTTCATTCACTTACCAAGAGAATTGAAAATATTGCTAAGTAGATTTAGTGGATTTTATATCCTTCGACTCCTAATCTTTGGAATGTTTCCTTAAGAACAATCTCATCATCCGTAATCATTAGGAGAAGATCTCCCTCCTCAAGTTGTGAATTTCCGCGTGGGATAAAGAAATATTTTTCTCTTTTCACCATCACCACTAAGGACTTCTCCGGTAGCGGGATTTCCATCAATTTATTCCCATTTTTCAGGCTCTCTTTTGTAATTTTCACTTCGAACATCACCGATTTCACCTCTTCGGGAAATTCGATATCAAAGCCGAAGTTACTTTTCTTTTTCTCCTCGGGAAAGCCGAGCGAAAGTTTTCTTGCAACGAAGGGGATAGTTCCTCCTTGTAAAATCAATGATACGAGAGTTATAAAAAAGACTATATTAAATATTTCACGTGCATGCGGTATATTGGCTACTAACGGATAGGTGGCAAAAATAATCGGGACTGCCCCGCGCAAGCCCACCCACGAAATGAAAATTCTCGCACGAGTAGTAAGTTTGCGAAACGGAAGTAAAGAGAGAAAAACCGAAATGGGACGAGCTAAAATGACCATAAAGATGCCTATCGTCAATCCTATTGCTGCAATAGGCAATAATTCGCTGGGATTTACAAGCAACCCGAGAAGTAAAAAGATAATAGTTTGTGCAAGCCACGTCAACCCGTTATAAAACTTCATAATGGATTTTTTATGAACAAACTTATTATTTCCTATCATTAAACCTCCTAAATAAACAGCTAAATAACCGTTAGCTTTAAGTAAATCGGTTGCTGAAAAAATAAAAAAGGTAAAGACAAGCATCATGACCATGTACAACCCATCATTAGATAAATTGATTTTATTTAAAAGCCAAATACACATCTTTCCAAAGAGAAGTCCACAAACCACACCCATTATAAATTGATAAAAAAAGAGTCCTACGGCTTGTAACGGCGTAATAGCATCGCCCGGTAGTAACATTTGTATAAAGAGCGTAGTCAGCAAGAAAGCCATCGGGTCATTACTTCCGCTCTCCAACTCAAGAAGCGGGCGAAGGTTCTCTTTCAGGTGTAGTTTTTTCGAGCGCAAAATAGAAAAAACAGATGCCGAATCCGTTGATGATATGGTAGATGCCAACAACATAGATTCAATAAAATTAAATTGTACGACTTTATTAATAATTGAATAATTGGTGAGCCACCATATAAATCCGCCCGTAATAAAAGCCGTGAGCAATACTCCCAGCGTAGAGAGGATAACTCCCTCTTTAACAACCGGTTTAATTTCTGAAAATTGCGTATCCATTCCTCCCGAAAATAGAATAATACACAAAGCCAGCATCCCGATATTTTGAGCTATTACCGGATTTTCAAACTTTATTCCCAAACCGTCACTCCCTGCTAACATTCCTGTTAGCAAAAAGAGTAGTAAAATAGGAACTCCAAATCTAAAACCTGTTTTTGAAATAACTATTCCAACAAAAACAAGTATTGAAGCAATGAGAACTAGTAATTCCGGCGTAAGCGTCATAGTAGAATTTTTTATTTTAGTAAACAGAAACTATCTCCGTCTCATGTTTTGAAAACCTTGCATCAGCTGTTTTGCTTTGCCGCCACTCGCCATTTTCATCATTTTTCGTATCTCTTCAAATTGTTTAATCAATTTATTCACTTCCTGAATATTAGTTCCGCTACCATGGGCGATGCGTTTTTTTCGGCTTCCGTTCAAAATGTCGGGGTTTTGTCGTTCTTCCGGCGTCATTGAATAAATAATAGCCTCCACTCCTTTAAAGGAGTTATCGTCAATATCAACATCTTTAATTGCTCTACCGACACCGGGAATCATTCCCATAAGGTCTTTCACATTCCCCATTTTTTTAATTTGTTTAATTTGGGCAAGGAAATCATCAAAATTTAGCTGATTTTTAGCAATTTTCTTATGTAATTTAGCCGCTTCTTCCTCGTCAAAATGTTCTTGTGCTCTTTCAACGAAGGAACGCACGTCCCCCATTCCCAAAATTCGCTCTGCCATTCGGTCGGGGTGGAAAACGTCTAGCGCTTCCATCTTCTCGCCAACCCCAATAAACTTAATCGGTTTATCAACGACTGCTTTAATGGTCAGCGCCGACCCGCCCCGTGCATCGCCATCCATTTTAGTAAGGATAACGCCGTCAAAATTCAATTTATCGTTAAAAGCTTTGGCGGTATTTACGGCATCTTGTCCCGTCATGGCATCAACCACAAACAAAATCTCATGAGGATTAACGGCAGATTTTATATTGCCAATCTCTTCCATCATCAACTCATCAATAGCCAATCGTCCGGCCGTGTCAATGATAACGACATCGTGTCCCCACGTCTTGGCATGTGCTACTGCTCGCTTAGCAATATCAACAGGTTTTTTAGATTCCAAATCACTAAAAACCTCAACCCCAATACTTTCACCTAACACTTGCAACTGTTCTATGGCAGCAGGACGATAGACGTCACAAGCTACCATCAGAGGCTTCTTTCCTCTTTTGGTCTTAAGTAAATTGGCTAATTTCGCTGTATGAGTAGTTTTTCCCGACCCCTGAAGTCCTGCCATTAAAATAATTGACGGACTGCCCTTTAAATTAACATCTTGAGCATCACGCCCCATTAAGTCAATCAGCTCATCATAAACAATCTTCACCATCAATTGCCCCGGCGACACTGCCTTCAGCACATTCATTCCCATTGCCTTTTTCTTCACCTCATCGGTAAATTCCTTAGCAATTTTGTAGCTAACGTCCGCATCTAAGAGCGCTTTCCGTATCTCCTTCACCGTCTCAGCCACATTAATCTCCGTAATATACCCCTGCCCTTTTAATACTTTAAACGCTCGCTCCAGTCTATCGGTTAAATTCTCAAACATGCTTTAATCTTTTTAATTTTTTCTAATTTCTAATTTATCAATTGCAAAAATACACGTTTTTTAGCAAATATTTGCACGTGCATTAGCAGGAAATAAGAAAAGTAACAAAAAATATTGTGAATAATCTTCATTTAGACCTCAATTTAAATGTAGGGAAATCCTAAAAATTGTCATCTTCAGGTTTTAATTTTTCAGGTAATAAAAATAATTTTAATTAGGGCGTGTCCCCTCGCTACGCTCGGGGTCGGTCTCCGCCTCCAAGTCCGCA
>ERZ795049.2626-NODE-2626-length-20564-cov-12.124433_pt1 | contig 20564 bp, 9 predicted proteins | sample MGYA00375133_ERZ795049 | MGnify/ENA primary metagenome ERZ795049 (study PRJEB30178, sample SAMN05720147) | activated sludge metagenome | isolation source: anaerobic digester from wastewater treatment plant | place: Japan | collected 2015-04-20 ...
CTACAGCACTTCCTTGTCCTGCTATCATAAAAGCATCCAGGTATCCATCGTTGTTGTAGTCGCCCCAAATAAGCGCACCGGAAGCCGACCCCGGAAGATTTCCTTCTATCAGGGGGGTATCAATCACAGCCCATGTTACTTCTTTGGGACCGGTTGCCCAAGACATCATGGTGGTAAAAACTACCACAAAAGTTAGTAACGTTTTTGTTTTCATGACTTTAGAATTTAATTTATAATATTGAGACCTTAATAGTTTGAATGTTAGCTCCTTGAGACAATCTCACTAAATACACTCCCGAAGGAAGTGTTGAGTTTGATTCTACCTCAACGGAAGTGTGACAAATTCCGTCTTCAATCAACTGTCCTGCAAGGTTTACGATAGACCAACTTACATCTTTCGATGTATTATTTACAATATTAATTCTATTGTTTGAAGCGTAAACCCGGGCACCTTCCAGGAGAGAGACTCTATCCACACCTGCCTGGGCAGAAGTAATAGTGGTAAAGGCACTGGTGGCATTTGCCTGATCCACTGCCTGTACACCAAAGGTGTAATCCCCTTTCGGTAAATTTAATTCAATAGAATTGCTCGAAATAAAAGACAAAACGCCTCCGCCTACTTTCAACTTCCCGGTGTTGATATGAGCCGGCACATAAGAGTAAGTTTTTCCATCGGAATATTTCACATAAACGTTGTAGCGTATGGCATCTTTTGGAGTTACATCATCGGTCGATTTATTCCAGGTCAATGTATATTTACCCTTTGTGTAAGATGCAGCTAAGTTTGTTGGAGCACTTGGAGCCGCATTGCTTGTTATCCCCTCTCCCAGCATATTTTTTACAAAGAAATGGGGCCAAGTCGGATTTTCCGGAGTTCCTGCGCCATAATCGCGATAACCGAAAATAGAATAGTCTAAATTACCATCGCCATTGAAATCAACTAAGTTGACAGAACCGCCTCTGGCTCTGGTTATATCCGGTACGGCTACCCTGGTAAATACGTTTTCTCCATTATTGTAATAAAAAGAGGCATCACTTCCCCAGCCGGCTATGAAAATGTCAATCAGACCGTCGTTGTTAATATCACCTGCGGAGATACTTGCTTGTCCACCTACCAGATTGCTTATTTCACTTCCTACTTTTGTAAAGGTGTTATCCTTATTGTTGATGAATAAATTGGCAAAATGCGCCCAACCATTGTTTACATCCCTGCCTACCTCTACTATATCCAGCCATCCGTCGGCATTTGTATCCAAAAAAACGGTTTCTCCTTGTTGGTGTCCGGTAAATACATTTCTTGAATCAGCCCATTGAGTAAATGTTCCGTTTTTATTGTTGATGTATAAATCTGTTACCGTATTATCATCTTCATTGTGGTATCCGGTTACTATGATATCTGCGTATCCGTCGTTGTTCACATCTCCCGTATGGATGGAACCTCCGTTGACAGGACGGAAATGGCCGATTCCCGTAACAGGACTTGTTTGGACTTCCAAAACACCCTGATTGTTTTTGAGTAGTGCAACTATGCGAGAACTGCCGTTTCCACCGGCTTCAACTTCCCAAGTGCCGCCCGCGTTTCCGTTTACAAGCAAGTCCATCCAGCCATCGTTGTTATAGTCGAAGGCCTCCAGGATATGGGTTCCATTGTCGGCACCTTCAGGAGACACTCCTGCCAAGGTAAATGACTCATCTTCAGTAAATTCATAGTTGGGAGCACCGGAGTTTTTATATACGAAAGTAAGTGCCCCCGAAGCTGTTGCATCCAGAGAACCGCACACAATTAAATCTAAATTTCCGTCGTTGTCGTAATCGATAAAGGTGGCTGATCCCCAAGCAACCCCGTAAATATCAGGTGTATTTACCAATGTAAATGTACCGTCGCCATTGTTTTTATATAATTCGGCTACCAGTGCATCCGCACTTTGTCCGGCAACTATAAAGGCGTCAAGATGACCGTCGTTGTTATAGTCACCCCAAATCAATCGTCCCGATGCTGTCATCGGAAGTTTTCCTTCTGTCAGCGGGTTTTCAATAATAGACCACTCCACTTGCTTGGGAGTAATTGCCCACGACACCGTAACGGTAAAAAGTACCGTAAATAGTAGTAAAATTCTTGTTTTCATAAGCGATAAATTTTTAATCTTAATTCATTTTAAATTCTTGAGTGTTTTTTCTATAAAGATCGTTCAATGAGGTGTTTAATCCATTCTTAAGCTTATTTGCATTATTATCTTAGTAACCGAGGTTCTGATCGTTTTCCGAGAGATTCGTATTTTGCTTAATTTCTACGTGTGGAATGGGAAATCTCTCGTGAAACTTCTGAATAGTTCCCGATTCTTTTGCCCAACGATTATGTGCCTTAACTTTTTCTACAAAATTTCCCGTACGAATCAAATCCATGCGTCTCCAACCTTCAAAGCAGAGTTCACGCATGCGTTCATCCATGATTTTAGTTCTGAACTCGTCTTGAGACATAGCTGTGTTCCATTTTAGTTCTGCAGGCAAATTACCGCCCCAGGCACGTGAGCGAATGGTGTTGTTGATGAGGTTAACAGCTTCTCCCGTTTCTCCTGCTTCATTTAAGCATTCGGCGTACAGTAACAAGACATCGGCATATCTTACCAAATACACGTTTTTACCTGAATAATAAAACGATTTTTCTCCATCAATTCTTTTGTCTTCATACTTCTTGATGTGCGGTGACGTTTGGTCTTCGCCAAAACCAGCTACCGAAGCCGGTGCTTTACCATTGTAGAAAAAATTATAACGTATGCTTTCGTCTTTGCGCAAATCGCCCGCTTCCCAAATACCTCCATTACTTGTTATTTCGTAGCAATACTTGGTGGGCAGCCCTAAATCATAGCCTCCCATGTAGCAATTCGGGTCACCCGACACGGCACGAGAGCCTGCGTACCATTGCAATTCATTGGTGTCGGGCCAGATGTTATTAAAGTAGAAAGCATAGAGTATTTCACTTGAAACATCTTTGGTTCCGTCCCAAAGGTCGGCGTATTGGTTAACCAATCTGAAACCTCCTTCCGTTATAATATTGTTCAACAATATTTTTGCTTTTGCCAAATCCCTGAAGCCGGATTCGGGCAATGCCGACATATACATTTTTGCGAGCATCGCCTTCGCAGCCCAGGTTCTTGGTATGCGGACATCGGCACTTACTCCCTCCGACAAATATTCCACGGCTTTATTGAAGTCGGATTCAATCATTTCATAAACCGTTTGGAGTGGTTTCCTGCCGGACAGTATTACTTGTTCTCCCTGCAAATCGGGAATGGGCAGTTCGCCCCAATACTGAACCAACTCAAACAATGCACAAGCCCTGTAAAAAGAGGCTTGTCCAATATAAGATTTGATTTTCGGAAGATCTGTTTCCGAAGCATCCTTCTCCATCTCGCTCAAATATGAAAGAGCCATGGTAGAAAGTGTAACAACGGGCCAACGCACATTCCACAACTGAGCAATGGAATTGTTCTCCGGAAAGTAAAAACCGTCGTATTTATCCAAACCACTTTGTTGAGCCTCAGTTCTTACCTGATATTCACCCTGTTGCACTTCGTCGGTTCCTAAAAGTAAGAAGAAACCTTTCCGGTTAACCCTGGTGTCTCTGTATTTGAAATAAATGCCGTTCAGATAGGGTTGAATATTGTCTATATCCGCAAAAATCTGTTCAGTGGACATGGAGGTTTGCGGATCTTCGAATAAGAAATCACTACAGGATGTGAAACCGTAGAGAAGTCCCATCAAAATCGATACGATATATATTCTTTTCATTTTCATGTGCTTTTTGATGATTATACGTTCTCAAATCTTAAAAGGCCAGGTTCAGTCCAAAAACGAGCGTTTTAGATGAAGGATACCAGTCACCGCTTTCGGGGTCAAAACCTTTGTAATTGGTAAATACAAACGGGTTGTTTAAAGATGTATAAAGCCTTAGGTTGCTCAGGTAAACTTTATTAATCCACTTTTGGGGTAAACTGTAAGACAAAGTCACATTGGAGATTCTGAAAAAAGAAGCATCCTGAATAGCCCAGTCCATTTCTCCCAATCCATACCTTCCCCCATCCGAATAAGCTCGTGGAATGTTGGTGTCGGTGTTTTCGGGTGTCCATCGGTTCAACATATCGATGTGGGCAGCGGAGGTTCCGTAGCCTCCCATCAAGGTTTCGTAGAGATAACTGGTACGCTTTGCACCGGCGGAATAAGTAGTGATCACGTTGAGAGCAAGACCTTTGTAAGATAAGTTGGTGGTAACTCCACCATAAAAGTCGGGGTCTTTTCTGCCCATGATGTAGCGGTCTTTGTCGTTTATTATTCCATCTTTAAATCTATCCTTGGGCAAGGGATCTCCGGGTTTCACAATACGGGAACCCACATTTAAGGAGTTTACATATTCCATATCCGATTCCTGAACTATCCTGTCAAACTCATAAACATAAATATTGTTGATGGAATAGCCCACGAACAGGTTTCCTTCGCGTTGGATTTCATTGTTCGAGTAACCTCCTAAGTTGTATATCTCTTTGGCGTTATCGAACAGCTTTGTAACCTTATTTTTGTCCGCAGAAAACGTCATCCCTAGATTCCACTGAAAGTCGGTTGTTTTTATTACAGCCACATCTAACGACAACTCAACTCCTTTATTTTCCATTGCTCCTACATTATCCACCTCGCCCGTGAAGCCGTAGGATGGAGCTAAGGTTCTTCCCATCAACAATCCATCGTTGTTTATGAAAAAATAATCGGCGACCAGGTTTATCCTGCTTTGCCACACACTTAAATCGAGCCCGGCATTAAATTGTTTTTGAGTCTCCCATCTTAAAGTCGGGTTGCCAAGAACACCATCGTTGAACAATATGGTCGATCCCAAAGAACTTCGAGGGTTGAAAAGCGTCAGGTAGCGATAAGAAGGAATGTTTTGGTTTCCGGCATGTCCATACCCCGTTCTCAGACGAAGATTATTTATAAAACGTTGGTCTTGCATGAAAGATTCGCCTGTTATATTCCACGAAAAAGCTACGGAAGGGAAAGTGCCCCATTTGTTGGAAGAGCCGAATTTAGACGCTCCATCCCTGCGCAAGGTAGCCGTAAGGTAATAGCGGGAATCATAAACATAATTGAGACGACCGAAATAAGACATCTGCGATACGGTTGAGAAGTCGGAACTGACGTAAAAATCTTCTTTTTTAGTGGCTCCGTCTATTTTTTTATAGCTAAACCAGTCGTTTCCGAAGCCCACAGCATTGATGCTGTTCCAGGCATTGTCGTACATAGACATATTTAACCCAAGCATGGCTGAAAATCGGTGGACATCGGCAAAAATAGTGTTGTACGATGCGGTATTATCCCATTGCCAATTCAGATTTTTACTTTTTGTCTGAATGGCCTGACCGTCAGCCGAAGATTTGTAAGATTGAGTGGTTTCCGTTGAATTGTAGGTATAATCTTCCTCCAACAAAGCGTCAACAGAGAATGTGGAGCGAACATCCAAGTCTTTTATGGGGTTGATGCTGACAAAACTCGAATTGAAAAAACGGATTTTGTGTCTGTCTTTTACAACGTTCAAGTCCCTTAGAGGGTTGTTGGCGCTTTGATTATCAATTTTACCCTCACGCATATACCAATATTCTTCAGAAATCGGTAAAAGCGGACTGGCACGCAAGGCAACAATAAACGTGTTGTCCGTGGCTACGGGGTTTTCTTTCGAATAAATAAAGGAGTTGTTGGAGCCTATTTTCAACCAGGGTTTTACGTCGTGTTCCAGATTCATTTTCCCTGTATATCGTTCATATCCGGAGTTTACTAATTGTCCCACTTGTTCGTTAAATCCAAAACTGACGTAATAACTGCTGTTTTGACCACCGCCGGAAAAACCTAAAGAATGATTTTTCTCCAGTCCGGTTCTGACTATTTCATCCAGCCAGTTATAGGAAAGACTGTCTGCATAAGATTCCAATTCTTCTTTTGAAAAAGCTCTGTTTCTTACCGGATTGGTATGTGTTAGAAAATCTCTTATGTATTTTTCTCTGTCGCGGGTGGGATTCTTGTCTATGTATGCATTGGCATAAGCGTCCACGCGAAAATCGTACAAATCATATGCAGACATCAAAGGCATTTCATTGGAAAACCTGCTGCTGCCGTACCAAAAATCATAAAACACATTTCCCGTGCTTGCTTTTTGTCCTTTCGCTCTTTGCCCTTTTTTGGTGGTGATGACAATCACACCATTCGCACCTTTAGCACCATACAACGCTGTAGCCGAAGCATCTTTCAAAACGTCAATAGAGGCAATGTCGTCCGGATTCAACATGTCGATTCCATTATCCATCATCACATTATCAACCACATAGATGGGGCTTTGACCAAAGTGAATGGAGTTGGAGCCTCGTATTTTGATTGCAGCATTGGCCCCGGGCTTGGGGTTTTTTTCTATATATACTCCCGGAATTTTGCCCTGCAAAGCCTGGTTGATATTGGCCGTCGGGAGTTCTTTCAATTTTTCGCTTGTTACCCGTGCTGCAGCGCCTGTTAAATCCGATTTCCTGATGATGGCTCCAACAACAACAACCTCCTCTATCTCCTGGCTCACATCTCTCATCAACACCTTCAAAGGAGCACTGCTGCTTACCGTTATTGTTTGGTCATCGTAACCTATGTAAGAAAACTTCAGGCTCCCACCTATGTTAACATCTAAAGCAAAGTTTCCATTTAAATCCGTAATACTTCCTCTCGTCGTACCTACAACTCCCACACTTACACCAACCATAGGTTCTCCGGTAGCCTCATCAACAACAGATCCGGTAATCCGTACGTTTTGACTGTACAGTTGAAATGGAATAAAAAGAAGGCTTAGTAAAAAAAGAATAAGGGTCTTTTTCATGATTGTGTTTTTTAGATGATACCGTTAGGTCAAATCAACCATTCTTAAAACGATAAATAATTTGTTCTTTCCATATTTCTCCCTTTTCGATGAAAGAACCGGTGAAGCTTTTACGATTTACAAAGTCGGTAAAATAGTGAGCTTCCAGGCAAACTCCCTGAAAAGGTAAAAATTCATCACCCAAATAGTCACCGGTATAAAATTGTACACCGGGCATGGTGGTCTCAACTTCCAACAAAATTCCCGACGATTCTTCTTTCAGTTCCGCCACTTGCTTCAAGCCGGACGCCGGGTTTCCTTTGGCAATATAATACGTGTTAAATCCCTTTATGTTTCTCTCGTTTTTCAAAAGCATATTATTGCTTATCTGTCGAAACTTCCTGAAATCAAACCCATCCGAGCCCTTTAAAGGTAAAACCTTGCCCGTAGGTATAAAGTTCTCATCAAACTCTAATCGTTCTTCGGCAAAAACCTTTAAAAAATGATCGGTTGCGTTCGATTGCTTCCCCGATAAATTGAAATAGGTGTGATTGGTCAGGCTGACAGGGGTCAGTTTATCGGACTTCACTTCATAATCAATCATCACTTCATTATTGTCTGTAAAAGAATAAGATACCCTTACATCCAAATTTCCGGGATATCCTCCTTCTCCATCTTGGCTTAGACTTGAAAAAATCACTCTGTCTTCCAGCACCTCGTGGTCGAATATCTTTTTGTTCAGTCCTGAAAATCCTCCGTGGTTGGAGTTTTTTCCATCGTTTTTATCCAAATGATAGGTTTTACCACCGACTGTAAACTTCGCATTTGAAATTCTGTTGGCAACCCTGCCAACGGTTGTCCCCAAATAATAAGGATCGGTAAAATAAGCTTCAGGATTTTTATACCCCAAAATCCTGTTTTGCAATTCCCCCCGGCAGTTGGGAATAACCGCCGAAACTAAGGTTGCTCCATAGTTTGTTACTTCTATATAAGCTCCGCAGCTATTTTTCAGCCGAAACAAGAAAACCTCCCTATCGCCTAAATGAGTACTATTTTGAATGCTTACTTTCATTATCGGGGTTTCAAATGGCTTCTATTAATATTACCGCACTTGGATTCCAAAGGCTGACCCGCGAATTAATTCCTATGGTCATTAAGAAATCACCCGAGTATATTTGGCCTTCTTTATCGTCCTGATTGTACTTGTTGATTTCTTTTACCCGGTAATTTTTAGCAGGATCCAGCCCCTCAAGCTTGATGGGTCTCAAATTGGTGTCGGCATTGTAACGCCAGTTTGTCAAGTAATTGAACATTACCGAACGTGTTTTTCCCTCATCGACAAACATCAGGGAAGCGAGGTCTTTTTCATGTGGATTGACAAGTCTGTAAAGGTCTCCGTGCCACACAATGTCTTTGAAGTTATCGTAATTGCTTACGGCTTTTTTGCAGAACTCTTTATCTTCCTTGCTCATTTCATCCACCCTGATGTCAAAACCCAATTTCCCCATAGATGCCACGTCTATCTTGTACTTCAGGGATTTATCGCTTGTACTCGTTACATGATTGCACATAGTCATAGCCGGATAATGGTAAGAATAATCCCATTGCATGAAAATTCTTTCCACCGGATCGGTATTATCGCTCAACCAGAATTCGGTAAAATAGTTGAACAAGCTGTAATCCGTTCTGCCGCCTCCACCGGAACATAACATCATAGGCACGGTAGGATATTTCTCTCTGATCCTTTGCAGCACCTTATCCAAGCCTCTTGTGTATTCCACGTAAAGATGAGACTGTGGGATTTTTTTCTTTTCTAAATATTTTGAATACCCGTTGTGTATAGGGGCGTTGCAATCCCATTTGATGTATGCCAAGGATGGGTTTTCAACAAACAGATTGTCGATCACGCCGAATACAAAATCCTGAACCTCCGGATTCGTAAGATCCAGAACCAATTGATTCCGGAAATATATTTCGGGACGCTTCTCTTGCCTCAACACCCAATCCGGCTTTTGCTCGTACAGCTGACTCTTGGGATTTACCATTTCAGGCTCCACCCATATACCAAACAACACCCCTTTCTCTTCTGCCTTTTTTACCAAAAAAGGAATCCCGTCTGGAAGTTTTTTCTTGTTCACCTGCCAGTCACCTAGGCCGGCTCTGTCGTCGTTTCTGGGATATTTGTTAGCAAACCATCCGTCATCGAGCAAAAACATATCAACACCGATTTCTTTTGCTCCGCCAAATAAACTGACCAGTTTATCCTGATCGAAATCAAAATAGGTGGCTTCCCAATTGTTCAGCAAAGTCAATCTGCTGCCTTTGCCGTCGACCAATTGGTAATTGCGCATCCAGTCGTGCAGGTTTCTGCTTGCTTTGCCTTTGCCCTCAAAAGAAAGGGTGTAAATAAACCGGGGAGTTTCAAATGTTGTGTTCGGCTTGAGTTCTATGGCAGACTGATAAGGATTGATACCTGCTACAATGTGCATGTTTCGGTACACATCCGTCTCGAATTGTACGGAGAAATTCCCGTTCCAGGCCAACTGGCCGATCATAACAGAGCCTGTGTTTTCCGTACTTATACCGTCCAATGAAAGCATGAAGTTGGGCGAAACGTGCAAGTTTTCCCTAGTTCCCATGCGCGATTCTATAGAATGAATGCCTTGCTGCAAATGAGTAAGTACCGGCATCATTTCTTTTGCCCAGGCTCCGTTGTAACTCGTCAGGTAATAATCCTTATTGTAAAAATAAAGATTAGCGGATGCAAATTTGTTGAGGATAACGCTTCCTTTTTCGGTATGCCTGATTTCACTCCATTGTTCAATCACATCTTCCTTTTCCCAAGCCTTGTAAAAAAGATTTACATAGAAGGGATATACGGGGTCTTTCAGTTCAATCTTTGTCAATGTAGCCCCATCATCCAATGAAGAAACGGAGTGTTTCACATACTTTAAATCCACCGAGTTGTTATTATCTGCGTGTACAACGGCAATTGCCGGTTCCATAAAATTGACGATGCCGGCCACGGTGAACGCAGCATTATTCAAAGAGGCTCCTTCACTGTTGTAATTATAGCTGGCAAAAATTTTGTTGTATTCAGCCTGTGATTTCAATGATTTGCCGGTATGAACAATCCTTAGATTATTCAAACGGTCTGTCTGTAAAACCATCGATACATTTGCCGTCTCGATTGGAATTGTAACTTCCTGACTGAAAGCAACAAACGAAGATAAAAACCAAGAAGCAAACAAATAAATAACAAACTGTTTCATGGTGGTAGATTTTTATTACATCTTACTTGATCTGAGCTATAAACCAGTTAGCTCCAATATGACTCAGGTCCATCTTAAGCACTTCTTCGAACGACTTTTTTGCTTCTGCTGTTTTTCCTAAGCCCAAATTGCCCAAACCTATTACGTAGTGGCAATGTATTCGGTTCAACTTATTGAGATCTGCATCCCAAATGGCCAAATCAGGCAGTGAAACCGCAAAATAATCCATTACACAATGGTCGTTCATGTGTTTTTTGCCGTGTTCAATGAGTGCATTAAATCTCTCATTTGATTTGTTCATATCTCCGAGTAGCTTCCATGCCATTCCCTGATAGTAAATTTTATCGGGACCTTGCTCGTTGTAGTAGAAAGCTTGCTGTGGTTCCTTATTACCTTTAGCAGCTTTTTGAAGCCATTTTGCAGCATTTTCTTTATCTCCAAGCTTTGAATAGACTAATCCCTTGTAGTATTCCACATCATTTTCAGCAATGGTAGAGAGTTTTCCTTCTCCCAAATTATGGGGATAGCTGTCCGTTTCGTTCAGTAGTTGCAGCGCTTTTTTATAGTCTCCGGTCCTCATGGCTTCTTCAGCCAGGGCAAATCTGCTCAATACATACTGTCCGACAATTTTACCTTCACCACCTTCCCATGGGTGGAAATGACGGGAGTTTATTAAATCATAAGCTGTTTTGTACTGACCTGTAAGGTTATAAAGGGTAATTCTCTCTACACAAAGGTCATCTCTGTCTTCAACAAGATTTTTATACTTATCGTAAATCGAAAGTCTTTGTGAAAGTGGTACATTCAGTTTTTTGTACAACTGATCCAACTCCATAAAGATTCTCGAATCCGTTTTATCCAATTTAAATGCTGCTTCAAGAAGTTCTTTGGCCTCTTCTTTTTTGTTCAACTTGTTGTAATAAGCTAAAGCTAAATTTCTTAAAGCTGTCGGATAAGTGTTGTCCAATTTTACCGACTGCTCCCAGCAAGCCACAGCATCCGGATACTGACGATGTCCGTACCAGAAGTTTCCTAAATAATAGTAAGCCTTAGCCGATTCAGGATTGATCGAAATGGCATTTTCAAGCACTAAAACTTCCTCCAATTTATTAGGGAAACAGTAGTTAGGAGACATTTTTTCAGCCTTTTCATAGCATGTCTTTGCTGTTTTTGTTTCGTTCTTCAAGAAGTGAAGGTATCCTATAAAATAGTGCACCATGGGATATGAACTGTCTTTGATGACGTCCAATAAGGTCAAAGCTTCATCATACATTCCCGCACCCATAAAGTCAATGCCGTATTCAATATAAGTATGAACCTTGGATTGAAGCAAGGATTTTATCTCATCCAATACCTTTGAATCTTTGGTTATCAGATATTTTTCGAAAATAACACCGATGTTAAACAGGTCTATTTCCAAAGAATCTTCGATAAGCCTCAATGCCATCTCTTTTTTACCAAGCTTGCGCAGGATGGATGCTTTTAGCTGACGGGCTTTGTGGTTATGCCAGTTTTTGATTAAAGCCTTGTCCACATGCTCCAGTGCAAGTTTAAAGTCTCCTCTTTTACAGTCAATCTGGGCTATGGCAAAATAGGCTGCGTCTTGCCATTCACTGTTCCAGGCCGATTTGTAAAACGCATCGTAGGCTTCATCAAATTTACCCTGATATTTCAAGGAAAAGCCTAAGTTGTAGTAAGGTTCTCCATTGTATGGGTTAGGATTATGCCTTGTAATACTCTTTACAGCCTTTTCGAAATAGGGTTGAGACATTTTGAACTGACCTCTTCTCAGGTAATACAATCCCAAAGCATTGTTACATCTGACATCGCGATCGTCTCTTCTCAATGCTTCTTTATAATAATCAACCGGATTATAAGTTGCGTGTCTGTATTGTTCCAGGTGAAGTCCCGACAAATACAAACCTTCGTTTGTCTTAATCTCATCGACTTTCAATACGGCTTTTGCAGGTTCCGGTGTTTCTTTTTCCGGTAATTTTTTTGTACTGTACTCAAGAAGAAGTTTTCCGTTCTTGTCAAAAATGTTTAGAACCAGGTATTCCTCACCGGTGTAATCAAACTGATACTTAGCTGTATTTTCAGGTGAAACATCCACCGTTTTATCAAAAACAGTGTTTCCGGATTTATCCCGGATCAGGATACGAACACCTTCAAATTTTGAGGTCGTATAAACGATGATATTACCTACTCCTTTTTCTACATAAATATTTGCCAATACATCCTTCGTTGCATTTTTAACGTATTCTACGTCGGAATAAGGCATAAAGTACTGCGACCATGACTTCTCTTCAAATGGATGTAACCAGCTGAAGTCCGGTTGGTTGTCGGTATAAACCCCGGTCATCAGTTCAATATAAGGACCGTCCTCATCCGTAAGGTTTCTGTCCCAGGCCTGCCCAAAGTCTCCACAGCCCCAGGTCCATTGTTTCTTTCCGGGTGATACGTGATGGTTGGCCACATGTAATAATCCGGCTTGTACATCATCCTCATAACCTCCGACAAAATCAAATTTTGACAACACCGCCATATAGGAAGTAGGAACAGGAACGTTTTTATATTTTGAAATATCAACGCCTGCCGAATAATCGTGCTTGTAATACGTTCCGGTAGCGATAGGGAACGTAGAAACTTCGCGTTTACCGTGATCGAAAACCGCATGAATATCGGGCGGGAAAACTGATTTATAATAATCGTTTACAACCACTGCCGGATTTGCCCACCAAAGAAAAGTTTGCGGAAAATTGGTCCTGTTATAGACTTTCACCTTAATTTCCACATAAGCCTTGTCGGGATACAGCGTAAACCCTTGCATGCCCTTGGTTCTGAACATTCTCTCAACCTCGCTGCACCAAACAGTTACACTGCCATCTTCATTTTCTTCGATCAAACTTTCTGTTGGCAGAAAAGTACTCGGGCGATGATGTTGTGGCCAGTTGAATTCAATCCCTCCGGAAATCCACGGTCCTGTAAGCCCTACTAGTGCAGGCTTAATCACTTGATTGTAATAAACAAAATGACGTTTTTTAATTTTATCATATCCCATTTGTAATCTTCCACCTAATTCAGGAAGGATCATTATTTTCAAATAATAATTTTCGAGAAACACAGCTCTGTATGCTTTTTCAATTTTCTCGTCTTTTATTTTTTCAATAACCGGATATGGATATACAACGCCGGAACTACCTTGATAAACTCTTTTTTCGAGAAACATTGGATTTTTTTCATTTTCCCCTGTTTCATAGGTAGGAAGCATGATTGTTTCTTCCCAAGCTTTCACCTCCCCATACTTATTTATCGTAGGTTTGATCAAATACTTTGTTATTTCTTGCATAATAAAAATGTATGTAGTTAATAATGTGATTTACAATCTCAGCGGATACTTGCCTTATCCAACAATTTCCTTTTCAATTTCTTCCAAGCTCTTTCCCTTTGTTTCCGGCAAGTTTTTCCTTAAGAAAAAGAAACCCGAAAGACAGATCAGTCCGTACAACCAGAATGTTCCATAAGCTCCAAGTCCTTTGTTGAGCAGTGGGAATGAGAAAGTAAGAATGAAACAAGCGGTCCAGAGAGCAAAGGTTGATATTGCCATGGCTTTTGCTCTAACTCTGTTTGGGAATAATTCGGAAATTACTACCCAGGTGATAGGCGCCAACGTCATAGCGTAACATGCTATCGCTAAAACAACCAAAATCAACATAGGAATTCCGGTAACTTTAAAGTAATATCCGGCTCCTAAAATGGCATAAATACTTGTCAGTCCGACGGTACCCAACAACATGAGAGACTTTCTTCCCAGTCTGTCAACTGTGTACATGCCAACAAAAGTAAAGATGACATTTACAACACCTGTAATGACGATGTTGAAAAGCATATCAGACACGTGATATCCCGCAGATGAAAATATTTCTTGTGCATAATTGAAAATCACGTTGATTCCGCACCACTGTTGAAGTACTGCTATCACTATTCCTATGACAATAATTTTTTTCATCTTGCCCTGGAAAAGAGAATTAAGCTTGATGTTGCCATTGCTGCTTTCACCTTTTGTGGATAAAATTTCATTAACTTGAGTTTCGGCATATTGCTTACCTCCAAGTTTGTTGAAAACCTTAAAAGCCTTTTCTGACTTGTTGTTTATTGCCATCCACCTGGGACTTTCCGGTATAAAAAACACCATTATAAAATATAGCAATGCAGGAGCAGCGCACACCCAAAACATCCATCTCCATCCTGTTTGTACGTTCCAGGACAAAAGAAAATTTTCTGAGGCAATAATAGGTTTAGCAATTAACCAATTGACTATCTGTGCGGACAGGATGCCTAACACCGTGGTCAATTGGTTTATGGAAACGAATCTTCCTCTGATAGCTGCCGGAGAAATTTCTGAAATGTACATGGGAGAGACGGTTGATGCAATTCCGATTGCAACACCTCCGAAGATCCTATAGGCAATAAGGACAGAAATATTATGGGAAAAACCGGTACCAACGGATGCTGCAATAAAAATCAATGCGGCAATCATCATCAGGGGTTTTCTACCATACTTATCTGCAAGACTTCCGGCAATTGTAACACCAATCAGGCAACCTAAAATGGCACTTCCCATTACCCAACCTTGCAATGACGGTAAGTGACCGATATTGAAATAAGCTTCATAAAAAGGTTTTGCTCCCCCTATGACAACCCAATCATATCCAAACAGGAAACCACCCAATGCGGCGGTCAGGGACATTAAAAGTAAATAAGCAGTATTAATGCTTGAAGTGTTCGTGTTCTTCATACGACAATATTGTTGTGTTCTCAAAATTAATTTTGTTACTGCAAAGTAACGAGATAATAATTAATGAAAAAATGTACACTACTATGTAAAATATGTAAAAAAAAACTATATTTTTATTTGTTTTTACTCAATAAAAACTATATTTGCAAATAAAAATGTAAAAAACAATTGAATGTCGCTTTCTGTCGGCTTTTACAGTAAATCACTTGTTTCACAAATAATATTTTATAAAATGAGCAAAAGAATAGGAGAAGGTTTTAAGGGCGAAAGGGCTATCATATTACCTTATAATATTAGAGATTTGTTAGCCACAAATCCAATCACAGAACAATTATATGTTACTCATATTGGGTATTATCCTTTTGCAAAATACCATTATAGGAAACGCGAAAAAGGTACCAATCAATATATTCTTATTTATTGCGAAAAGGGTAGTGGCTGGATAGAATTTAACAATGAGGTTTACAGACTTACACGTGATATGACATTTATTTTACCGCCTAACCAACCTCATGCTTATGGTGCTGACGATAAAACTCCCTGGAGTATATATTGGATACATTTTATGGGATCGAAAACTTCTATGTTTTCACAGATAGTCAATAAGACAGTTGACACTTCTATTTCTTTTGATAGTAGAAATTTGGATAGGATTCTATTGTTTGAAGAGATTTATCAAAACTTAGAGATGGGGTATAGTATTGAAAATCTGGAATATACCACTTTTTGTCTGATGTATTTTTTGGCTTCACTGAAATATTTAGTTCAATACAGGGAGGTAAAAAAACCCAAGGAACTTGATGTTATTCAAAAAAGTATTTTATTTATGAAGGATAACCTTGAGAATAAGATAACATTGGACGACATTGCTAATTCGGTTGGTTACTCAAGCTCTCATTTTAGCAGCTATTTTACCCAAAAAACAAATTTCCCTCCATACGATTATTACAATCAATTAAAAATTCAGAAAGCTTGTTCTTATCTTCAATTTTCTGATTTAAAGATCAAGGAGATAGCCTAGAAACTTGGATATTTCGATCAGTTCCATTTTTCAAAAGCGTTTAAGAAAGAGACGGAAATGAGTCCAAAAGATTACAGGAAAAAGTATAATCCTTAAATCTGGTCTTCTTCATTTTTTTCTTGATACTTATTTTTTGGTTCATCAGGCAAGGTCGGTTGCATTTTGCAACACCTTGACTTCGCGATCATATACCACACCAAACACATACCACCAAACACCCCGCATCACGGACCCCGCTGCCATAGGCCTTTGACCCTGAGTAAATCAGTAACCAAATAAATTGTTGAACAAGATTGTTTGTTTTTCTAAATTTATGTTTACTTTTGCGGAATAGAAAAATTTCTCTCAATCGAAACGCCAATTGAAATAACATATTTATTAAAAGCACCACAGCTTTTCGTAATTATTTTGAAAAACTCAATTCACTAAATTCGTATTTATTCATCAAAATTTCGTGACTTTGTAAAGTCATGAGGCGAACAGTCAGTCAGATTTTAAATACATTCGTGAAAAATAACATTAAGAAACTCATATTTTAATTAAAATGAAAACTTTACTATTTACACTTTTAGGAACGGCAATACTTTTATTTTTTGTAGTTGCCGATGTAGTTGCACAGACACCTGCCACTCACCCGATTACCGTACAGCGTACCAACGGAACTTCTGACTACTATATTGATATTAATCAGGCTTTCGCAAGCCTGACCGAAGGCTCTACCGTATATATCCCCGAAGGACATTATGTATTAAGTAGTGCCGACTCTGTAAAAATAAAATGTCGTGTATCTATTTATGGAGTGGGTAGTAGATATACAGAAGCAATGCAATTAATTACAACTATACAAGGAAAAATAAATTTTGAGAGTGGTTCATCAGGCTCTGTAATGTCTGGTGTAAATAGTCTTGCAGACGTTTCAGTAGCAAGCAAGGTCAATAATATTTTAATCAAAAACATTTCTACATCAGGGAATGTTAACTTTGGTAGTGAAAATTTTGGATGTGTAATTTCTGGCTCTATAATAAAGCAGATTATTTATTCTAAGAAATCCCCAACAAGTGTTTACAACTGTATCGTTGGGAATATTATAGGAGTAAATGGTGGTGTTATTTCAAATTGTATATTAGTACCATCTATACTAGTATTTCCTCATCCTCCTAGAACCCCTTACCGAAATTATTTTGTAGCAATAGACAAGTATGACCATGTATCTAACACATCATCTAACTGCATAATCACTAATACAATTGGTTTGGATATTGATAGATATGCCATGAATGACAACAACCAATACGCATCGAATATGCTTGGAAGTAACTATCAGCAAGTAGCTTATCCCGCAGGTGGCTTAGCTGACTTATTTGTAAAATATGACTCTAATAATCCTTTTGACCTTACTCAAAATGACTATCGCCTAAAAGATGGAGCACCGGGCAAAAATGCCGGATTAGACGGAAAGGATATAGGTATTTACGGCGGTGAAGGTTTTGATGATGCAGGTGGTTCGCTTATACCACGCGTAGTTTTCAAGGAAATAGCACCCACCACCAATGCTGACGGCAAGCTAAGCGTAAAGATTAAGGTGACAGCCAATTAATAATGGTTGTTACGAATTTATATAATTGATTAGGCTTTTTTAAATCCTACTACAATAGTGTTTATGAAACGAGTCCTACTCTATATTTCTTTTTTGCTTATTCTGTTTCCACAATCTACGTGGGGACAGCAGCTAAGTACGCTGCGTTATTGGTTTAATGATGATGCGGCGAATTTGCATGAACAGCAGTTTAACTACGTTATGGGAGCGGAAGTTGATGTGGACTTGGACGCATCAACACTTTTGCCCGGACTTCATACAGTAACAATTCAGGTAGCAAGAAGCAACGGTGTTTATTCTCCGGCAGAGTCGGCACTTTTTATGAAAATATCAGAAGGCTCTCACGGAAAAGGAACTTTATACTATTGGTTTGATGCACAATCTAATCATTTAGAAAGTATAGCTATTTCAAGCACATCAGATGAAACGAGTTTAATGATACCTACTGCCGACTTACCGGAAGGACTTCATCGGTTAAACGCTTATATTATTAGCGAGTTTGGCGAACGGTCATCCGTTGTTTCTGAATTATTTTTGAAACTTTCTTTGGGTAGCTCGGCAGATAAAAGAACAATACACTATTGGTTTGACGATAAGCCCGCTAGCTTGTTCAGTATCGATGTTCCAAGCACAACAAGCGAAACTAACCTGATGATACCAACTACCGACTTATCAGACGGGCTTCATCGCTTAAACGCCTATATCGTAGATGAATCGGGCGAACGGTCGTCTGTTTTTTCAGGACTGTTCTTAAAAGTTCCTTCAGGCAATTCCGCCCATAAAGTAGTATCGGTAAAGTATTGGTTTAACGATAAAAGTTGGGCTACCCAAGAAATCCCTATCAGCAATCCGAGTTCATTGGTCGAAATAATCACCGAAATTCCTGTCACCGACCTTCAACCCGGAGAAAACACTCTCCATTTGGCGTTTGAGAACTCTGTTGGTTTCAAGAAATATGAAGAACATCAGTTTTTAAACAAGGTTGGGACAGAAAACAAATTAAGAGTATTAAAATTAGAACCGAACATCAATAGCGTAACTTACCTTGTTAAAGAATATGCTACTGTACACCTATATTATCAAATTATAGACAATGACGATAAACCTGTACAAGGAGTTAAAGTTGAATACTTGTTAGAAGGAAAAAACCAAAAATTCGTATCGGCACCGAGCGATGCTATGGGTGTAGTAGATATAGCTATTCCTGTTTGGGGAAATGATATAAATGACCCTGCGGATGATTGGATTCCGTTACATCATTCGGATAAGGTTGTTTTTTCTCGTTTGCTTTCGGCAGATAATACCGAAATAGATGTATGGCAAAATGAATTTAACCGAACACTTATACAAGTTGACCCATACAAAGCGACAAAAAAAACTATTGGTATATTAACAGGTTTTGATTTTTCTACAAAAATTTTGGAAGAAGGTATTTCTTTTTCTACAAAAGGTCAATTTAAAAATGAAAACAAAGCTCAACTTACTTTTGATTATTCTGGATATGGAATAAGTGAAATTGAATATAAAGTCAAAAGTGATTTGAAATCTGATTTTAGCGTGTCTCCGGGGATGCCCCCACTTGTTGTAAAAGGAGGTGCGGGGGCTAACTATAAAACAGAACGGACCATTAAATTAATGCAAAATGCAGATAATCCGTTGTTGTATTTAGTAATGCTTCGAGATTTATTGAGCACTAATAAAAAATGGTTAAGCCCGGGAAACCAATTGTTCACAATAGCTTTAGACTACTTAATATCTAATAAGGTCGACACAACACAATCAGTAAGAAAATATATGGTAGAAACAAAACTATCAGGTGGTGCTGAACTTGATTTTAGTTTTGCAAAGCTAAAAGGGGAGTCTTCTATGGGAATTTCTGCAGGACACACAACAAAGTTGAGAGGTTCAGCAATTACTTCGTATTCTGATGATTTGGAATTGAGTATAGAATCCGGCTCTAACTTGGAAATAGGTGACCCCAATGGCTTTTCATTGGGAGGAGGTATGGCAACAGAATCTTCCGTATCGTTATCTCGGGAATTAGAAAGTGGAACCGAAAAGTTAATGGGCGGTAAAGTCAAAAGTGAATATAAACGAAAAGTTGAAGGAGAGTTAAAAGGAGCAGTAGAATTAATGGCATTTGGTTTAAATCTAGAATGGTCTAAAACTGCTGTAATGGAGAATAAGTTTGGCACTAATTTTTTAAATAGTAATTTTAGTAACACCACTAATGCTCCATTATCTTTACAATATATGCTATCTCCGCCTGTTACTGTTTATTTTAACAAGGTGCGAAATGAGACTAATGAAATTCCAACTTCCTATCTTGTATCACAACCTATTCAACAAACGCAGTCGTCGTTAAAAGAAGATATTGTTACTACCTTCTCCAAAGAATACGAAGGTGTCGGGAAAATATCATTCGGACTTAATTTTGATTTTGGACTGCTAAATTTAAAATTGCTCAAAAATATTGGAGGGTTTTATAAGAATGAGTTCACAATTGCAGAAAGATACTATCATGCAGATACAAAACAACATTTATCACTAATTGAATATAAAGACACAGACAAAACTGACTTTTTTGATTCTCCAATTTTCAAATGGCAAGAAACAGTCAATGAAGCAATAGTATCCTTTAGAGATGATTTAACAAGGTCAATAAAATCTGTCAGCAATATAGTTTCTGATATCACAGGTTCAATTAAAAGGATTTTTACTAACGATACAAGACAATATTCACCGGTACTTTCTCGCTATGCACGGCTTCGCTCTGCTCCACAAGTAAATCGGTCTATTTTATCTTTTGAAATTCCAGGAGAAGAAAAAGCGTTCAATGCGAACACTGAATTCAATTTCAACTATTATTATCCTGGTGGTGATTTATTGGGCACTACTATGGAAAAAGACACCTTTTTGGTTATAAGCGATGTGTTCTTTTTACAAGCAATTCATAGCGCCGACACATTATTAAATGCTCCCAATGGCACATTCAGTCTAAC